>Ga0335073_10000037_pt1 | contig 171871 bp, 156 predicted proteins | sample Lox_Sample_22_FD_207093 | JGI IMG/M metagenome (GOLD analysis project Ga0335073, IMG submission 207093) | Soil microbial communities from Loxahatchee National Wildlife Refuge, Florida, United States - Lox_Sample_2.2 | ecosystem: Environmental > Terrestrial > Soil > Wetlands | place: USA...
GTAATATTCGCTCGCCGCCGCAGCGTTCGCCGCGGCTTTTGCTTCGTCCTGGTTCTGATTTGCCATCGTACTGTTTTCTGGTTGGGTTTCCCGGCGGGCCGAAATCGCGGCCCGCCGCCTTGGGCGGGAAAGTCGAGAGGAGAGCCTATAGGGCGGGAAATTCCGGTTCAAGAACTGCCGGTGACGTGCTCGCGCGCCGAGAACACGCGAACCTTGAGGCTCTACAGCCAAGGCTTCGCCACGACGTTCCGGGCACGCGGGCGTCCGGTCGGAATGGTGGCCCGCAACGTCGCGCGAAACTTGCGGTCGCGCTTGATGTGCCACTCGCGGCTCATTGCATCTCGCTTGGTCTCGCAAAGTTCGGAATAGAGCAGAATCCATATCCGCCCGCGCGTCGATTTGGCGCCCGTGCCCGCGTTGTGTTGTTGCAGGCGCCGGTCGAGATCCGTGGTCCAACCGACATAGGTACGGCGATCGGCCTTGCGCCGGCTGCCGAGGATATAAACGAAGAACGGCATGTTAATGCATGGCGGTCCCGAGAGGACTCGAACCTCTGACCTTCGGTTTAGGAAACCGCTGCTCTATCCGGCTGAGCTACGGGACCGAACCAGCCTCTTTTTGCGTGGCCGGGCGTCCGCGTCAATTGAGGAATTTCAGGCTTGGCGCATGCCGGCCGTTAGGAGCGGCAACGGGATCGACGGGCACATATGAGCAAAAGGTAATCCGGCTCCGATGCAACCTGCCGCGGCGCCGCCGCATTGTGGCCTTTCACTTGATGGCGATGATGGGGTGGTGGGACGGCATTTTGGGCGCTGTGATCGCGGTGACTGGCGGCTGCGTTGGCGCGGCCGCGCAGGATGCGGCGCCGGTCAGCGTGTGCGGGGCCGAGACGGTCGCACATGCAACCGTCAGCGGGATCATCGATGGCCGCACTTTTGTCCTAAGCGACGGACGGCAAGTGCGGCTCGCCGCCATCGAGGTGCCGTCGCTTCCGCTCGCTGGTTCGCGCTCCGCAGCGCCATCTCCTGCGCCTGATGACGGCGCGGCGGCAAAAGCCGCGCTCGATGCGCTGGTCGGCGGGGACGAAGTCGTGCTGCGCCAAGCGGATGCCGGACTGGATAACAATCTGGATCGTTACGGCCGCATTGTCGCCTATGCCTATGCGGTGCGCGACGGCGCGGAACTCTTCACGCAGGGTGCTCTGGTCGAATCCGGTATGGCCCGCGTCGCCGACCGGGTCGGCGACAGGAACTGCGCGCAGGCGCTGTTGGCCGGCGAACGAGCGGCCCGGACCGCCAAACTTGGCCTTTGGAGCGATCCGTATTATGAAATCCTCAATGCCGACGCCCCTGTGGATGTGCTGGCGCAGCGTGGCCGATTTGCGCTGGTCGAGGGCCAGGTGGTGTCCGTGCATCAAAGCGGGGCCACGATTTACCTCAATTTCGGCCGACGGTGGTCCGAGAGCTTTGCGGTTACGATCTCGAAGCGAAACGAGCGTAGTTTTACCGCAGCAGGCATCGACGTGATGAGTCTCGCCGGCCGGCGTGTCCGGGTCCGCGGCTGGATCGAGGCCCACGGCGCAGACGACAATGTTCCGTGGATGGAAGCGGTCCGGCCGGAGCAGATCGAGATCGCTGGTCAAAACTGACCTTGCGTGCGCGCATAGTTGCGACTGGTGGGGCGACGGGCGCGAAGGACTTGGGTAACGCTGGTGCAACGGGGACTGCGGCAAAGCTTACGGCTTAGGCACGCGGGCATCGCCATCGCGGCGCTGCTGCTTGCCGCGTGCACAGCGTCGCCGCCGTCGCCGAGCCCGCAGGCTTCGCTCGCCGCGCCGACCAAACAAACCGATTCCGCAATGCCGGCCGCAGTGCTGCGCGAGCATCAGCGCATCCTCGCGGCCTATGGCGGCGTCTACAACGACCCGCGCCTGCAAACCATGATCGAGCAGACCGTCGACCGCCTGGTGGCGGCGTCGGAGCGTCCGGATCTGCATTACAAAGTGACCATGCTCAACTCGCCGTCGGTCAACGCCTTCGCGCTGCCGACCGGCCAGCTTTACGTCACGCGCGGGCTGATCGCGCTTGCCAACGACGATTCCGAACTCGCCTCGGTGTTGGCGCATGAAATGGGGCATGTCATCGCCCGCCATGCCGAAATCCGCGAGGAGCAAGCCAAACAAGCCAATCTGGTCAGTCGCGTCGTGACCGATGTCGTCAGCGACCCTGAAGCCGGCGCACTGGCGCTCGCCAAATCGAAGCTGGCGCTCGCCAGCTTCTCCCGCGCGCAGGAATTCGAAGCCGATGCGATCGGCGTCGGCATTGCCGCGCGCGCCGGCTACGACCCGTACGGCGCGGTGCGCTTTCTCACCTCGATGGAGCACAATTCCGATCTCAAGCCGAAGCAAACCGGTGCGATCAATCCGGCCGCGCCGGACTTTCTATCATCGCATCCGGCAACGCCGGAACGCATCACCAACGCGCTGGCCAATGCCCGGCAGTATCGGGCACCGGCCACCGGCGGCGACCAGGATTTTGCTCAGGCCAAGACGGCCTATCTCGCCGACATCGACGGCATCGTCTATGGCGAAGATCCGAGCCAAGGCTTCGTCCGCGGCCGGCACTTCCTGCATCCGACGCTCGGCTTCACCTTCACCGCTCCCGACGGCTTCAGCCTCGACAACACGGCGCAGGCCGTTCTCGGCATCAAACGCGGCGGCGGACAAGCTCTGCGGCTCGACGTCGTGCGCGTGCCGGCCGAGCAGACGCTGGCCGCGTATCTGACGTCCGGCTGGATCGAGAATATCGATCCGGCCAGCGTCGAGGACGTCACCATCAACGGCTTTCCGGCCGCCACCGCGGCCGCCAAAGGCGATCAATGGGACTTCCGGCTTTACGCCATTCGCTTCGGCAGCGAAGTCTATCGCTTCATCTTCGCCACCAAACACCGCACCACCGATACCGATCGGGTGTTTCGCGAATCAGTGGGCACTTTCCGGCGCATGAGCCTTGCCGAAATCGAAGACGCCAAGCCGCTGCGTCTGCAAGTCGTCACCGTGGCGCCCGGCGATACGGTCGAGAAGCTCGCCGCCAAAATGGCGGTTTCCGACCGGGCCGTGGAGCGCTTTCGCGCCTTGAACGGGCTCGACGCCGGCGATCGGCTCAAGCCTGGCAGTCAGGTAAAAATCGTTGTAGAATAAATACTTAAGAGCGACCGGCTAGGCCGTCTCTGTCATTTTGCCGCACAAGCTGGTAGAATGACCTAAAAGGCCGTGAAGGCCACGGACCTAGATCCCAACAAAATCAGGGGCTCGCGAAAGACCCTTGAAAAGCGGCCGAAAGGGCGGCCGATGGGCTGTGGGGGAACTGGATGTGGATTTTGAAGCGGGCCGAGCCCGTTGCAGTTGCGCTCGTTTTAGCATCGCTCGCCACAGCGGTGCTATTTGGGGTGCGACAAGCGCTCGGCGGTGAACAGCATCTGATATTCTTTTATTTGCTGCCGATGGCTATCGTAGCTGCCTTCTATGGTGGCCGATCGGCGATGCTCTGCGTCGCCGCGGCCAGCATCTGCGCGGCGTATTTTCTCTACGACCCGATCTACAGTTTCTACGTTTCCGATGCGGCGGATTTCGGCGAGCTCATCTGCTTTACAGCATTGGCTTTGATCGGCGCGAAATGCACGGCCGATCTTTTACGGCCGCCGGCCGATTTGTCGCGCGGATCGCCCGCGGACAAGGCAGGCGCTGAATAAGTCGGCACGCCTGATCAGAACTGTGAAGCGAGCTGATCAAGCCCCATGACGTGGACGAGGTTGCGCACCTCTTCTTTCTGCTCGTCATTGAAGCTCATAATCAGCGGTACGGCCGCGGATTTCAGGCCCTGCACCGCGTTCGGATCGACCGCCGCTGCTTGCGTCTCGCCGGCAGGACCGCCGCGGCTGCGCGTCTGTGGCGGATGCGTATAGGCCATGTTGCGCAATGCGACTTCGACCGCGGGCCACATCTCTTCCTGGCCCGGCGTCAGATGCAGCCGCTCTTTGATGCTGGCAATCTGCGCGTCATTGAGGATGTAGCCTGACCGCTCGTTCGCGGGATGACGCGGGACAACGGCCACGGCCTTCGGTGTCGGAGCCGGCACTGCTTGGACCGTGCCGCCGGGTCTTTGCACAGGCTTGGGCACGGCCGGCCGCGGGTTCGTCATCGACGCCGGGAGCGGCTCAGATGGATCGGCCGAAGCGGTTTGCACGGTCGTCTGCGGCGGCGTGCCGGGATCGGTGTTCTGATTGGCTTGCGGCAGCATCGGCGCGGGATCGAGCAGCGCCGTCTCCACGTCCGATCCTGGCGCCACAGTGCCGGCAACGAATGCCGATGTCGGTGCGTGCAATTTCTCCGCCGCGGTGCGAAGGGCGAAAGTTGCGGTGAACGACGCACTCTTCCAGTCTTGCTTCCAATTTTGCGGAAAGCGCTGTGCGACGGCTTCGGCGGCCGACATGTCCGCCACACGGAAGGCTTCAATATGCGCGCTGCCGAGCAAATAGCCGACGCAGCCGGCCAGGAGAACTGGAACAACACGAATTGAGACGACCCGATCGCCCCCAGGCGCTTTGCTTCGCCGCATGGTCGGCGTCTCTCCCCCTAAAATCCGCGCTCCATGTGTGTCCTTTCAAATGAAGCTTAATTTAGGGCTAACCGGTGGAGTTTTGCTGGCAGGGCATGATCCAGCGCATGAACTGCAGCTCGGATCAACGACGGACGCGACGCCGACCGGACGGCAAAGCCAGACAAGAGAAAAGCCAGACAAGAGAAAAGGCCCGGCATTGCTGCCGAGCCTTGTTTTCGCAAATCAGAACTTTGCCGACCTGGGCTGTTATGCAGCCTCTTCCTCGACAACGGATTCGTCGTCGCCGGCCTCGGGCTTCGGCCCGCGGCGCGGTCCCTTGGCGAGCGCCGCTTCGATCTCTTTGATCGCTTCGGTCTCGGTAAGACGCTGCACGACGGCGACTTCGCGCGACAGCCGGTCAAGCGCCGCTTCATAGAGCTGACGCTCGGAATACGACTGCTCCGGCTGCGACTCGGAACGATAGAGGTCGCGCACAACCTCGGCAATGGCAACGATATCGCCGGAATTGATCTTGGCCTCGTATTCCTGCGCGCGGCGCGACCACATGGTCCGTTTGATGCGCGCGCGGCCCTTCAGGGTCTCGAGCGCCTTCTTCACCATCGGGGTCTCGGCAAGCTTGCGCATGCCCACGGAGGCAACCTTCGAGGTCGGCACCCGCAGCGTCATCTTGTCCTTGACGAAATTGATGACGAACAGCTCAAGCCGGGCGCCCGCGACCTCTTGCTCTTCGATCGCTACGATCTGACCCACGCCGTGAGCCGGATAAACGATGAATTCCTGAACTTTGAAGCCTTGTCGTTGAGTGGTCTTCTTCGCATTCATTCCCAAAGATGCTCCTTCCGCCTCGGGCTTGAGCCGCTGGGCGGGTTTAGCCACGCTGACCCTCGACCGGGCCACAGTCCGCGTGGACTGAGTTGGCCTCCGGCTGACGCGGGAGGCGGTTTTGGTTGTTTTCCGGCTCATGCCGGCCGCACTTTTCTTTGAACGACGACGAGTTTTCTCTGCCACTGCTCTCGCGTGGGTCTCACGCCTCTATTGACGGTTCCTCGAAAATTCCCCCCGAGAAGGGATGCTCCCGACGCGGGGAACGAGTATCTCAGCGGGTGTTCTTCTTTATGTCGCACGCTTATAGCACATTTTCGGCTAAAATCAAAGCCTTAACGTGTCGCGAAAGCGTCGCAACCGTCACACAGTCGGCAATTCGTTAACGGCGGCCAATATCTGCAACCAACACGGGAGTCAGTCACCAGTACCCGGATTCGGGGAGAATTGTTCCTCGAATTTATTAGGCTTGCCCTCCCACTCTTTGGCATCGGCGGGCGGCGTCTTTTTGGCCGTGATATTGGGCCAGAGCTTTGCGTATTCCGCGTTTACGCTCAGCCACTTCTCGACGCCCGGCTCGGTGTCCGGCTTGATCGCTTCGACCGGGCATTCCGGCTCACAGACGCCGCAATCGATGCACTCGTCGGGATGGATGACCAGCATGTTTTCGCCCTCATAAAAACAATCCACAGGGCAAACTTCGACGCAGTCCATGTATTTGCATTTGATGCAATTGTCGTTGACGATATAGGTCATCTGGACACTCTGAGCGGGCTTTTTGGGAGCTTTGCTCCTATCGCATGGGTCGGGTGCGCGCAAGCGTGCGGCTTGCGGAACCGTCTGATGGGTATTGCAACCGACTGGACCACGGCCAAATCGCGCCCGAAAAGGCACCTCAGGCGAGATCCTCATATAGGGCGGTGCCGGTGCCACCGGGACCCCGCCGCGCAACAAAGCGCGTTACTTTGAGCACCCGCACGCCACGATCGAGCGCGACCGTAATCACGTCGCCGGCCCGCACCATCCGGCCAGGCGCATCAATGCGCGCGCCATTGACGCGCACATAGCCGCCGCCGGCGAGCGCAGCCGCCGCATCGCGGGTGCGCACAAGACGGGCATGCCAAAGCCAGCGGTCGATACGTTGACGGTCCGGCTCCGCCGCCACTCAGCGGCGCTCCTTGGCATCGGCCTCGAGCTGCGCCTTCAACGCCGCGAGTTTGGCAAACGGCGAATTCGGATCGGGCGCCTTGTCGCGCTCGCGCCGTTCGTAGCGCTTGCCGTGCGACCGATCGCGATCACGCTGTCGGTCATGACGCTGATCACCACCATGCCTCTCGCCGGCGTTCCGTTCGCCGCCGTGACGGTCGCCATGTCGGTCGCCATGCCGATCACCATGCCGCTGCTCGCCGCCACGGCCACGGCGATGACGCGAATGGCGGCCTTCACGCGAGGACGCACCTTCCGCCGTTTCCTTCTGACCTGGCAGCGAAGTCGCCGCATCGGACGCGGCAACCGCGGCCGGCGCAGTTGCGTCGCCGTTTTGCGGCTGCGGCGCAGCCTGACTGTCTCTGCGCGCATCGCGGCGGTGCCGCGGACGCCGGCGCGGACCTTGACCTTCAACACGAACCGCCCGGCCCGGCATCCAGACTTCGATCATGATCGGCTCAGCCGGCGCCACCGCAGTTTCCGCCTGAACTTCACCCTCGGCTGCAGCAGACGCGACATCGCTCACAACGGGCTCGGGCGCTCCGGCTAAGGCAAGGATTTCCGCTGCAGGTTCTTCTCGCGCCTCCGCCGGCGGTGTGGCGTCAACGATGTCGGCGCCCTCAGCGGCGGATTCCGCAGCCGCAGCCGGACCGGCATCGGCAGCCGCCTCAGCAACCATGACGATGTCCGGCAACAGGCTATTGCTGCCGGTCTCCGGAATTTCCGCTGCCGCCTCGGCGGCTTTGGGAGCTTCGGGCTCCGATGTCGCTACGGCCGCCGTCTCGGCCGCCGGCGGCGGCTCGGGCGGCTTCGGACGGCGGTCCATGCGGTAGCCGAGTGAGCGCAGAATTGAGGCGAAATCCTCGCCCGATGCGCCGGTCAACGACGTCATGCCGTTGAACACGGTGAACCCGCCGCCGGTAACAGCGCCCTGCGGCTTCGGCCCCGGAGCGCCTTCGCGCCAGGACAGCGCCGGACGAATGAGATCGGCCAGCCGTTCCAGAATATCGACACGCACCGCGCGCTCGCCGCAAGCGCGATAACCGGCGGTGCGGTAGAGGGCCGGATCGATCTCGCGATCAATGGGGATGGAGGTGCGGCCCGAGCCGGCGAGATGCAGCAAATCGTCGACACTCTTGCCTTGCGCGCTTTCGTTCTTCAGCGCCCACAATTGCATGGCAAGCGTACGCGGCGCCGGCTTGAGCAGGCTCGGCAAATAGATGTGGTAGGCGCCGAAGCGCACGCCGTATTTGCGCAGGGTCGCGCGGGCGGGCTGATCGAGACCCTTCACCTCTTCGGCGACGCGCTGGCGGTCGAGCACGCCGAGCGCTTCGACCAATTGATAGGCGACGCCGCGCGCAATGCCGCTGACATCGGCCGCAGCCGCAAGCTGCAACAAAGGCCCGAGCAATTTCTCGATATGGGCTTTGGCGAAAGCATCGAGGCGCGTCTCGACGGCCTCGCGTGACGCGCCGGTCAGATGCTCGTCGGCGATCACCCGCACGCGCGGGCGCATGACATCCTCGCCGGCGAGGAGCTTGCCCACCGGCGACCCGGTCCAGCGCAGCGTGCCGTCGGACGCGAGCACGAATTGGTCGTCCGAAGCCGCGGCGAGCCGCGTGGCGCGCGCCGCGATCTCGCCGGCCAGCGCCTTTTGCGCCGCGTTCTGCAGGGCCTTGGCTTCCGAGCCGCCGGCCGACGATTCCGGCACGAAGACAAAGCCGTCGAGCCGGCCGATGACGTGGCCTTCGATCACCACCTCGCCGGTCTTGTTGAATTGCGGATCGAGCGTGGTGTTGTCACGCATCCGCCGCATCAAGGCGCTGGTGCGGCGATCGACAAAACGCTCGGTCAAGCGCTCATGCAACGCGTCGGACAGCTTGTCCTCGACGGCGCGGGTGACGTCCTGCCAATGCTCGGGATCGGCCAGCCAATCGGGCCGGTTGGCGGCGAAGGTCCAGGTGCGGATATGCGCGATGCGCGTCGACAGCGTGTCGATATCGCCGTCGGTGCGGTCGGCCATCGCGACCTGCTGCGCGAACCAATCGGTCGCGATCTTGCCCTCGCGCTGCAGGTAGCCGAACAGCGTGACGGCGAGTTCGGCATGGTTGGCGGCCGCGATCTTGCGATAGTCCGGAAGCTGGCAGACGTCCCACAGCCGTTCGACGTCGGCCGGCGTACCGATCATGTTGCGGACGTCTTCATCGCGCGCGGCGTGATCGAGCACGAGAATGTCTTCGGCAACCGGAGCGCGGGCGAGCACGCTTTCGGTGGGTGCGGCAGCGAGCGTCGCCTGCAGCGCGCCGACCGAAGAGAAATCGAGGTCGGAATTGCGCCACTGCACGAGCTTCACGGGATCGAAGGTATGCGATTCCAGCGCCTGGACCAATTCAGGCTCGAAGGGCGGGCAGCGCCCGCTGGTGCCGAAAGTGCCGTCGCGGGTGGCGCGGCCGGCGCGGCCGGCGATCTGGGCAAGCTCGGACGGGTTGAGCTTGCGGTACTGATAGCCGTCGAACTTGCGGTCCGAGGCAAAGGCAATGTGATCGACGTCGAGATTGAGCCCCATGCCGATAGCGTCGGTCGCCACCAGATAATCGACATCGCCGGACTGATAGAGCTCGACCTGGGCATTGCGCGTTCGCGGCGATAGCGCACCGAGCACGACGGCGGCGCCGCCACGCTGGCGACGGATCAGCTCGGCGATGGCGTAGACTTCGTCGGCGGAGAACGCGACCACGGCCGAACGGCGCGGCAGCCGCGTCAGTTTCTTTTCGCCGGCAAAAGTGAGCTGCGACAGCCGCGGCCGACTGACGATGCTGGCGCCGGGCAGAAGCCGCTCGACGATCGGCCGCATGGTGGCGGCACCGAGCACCAGCGTCTCCTCGCGGCCGCGCCTATTGAGCATGCGGTCGGTGAAGACATGGCCGCGCTCGAAATCGGCGGCGAGCTGGATTTCGTCGACGGCGACAAAGGCGACGTCGAGGTCGCGCGGCATTGCTTCGACGGTGGCGACCCAGAACCGCGGATTCGGCGGTTTGATCTTCTCCTCGCCAGTGATCAGCGCAACAGAATCGGCGCCGACACGCTCGACCGCGCGGTTATAAACCTCGCGCGCCAGAAGCCGCAGCGGCAGACCGATAAGCCCGGAGGAATGCGACAGCATCCGCTCGATGGCGAGGTGGGTTTTTCCAGTATTGGTCGGCCCAAGCACGGCCGTCACGCCGGCACCACGGGCACGCTGGTCACGATCGGCAGGCGGCGAGAACGAAATCGGCATCAAGGTCCCGGCATTTACGCGACATTGCGCAGGTTGAAGAGCGCTTCTGTATCACAATGTGACGCGTAATATCTCTGTGCTTAAGATGTGGAACGAGTCTGGAACGAATCGCGGCCGAATCGGCGACTCCGCCGCTGTTCGATTCTGTTCACCGCGATATATGGCACTGTCATTACAAGTGAGCACTAAATCGAGTACAATTTTCGCTTCGACGCGGCCGTTTTGGCTTCAAAACGTTAACGTGTCGCGCGATCACGATTCCTCAGAGAGTCAAGCACTTCAAGTCTGTGGATAATGGGGAAGCCGCACCCGGCCAATTCTATAGATCCCGGCCGGAAGCCGATATCCCGATCCCGACGTCCCGCATCATCCCGGCCAGCCGACAGCGATCGCCGCGTCGAGCCACCGTTCGGGTTCACCGTAAAGGTTCATTGGCCCTGTTCACTGTGTCTTGGCAGCCGAATGCGACGGCTGCGCGACGGACACGAACGACGTCGCCTGCAACAGGCCGGTGCCGAGCGGCGTCGGCATCGAGAAGCGGAATGGCACCAGCACGCGCGTGCCGGAAATCGGCGCCAGCCAAACCTCGGCGTCGTGCAATTCCACGAGATATTTGATCGCCGGACGATCCGGCACATAGCCCGAGATCGGCGTGAAATAGACCGAGCAAACCACGGCCGGCCCCTCGTAACCGTGTTCGGCCTTGACGTTTTCCATCCGCTTGAATTCGCTGCGCAGATCGTAGCGCACGCGTCCGTCGAACACCGGCACTTTGCGATTACAGGCTTGCGGCGAAACCGGATCGCCGGTGCCGCCGACGCGATTGAGCATCGACGTCATCGGGTCGAACACGCCGCGGCGGTCCGCCTCGGTGATCGGAATCCGGTCGGGAACCGGAGGTAGCGGCGGCTCGACTGCATATTCCGTGACATTGCCGCCGGTGAGCGTGAGCCGCACGTCGTCGACCTTGCGATCGTAGATGATGGTCGCGCCGTAGCTCGCCGGAACCGGCTGACCGCCCAACACGGCGCCGCGGGCAGCGCCGGTGCCATGCGCGCCGGTGAAGAAGTGGATGATGCCCGTCGTCGCTCCGCTCGCGGCCGCGGTGTATTGGTTGTTGGAAATCTCGATGATCCAGGTGCCATGGCCGATCGGAATGCCGGCAAGGCTCGCGACATATTCAGCCTCGAGCCGGCCTTGCATTGCCGGCGCCGCATGACCGGCATCCGCTGCCATTGCTCCGGCCGTCATTCCGGCGGAAGCCGCAACGGCAGCCGCCGAGCTCGCGGCAAGGCCAAAACTTCGCAACAACACAAAGCGCCTAGTCCAAAAGCGCGTGCGCCAAAAGCGCATAGCCCAGACGAAAAACGCCGCGATCAACGCGGCGGCGCCTTCACAGCCGATCGATATCGGTAACACGAAGGCAGGCAACGATTTTTCCTCAACGAGCCGGACGTGGAACCGACTGCATTGTTTTGGCGGAGAATACGTCGTTTGTGTGGTTTCAGGTCGCTTCGCCATCCCCAACAACGTTGGGAATTCAGTCAAGGCAAGGCGCCGCCCGAAAGCCCAAATGCTTCGGAAAATCGGGCCAAAGCCTGCCCCCGCTTGACGCTTTACGAGTGTCTGACTATAGCTCCGCCGCCATCTCCCTACATTGTCCGGTAGGCGGCCCTAGCTGCGCGGGAGGGATGAGGCATTTCGCGCAAGATCGTTGCAAGGAATTTGAACCATGGCATGGCGTTGCGAGCTCACCGGCAAGGACCGGCAGATCGGTCATAAAGTGAGCCACTCCAACCGCAAGACCAAGCGGCAATTCAAGCCCAATCTGCTCAACGTCACGCTGATGTCGGACACGCTCGGCCGCCGCGTGCGGCTTCGGGTTTCCGCCAATGCGCTCAAGACGGTCGACCATCGCGGCGGCCTCGATGCTTTTCTGCTCAAGGCCAAGGACGCCGAGCTTTCGCCGCGGGCGCTCGAGCTCAAGCGCCAAGTGGAAAAGAAGCGCGCAGCCGCGGCTGCATAATCGATCCGGCGCTTTCGGGGTTGGCGCGGTACCGACGGGGCTAGGCGTTCAGGCGTCGCCGCGGCCGCGCCGGACGCACGTGATCCTCGGCGGCGTGCTCCTCGAACAATTCGGCAAGTTTCTCGGTCATTACGCCGCCAAGTTCCTCGGCGTCGACGATGGTGACCGCGCGGCGGTAATAGCGCGTGACGTCGTGGCCGATGCCGATAGCGATCAGTTCGACCGGCGAACGGGTCTCGATCTCCTCGATGATCCAGCGCAGATGGCGCTCGAGATAATTGCCCGGATTGACCGACAGCGTCGAGTCGTCGACCGGCGCGCCGTCGGAAATCATCATCAGGATCTTGCGTGTCTCCGGCCGCGCCAGCAGTCGCTTGTGCGCCCAATCGAGCGCTTCGCCGTCGATATTCTCCTTGAGAAGTCCCTCGCGCATCATCAGACCGAGGTTCTTGCGCGCGCGCCGCCACGGCGCATCCGCCGCCTTGTAAATGATGTGACGCAGATCGTTGAGCCGGCCCGGATTCGGCGGCTTGCCTTGGGCGAGCCAGGTTTCGCGCGACTGCCCGCCCTTCCAGGCGCGGGTGGTGAACCCGAGGATTTCGACTTTGACCCCGCAGCGTTCGAGCGTACGGGCGAGAATGTCGGCGCAGGTCGCAGCGACCGTGATCGGCCGGCCGCGCATCGAGCCGGAATTGTCGAGCAGCAACGTCACCACCGTGTCCCGGAAATTGGTGTCTTTTTCGCGCTTGAACGACAGCGGGTGCATCGGATCGATGATGACGCGGGTCAGCCGGGCCGGATCGAGCAGGCCCTCTTCCAGATCGAATTCCCAGGCGCGATTCTGCTGCGCCAGGAGCAGCCGCTGCAGGCGGTTGGCCAGGCGCGCCACCACCCCCTGCAAGTGCGACAGTTGCTTGTCGAGATAGCCGCGCAGCCGGTCCAACTCTTCCGGCTCGCATAATTCCTCGGCGCCGACGATCTCGTCGAATTTGGTGGTGAACGGCTTGTAGTCCGGGCCGCGCGGCTCGTTGCGCGATTGCCGCGGCCGCCACGGCTCGGCGGCGGTCTCGGAATCGCCCATCTCGGCGTCGTCGGCCATTTCCGCGGCCGGCGCATCGACGGCTTCGGAGGAACTGTCGGGCATTTCCTCGGCCGAAGCTTCCGCCTCGCTCGCGGCCTTGTCGCTCTCGGCGGTGTCGGTCGCCTCGCCGTCCTCCCCGGATTCGTCCTGCTGGCTTTCGTCCTCGCCCTCTTCGCCCTCCTCTTCGTCGGATTCGCTGGAGCGGTCCTCGCCCATGTCGAGCGATTCGAGCAGGTCGTGAACGACGTCGCCGAACTGGCGCTGATTGTCGAGAACACGCTCGAGCCGGTCGAGATTGCGGCCGGCGCGCTCCTCGATGAGCGGGCGCCACAGATCGACCAGCTTGCGCGCCGCGGCCGGAGGCGGCTCGCCGGTGAGCCGCTCTCGCACCATCATGGCCAGCGCCTCTTCGATCGGCGCGTCGGCCCGATCGGTGATGTCGTCGAACTTGCCGCGATGGAAGCGGTCCTCGAGCATGGCGGAAAGATTCTTGGCGACCCCGCCCATGCGCCGCGAGCCGATCGCTTCGACGCGGGCCTGCTCGACCGCTTCGAACACGGCGCGGGCTTGTTGGCCGCCGGGCGCAAGCTTGCGGTGCACGGCCGGGTCGTGACAGGCGAGCCGCAGCGCCAGCGAATCGGCATGGCCGCGCACGATCGCGGCCTCGCGCTCGTTCAGCCGCCGCGGCGGCTCCGGCAATCGCGCTTTGGTGCCGGAAAGGCCCGGCCGTTCCGATGCAAAGCTGACCTCGAGATCGCCCTTGCCGGCGATGGCGCGAAGGCAAACGCCGACAGCGCGCTTGAACGGCTCGGTCGGCGCTTCCTTGACGGGGGTCTTCGGCTTGATGTTCGAGGACATGGACTTCTCCCTCTCCCACAGGCGGGGAGAGGCGATGTTCAGGACAGCGCCACGTTGACGGCGCTCTCCGGCAATTCCTGGCCGAAGCAGCGCTGATAGAATTCCGCCACCAGCGGCCGCTCAAGCTCGTCGCATTTGTTGACGAAGGTCAGCCGGAACGCAAAGCCGATATCGCCGAAGATTTCGGCATTCTCGGCCCAGGTGATCACCGTGCGCGGGCTCATCACCGTCGAAATGTCGCCGTTGATGAAGGCATTGCGCGTCAGATCGGCGACCCGCACCATTTTCGAGACGATCTCGCGGCCCTCATTGGTGCGATAGTGCTTCGCCTTGGACAGAACGATGTCGACCTCGTTGTCGTGCGGCAGATAGTTCAGCGTGGTCACGATCGACCAGCGGTCCATCTGACCCTGGTTGATCTGCTGCGTGCCGTGATAGAGGCCCGACGTGTCGCCGAGACCGACGGTATTGGCGGTGGCAAACAGCCGGAACGCCGGATGCGGCTTGATCACTTTATTCTGATCGAGCAGCGTCAGCCGGCCGGACGATTCCAACACGCGCTGAATGACGAACATCACGTCCGGCCTGCCGGCATCGTATTCGTCGAAGCACAGCGCAACATTGTTCTGCAGCGCCCAGGGCAGAATGCCGTCGCGGAATTCGGTGACCTGCATGCCTTCGCGGATCACGATGGCATCCTTGCCGATCAGATCGACGCGGCTGATGTGGCTGTCGAGATTGACGCGCACGCACGGCCAGTTCAGCCGCGACGCGACCTGCTCGATATGGGTCGATTTTCCGGTGCCGTGATAGCCGGTGACGATCACGCGCCGGTTGCGGGCAAAGCCGGCAAGAATGGCGAGCGTGGTCGGACGGTCGAAGCGATAGTCCGGATCGGGTTCCGGCACATATTCGTCCGGCTCCGAATAAGCCGGCACTTCGAGATCGCTGTCGATCCCGAAGACCTGACGGACGGAAACCTTCATGTCCGGCAGACCGGACGTCGAATCAGTTGCGAGAGTCATTGCTCCTCCGAGACCTCGGCGAGGCTTACTTGGCAAGTTCCTTGGCAAGACCTTTGTCAGGCAGGCTTGGAAGGCAAAGCTTGGCAAGCAGGCTCGGCGAGGCAACCTTGGGTCGTCGGCCTCGGGCGCTCCCGAGGCGTTAATCGGCTGTCACCGGCGGTCCGATTGTCGGCTTTACGTCTAGCAGAAAGGCCAGCAGCGGCGAAAGTGGTGGCCAAAGTACCTGTCTGCACGCGCCAAAAATGCCGCAACCGGCCCTTGACGTCAGCAAAAGCCCGCTGATTTCAGGTAGTTATAGGCCTGAATGATCTCGCGCAGCCGCGCTTCAGAGCCCCGATCCCCGCCATTGGCGTCGGGATGGTGGCGTTTCACCAGCGTCTTGAACTTCGACTTGATTTCAGCACGGCTGGCATCGTCTTCAAGGCCGAGCGTTTCGAGCGCGCGGCGCTGAGCATTGAAGATCTTGCGCCCCTCCGCCCCGCTCTTCGCATGACCGGCATTGGCACGAGCGCCGCTGTCGCCGAACAGCGAAAACGGATCGTCGCCGGCAAAGCCGGAGCCGCGGAAATTTCTGGCCGCGCGCTGCCCCCGTTTGCCGCCGACCGAACCCATCTTCCAGGTCGGCCGGTGGCCGGTCAGCGCATCCTTCTGATATTTCGCAACGGCGTCCTCGCTCATGCCGGCGAAGAAATTGTACGAATTGTTGTATTCGCGCACGTGGTCGAGGCAGAACCGCCAATACTCGTTGGCCCGCTCGCGGCCTTTTGGCGCGCGGTGGGTGGCGCTGCCAGCGCATCCCGGCCATTCGCACGCGGGAAGTTCGGCGCGCAGACGGCGGTCCTGGTCCGGCTTGACCCGGATACGATCGAACAAGGGCGAGTCACTATTCATCGGGACGATTATGCGGGTGCATAGATGGCACCTTCAAGACTTGACAGGCATCAATTCGACATTCCGCAATTTAAGATTGCCCAATCGTTGACCTTACATCGCCAGCGCTTACATTTTGCGTCAGGCGATAAAACTTTCGCAGCTTCGGCACCTGAGCCGCAAAGCGCAGACCGCAATGGGCATGCAGGACATCATCACCACGAAGTTGATGGCGGCTTTCGCACCGGAGAGCCTGCATGTCGAGGATGAATCGCATTTGCATCAAGGCCACGCCGGCCACCGGCCGGGCGGCGAGAGCCACTTCCGCCTTTATATTGTGTCGAGCGCCTTCAGAGGGAAGAGCCGGCTCGAGCGCCATCGCATGATCAATGCGGCGCTGGCCAACGAGATGAAGGGCCGCGTCCACGCGCTCGCCATCCACGCCCAGGCACCCGGGGAAAATTCGACGCGCTAGCTCGTCCGCTCTTTGGTCTCCAAGACCGACATCAGCCTTGCCAGCGATGCATTGAGCTGCGCGCATTCCTGCCGGGACAGCGCGCCGAGCGTTTCCGCGAGCGCCCGGAAGTGGATCGCAGCCGCCTTGTCCGCCAGGCGGCGCCCGGCCGCGGTGAGTTGCACAACCATCACCCGTCCGTCGCTCGGATCCTGCCGCCGCCGCACCAGCCCCTGCTGCTCGACCCGATCGATGCGATTGGTGATGGCCCCCGAGGTGAGCAACGACTCACGATAGAGATCCGTCGGACGCAAGGCGAAAGGCGCGCCCGAACGCCGCAGCGTCAGGATCAGGCTGAAACTCTCCCAGGTCAGATCGAGCGGGACGAGCCAGGACTCGATGCGACGCTGCAGCTGCGCCGAGATGCGATGCAACCGCCCGAGGATGGCGACCGGCGACGGGTCGAGATCGGGGCGCTCACGCCGCCACTCCGCAACCAGAGCGTCGACGGAGTCTCCCTTGTTGCCGTTGTCGCGCTTCTCGCGCCTGCGCGCCGCGCTGGTCCTCCCGGAAGACATCGCTGAAATCCTCTCGTGAAAATATCTTGACGTTAAGATATCTGTTCGCGCATGCTGCTGGCTAGCCGGTTTATCAGGTCCGATGACGTTCGGGTTGAAATGGACGTTCGGGTTGAAGCGGTCAGCAAGGTCTGGAACGTCGCGGGCGCGTCCCCGGTCACGGCGCTGGACACCGTTCATCATCGCTTTCCCTCCGGCCGTTTCTCCTGCCTGCTCGGGCCGAGCGGCTGCGGCAAGAGCACGCTGGCCCAGATCGTCGGCGGGCTGGAGACGCCAAGCACCGGACGCATCTCGATTTTTGAGCCCGCAAGCGGGCGCAGCGCGCCGCCCGGCGCGGCGTCGATCATGATGTGGCAGGGCCTCAATCTGTTCCCGTGGCGCAGCGTGGTCGACAATGTCGCCTTCGGCCTCGAAGTGGCCGGCGTCGGCCGCGCCGAGCGCCATGAACGCGCCCGGGCGATGCTGGCGACCGTCGGCCTCACCGGCTTCGACAAGCATTTGCCGCGGCAGCTGTCCGGCGGCATGCGCCAGCGCGTCGCGCTTGCCCGCGCTTTGATCATGGAGCGGCCGATCCTGTTGATGGACGAGCCCTTCGCCGCGCTCGACGCCCAGACCAAGATCGTCATGCAGGAAGAGCTGCTGCGCATCTTCGAGGCGTCGCGCAAGACGGTGCTGTTCGTCACTCATGCCATCGACGAGGCAATCCTGCTCGGCGACGAAGTCGTGGTCATGACCGCGCGTCCCGGCCGCATCAAGGAGGTGATTCCGATTGACCTGCCGCGTCCCCGTTCGTTCGATCTGGTGAATACGAAAGCCTTCGGGGCGCTGTTCCAGCGCGTCTTCCATCTCATCCGCGAAGAGGTGACGAAGGCCATGGCAAAGCCAACGGCGGGAGCGGCAGCGTGACGAAGCGCCGCCTCGCCGAAATCGCATTGCCGGCCTTGAGCATTATCGGGTTCATCGCGGTGTGGCAGATCGTCGTCGAGGTGCGCGGCATCCCGCCGATTTATCTGCCGGCGCCCAGCGCCATCGCCGTCGCACTCGCGCAAATGGCGCGCGACGGTAGCCTGTGGATCAATCTTGCCGCCACGATATCGCGGATCTTCGCCGGCTTCGCGGTCGCCGCGATATGCGGCGTCGCGCTCGGTCTGTTGATGGGCCGCTCGCGGATCGTCGCGCAGATCGCCGATCCCTGGCTCGCCGCGCTCTATCCGCTCCCGAAAATCTCGCTGATCCCGCTGATGATCATCTGGCTCGGCACCGGCGAGACCTACAATATCGTCATGAGCGCCATCAGCGCCTTCTTCCCCATCGTGCTCAGCACCTATGCCGGGGTGCAGCAGGTGGATCGCGGCCTCGTGCTCGCAGCGCGCGACCTTGGCGCCAGTCCTCGCCAGATCCAGGCCAAGGTGATCCTGCCGGCAGCGGTGCCGCATATTTTCAACGGCCTGCAGCTCGGCATGGGCGTCACCATCATCCTCGTTGTTGCAGCCGAAATGATCGGCGGCTCGGACCAGACCGGCATGGGCTATCTCCTCATCAATGCCGGCCAAGTCATGGACACCGACAAGGTCTTCGCCAGCCTCGTGGTGATGGCGGTGGTCGGCGCCGTCATCATCAAGCTGCAGCGCTTCATCGACCGGAAGGCGGCGCCGTGGGCCGTCCATGCCGGACCGCATCAAGATTAAACCCGGAGGGCCTCATGTTCAGGACATTCACTGCGGCGGTTTTGCTTCTGGCGGCGTTTCACGCGTCGCCGGCCGCCGCTAACGACACGATTCATGTCGGCGAAGGACCGTTCATCTCGGGCGGCCCGTATTTCATCGCCCGCGACAAGGGCTATTTCGCCAAGCTCGGCCTGGATGTCGATACGCGCATCTTCATGGACGGCGCGCTCGCCGTGCCGGCCATGGTCTCGGGCGAGCTCGATATCACGCTGGTGACGCTGTCGGCGGGGCTGTTCAACAGCATCGCCAAAGGCGCGCCGATGGCGATCTTCCTCGATCGCGGCAACAACCGCACCGGCCGCGGCGGCAGCGCCATCAATGTCAGCAATGCGATGTACGCGGCGGGCGTCACCGGACCGGCCGATCTCGCCAAGCTGAAAGGCAAGAAGTTCGGCATCACCGCGCTCGGCAGCATCAATCAATACGAGGCGGCGCTGGCGCTGCAGAAGGCCGGCCTCGATCCGCGCACCGACGTGCAATGGATCAGCGGCGCGTCGCAGCCCGACCTCGTGAAAATGCTCGGACGCGACCTGGTCGACGCCGCCGATCTCGCCTGGCAGTTCGGCAGCATGGCGCAGGATCAGAAACTCGGGCCTCGCATCATGGACGGCGGCACGGTCAACAAGGATGGCCAGGTTGCCGCTTACGCCGTGCGCAAGGACTTCGCCGAAAAGCACCATGACGCGGCGGTGCGGTTCGCCATGGCGATCATGTACGCGGCGCGCGAGTTCAACGCCGCGGCCGGCGCGCCGGCCGATCATCCCGACACGGTCGCACTCCTCGCCAAGGCAACGACACAGGGCAACGTCGGTCTGCTGACCAGTTTCGCCCCGCACTGGACGGCAACGAGCGAGGACGGCCTGCCGTCCACCGATGCCATCCTGCGCATGCAGGACTACTGGGTCGATTACTTCCGCCTCGCTACGGAAAAGGTGCCCGCCGCGCAGCTCTTCGACCTGTCGATCGCGAAGGAAGCCCGCGAGCGGCTCGACCGCGATCACCCTTTCGGCAATTGATCACGCGACTCCGGGAGAACAACAATCATGTCGAACGCCTATTCAATCGAACATTTTTCGGGAACCGAGCGCAATGCCAGCCGGTCCTATTCGCCGGCCATCGTCACTCGCGGCGGCCGCACGATCTATCTTGCCGGGCAGACGGCATTGCAGGACGAGAACGGCCAATCGCTGGTCGGCGACTTCGAGGGACAGGCCCGCACGATCTTTCGGTTGCTTGACGCGACGCTGAAGAAGGTCGGCGCGGGCCTTAAGGACCTCGTGACCATGACCGTCTTCATCAACGATCCGCGGCACGGCGACCGCTTTGTCGAAATCCGCAAGGAGTTCTTCGCCGCCGGGCATTATCCATGCAGCGCGCTGATCACCGTGTCGGACTTCGCGAGGTCCGGCATGCTGATCGAGATCCAGGGCATCGCGGTTGCGGCCGATTAGACCGTCGGAATTTGATTCACGCTGGATTCAATCTCACGCTTTGGCGGACGACGTCGCCGTGGCCGGCGCCGTCTCGGCTTGCCTCAACAGGTCCGCCAGATCGAGCCGGTGCGTGAACATGGCAAGCTCGCCATCGGCGGTGCGCGGCCACTGCTCCCGCGGACGGTCCCAGTAGAGCTCGACGCCGTTGTCGTCGGGATCTCGCAGATAGAGCGCTTCGCTGACGCCATGATCGGAGGCGCCGTCGAGCAGGATGCTGGCTTCGATCAGCCGCCGCAGGGCGTCGGCCAGCTGCGCGCGCGTCGGATAGAGGATCGCGAGGTGATACAGGCCGGTCGTGCCCGGCGCCGGCGGCGGGCCGCCGCGGCTCTCCCAGGTATTGAGCCCGATATGATGGTGATAACCGCCGGCGGAAATGAACGCCGCCTGCGCGCCCATGCGCTGCATCAGCTCGAAGCCCAAAACGCCGCAATAGAACGCCAGCGCGCGATCGAGATCGGCGACTTTGAGGTGAACATGCCCGATGCGGACGCCGGGATTGATCGGAGGATTGGTCATCAGTTCGCTCTTGTCAGCTTGCTTTGGCTGTTGCCTTGCGCGTCAGCGGCGCCACCCGCAGCGCGGTGATGCGGTTTCTTGATTTGCGCAGGACCTGGAAACGGAAGCCATAGAAGGTGAAGCTCTGTCCCGGCTCCGGGATCGAGCGCGCCTCGTGGATGACGACACCGGCAATCGTGGTCGCCTCGTCGTCGGGAATATTCCAATCCATGGCGCGATTGAGATCGCGCACCGGAACGCTGCCGTCGACATTGACCGAGCCGTCCGGCAGCGGCCGCACGCCGGGCACCGCAATATCGTGCTCGTCGGTGATGTCGCCGACGATCTCCTCGACGATGTCTTCGAGCGTCACCAGGCCTTCGAGTTCGCCATATTCATCGACCACCAGCGCAAACGGCGTCTTGCGATGACGGAACGCCTTGAGCTGCTCGCCGACATGAGTGGTATCCGGCACGAACCATGGCGGCTTGGCCAGCGTCGCGATGTCGATCTTGCCGACGTCGCCTTCGGCAGCATGAAGCGCACGCCACACCTCCTTGGCATTGAGCACGCCGATGACATTATCCGGCGAGCCGCGCCACAACGGGATACGGGTGACGCCCGCCGCCAGCACCGCGTCGATCAATTCGTGCGGCGGCTCGTCGGCGTCGAGCATCACCATCTTGGTGCGGTGAACCATCACGTCATAGACCGCGAGTTCGCGCAGATCGAGCAGGCCGCCCATCATGTCGCGGTCATGCTTGGCGACGGTGCCGGCCGAGTGCATCAGATCGACCGCACCGCGCAATTCCTCGTCCGGCGAGAGGATCGAATGAATCTTGCCGGTCGGCATGCCGAGCCCGCGCAGCATCACTTGCACCATCGCCTCGACCACGCGCAGGAACGGCGAGAAAATACGCACCGTGCGCCGGACCGGCTGCGCCACGACCAGCGCCATGCGGTCGGGCGCGTTGAAGGCCGCGGTCTTCGGCAGCACTTCGGCGAAGATGAAGATCAGGAACGTCATGATAAATGTGGCGTAGATCTCGCCGGCGTGCCCGAAATGAGAGAGCAACAGGCCGGTCGCCAAAGTCGATGCCGCGATATTGGTAAAGTTGTTGGCGAATAGGACGGCGCCAAGGAGCCGCTCGCGTGTCGCCATCAGCCGGTTGACGATCGTCGCGTCGCGATTGCCCTGGTGCTCCAGCCGCAACATCGCCGCGCGCGAGGAGGCCGAAAGCGCGGTCTCGCTCGCCGAAAAGAACGCTGAAATCAGCAGGCAGAATAAGACCGCCAGAACGGTCAGCCACTCGATGATGCTCATTGCTCCGCAAGCTTCTCGCCGAGGAATGCGCGTACCGCGCCGGCGTCGACGCCGCCCTCGACGAAAGCGGAGCCGATCCCTTTCACCAGGATGAATGTAAGCATTCCGCGCTTCACTTTCTTGTCCTGCGCGATGAGGTCCATCAATTGGTCAAGGCTTGGTAACGGCCCCGGAATATCGTTAACCCGCGTCGGCAGGCCGACTTCGGCGAGATGCCGCGTGGCGCGTGCGGCCTCGGCGGCCGGCAACAGCCCGCGCTGCGCCGAAAATGCAAAGGCCAGCACCATGCCGAGCGACACCGCCTCGCCATGCAGCAGCCGGTCGGAAAACCCGCACGCCGCTTCGAAGGCGTGGCCGAACGTGTGGCCAAGATTGAGCAAAGCGCGGTCGCCGGTCTCGCGCTCGTCGCGCGCGACGATGTCGGCCTTGGCGCGGCAGCACATCGCGATGGCCCGTTCGCGAGCGGGTCCGCCGGCAAAGACCTCGCGCCAATTCTTTTCCAGCCACGAGAAGAAAACGGCATCGCCGAGGAGGCCGTATTTGGCGACTTCGGCATAACCGGCGCGGAATTCGCGTTCCGGCAAAGTGTCAAGGAGTGCGGTGTCGGCCAGCACCAGGATCGGCTGATAAAAGGCGCCGATCAGATTTTTGCCATGCGTGGAATCGATCGCGGTCTTGCCACCGACCGAGGAATCGACATCGGCAAGCAGCGAGGTCGGCACCTGCACATAATCGATGCCGCGGCGAATGACGGAAGCGACAAAGCCGGCCAGATCACCGATGACGCCGCCGCCGAGCGCGATGACAAGATCGTCGCGCTCGATGTGCGAGGCGATCACCGCCTCGCACACTTGCTCGAACACGCGATAGCTCTTCGACGCCTCGCCGGGCGGCACGATCACGCGGTGCGACGCGACGCCGGCATGCGCGAGCGCGGCTTCGGCGGCGGCGAGATGCCGGCGTGCAACGTTCTCGTCGGTGACAATGACCGCCTTGGCGCGCGGCCGCAATTCAGTGAGGCGCGCGCCAAGCGAGGCAAGCAGGCCCCGGCCAATGGCGATTTCGTAACTGCGCTCACCGAGCGACACGGTGACAGTCGCGATGTCGCCGCGAACAGGTGCCGTCATGCGCTGCTCTCCGGATGTGCTTCGAGAAAGCCCGAAAGCGCCTGCATGATCTCGGCGACGATCGTATCATGCGGCCCTTCGTGCGATTGCACGGTGAGATCAGCCTGCGCATAGACCGGCTCGCGCGCGAGCAAAAGCTGGCGCAGCGTTTCGGACGGATCGTCGGTCTGCAGCATCGGCCGCTCGTTCTTGCGTTTGGCGACGCGGCGCAACAACACTTCGACCTCCGCCTTCAGCCAGACCGAAATGCCGCGCGCCTTGATCGCGGCGCGGGTGTCTGCGTTCATGACCGCACCTCCGCCGGAGGCTAGCACCTGTGGACCGGATTCCAGCAGCCGTGCGATCACGCGCGCTTCACCGCTGCGAAAATAAGTCTCGCCGTGCCGGGCAAAAATATCGGCGATGCTCATGCCGGCGGCTTTTTCGATTTCGGCGTCGGCGTCGACAAAAGGCACGCCCAGGCGCGCCGCGAGGCGGCGGCCGATCGAGGATTTGCCGACCCCCATCATGCCGACCATGACAATCGAGCGATGCCCCAGGCCGGCGTTTATGGCGGCTGCCAAAGTCTGTTCGTCGGCATCATTTTGTACTGCAGTATCAGCCATTTAATCAAAAACCAAACTGCGGCCGCCCGGAGCGTCCGGACGATCTGCCGGATCACTTATCAGATCACGGGCCAAAGCGCGCGCCGGATTGATCCCCTGCTTTTGGATCACTTGTGCGCTCGCGCATCAGGTCCACTTGCCAGTCCGGCGCGAACATGATCGTACTCGGTCCGGCCCAGAGTAACCAACAAGATATGGGCGCCAGGGGAAAGAGCGCGAGCGTTTAAAAATGCCGAGCTTGTTCCGGCTTCTGACTGTCATCGCCATCATCGTCGGCTCGGTCTATGGCGGGCTCTACGCACTTGCGCATTTCGTACAGCCAAGGACGCGCGAGATCAGCGTGACGATCCCGCCGGACAAGTTCTTCAAGGAACATTGATCGCGATGGCGGCCCGCACGATGGCACGCGCAAAGACGGCCACGGCACGGCATTCCGATGCAGCGTTGATCGCGCTCTATCTCGACATGCTGGCCGCCGAGCGCGGCGCCGGCGCCAATACGCTTGCGGCCTATCGCCGCGATCTCGAAGATCTCTCCGCTTATCTGAAAGGCCAGAGCCGCTCCATCGCCAAGGCCGGCACGCAGGATCTGCGCGACTATCTGAGCGAACTGTCGTCGCGCGGCATGCGCGTGACCACGGTGGCGCGGCGGCTCTCGGCGATACGGCAGCTTTATCGCTTTCTCTATGCCGAAGGCCATCGCACCGACGATCCGGCCGCCGTACTGCAGGGGCCCAAGCGCGCACGCAGTCTGCCGAAAACGCTGTCGATTGCCGAGGTCGACCGGCTGTTGCGCACGGCGGCCGCGTCCGATCCGGCATCGCCCTTGCCGATGCGGCTGCGCGCGGCGCGGCTCGCCTGTCTGGTCGAGCTGCTTTATGCGACGGGACTGCGCGTATCCGAACTCGTTGCGCTGCCGGCTTCAGCGGCGCGCAAGGATGCGCGCGTCATCATCGTTCGCGGCAAGGGCAACAAGGAGCGCATGGTGCCGCTCAACGACGCGGCCAAGCGCGCGATGGCGGCCTATCTCGCGCTGCTCAAGGAATCCGACGACGCGGCGCAGTCGAAATGGCTGTTTCCGTCGTTCGGCGACAGCGGCCATCTCACGCGCCAGCATTTCGCCCGTGAGCTCAAAACGCTTGCAGCGTCGGCGGGCCTGCGCGCGGCGCAGGTGAGCCCGCACGTCTTGCGCCACGCCTTCGCCAGCCATCTTCTGCACAACGGCGCCGATCTGCGCGTGGTGCAGACCCTGCTCGGCCACGCCGACATTTCAACGACGCAGATCTATACCCATGTCCTGGAAGAGCGCTTGAAGAGCCTGGTGCGCGACCTGCACCCGCTGGCGCAGGATTAGCGCGCTCGGGCGCGGGCCTAACGCGCGAGATTAACGATGGAACCGGTACCCTTCCTTGACTTCCCGGCATTGGCCGGGCGATTTAGCCGCGCCCGCGGCCTCCGCCGCGAGCCTTTTTCATTGCGCATGATCTTTTCCGAAGACGGAAATTCACGTTTCGGGATCATGCGCCAGACCGCCGGTTGACCCTAAACGATGCGTTCCTACCTCGATTTCGAAAAGCCGGTGGCCGAGCTTGAGGCCAAGGCGGACGAATTGCGTGCGCTGCACTCCGACGGCGAGGCGATCAACGAGGAGATCAACCGTATCGAGGGCAAGGCCGCCGTCTCCCTCAAGGAGCTCTACGCGACGCTGACGCCCTGGCAGAAGACGCAGGTGGCGCGCCATCCGCAGCGACCGCATTGTCTCGATTATATCGCCGCGCTGATCAGCGATTTCGTTCCGCTCGCCGGCGACCGCAAGCACGGTGAGGATCCGGCGATCATCGGCGGCTTCGGCCGCTTCCGCGGCGAGCCCGTCTGCGTCATCGGTCATGAAAAAGGCTCCGACACGGACAGCCGACTCAAGCACAATTTCGGCATGGCGCGGCCGGAAGGCTACCGCAAGGCGGTGCGCCTGATGGGCATGGCCGACCATTTTGAAATTCCGGTCGTGGCGCTGGTCGATACCGCCGGCGCTTATCCCGGCATTGGGGCTGAAGAACGCGGCCAGGCCGAGGCGATCGCGCGTTCGACGGAAGCTTGTCTGGAAATCGGCGTGCCCAACATCGCGCTGATCATCGGCGAAGGCGGCTCCGGCGGCGCCATCGCCATCGCCACCGCCAATCGCGTGCTGATGCTGGAACATGCGGTCTATAGCGTGATCTCGCCGGAAGGCGCGGCGTCAATTCTGTGGCGCGACACCTCCAAAGCACAGGACGCCGCCTCCAACATGAAGATCACCGCGCAGGACCTGGTGCGATTCGGCGTGGTGGACGCCATCGTGCCCGAGCCGAACGGCGGCGCGCATCGGGAGCCGGCGGCGGCAATGGCGGCTGCGGGCGAAGCGATCGGCGCGGCGCTCGCCGAATTTCGCGGGCTCGATCGCGCGACAGTCATCCGCCGCCGCCGCGAAAAATTCCTCGCCATTGGCCGTACGCTCGGCTGATCGCGAGTCGCCGCCGAAAAGTCGGTTGCCACAATCCTGCCGTAATTGACCTGGGATCGGCGGCGAAAGCCGTAAAATCCTTGGCTATTTAGGCCAATATCCCCGATAATTTACCATAACTTAGGCAACGCATAACCCATCACAGCCTGGGGCCCCGCTTGCCTTGCGAAAGCCACCTCTTGCGGGTAACCATTTGACAGTAGATGGCACGGGGAAATTCCATCTGTCGGGGACTTCGACGTTGATCCGCGCCGGCGTACACCGCGCATTCGATCTGCGCGCATTCCGCATGCCTGCATTTGGCCTGCGCGCGCTCGCGACTCTTTTCGTTCTCGCCGGCGCGCTGGCGCTGGCGGGCTGCTACGGCGACGAGGGCTATCAGATCCCGAGCCGGGCGATGAAAGAGCTTTCGCCTGAGATGTTGACGCTGATCGAGCAGAAGAACATGCCGAAGGACTCCCCGATCCTCATTCGGGTGTTCAAGGAAGAGTCCGAACTCGAAGTCTGGAAGCAGGATACGACCGGCCACTATGCGCTGCTGAAAGTCTACCCGATCTGCCGCTGGTCGGGTGAGCTTGGCCCGAAGAAGACCCAAGGCGATCGCCAGGCTCCCGAGGGGTTCTATTCGATCACGCCCGGATTGATGAATCCGAATTCCAACTACTATCTCGCCATCAATACCGGCTTTCCCAATGCCTATGACAGGGCGAACAACTACACCGGCGCGTTCCTGATGATCCACGGCGATTGCTCGTCGGCCGGCTGTTACGCCATGACCGATGAGCAAATCGGCGAAATCTATTCGCTGGCGCGCGAGTCCTTCCTCGGCGGCCAGAAGGAATTCCAGATCCAGGCCTATCCGTTCCGTTTGACGGCGGCGAACTTGGCGCGGCACCGCACCAACCCGAACATGCCGTTCTGGAAGATGCTCAAGGAAGGCAACGACCATTTCGAGGTGACCCATCTCGAGCCGAAGGTCGATGTCTGCGAGCGGCACTATGTGTTCGACGCGCAACCGCCGGCGGGTTCGACCAAGCCGCTGGTGTTCAATCCGACGGGCCGCTGCCCGGCCTATGAAGTGCCGGAAGACATCGCCGGTCCCGCGCTCGAGAAACAGCGCAACGACGATTACCAGCTGGCGCAACTGATCAAGGAAAATTCGCCGGTCGCGCCGATCGTGATGGGCACCGACGGCGGCATGAACCGGGTGTTTGCCGGCAAGCTCGCCACCACCGCGTCCTTCTACGACGCCGAAGGCCATCTGCATGCGCCGCCGGTCCACCCCGGCATGTCGGAGCCGACATTGAGCGGACCGCGCGAGAACGCCGACGGCTCTCCGGATACGCCGAGCCTGCTCGCGATGTTCAAATCGAAGAGCACGCCGCAACAGCCGCCGCCGGCGACGCCGCAGGGCGCCCAGGTTGCTTCGGCCGATACCAACGATCACTCGTTCCTGAGCTGGTTCAAGCCGAAGACCGCTGCCCCCGCGCAGCCGCCCGAGGCGCAGGGTACGCCGCTGGCCGGCTTGAAGCCGACCTCTGAGCCGCGCAGGATCGAAACGGCGAAAACCGAGCCGCAAAGGCCGGATCAGCAAAAACCGCAGGTCGCTGACACGCTCAAGCTTAAGCCCACAGTGGCGACGACGACGACCGCGCCACCGAGCAGGCCACAGCAAGAGGCCAATGCAGCGCCTGCGACGACCGGCAGCGTCATGAAGGGCGCACAACCGCCGATGCAGTCCGGCTCGTTCGACAGCCGCTGGGCCGGGGTCCAGTAAAGCCAGAAGAAATTCGATTGTGTCGCCGGAGCGCTCGTGAACGCGCTCGCGCTCGATCACGTCAAGTTATAACGCCAATATTCGATCAGGCGAGTTCAGTGCGCGCTCAAGCGTAGCGGCCGTGGCAGTGCTTGAACTTCTTGCCCGAGCCGCAAGGGCAAGCCTCGTTGCGGCCGACCTTGCCCCAGCTTTGCGGATCCTGCGGATTGCGGGCCTGCGTTGCCGCCGGGCGCGACGGAATAGCCGCGGCGGGTCCGCTATAGGCCGCACCGCCACCGAGCGGCATGCCACCCATTGGCGCCCCGGCCGGCGCGCCGATGCCGTGCCGCGCCAGCGTCTCGGCGCCGGCAAGCGCCAGCGCCATTTCGTCTTCGCCTGTGGTCGGATCGATCTTGTGCGCCTCCATGGCCGGAAGCGGCGCCGGCTGTTGCTGCGGCTGCTGCGCGACAATTTCGACCCGCATCAATTGCGCGGTCACGCCTTCGCGCAGGCTTTGGCTCATGGTCTCGAACAAGGAGAAAGCCTCGGCCTTGTATTCGTTGAGCGGGTCGCGCTGGCCGTAACCGCGCAGCCCGATCACCTGGCGCAGATGATCGAGCATGACGAGATGCTCACGCCAGAGGTGGTCGAGCGTCTGCAGCAGGATCGACTTCTCGATATAGCGGATGACGTCGGGGCCCCATTGCGCGACCTTCGCGGCCATGTGCTCGTCGGCGCGGCGCTCGACCCGCTCGAAAATCTCCTCGTCGGCAATGCCCTCTTCCTTGGCCCATTCGTCCACCGGCAGATCGAGGCCGACCACCCGCTTGAGTTCCTCGCGCAAGCCAGCAGTGTTCCACTGCTCGGGATAAGCGTTTTCCGGAATGAATTGGCTGACCAGGTCGTCGATCGCGCTGTGGCGCATATCGGCGACGACCTCGCCGACGGTCTCGTCCTGCATCCATTCGACGCGCTGATCGAAAATGACCTTGCGCTGATCGTTCATCACGTCGTCGTATTTGAGGATGTTCTTGCGGATGTCGAAATTGCGCGCCTCGACCTTCTGCTGCGCCTTTTCCAGCGCCTTGTTGATCCAGGGATGGATGATGGCCTCGTTCTCTTTGAGGCCGAGCTTCTGCAGCATGCCATCGAGCTTGTCGGTGCCGAAGATGCGCATCAGGTCGTCTTCGAGCGACAGGAAGAACTTCGAATGGCCGGGATCACCCTGGCGGCCGGACCGGCCGCGCAGCTGATTGTCGATGCGGCGGCTCTCGTGCCGTTCGGTGCCGAGCACATAGAGCCCGCCGGCGGCCAGCGCTTTCTCCTTGAGGCGCGCGATCTGGGCGCGGATTGCCTCGGCGCGTGGACCCTTGTCGCGCTCCTGCGGATCGGCGATGTCGGCCAGTTCCTGGCGGATGCGCATATCGGCATTGCCGCCGAGCTGAATGTCGGTGCCGCGGCCAGCCATATTGGTCGCGATGGTGATCGCGCCCGGCACGCCCGCTTGCGAAATGATCTGTGCTTCCTGCTCGTGATAGCGGGCATTGAGCACGGCAAACACTTTCGCCTTCTCGCTGCCTTCGCCGACATAAAGCTCCGCGAACGCGTTAGGATCGGAGAAATCGTGCTGCTCCCAGCCGTTCTTGCGCAGCATTTCGGCGAGCTGTTCGGATTTCTCGATCGAGGTGGTGCCGACCAGGACCGGCTGGCCACGCATCTTGCAATCCTCGATCAGCGCCAGAATGGCGCGATATTTCTCGGCGGCAGTGCGATAGACCTCGTCATCATCGTCGAGCCGGACCATCGGCCGATTGGTCGGAATCTCCAGAACTTCAAGATTGTAGATGTCTTGAAACTCGTCGGCTTCAGTCACCGCCGTGCCGGTCATGCCGGCGAGCTTCTTGTACATACGGAAATAGTTCTGGAAGGTGATCGAGGCGAGCGTCTGGTTCTCCGGCTGGATCGGCTGGTGCTCCTTGGCCTCGAGCGCCTGATGCAGCCCTTCCGAATAGCGCCGGCCGGGCATCATGCGGCCGGTGAATTCGTCGATGATGACCACCTCGCCATTGCGGACGATGTAGTCCTTGTCGCGCTGGAACAGCTTGTGCGCGCGAAGCGCCTGATTGACGTGATGGACGACGGAGACGTTTTCGACGTCGTAGAGTGAATCCGATTTGAGCTGGCCGGCATCGCGCAGCCAGGTCTCCATCTTCTCCATGCCGCTCTCGGTGAGATTGACCGAGCGCTGCTTCTCATCGAGCTCGTAGTCGCTCTTGTCCAGCTTGGGGATATAGGCGTCGACGGTGTTGTAGAACTCGGAGCGGTCGTCGAGCGGACCGGAAATGATCAGCGGCGTGCGCGCCTCGTCGATCAGGATGGAGTCGACCTCGTCGACGATGGCGTAGACATGGCCGCGTTGCACCATGTCGTCCAGCCGGTATTTCATGTTGTCGCGCAGATAATCGAAGCCGAGCTCGTTATTGGTGCCGTAGGTCACGTCGCAGGCGTATTGCTTCTTGCGCTCGACATCGTCGAGACCATGCACAATGACGCCGACGGTGAGACCGAGAAACGTGTAGATCTGTCCCATCCATTCGGAGTCGCGCTTGGCGAGGTAATCGTTGACGGTGACGACATGGACGCCGCTGCCGGTGAGCGCATTGAGATAGACCGGAAGGGTCGCGACCAACGTCTTGCCTTCGCCGGTCTTCATCTCGGAAATCCGGCCTTCGTGCAGGACCATGCCACCGATCAGCTGGACGTCGAAATGGCGCTGGCCGAGCACGCGTTTGCCGGCCTCGCGGACGGTCGCGAAGGCGGGCGTCAGGATGTCGTCGAGAGTCGCCCCTTCGGCGAGCTGTTTCTTGAATTCGTCGGTGCGGGCGCGCAGCGCCTCGTCGGACAGCGCCTCGAGTTCCTTTTCGAGCGCGTTGATCGCCTCGACCCGCGGCCGATAGGAGCGGATACGGCGGTCATTGGAGGAACCAAACAGCTTGCGGGCGACAGCGCCGATCATTGCATCAACATCCTTCTAGCGGGCCTTCGCCACTCACCTGTTCGTATGCTGCCTAGCTGCGAGCTGCGTGATGAAGCACGATCTTGGCCGAAAACGGGTTCCCGTCCACTGACTTGACGCCGCTGACGTGGGGCCGGCGACTTGGCGCCGCCCTGTTCGCTTACAGGCGACCCCTCCCAACCAGCGGAAAATGCGGTGCTATTCGGGCTTCTGCAAGGCGGTCGAACGTCCCAAATACCAGCCGGAGACATAGGAGGGGGTCGATTTTTTGTCAATGCAAAGGCCCATTTTCACGGCCTCGTTAAGGGCTTTTCCCGATTCTGCCATTGCCAAAAACAAAGGTTTCGGCGAGTGTCCGCGCCGACTCGGGACCGCGAGGGCGACACGTCCCGTAACCATCAAAGACAGCAGCGCTTTGCGCCGTGCCCAAAGGATCGCGTCTCATGGCCCCCTCCCGAATGTCCGTTGCCCGCGCCTTCGGCGCCGTGGCGATTGCCGCTATTTTAGTCGCGCCGGCTTCGGCGCCGCGTGCGCAGGATGCCAATCCGGTGGTTGCCCGCGTCAACGGCGTCGAGATCCGCCAGAGCGACTTGACGCTCGCCGAAGACGAAGTCGGCGCCAACATGCCGCAAATGAGCCCCGACCAGAAGCGCGATTACCTCATTACCTATCTGGCCGATGTCGTCATCCTGGCGCAGGCCGCCGAGCAGCAGAAGCTTGCCGACCGCGACGACGTCAAACATCGCATCGAGTTCGAGCGCAACAAGGTCCTGATGGAGACCTTGCTGCAGCAGGCCGGCACCGCCGCCGTCACTGACGACGCCATGCACAAGGTCTACGATGAGGCCGTCAAGCAGATGCCGAGCGAAGAGGAAGTGCATGCGCGTCACATCCTGGTCCCGACCGAAGACGAGGCGAAGGCGATCGAGGACCAGCTGAAAAAGGGCGCCGACTTTGCCCAGCTCGCCAAGGAGAAGTCGAAAGACCCCGGGGCGTCCGATGGTGGCGATCTCGGCTATTTCACCAAGGATCAGATGGTGCCGGAATTCGCCGAAGCCGCCTTCAAGCTCGACAAGGGACAGATTTCCGATCCGGTCCATACGCAGTTCGGCTGGCATATCATCAAAGTCGAAGACAAGCGCATCAAGCCAACCCCGACTTTCGACGAGGTCAAAGGCCAGCTTGAAAACTACGTGGCGCATCGCGCCCAGGCCGAACTGGTCTCCAGCCTGCGGAGCGCGGCAAAGATCGAGCGCCTCGACCAGCCGCCCGCCGCCGCCGCCGATCCATCGAAGCTCAACCCGGCCGCCCCGGCGAAGAAGTAGCCGCGGTCGCGCCGAAATCGTCGGCACCTTCATTGCCGGTCACAGCCGTTCGAGAACGGTGTTGCCTTGCTCGGCAATGAGCCACCGGATTCCGCTTGAGCGTGATCTTTTCGGAAAACCGGCTTCCACTTTGCCTGATCATGCTCTAACGAAACGTCAGTCCCCACAAAGGATGTGCGGCCCGATCCGCACATGACGTTTCATGTCTTCGACCATTTCTCCGCTCGCCCCCAAAACCGTTCCCGACATGCCGGCCATCGCCGGCGTTCGCCTGGCCACCGCCGCGGCCGGCATCCGTTACAAGAACCGCACCGATGTGCTGCTGGTCGTCTTGGATGAAGGCACCAGCGTCGGCGGCGTGTTCACGCGCTCCAAATGCCCCTCGGCGCCGGTCGAATGGTGCCGCGCCAGGCTGAAAGGCGCGCGCGCACGCGCGCTCGTGGTCAATTCCGGCAATGCCAATGCCTTTACCGGCAAGAACGGCCGCGATGCCTGCGCCTTCACGGCGAAAGTCGCGGCCGCCGCGGTCGGCTGCAAGACCAGCGAAGTGTTTCTCGCCTCGACCGGCGTCATCGGCGAGCCGCTGCCGGCGCAAGCCTTTGACGGCGTGATGACCAAGCTCGAAGCCGAGGCGACGGCCGACGGCTATATGGACGCGGCGCAAGCGATCATGACCACGGATACATTTCCGAAGGTTGCGACCGCACGCACCCGCATTGCCGGCACCGAGGTCACCATCAGCGGCTTCGCCAAGGGCGCCGGCATGATCGCGCCCGATATGGGAACGATGCTCTCCTTCATCTTCACCGATGCGCCGCTCGCCGCTCCGGTGCTGCAGGCGCTGCTGCGCGAAGGCGTCACCGACACGTTCAATGCCGTCACCATCGACGGCGACACGTCGACCTCGGATACTCTGCTGGCCTTTGCCACCGGCGCAGCGCGTGCGCCGCGCATCACCCGCGCCGGCGATCCGCGCCTCGTCGCTTTCCGCAAGGCGTTCAATGCCGTCCTCGCCAATCTGTCCGAACAGGTGGCGCGCGACGGCGAAGGCGCGCGCAAGCTGCTCGAGGTCATTGTCGAAGGCGCGGTGTCGAAAGCTTCGGCGCGCCGCATCGCCATGTCGATTGCCAATTCGCCCTTGGTGAAGACCGCGATCGCCGGCGAGGACGCCAATTGGGGCCGCGTGGTCATGGCGGTCGGCAAGGCCGGCGAGCCGGCGGATCGCGACAAGCTGTCGATCTGGTTTGGCGGTATCCGCGTCGCGCACAAAGGCATGCGCGATCCGGCCTATGATGAAGCCGAGGTTTCTGCGGTGATGAAGCATCCGGAGATCACGCTCAAGGTCGCGCTCGGGCTTGGCAAGGGCCGCGACCGCGTGCTGACTTGCGACCTCACGAAGGAATATGTCGCGATCAACGGTGACTATCGGAGCTAGCGCATGATCCGGAAAAGCGGAAACCGGCTTTCCGAAAAAACCATGCGCAATCAAAATTCATGAGCGCGGACATCCGCCATATCCGCACGCCCACGCTCGACATCGCCTACGAAGAGCATGGCGCGGCGGACGGCGTGCCGGTCTTTCTGATGCACGGCTGGCCCTATGATCCGCGCTGCTACGACGATGTCGTGCCGCCGCTTGTTGCCGCCGGCTGCAGGATCATCGTGCCCTATCTGCGCGGTTTCGGCGCGACGCGCTTTCTCGCCGCCGATACGCCGCGCTCGGGCCAGCAGGCCGCGCTCGGCAACGATCTGCGCGAATTGATGGATGCGTTGTCGATCAGCCGCGCCGTGCTTGCCGGTTACGATTGGGGCGGCCGCGCCGCCTGCATCGTCGCGGCGCTGTGGCCGGAGCACGTGCAGGGCCTCGTCACCGCCAACGGCTATAACATTCAGAACATACCGGCGGCGAACATGCCGGCGGCGCCGGAACAAGAGCGGCGTTTCTGGTACCAGTATTATTTTCACACCGAGCGCGCGCGAGCCGGCCTTGAAACCAATCGCCGCGGTTTCTGCCGCCTGCTATGGGAATTGTGGTCGCCGCACTGGCCATTCGACGACGCGACCTTCGCGCGCAGCGCAAGCTCGTTCGACAACCCCGATTTCGTTGCGGTGACAATCCAATCCTACCGGCACCGCTACGGCAATGCGCCCGGCGACCCATCGCTCGAACCGCTCGAGATGCAGCTTGCCGCGCAGCCGAAGATCGCGGTGCCGACGATCATCCTGCAGGGCGAAGCTGACGGCGTGCAGCCGAGCGCCGCTTTCGAACCGCTCGATGTCAATTTCAGCGGGATGCTACGGCGGCGCACTCTGCCGCATGTCGGCCACAACATGCCGCAGGAAGCGCCGGATGTCTTTGCTGAATCCGTTCTCGCATTGGTTCGAGGGTAGTCCGCCATTAACCAACGGCGCGATTGCCGGTATTTATGCGAGCAGTTTGAGCCGGAATTTACCATCGCGTGCTTAGTTCAGGAGCAGGTTGTGAGCGTCAAAACTGTTCTCGTTGCCGCTTGCGCGCTGATCGATTCCGACGGCCGCGTGCTGCTGGCACAGCGCCCCGAGGGCAAGTCAATGGCGGGACTTTGGGAGTTTCCTGGCGGCAAGGTCGAGACCGGCGAACGGCCGGAGCAAAGCCTGATCCGCGAGCTGAAGGAGGAACTGGGCATCGCCGTCAAGGAGGAGTGTCTCGCGCCGCTGACCTTTGCGAGCCATCTCTATCCTGACTTTCATTTGCTGATGCCGCTATATGTCTGCCGGCGCTGGGAAGGTTTTGTCGCGCCGCAGGAAGGACAGCAGCTCAAATGGGTGAAGCCGAATGAGCTGCGCAACTACCCGATGCCGCCCGCTGATGAACCGCTGATTTCACACCTGACGACACTGTTGTGATCTGAACGCCAGAAGGCCTACGAAAATGCTCGACAGCAACCATCGCGAATGCTTCGCCGGCATCTCTCCTGCTCTGTCCCGTTTCCTGCGCGATGAGCGTGGCGCCACTGCAATCGAATACGCCATCATCGCGTCCGGTATCGCGGTGGCGATTGCCGCCTCGGTGACGAGCCTGGGCTCGAGCGTCAATGGCCTGTTCACCAGCGTCTCGACGGGGTTCAAGTAACTGCTGCAACCGCCCGGACCGCCGCCGCCAGATCTACGAGCTACCAGGTTTTTCACCCGCGCCCATTTCCCGCGTGCCGAGCGCGTCGGCGAGCCGCGTCTTGGCCGAACCCGGCTTGAGCGGCTTTTGCTGATCCGGATGCGGCGCCCAGCCTGAGAGCCAGACAATTTCGAATGTCGCGCGCAGGCGGCCGTCGCCGTCGGCAAAGCGCTGCGCATAGATCTCCGCCATGCGCAGCAGCGTCGCGCGGCGCAGCGGCGTGCGCCGGCGCGCCACGAGCGGATTGGTTGCAGCCATACGGCGCAGATCCTGCAACAGGTCAAAGACGTTCGCGTATCTCACCGTGACACGATCGACATCGGTCACCGGCAGGGCAAATCCGGCGCGCTGCAGGAGCGCGCCGAGCTCGCGCAGATCGGCAAAGGGCGCGACCCGCGGCGAGGCGCCGCCCTCCATTTCGCTCTCGGCCGCGGCAAAGGCCTGCCGCAGCTCGACGAGAGTCTCGCCGCCGAACAGTGCCGCGAGAAACAGACCGTCAGGCTTGAGCGCGCGGCGAATCTGCACCAGCACGCCCGGCAGATCGTTGACGAATTGCAGCGCCAGGCCCGACACGATCAGATCGAGCGACCCATCGCGGAACGGCAGCGCCTCCTCATCGGCGGCGACGGATTTTTGCTTTGCATCGGCGACAAAGCTCGATCTGACGATCGTCCCGACAGAAGCAAGCTGAGAGAGCGCGACACCGACCGCATCGCCCGGCGTGCCGATATCTGCCGCAAGATCGAAGCGGCGCGTCACCGCGGTCAGACGCTCGACAAATTCGCCGGCCACGCGGTCAAGCAGAAACGTGACAGGCCCTAACGCAGCCGCACGCCGCTGCCGGGCGCGGATCAGCGCGCGATCAAAGATCTCCGGGCTGGTCGTTAGCGGTCCCGGCATGTTCGCATGGCTCCATGAGCGCCAAGCCATGACATTCGCGCCGTGGGGCGGTAACCTGAGTTCATGCCGCCAAGCCTGAGCATGTCCGTTCCGAGCCCGATCAGACGCGCCGCGGGCTTTGCGCACGGCGCCTTGCGCGCGGCGCTCGATCTTGCGTTGCCGCAACTGTGCCCGGCCTGCCGCGACACGGTTAAAGGCCGCGGATTATGTGCTTCGTGCTGGTCGAAACTGTCGTTCATCACCCGGCCCTATTGCGAGCGGCTCGGCATTCCGTTCGTGTATGACCCGGGTCCGGGTATCCTGTCCATGGAAGCCATCGCCGACCCGCCGTCCTATAATCGCGCCCGCGCCGCGGTGCGCTTCGATGAGATATCACGGGCGCTGGTCCACGCCCTCAAATATGGCGACCGGCTCGACCTGGCGCCGATGCTGGGGCGCTGGGTCGCGTCCGCCGGGCGTGAGCTTCTGGCCGACGCGGACGCGCTGGTGCCGGTGCCGCTGCACTGGCGGCGGCTGTGGGCGCGGAGGTTCAATCAATCGGCCATGCTGGCGGCAACGATATCGGCCGAAAGCGGCGTGCCCATTGCGTCAGGCGCGCTCAAACGGGTCAAGGCCACGGCCCAGCAGGTCGGCCTGTCGCGGGCCGAACGCGGCGACAATATCCAGGGCGCGTTCAAGGTGCCGGACACCGGAAAGGCCGCGGTCACCGGTCGCCGCCTGGTTTTGGTTGACGACGTACTTACATCAGGCGCTACCGTGGAAGGTTGCGCCAGGGCGCTGCTTCGCGCCGGCGCCGCCAATGTCGATGTGCTGGTTTTTGCCAGGGTTGCCGACCCGGGGCGAACGTCCATATAAATGAAAGAAATTTGACCGAAATTACCGCTCATCATCATGGCCAAGATCGACATCTACACCATTCCGTACTGCCCGTATTGCGCCGACGCCAAGGACCTGCTCGCCCGCAAGGGCGTGAGCTTCCATGAGATCGACGGGCGTGCGAACGGCGAGGTGCGCAAGGAGATGATCGCCCGCGCCAACGGCCGCTCGAGCTTTCCGCAGATTTTCATCGGCGCGATCCATGTCGGCGGCTGCGACGATCTCTATGCGCTGGATGAGGCGGGCAAACTCGACCCGCTGCTTGCCGAGATCAAAGGCTCATGAGCGGCACCGGCAATTCGACCTTCAAGGTCGGCCTGATCCAGATGCGGTCGGGCCTCGACCCGCAAGCCAATCTTGCCGCAGCGCTGGCGCTGATCGACGAGGCCAAGCACGCCGGCGCCGCGTACATTCAGACGCCGGAGATGACCAATATTCTCGCGCTTAAGCGCGAACAGCTCTTCGCCACCATCGTCAGCGAGGAACAGGATCCGACGCTCGCGACCCTGCGTGAGGTCGCGCGCAAGTCGTCGACCTTCATCCATATCGGCTCGCTGGCGATCAAAGTATCGCCGGACAAGGCCGCCAATCGCGGATTCCTGATCGACCGCAAGGGCGAGATTGCGGCACGCTACGACAAGATCCACATGTTCGATGTCGATCTTGCCGGCGGCGAGAGCTATCGCGAATCCAACAATTATCGCGCCGGCGATCTGGCCGTGATCGGCGATCTGCCGTGGGGCCGGCTCGGCCTGACGGTGTGCTACGACCTGCGCTTTCCAGCGCTCTACCGGGCGCTCGCGGAAGCGGGCGCGTCGTTCCTCGCCATTCCGTCCGCCTTCACCAAACAGACCGGCGAAGCGCACTGGCATGTGCTGCAGCGGGCGCGCGCGATCGAGAACGGCTGTTTCGTCTTCGCCGCCGCGCAGGGCGGCCGGCATGAGAACGGCCGCGACACGTTCGGCCACTCGCTCGTGATCGATCCCTGGGGCCGCATTCTCGCCGAAGGCGGCACCGAGCCCGGCGTCGTCATGGCCGAGATCGATCCGGCCGAAGTCGCGGCTGCACGCGCCAAAGTGCCGTCGCTGCGTCATGGCCGGCGCTTCGAACTAGTCGAGCCGATGGCCGAACTGACCTACCTGCACGCGGTGCGGGAGCCGACATGATCCGTTACGCACTCAATTGCGAGCGGGGCCACGTTTTCGAAAGCTGGTTCCAGAATTCGGCCGCTTACGAGAAGCAGGTCAAGCGATCGCTCGTGACCTGCCCGGTATGCGGTTCGGCCAAGGTCGAGAAGGCGATCATGGCGCCGCGGATCGCCGCAGGTTCGCCGGATCACGACATCGTCGCGCCGCAACTGAACGCCCCCGCGCCGGCCGCAACACCGGCGCAGCCCGGCAAAGCGCCGATGGCGATGATATCGGCGCCGGAACGCGAACTGCGGCGGAAGCTCAAGGAAATCCGCGACCACATCGTCAAGAACGCCAGCTATGTCGGCTCGCGCTTCCCCGAGGAGGCGCGCAAGATACATTACGGCGACGCCGAACACCGTTCGATCTATGGCGAGGCCTCGCCCGAAGATGCCAAGGCGCTGCACGAGGAAGGCATCGAATTTCATCCGCTGCCGGTGCTGCCGGACGATCAGAATTAGACGGCCGGCGATATCCGATCAGCGCGCCGGTTTGGCCGCGGTGAGCATGTAATTCACGTCGAGATCGGTCGAGATCTGCCAGCGGTCGGCGAGCAGATTATAGATCACGCCGGCCTGATCGATGACCTGCAGTCCGCTCTGCGTGAGCGCGATCTCAAGCTCATTGGGCGTGACGAACTTGTCCCATTGATGGGTGCCGCGCGGCAGCCAGCGCAAAATATATTCGGCGCCGACAATGGCGAGCGCAAAACTCTTGACGGTGCGATTGAGCGTGGCGACGAACATCAGTCCGTCCGGCTTCACCATCGCGGCGGCGATGTCGATGAACAGACCGACATCGGCGACATGCTCGACCACTTCCATGGCCAGCACCACGTCGAAGCTTTCGCCGGACGCTTCCAGCGCCTCGGCACTGGTAGCGCGGTAATCGATGGTCAAGCCGGATTGCGCGGCATGGTGCCTGGCGGCCGCGATATTGCTTTGCGACGGATCGGCGCCGACGACAGAGGCGCCAAGCCGCGCCAGCGGCTCGGACAGAACGCCGGCGCCGCAGCCGATGTCGAGCATGCGCAGGCCGGCGAGACTGTCAAGCCGGTTCGGGTCGCGGTTGAAATGCGCGGCGGCGCGATCGCGGATATAGGCGAGCCGCACCGGATTGAACTTGTGCAACGGCGCCATCGGGCCGTTGGGATCCCACCATTGGCTCGACAGCCGCGAAAACCGGGCGACTTCGCTCTCGTCAATCGTTGCCGCGGAGGCCTGCTCGGGATCCATTTCGAAGCCTGTTGTCACGCCACTTGGTACCATTTCCGCCCTGCCGTACGAAAGCGGACCGCGCTGCGGTTAACGTGGCGGCAGCGCAAGGCGCTCCGGCATGCGGATCGATTGCGGCCTGGCGATGGCCTCGAGCTCGTCCCACAGCTTCCCCGGCAGCGGGATGCCGTCTTTGCGGCGCATCGCTTCGGTCCGGCTCGAGCGCTCGCCGGGCAGGAAAATCTCATCGAAGCCCGCCTGCCGCGGCAGCGCCTTGATCAGGGCAGTGAGCGTGTCGGCGTCGCCGACGAATTCGCCGAACGGCCGGAACGCGGCGACATCGATGGCGATGATCGCCAGATTCGAAGTGTGGCGCCGGCGCTTCTCGGGGCCGAGCACGCGCGCCTGGATCGGCGCCGCGCCCAGGACGCTCGCCAGCATTTCGAACATGAAGCTCAAGCCCGACCCCTTCGGCCCGCCGAGCGGCAAGAGAATCTCCGCGGTGCGCGGATCAGTGGTCGCTTCGCCCCCGGCCGTGAGCACAGTGCCTTCCGGCAGCGGCTCGCTGGTCACGCGCGCCTGCAGGATCTTGCCGTTCGAAATCGTGCTGGTCGCCATGTCGAGCACGATCGGGCCGTTGCTCGAAGGCACTGCGATCGCGATCGGGCTGGTGCCGAGGCTTGCGACGCGCGCGCCGTGATAAGCCATCAAGGTCTGGCCGGCGCCCATGATAATGGCGGCGCAATTGCGCTCCGCGATCCATTGCGCATAACGGCCGATAGCGCCGGTATGCGTGGTTTCGCGGATGAGGCCGTAGCAGACGCCGGCCTTTTTCGCCCGCTCCACCGCGAGCGCCGAGGCCCACATGGCCGCAACCGGACCAAAGCCATGATGGCCGTCGATAACGAAAGTCGCGGCGCGATCGGCGATCAGCTCAGGCTGCGCCTTCACGTCGATTTCGCCGCTGTCGATATATTTCAGATAGCGCGGCAGCCGCGATATGCCATGACCGTCGACGCCGCGCAGATTGGCCCAGACCAGGCCGTCGGCGACGGTCGCAGCGCCGGCATCGCTGGCGCCGGCAACAATCAATACGTCGTGGATGAAGCGTTTGAGCTCCTCATGGCCGACGACGATCTTTTCACGGCTCATGCTCGGGCAACGCTCGCAATGTGACGGTCGATGATCATTCCGGAACGACGGCGCTCAGAATTCCGGATCATGATGTCTTGACCGGAAAATACGCATCGAGCCAGTTGCGCATCAGGCCCCAGACACGCGTCGAATTCTCGGCGAACAGAAAGTGATCGAGGCCGGCGAACAGATGCAGTTCGGCCGGCTGATTGGCGCGCTTGAACATTTCGATCGACTGCTCGGTCGGCGTCACTGAATCCTTCGCCGAATGGATGAGCAGCAGCGGACGCGGCGCGATCTTGCCCACGACTTCCTCGGCGCGGAAATCGAACATGCTCTGCGCCGTCTCGGCCGGAAACATTTCGACGGAATTGGGCGCGAGCATGCCGACATTCTGTTTGGCGAGATTATCCTTCACGTGATTGGGGATCGGCACGATATCGTAGCGCGGCACCATCAGGGACTTGCCGGTGCGCTCGCGATGGATGCGGCCGTCCTCGAGCATCTCGGTGAACTTGGCCCAGGCCTCCGGCGTCGGATGCTGGCCGCGGAATTTGCGCTCGCCGTGGCCCCAGCCGCCATTGGAAATGACCGCGGCAATGCGCGGATTGGTGCCGCCGGCATAGACCGCGACCGCGCCGCCGAAGCTCGAGCCGATGACGCCGATACGATCGGGGTCGACGGACGGATGCTGGGCAAGGAAATTCAGCGCATTGCCGAGATCTTCCACCTGCTCAAGACAGATGACGCGGCCGAATTCGCCCTCGCTCTTGCCGCAGCCGCGCATGTCGAAGCGCATCGTGACATAGCCGAATTCGCTCAACACCCGCGTCGGCTGCAACACATTGTTGCCTTCGCTGTTCGAGCCGAAGCCGTGCAGCACGATGAAAGCGGGGCGCCGTTGCTTCGGCGCCAGGCCCGCTGGAATGCTGACGGCGCCATGCAGGCGCAGGCCGGCGGATTGAAAGCTGACGGTTTCTTCTTTCATGGGAGCCCGAGATGATTGAACGCGGAGAAGCACCGAGCGCACAGGAGAGGCGCCCGGAAACCCCGGGGCCGGAGAACCCGACCTTGAAACCAGCAACTAACCCAGGCAGGACGTCTCAAGCAAGGTAGTCGTGAACGACCTTACCAAGCGGCAGCGTCAGATCAGCAATGATGTGAGTGCCGGACACCACTTCAAGGACCGGCAGTTCGGCAAGCGGCGCCAGCGCGTGAGAGGTCAGGCTCAGCGCCGCAGGCCCGGTCCAGGCGCCCTTGAGGTCGATATCGGACAGTTCGTATTCGACCAGCTCGCAGATCCGTGCCGTGCCGTCGACATGGGGCACGATCTTGAGCAAGAAATTCGGCGCCATGAGCGACGCCAAGATCGCGTCGCGATCGGCCGTTTTGTGCTTATAGCCCATGGTTCCGGTGGCGATGCGGACCGAGCCGTAATCGAGCGTGCCGATCAGCGTGTCGATCTGCGGCTGCAGCGTCGGCTGAGCGAGCTTTTTGGGGAACCCCCACAATTCGCGACCGCCGGCGATCGGCGGATGGTCGTTGAGAAACATGCAGTGCGAATAGCCGCCCTTGCGGCCGTTGAAGGTGACCGGAATGACCTGGCCGCTTTCGGTGTAATCGCCAAAGCCGGTCGAATCCGGCATGCGGATGAATTCGAACTTGACCAGCGGTTCCTCGACCTGCAGCGGCTCGGGCACGAGCTCGCGCAATTTCTGCAGATCGGTACGATAGGTGATGATGAGAAATTCGCGATTGACGAAGCGGTAGGGGCCCATCGGATAGGCCGGGCTGGTCAGCGGCATGGCGAAGGCCCGCTTGCGCACCTCGCTTTCCTTCATGGCAAGATTCCTTTCATTTCGCTGAAATCAGAGTAAGGGAACACTCGGACAATACGGTGTCACTGCTGCCGCGCGCCGCCGTCAAACGTCCGGACCCCCTGGAGGCGATCCGGCAGTTCGAGCACCTGTGGATTGGCCAGCGTCTCCCGAGCGTTGCGATAGCCGGTCTGCCAATGCTCCTCCATGGTCCGCCGCGAAAACTCGAAGTCCTTGGCGATGCCTTCATAGGGCTTAGCGCGATAGATCAGATGGACGATGTTGCAGACCTTGTCGTTGGCCTCGCTGAGCAGGAGCTTGGCGTCATCGTCATCGTGCAACTCCTCCGGCACTTTCGCGAGGAGATTGGCGAGCGCGATCCGCAGTTTCTGCACATACCGATAGCGTTCGGTAGCGGCGCGATTGCGGCTCGAATAGATGATCTCCTTGTGCCGCACCTCGACGCCGATCATGTCCTTCGGCAATTCGCCGCGGGCGTTCCAAAGATCGACCTGGAACGCGAGCGTGTCCCGCCGCGGCCGCGAATCCAGCACCCATTCCAGCGGCGTGTTCGAAATCAAACCGCCGTCCCAGAAATACTCGTCACCGATCCGGGTCGCGGGGAAGCCGGGCGGCAGCGAGCCCGACGCGGCAATATGTTCGAAAGCGATCTTGTGCGTCTTTGAATCGAAATAGACGAAATTGCCGCTGCGGATTTCGACCGCGCCGACGCTGAAGCGCATTTCGCCGTAATTGATGCGGTCGAAATCGACCAGCCGTTCGAGCGTCGCCCGCAACGGCGTATTGTCGTAATAGCTCGCTTTGTCGGCAGTGCTGGGCGGCCATATATGCGGCGGCGGCACGCGCGGCACGAAGAAATGCGGCGCGCCGAAAAGCAGAATATTCCAGGCGCGCGATAGATTGATGAACTCATGCTGCGTGTCGTCGTACCGAATCTGTCTGAAGGAGGGAATACCCAGCGGCGAGGTTGAAACCGCGTGCCAAAACTCGCGCAGCGCGTCGACGCGCCGCTCCGGCGGATTGCCGGCGATGATCGCCGAATTGATCGCGCCAATCGAAATGCCGGCAACCCAATCCGGGTGCAGGTCGGCTTCAGCCAGCGCCTCATAGACCCCGGCCTGATAGGCGCCCAGCGCGCCGCCGCCCTGCAACAATAAAGCGATTTGCTCGAACGGCGTCCGCTGCGGCAAGGTCTGCTCCTGAATGCTCCCGGCCGTGCTTATTGCACTGCACCTAAGCCTACGGCGCTTGCACCCCGGGCGGCAAGGGCATGGCCGCTTCAGCCTTACCGGCACGTTCATCGGCAGCTTCGCCGGCGGCGACCGGCGCCGGCCACCGCTCATGCGTCAGCGGCACCAGCATTTTGACGCTCAATCCATAACTGGAGAATGTCCGGATGACCTCGCCATTCAATTGGCGCTGAATGACGAGGTCGATCAGCCGCGTGCCGAAGCCGCTCTTACGCGGCCGGCGCGCCGGCGGACCGTTCTTTTCCACCCAATCCATGATCAAGGTCATCCCGCGCGCGGTGCGCTCCACCGACCAATGCAGATCGAGCTGACCCTTGGACCGCGACAGGCTGCCATGCTTGATCGCATTGGCGGCAAGTTCGTGCAGTGCCGCGTTCAGGCTGAAGACCGGATCGGGCTCGAGATCGATGTCCGGGCCTTTCAGCGAGGTCCGGTCGAGATAAGGGCCCAGCACGGCATGCAGGAGATCGAGAAGCGGGATCGATTGCCAGCCGCCCTCGGTGATCAGCCGATGGGCATTGGCCATCGCCAAGACGCGCGCCTGATATTTGCCGGTGAGGTCGGCAATGTTCTTCGAGGTCCGCGCCGTCTGCGAGAACAAAGCCAGCAACTGGGAAAACAGGTTGCCGCTTCGGTGCCGCATGTCGCGGATCATCAGTTCGTGACGCTGCTCGAGAAGACGGCTCTGAATCGCGCCGGCCAGGAGATTAGCCGCGGCGGCAAGGAACGTCGCATCTTGCGCGCTGAACTGCCGGCGGCGGCTGCTGCAGGCGCCAAGAATGCCGTAAGCGTGGCCGTCGCGGCCGGAAATGACGACACTCATGCCGGAGACGCAGTTATGATCTTTGAGATACGATGGAACCGCGAATCTTCTTTCGACGGAAAAATCGTCAACGATGACAGGCCCCGCCGAATCGAGCGTCAAGCGCGCAAGACTATCGGACTCCGTCGTGGCCAGCACCGTGCCAGTGAGATCGCTTTTCCAGCCGAAGCCGGCGCGCAGCAAAAGCTCGCGGTCACCGGGCATAAGCTCAAGAATGTTGACGAAATCGACGGACAGCATCAGCGCGACGGTGGAGACCGCGTCGTTGAGAAGCCGATCGAGGTCGGGCTCGGCCAGCGCATGTTCGCCGAGTTGCGCCAGCGCCTCCTGCTGCTTGGCGCGGGTGCGCAATTCGTTTTCAAGGCTGACGCGGCCGGTGATGTCGTAGCAGAGACCGGATATGCCCTTGGCTTTGCCGCCCTCGGCGACGACCGTTCCGGTTGCTTCAAGCCAGCATTCGTCGCGACCGTTGCGCTGCGGCGTGCGGTAACGCGCGCGAAATGGCGACTGCGCATGCATCGCCTGCTTGAGCAACGCTTCGACATTGGCCCGATCCTCGCTGTGAATGCTGTCGAGGAAGCCGGCCAAGGTGCCGTTGAAACTGTGCGGTGGCAGCCCATGCAGCGCTTCAAGATTGATCGACCAGGTCAGCCTGCTGGTTTCGGCATCCCAAGACCAGACACCGATGCGGGCGGTTTCAAGCCCGGCGCGAACGAGCGCGGCATTCGGGAAGAATTCTGATGTCGTCTCTTGCGCTTTTCTCCGCGCCGCATCTTCGGCCACGGCCTCGCTCTCGGGCGCATTCTTTTCAGGCATGCTCATGCCCTTACACTTCCACCTTCTGTCTCCTGCGTAAAGATTGTCAACGCGCGCGCCGCTGAAAAGTACTGCATCTTTATTTGATCACTTCGATCACGCGGAACAACGGTCAGTTCGCGACAATGCATATCCGGCGGTGCGCATGCCGGAACGCATGGCGGACGTGGCGACAGCGAAACGCGTGCGCAAAAACGAAGTGAAGGCGCGTCATGCTGACGCGCCTTCACTTTTACAAGCAACTCTGCAAACGTCGTTAACGCACTGCGATATCCGACGGTCGCGCATCCGCCAGCGGCGCAACTGCAATCTGGGCGCTCATCCGGCCGTTATGCCCACGACCGATCGTGACATCGCCGCTTGCGTCAATGCCGCCACCATTCGCTGAGATGCGCTCGGCTGTGGCGTGCGGATCGTTGGGCAGAACGATAACCTTGGTGCCGACATTGACCCGCGAATAGAGATCTTCGACCTCGGAGTTCTCGAGCCGGATGCAACCCGAGGACACGTTCTTGCCGATCGTCGACGGATCGTTGGTGCCGTGGATGCGATATTCGGTATTGCCGAGATACATCGCCCGCGCGCCAAGCGGATTTCCCGGACCGCCGGAAACCCAGCGCGGCAGATAGGGCTGACGCGCCACCATTTCCTTCGGCGGAATCCAATCCGGCCATTCGGCCTTGCGCGAGATCGTCTCGACGCCCGACCAGGTGAAACCCTGGCGGCCGACGCCGATGCCGTAGCGCATCGCCCTGCCGCCGCCCATGGTCAGGTAAAGGAATTTATGCGCGGTATCGATGATGATCGTGCCGGCCGGCTCGCTGGTCGGATAAGCGACGACCTGATGGCGCAACTGCGGCGCCAGCTGACCCGAAGTCGCTTCATCGTTTTGCGGCGCGGTCTGCGGCGCATATTGCGGGTATTGCGGGAAGCCCGGCTGATAGTTCTGCATCGGCCCGAAGGCGAGCATCTGGGCAAAAGCAGGAGCGGCAGGAACGGTCAGAATGCCTGCGAGCAGGGCCAAGCTGTAGAGATGCCGTGGGCGGCGATGTGCTGACATGACTCACTCCCCGTGCTGAAGAAGAGAATGCCGTTCTCTTTGTCTTCAAATGCTGATGAGGCGTTTGGGTTCCACGACAAACAAACACCAAACAAATAAAAGTCGACTGAAATCGCCATGTCGAATTTCATTCGAATTGTGCTGTTTGGCTTAACCAGCCTCGCAGAGACGCCCCTGAATGGGACTCGCAAGCGGAGCAAAAGGTTCAGCGGCACATCGAAAAACACGCGCCGATCCGTCTCTTGTCCGGACCGGCGCGCGGTTCGCTCAATCAATAAATTCGCATCGCACTACGTCGTGCAGCGGCCGTAGACGTAAGCCAATTGCGGCGCGGTGATCGGGGAGAATGATCGGTCGCAACCGTCCGGGACGTCCTTGGAATGCTGCCGGCGCTGCGGCTCGTTTTTGGTCAACGCGGAATTGATATCCGACGGCATCGGCAGCCGATCGCCCTTGAATTTGTCATTGACCGAGATCGCCGGCATCCTTGCGGCATAGCCCGCACCGATGCTCGGGCCGGCGCTCAGGAAGGGAATGAGACCGACGAGTAAGAAGGATATCGCGAGCAGTCCGGCTGCGCTCGCCACACGGATGAATAAAGCTCTGGCCATCGGACACCTCCAGTGGCACCGCGATCGTTGTCTCGATCAGCTGGGCACACCAAAAGCCCCCCCGCATTCACGACCTCACCGACGGGGCAACGTGCCCGGCGCAATGAAGTTCCATCACCGCCTCCCTTTCACTGGGACGTGAATACGGCTGCCGGGGTTCAAACACGCCGGCGTGATCGGCTATTTTGTTTGCTCGCCGTGGGATCCGAATTTTGCCCTCGATAGCCAAGCCGGCCGAGCATGCAGCCTGGGATTTTGCGGAGCAAACAAACAGGAACAAACATCGCGGTCGGCGTTTGTCATGGCGTGCCGGCCAGTCTTTCCCCTCCCCCCGTGCTTGGCCGGCCGTGTTGGGCGCAGCCGATATGCCGATCGGCTGCGCCTTAATTTTCTTAGCGGCAGCGAAATGAATGAACACTGGGCCGGCAGTCCGTGATCCAAAGACGGCGACACAGAGACGACAACGGCCGGGACAGACCCGGCCATTGTACGGTTGAAGGGATAAAGGTCCTTGCAATGCGCGCAGCACCTCGAACGCGGCCGTCGCGCTAGGCGGTCGCTTGCCGCTCCACCGGCTTGCGCTCGCGCTGGCGCGCCTTGCGGCCGAAGAACAGCGCCTGACTGACGACCGCGGAGACCACCGCCACCTGAAACGGCTTGGCGATCAGGAAGGCCGGCTCCGGCCGCTGGCCGGTCAGGAAACGCTCCGGGTAGGCGGTGATGAAAATGACCGGCACCTCGAACGAGCCGAGAAGCTCGTTCACGGCATCGAGACCCGAACTGCCGTCGGCGAGTTGAATATCGGCGAGGATGAGCCCTGGCCGCTTCTTCTTGGCCAGAGCCAGCGCCTCGCTATGGGTGCGCGCAATGCCGATGACGTGATGGCCAAGGCTTTCGACCAGCGCTTCGATATCCATGGCGATGAAGGTCTCGTCCTCGATGATGAGAACGTCGGTTGCGATTTCAGCGGCAAGTTCGCGTCCGGACTCCTCGACCAAGCCGCGGAGCGTCTGCAGGTCGCAGCCGAGCACCTCTGCGGCGTCCTCCTCCGAGAATCCTTCGAGCGCCACCAAGAGAAACGCCTGGCGCGGGCGCGGCGTAATCTGGGTCAGGTGCTGCTCGGGCGGCAGGATGACGGTGCCGGCATCGGGCTTGTCGTTCAGCGCCACCGAATTCCAAATCGTTGTGAACAGCCGATAGAGGCCGACGCGCGAACTCGAGCTCGATTCCAGGAGCTTCGGGCTGGCGATCAGAGATTCAACGGTGGCAACGACATAGGCGTCGCCGGAAGCCTGGCTGCCGGTCAGCGCACGGGCATAGCGGCGCAGCGACGGCAGGTGTTGCAGTACGGCTTGCGAGGTGGACACTACGAGACCTCCCCTTCCATGATGCTGAGGGTACTGGGAAAAACTCCGTTAAGCAAAATAAGTTCCGAACCCAATTTAGGGCGGAACTTGGCGCCTTTCAGTGCGTTAGCGCAAGATCGGAGCGAGTGGGGTGGCGTGCGGTGGGCGGGAAATACGAAAACACAATGGGTGAACGGGGAAATGAACAAATGAAGCACCGTAACACCAATCTTGAGCCGGTAGAGCCGGCCGGTGAGAAACCCGAGAGCCGGGACGGCATGGTCAAGCCCGCAAGATCGGAAGCAAGGCTCGGCCGCGAGGTTCAGGCCAGGATCGGCCAGCAATTGCGCGCCATTTATGACGATGTGGTCAATCAGGGCGTGCCGTCGCATCTCGCCGATCTGGTTCGGCGATTGAGTGAACAGGATCACGATTGAGGGACGAGCCAACATGAAACTCGACCCAGCGATTCGCGACCAAGTGCTAGCCACCGTGCCGAGTTTGCGAGCCTTCGCGATCTCGTTGTGTGGCAATGTCGACCGCGCCGACGACTTGGTGCAGGAGACCCTCCTGCGCGCTCTGGCGCACATCGATTCGTTCCAGCCGGGCACCAATATGCCAGCTTGGCTGTTCACAATCCTGCGCAACCTGTTCCGCTCGGAATATCGCAAGCGGCGGCGGGAAGTGGAGGATGCCGAAGGCCGCCATGCCGAGACGCTGAAGTCCCATCCTGAGCAGACGGGGCGAGTGGAACTCGAGGAATTCCGCGCGGCGCTGGCAAAGCTCCCGTCGGATCAGCGCGAGGCGCTCATTCTGGTCGGAGCGTCCGGCTTCTCCTACGACGACGCTGCGGCAATTTGCGGCTGCGCTGTCGGCACTATCAAGAGCCGGGTCAACCGCGCCCGGACCCGTCTTGCCGATCTCCTCGCCATCGACAGCGTCGATGATTTCGGTCCCGACCGCGCCACGCGTGCCGTTCTGGCCGGCGGCGGCCGGAGCTAAGGTTCCACACTGGAAGTTAAGTTGGCTGTCGACAAGATGCCCGGCTCGCGCCGGGCATCTTCATCTGCGGCTCCTCTCACTTGAACATATGGGAGGGCAGCCACAGCGCGAGCACGGGAAAGGCGATCAGGATCACAAGACGGACAATGTCGGTGACGATGAACGGCAGGACGCCGGCAAAGATCGTCGAAAAACTGACATCGGGGATGACGCTCTTGATCACGAACACATTCATGCCGACCGGCGGATGAATGAGCCCGAGCTCCACCGTCATGACAATGATGACGCCGAACCAGATCGGATCGAAGCCGAGCTGCGTGATCACCGGAAAAATGATCGGAATGGTGAGGATGATCATGGCCAGCGCGTCCATGAGGCAGCCCAGCACGATATACATCACCATGATCAGCGCGAGCACGCCGTAGCGGCCGAGCCCAAGCCCGGTGAGGAATTCCGTCACCTTCTGCGGCGTCTGGGTCACGGTGAGGAAATAGCCGAACAACAGCGCGCCGATCAGAACGGTGAGCACGGCAGCGGCGGTGCGGACCGCCTGCAACAGCGAGCGGCGGATCTCGGGCCGGGTGAGCTTGCCGCGCGCGATGCCGATCAACAGCGCGCCGGAAGCGCCCATGCCGCCGGCCTCGGTCGGCGTGAACAGGCCGCCATAGAGCCCGCCGATGGCGAACGCGAAGAGCAGCAGCGTCGCCCAGATGTCGCGCAGTCCGCTCAGCCGCTCCTTCCAGGAGTGACGTGGCGTGGTCGGCAGGTAATCCGGCCGCACTTTGCCGATGATCACGACGGTGAGCATGTCCATGGTGGCGGCAAGAAGACCGGGAATGATGCCGGCGATGAACAGCTTGCCGATGTCCTGCTCGGTGATGATGCCGTAGACCGCAAGCACCGTCGACGGCGGCAGCATGGCGCCGAGCGTGCCGCCGGCGGCGATGACGCCGGTGGCGAAGGATTGCGGATAGTTGTAGCGCCGCATTTCCGGATAAGCGACGGTGGCGAAGGTCGCCGCAGTGGCGACCGAAGAACCGGAAATCGCCGCAAAGCCGGCACAGGCGGCGATCGTGGCGATGCCGAGCCCGCCCTTGAAATGGCCGACAAAGGCATTGGCCGCGCGGAACAATTCCCGGCTCATCCCGGAATTCGACACGAAGGCGCCCATCAGGAGAAACATCGGGATGACGCCGAAAGTGTAGTCGGTCACCGTGCGCATCGAGGTGAGGCCGACATTCTTCAGCGCCGCGGTGCCGCCGACCAGATAGGCAAAGCCGGACACGCCGACGAGCCCCATGGCCATGCCGACGGGAACGCGCAGCAGCATCAGCGCAAACAGCGCGACAAAGCCGATGACGGCAACCGCGTCGGTGCTCAGATGCACGTGCACCTCACGACTTGCGCCTCACGACTTGCACCTCACGACTTGCACCTCACGACTTGCACCTCACGACTTGCACCTCACGACTTGCACCTCACGGATTCGCGCCTCATAGATTTCGCGCTTCACGGATTGAGTCTCACTCGACCGGCTTGATCTGATATTGGCCGCCGAGGAGCTCGGGATAGAAGATCAGCCGATAGGTGCGTACTGCGATGAGCAGCACGGCCGAGACATCGCCGAGCCAGGCGACGAGGAAGAACGGCCAGACCGGCAGCCGCAAATCGTAGGTCAAGACATTGTCGGCATAGGTATCGCGCACCTTGTCGAACAGCGTATAGGTTTGCACCGTGACGACGAAGAGCAGAACCAGGGTCGCAAATACATCGATGACGCGCTTCATCCGGTCGCCGACATTGGAATAGACGAGATCGACCGTGATGTGATTGCCGCGATAGGAGGTCGCGGCGATCCCCCAGAAGATCAGGATGCCGAGCAGCAGCCGGCCGAAATCGTAACTGTCGGGGATCTGCACGGCGAAGAAGTAGCGCAGCAGGACCGAGACGAAGATATCGAGCGCGACGATGCCGGCGAAGAAGGCGGCGATGAGCTCGATGCCGTCGATGAAGCGGTCCATCGGGCCGCGCCTGATCAGCCTGGGCGGTCCCACGGGACGCTGCGCCGGCCCAGACGAATCGGCTTCCGTGCTTGGCTCTGCCATGCTCGCGTCTCGCGGGATACAGGTGGAATTGATACCCGTCGAGGCTCAGCGCGCGCGGCACCAAGCCTCGGGATGGGCGAGACGCGTTCAGTAGCTGGAATTGGCTTTGACGAGATCGTCCTTGAGCTTCTTGAGAGCCGCGTCGGGATCGCCGCCGGCCTTTTTGACCGAAGCCGCCCACGACTGCACCACCGGCGCCGCAGCGGCTTTCCATTGATCAAGCTGCGCGTCGGTCAGCGAATAAACTTCGTGGTCGGGCTCGGCTTTGATCTTGGCAATGCCATCATGCTCGAAATCGGCCCAAGCCGATGCGGTCTTTATTGCCCATTCCCTGTTGCAATGATTGTCGATCACCTTCTGCTGGGCGGGCGACATCGCGGCATAGGTGTCCTTGTTCATGATCCAGACGAAGCCGGTCGTATAGAGCGGAAAATCGATGTGATACTTCGTCACCTTGTCGATGCCGAACAGGACGATCGAACCCCACGGGAAGGTGACCGCGTCGGCCACGCCTTTTTCGATCACGTCGCGCACCTCCGGCGCCGCCGCCTGCACATTGGTGCCGCCGAGCGAAGTGACCAGCGAGGCGATGACTGCGGTGGCCGGGCGAATCTTCATGCCGGCGATATCGCTCGGCACCACGATCTTCTTGGTGCGGGAGTGGAATGTCCCGGGATCATGCGCGAAGGCGAAGCAATATTTGACGTCCTTCATCTCGGTCGGAGCATATTGGCGATACCAATCGTCGATCGCGCCCGAGCCCGCCTTGGCATTGTTGATCATGAACGGCAGGTTGGAGGCGTCGAAGATCGGGAAGCGGCCGGGCTGATAGCTCGGATTGACATAGGCGAAATCGGCGATGCCGTCGCGCGTCATGTCGTAATGGTCGAATGCCTTGCCGAGCTGCTGCGCCGGGTAGATTTTGTATTTGATCGTGCCGCCGGAATCCTTCTCGACCGAGTTGCCCCAGTCTTCGAGCGCCTTCTGCAGCGGATGCGAGGGCGGTACCCAGTGCGAGAGCTTGAGCTCGAAGGTCCTGTCCTGCGCCGAGGCGCGGCCGAGCCCGAATGTAAGACCGGCCACAAGACCGGCCGCAGCCAACCAGCAAAAATTCAGGTGACGCTTCGAACGCTGCGTGACGCGCATGTAACCCTCCCCCGTTTACCAATTTTGGCGCCCATTTAATCGCAGAACCAGGCCGCTTTACAAGCAACCTGTCAAACTCGATCGATAAAATTGCAAGCTTCGTGGAAGCGGTTGCTGCACGCTGTTTTTGATCATTCCTTCATGCTGACCGCCGACTTAACCGGGCAACAGCGGTCCGCACTTTATGCCGGTCCTGAACAAAAAGCCGGGAGAGCACGCGCCAGCGTCTCATCTCGCCGTTCAGGGACGTCAAAATGTTGTTGCGTATCGCGGCGTGGTGGTTTGCCGCCTTCTTGGTCGCTATCGAAGTGCCGGCTTTTGCCGGCATCGAGACCGGACCGGTCGCGAATACGAACCTGTCCGCGACGACGGCCGTTATCGAAGCGCCGATGGGACAAGCGGCGATCACCGGCGATATGCCGAACGCCGCGCCGCCGGAAGCCGCCGCGCCGCAGCGGAACAGCGAAGCAAAAATCGAAGCGCCGAATGAGGCCTCGGTCGAGCCCGGACGGCGGGCCGAGACTTTGGCGTCTGTCGCCATTGCCATGGCAACCGCCATCGAACCGGACGGCCAGGCGCAAAATCCGGCAGACCCGCACGCTCCAGTGAAGCTTGCTGCGCTCGAAACTCCGGTGATCACGCCGCCCGTCTCCGCTTTGCCGCCACTCGCGCCGCCGCCGGGTGAACTGCCGCATATCGACATATCGTTCCGCTTCAATATCTTGCCAGTCAGCCACGGCAACGTGCTGGTGAAATGGAACGGCGTGAGGGCCGCCATGCGCGCCGAGAGCGAAGTCTTCGCGCGGTGTCGGGCCGACATGGAGTCATGCCCGCTTGCGGCGAAGCGATTCCTCGCCATCGTCGATCAGGGCCGGACGCTCACCGGCCGCGCCCGCATCGGCGTGGTCAACCGCGCCATCAACATGGCGATCGAGCCGGTGAGCGACATGGCGCAATGGGGCGTGCCCGATCGCTGGAGCGCGCCGCTCGAGACCTTCACCACGGGCAAGGGCGACTGCGAGGATTATGCCATCGCCAAATATGCCGCGCTGATCGAGACCGGCATTGCCACGGATGACGTCAAGCTGATGATCGTCCGCAATTCCGCAGCCAACGAGGACCATGCCGTCACGGCCGTGCGGATCGACGGCGCCTGGATCATCCTCGATAATCGCTGGCTGCGGCTGGTCGAGGACACGGCAATGCCGCAGGCGGTGCCGCTCTATGTGCTCGGCAGCGACGGCGTGCGCCAGTATCTGCCCGACGTGCTGGTGGGCGAACGCCAGACGCCGGCGCCGGCATCGATCGCCAATTAGCTATTTCGATTCCGCCTCGTAGACGCCGTCCCAATCCGGCCCCGGCGGCTGTGCGCGATAAGCCGCGATGCGCTCTTCATACATGTCGTAGAGCCCGGCGACGTCGAAGCCGTTGGCGGATTTGCGGCAGCGCCGGATCAGGGCCAATGCGCCGTCCCAATCCTGCCGGCGGAAACGCGCCAGCATCTGTGCATTGAGATCGCGCAATTCGACACAGCGCGGATCGTGCTCGACTTCGGCGCGGCCGAGCACGGTGAAGACCGCTTCCGGCTGTTTCTTGCCTTTGACCAGGATCAGGTCGACTTCCATGACGGCGAACCTCCCCTTGGCCGCTTCCGCCGTGCGCGACCCGATCACCATCGGCAGACGGTAGTCCTTGGTCCGCGATTCCAGCCGCGAGGCGAGATTCACGGTGTCGCCCAGCACCGAATAATTGAAGCGGAAATCCGATCCCATATTGCCGACGACGCAGGGGCCGGTATTGAGCCCGATGCCGATGCGCAGCGGCATATATTCGCCGCCGCCGGCTTCAGCCTCGCCCTTGAGTTCGCTATTGAGCGTTTCGGCCCGCTCCAGCATCTGCAGCGCCGCCTCGCAGGCATTGGCCTCTTGTTCGGGATCGTCGACCGGCGCGTTCCAGAACGCCATGATGGCGTCGCCGATATATTTGTCGATCGTGCCCTTGCGTTCGATGATGGCGTTGGTGAGCGGAGTGAGGAAGCGATTCATCAGCCGAGTCAGCCCCTGCGGATCGTCCTTGTAGTGCTCGGAAATCGTGGTGAAGCCGCGCACGTCGGAGAACAGAATGGTCATGCGCCGCTCTTCGCCGCCGAGCACGAGCTTCTCCGGCGAACGCGCCAGTTGCTCGACCATGTGCGGCGACAGATAAAAGCCGAATGCGGAGCGGATCTGCTGGCGCTGTTTCTGCTCGCGGAAATAGTTGACGAAAGTGAGAACGAGAAAGATCAGCCAGCTCGAAATCAGCGGATAGGTGAAATCGATCAGCAGGTTGTGCGCGGCGAAGAGATAGAACGAAGAGCCGATCAAGCCGGCGATCAGAAGTGCGCCGAGCACGACGTTGATCGCCGGCGACAGCATCGGCGCGGCCACGATGACGCCGATGCCGAGCAGCACCGCCAGCACGAGTTCGGCGCCGATCGCATAATTCGGATTGACCAGGATGGATTTGGTCAGCACGCTTTCGAGGATTTGCGCATGCACTTCGACGCCCGGGATCGCCGGATCGACCGGGGTGGTCTTGATGTCGAGAAGGCCGGTCGCCGAGGTGCCGATCAGGACCAGCCGGCCGCGCAATCGGTCGGGCGGCACGCGCCCCTGCAGGATATCCTTGGCCGAGACGTAGCGCGCCGGGTCGTGCTTGTTGAAATGCACCCAGAGCTGCCCGTTATGGTCGGTCGGCACTTCGAGGCCGGGAATCGACACCGCCTGTACGCCAGCCTCGTTGGCACGGACCAAAATGGCGCTGGCGTGCGAGACGATCCGCAGCATTTCCATGGTCAGCGATGGCACCAGCGTGCCTTGCGCCTTCATGATCATCGGCACGCGGCGAATGATGCCGTCCGTCTCCGGTTTGATCGAAAACGATCCCCGGCCGGCCGCAGCCTCCTCGATCGGCGGCACGTTGCGCAGCAGGCCCGGAAACGTCACCAGAAAGCCGCTCGGATCGGGGCCGCGAATCGCAAATCCGGTCTGCAGGCTCTGCTCGGCCCGCGGCAGCGGTTCGGCATGCTCCGAACCGGCCTGCCCAACAACCACGCGTGAATTCCCGATCGCGTCCGCCAGTACCGCGTCGTTGCTCGGCAGGCTGTCGAGCTTGGTGCGGGTCGCCTCGTCGATGCCGCGGAAGCTGCGTTCGGCGACCGCCGGCGACATGCGGTCGGGCTCGGCAAAGATGATGTCGAAACCGATGCACAGCGCGCCGAGCTCGGTGATCTTGGTGACGAGATCGGCCACGGTGGTGCGCGGCCACGGCCATTGCCCGATTTCCTTGAGGCTGTCCTCGTCGATATCGACAATGACGACGGGCCGTGCCGTCTGCTGACGCGGCAAGAGTACCTGGAACAGATCGAACGTACGCAAGCGCAACTCGGCGAGCGGCCGCGGATCGGCGAGCCGCAGCGGGATGAGCGCGAACAGCAGCACGAGGCACACCGCGCGCGCCACACCGAATTTCCGCGCCCAGCGGGCTAACCTCGTCATCGCCGCCGTTTCTCCTGATCGGCAAAGGCTGGCCGTCTAGCCCGCGGCAGCGCGCGGGCGCGGCATAATATCCGTCCAGACGAAAACCGAGGAGGCCTTTTTTACTTCTCGCGGAACGCCCGCAGGAGCTGATCGTGCAGCGGCTTGATCAGATAGGACAGCATGGTGCGCTCCCCGGTCTGGATGAACGCTTCGACCGGCATGCCCGGCGTGAGCTTGACGTCGCCGAGCCGCTTGACCTCGTCTCCGGTCATCGTAATGCGCACCAGATAGTAGCTCTGGCCGGTGCGCTGATCGGTCGAGGTATCGGCGGCGATGCGAATGACATTGCCGTTGATCTCCGGCGTCGTGCGCGCGTTGAACGACTCGAAGCGCAGCACGACCGGCTGATTGTACTGCACCTGATCGATGTCCTTGGGGTCGACCTTGACTTCGACCTGCAGCTTGTCGCTCTCCGGCACGATCAGCATGATCGGGTCGCCGGGGGTGATCACGCCGCCGACCGTATTGGCGGTGGATTGAAATACGATGCCGTCCTGCGGCGCGCGGATATCAGTGCGCTTGAGCTGATCTTCCGCGGTCACCTTGCGCTCGACATATTCGCCGATCTTGCTCTCGGTCTCGCGCAATTCCTTGGCGACGTCGCTCGAGAGATCCTGATCGACCTGGATGATCTGCAGCTGGGTCTCGGCGATCTTGCCCTTGGACTCGGCGACCTGCGAGACCAGCTGGCCGCGTTCGCCTTCGACCTTGGCCTCGTCGCGCTGCAATGACGTGAGCCGGTTGAGCTGCACCAGGTTCTTCTGCCACAGCTCGCGCACGCCTTGCAGTTCCTGGTCGATCAGCCCCAGTTCCTTGTCCTTGGCGGTCAGTTGCGCCGTCAGGCCGGTGATCCCCTGCTGCAATTGCGTGATCCGCTCCTGCAGCTGCTGCTTCTGGCCCATCCGGTCCGCATGCCGCAACTCGAACAGCTTGCGCTCGCTGCGCATGGCATCGACCACGTCCGGATCATCGGCATGCTTGGCCAGTTCCGGAGGCATCGCGACGGAATCGACGCCGTCGCGCTCGGCGGCCAGCCGCGCCTTGCGCGCATAGAGTTCGGTCAGGCCCTTGGTGACGATGGCGAGATTGGCCCGCGTGACCGTCTCATCGAGACGGACGAGGACTTGGCCTTCCTTCACATGATCGCCGTCATGCGCGAGAAGCTCGCCGACCACGCCGCCGGTCGGATGCTGCACCTTCTTGACGTTGGAACCGACGACCAGCGAGCCCTGCGCGATGAGGGCGCCGGAGATTTCCGCAGTCGACGCCCAGCCGCCGACGCCGAAGACGAGAACGCCGACCAGGATGCCGCCGGCGATGATGTGACGGCGTATCGAGGCCTCGGCGCTTTCGGCTGGCGACGTGTCATGGAACAGCCAGGACAGCGTCGGGCCGACTTTTTCTCCCAGCCGGTACAATTGGCGCGGCAGCCTCCAATTGCCCGGCAGCTTGCCGGAGCCGGCGAGCTTCTCGGCGAGATTGCCCGCGAATTTGTTCGATACGGCCGCGGACGAGTTGGGGCCTGACCTCTTGGACCCTGACGTGTTGGGCCCTAACATTCTGGGCCCGGCTGTATTGGGACGAGGCGTATCGACGGCGGACATCCTCGCCTCGAATGTCCGGGTTTCGGGAGCCCTGGTCCTGAGCTTGCTCTCTGGCCTGTTCTCAGGCCTGTTCTCAGGCTTGCCCGTCTTTCCGTCCGGTGTACCGATCATCCCGCGCCACCCGGTTCGGCTACTTTCAGGGCACGCGGCGGCGGGGCCTGCGAAGTGACGCGCGTCAGGATCTCTTCCTTCGGCCCGAACTGCTGCTGGCGACCCTTGCCCATGATGAGAATATAGTCGACGCCGGCGATGGCGCTCGGCCGGTGCGCGACCACGACCACGATCGCCCCGCGCGCGCGCAGCCCAAGGATGGCGCGCGTCAGAGCCTCGTCGCCCTCGGCATCCAGATTGGAATTGGGCTCGTCGAGCACCACCAGGAAGGGATCGCGATAAAGCGCGCGCGCGAGCGCAACACGCTGCGCCTGCCCCGCGGACAAGGCGCTGCCGTGGTCGCCGATGACCGTATCATAACCGTCCGGCAGATTGATAATGAGATCATGGACGCCGGCAGCCTGCGCCGCCGCAATCACCGCATCCGGATCGGGCGGCTCCTCGAAGCGCGAAATGTTCTGCGCTACCGTGCCGTTGAACAATTCCACATCCTGCGGGACGTAGCCGATATGCTGGCCGAGCGATTCCGGCGACCATTGATCGAGCGTCGCGCCGTCGAGCCGCACCGTGCCGCGCATCGGCGACCAGACGCCGACCAGCATGCGCGCCAGCGACGATTTGCCAGACGCCGTCGGCCCGATCACGCCAAGCGCCTTGCCGGCGGTGAGCGTGAAATTGATGTCCTGCGCCACGATCTTTTGCACGCCGGGCGGGGCGACCGCGGCATTCTGCACCGCAAGCGAGCGCACCGGCGGCTTGAGCGGCATCGGCTCGGCGAGCGGCGGCAAATGGCTGAGCAATTTGGAGAGACGCTGCCAGCTCTGGCGCGCAGCGACGAACCCGCGCCAATTGGCGATCGCCATGTCGACCGGGGCCAAAGCGCGGCCGCCGAGAATGGAGCCGGCGATGATGATACCGGCCGTCGACATCTGATTGATGACGAGAGCCGCGCCGACCGCAAGGATCGAGGACTGCAGCAGCATCCGCAGACCCTTTGACAGGGCGCCGAGGCCGCCGCCGATATCGCTGGCGCGACCGCTTGCAAAAATATAATGGCGATTCAGATCGGCCCAGCGGCGGGAAATCCGGCCGACCATGCCCATGGCGGTGATCGCCTCGGCATTGCGACGGCTCGCTTCCAGCAGAGTATTCCGCGCCGCGGCATATTGCGTGGCGCTGCGGGTCGGATGCCGCGTCCGCAACTCGGTGATGACCGCAAGTGTCCCAAGCACGATAGCGCCGAACAGCGCGGTCAGGCCGATATAGAAATGAAAGATGAAACAGATGATGAGATAGATCGGTATCCATGGCAGGTCGAAGAACGCGACCGGACCGATCCCCGAAAGGAAGCCGCGCACCGTATCGAGGTCGCGGATCGGCTGGGTGCCCTCGCCGCGATTGCCGATTTTCAACGGCAGCCGCACGATCGTGTCGTAGATCCGCGGGCTCATCGCCTCATCGAGGCTGCGCCCGACGCGGACCAGGATGCGGCTGCGGATCATGTCGATGACGCCTTGCGCCGCATACATGCCGGTCGCCAACAGTAATAACGCGACCAGCGTCGGGACGCTGCGGCTCGGTATCACCCGGTCGTAGACCTCGAGCATGAAAACGGCGCTCGTGAGCATCAACAGATTGCTCATGCCGCTAAACATCGCGATGGCGTAAAAGGCCCTCCGGCACGCACCAAGCGCGTTGGCAAGCTCGGAACTGGCGGGCTGCTGGCGCAGCGGGCCGGGAGGCTGGCTCATGGTCGTTCGTATCACCGAAAAGGGCGGAAAACCACGCCCAGCACACGTAACAGCTGGTCGCAGGCCGTCCGAACGGACTGAAATCGGCGTAAAGTCCCGACCCAGGGACCGGGAACCACTATACGCTTAGTTTGAGATATATTGAGAGGGGTTCATGGTGCTTAGTAAATAGCGCCGGTTAACCACCCCAGGCTGGGTACCTGCCTGGCCATGCCTGCCTGGCCATGCCCGCCTAGCCTATGCCTGCATAATGGTGCCAGGGCTGATCAGACTCCCGGACCAGCCGCCGACCAAGCCAGACGGACATCATTCCTAGGTCTCCTGAGGGCCATATCCTCAAAGTAACGCCGGCACCGCAGCTGAAGACGGCAGCAGAGCAGCCGCGCTAGGCACCGGGATGGGCCGGCAGCCGGCATGCGGAACCCGACAACCGCCGGCGCATCATGTCCGCCGCCGCCACCTCGACGACGGCAATCGACGCCGAGCCGCTACGGAGCGAACAAATACAAATTAATGACGCGCAACGGCATACCGACCTGCCCGTCGCAGGCCGGCATGCCGTCAATCTCGCGCGTCGATGGTCTTCGTCGGAGATTAGGAACGGGAGTCGAGCGACAACCCGATGCTGAACGCCTTCTGACGCGTCGCGCCTTCGGTCCGCTTCAGCTTCTTGGCGATCTGCGCCGCAGTGGTTTTCTTCTTCGCCATTGCTTTGAGGTCACGAACTTCGGCTGCTGTCCATGCGCGCCGCTTCTTCTTCATCTTCGCCATAAAACCTCCCTTTCAAAAAAGGCAGTTTGTATCCCTTACGGGAGTGAGACAAAAGCAAACAGATGGGTTGGAGGGCAATGTTATTTGCAGATGAAACTCGGTTGCGCAAGCCTTTACTTCACCGATCTTTGTTGCAAAAAAACAAGTGTTGCAAAAAAATCTGCACCGCGCGACACGATGTGACCTGAACCGGCGTTTGTTGGCCGATCTTTTGAGGAGTTTGCCACGATTTTATTTCGGTAGTTATTTCGACGGGATGGAAGACAGGCGGGCGCCGTTGATACGACGGGAAAGTTGATACGGCGGGAAAATTAACAGAAGCTTTGTTAGGTCGTTCTTAGCGCGGTCATCGCTTGGACGCAAATCCCCTTATAATTCCGCTGCGCGAAACGCCCGTACTGCGATGTTGCAGGATGATCGTTGCAGATTTCCGACACGCATCACGAGCGCTCCGCGCATCGAGCAAATGATGCAGCACACGAGTTGCAATCAAAGCAAGGCCGGCTTCAGGACAAGCAACTGCCGGCCCGACATTATTCAGACCCATTGATCGGCAGGATGCGCCCTTCAAGCCTTGATCGGGCATCAGTGTTCGAGGAGCGCCATGAGAAATTTTCTGCGTCTGTCATTGTTTTGCCTGGTGGGCTGCCTGGCGCTAGCGCTCGGTCCGCGCTCCGGCGCAGCGGCAGAACAGCGCTTCGCGCTGGTGGTCGGCAATTCGCAGTACAAGACCGGAACGCTGGCGACGCCCGCCAATGATGCGGGCCTGGTCGCCGACGCACTGCAAGCCGCGGGCTTCACGGTCACCGGCGCACGCGATCTCGATCAGGCGACGTTGCGGGAATCGTTTCGCGAATTCATTGATCAGGTTTCAGCTGCTGGACCCGACGCGGTGGCGCTGGTCTACCTCGCCGGTTATGGCGTGCAATATGCCGGCGACAATTATTTCGTGCCGGTCGACGCGGACATTCAACACGACGTTGACGTTCCGCCGCAGGCGATCCGGGTTTCTGATTTCACGCAGCCGCTGGCGTCGCTGCCCGGCCGCGTCAAAATCGTCATCCTCGATGCGGCGCGGCAGAATTCTTTTGCGCAAGGCGGCCAGCCGCTGGCCGGCGGTCTCGCACTTGTCGATCCGCCGCCGAGTCTCGCGTTCGCATTCAACGCGGCGCCTGGCACCGTTGCCCCGGATGAGCAGGGACCTTACGGCGCCTACGCGACTGCGCTCACCGAAATGATCGGCACTGGTGGGCTCAGCCTTGACGACATTTTTGCACGCGTGCGGCTGCGCGTCAGCGAACAGACGCAAGGCGGCCAGGTGCCCTGGTACGCCTCGCAGATTAATGGCCCGTTTTTCATGACCGAGCGCGCGGCCGATGCGCCGCCGCCGCCGAATGTAGAGCCGCTGGCGCAGTACCGCAGCCGGCCGATGCGCGACTTCGGCAATCCGGACGATGCCTATGCCGCCGCACTCGCGCTCGACATGATCGACGGCTACGAGCAATTTCTCGCCGTCTATCCGAACAGTCCCTACGCGCCGCGAATCGTCGCGATGATCGCGGTGCGCCGCGAGGAGATCGCGTGGCGCCATTGCGTGGAGAACGACACGCCGCCGGCCTATTGGTCTTATCTGCGGCGCTATCCGAACGGCCCGCATATCTGGGACGCGCGCCGGCGCTTGGCGTTTCTGCGCGCCGAGATGGAGCCGCCGCCCGGTTTCGTCATGTTCGATTTCGGCGTACCGCCGCCGCTGCCCGATGAGATGGCCTATATCGATCGGCCAGTCATCATGTTCGGCAGACTCGGCTTCGCGCCGCCGCCCCGGCCGCCGGTGCATTTCTTGCCGCCGCGGCCGCGTGAATTTGTCATGCTGCCGCCGCCACCGCCGCAGCACGAGCGCTTCGCCCTGCCGATCCCTGCGGCTGCGGCCGTTCCGGTCTTCGTCCGGCCGCCGCAGACCGTGATCGTGCGGCCGCCGCCAGGAACACCAATTGGGCCGGGCGGTCGTCCGCAATTCCGTGTCTCCTTACCGGCCGCAGCAGCGCGCGCGGCGACCCGTGCACCAGGTGCGCCGGGGACACCGGGCGCGCATCCCGGACCGGGTGCGCCCGCTGCGACATTGCCGCCGCCAAGCGGTACGCCGGGAGCTCCCGTACATCCGGGGGCCGGCCCGCCGCCGCCCGGAACTGCTTTCGTGAAGCCCGAAGGAGCACCGCTGCATCCGGCGGGACCGAATCCGGCAATGGAAAAGCCGGCAACGCCGCCACCGCATCCGACGCAGACGACGCCGGTCTTTACAAAGCCTGCGGCGCCACCACCCCATCCTTCTGGGCCAACGCCGGCATTCGAAAAGCCGGCACCGCCGCCGCCACATCCGGAGCCGGCACCGCGCCCGGCACCGGCCATGGTTAAGCCATCGCCGCCACCACACCCAGCAGTGCCGCCGCCGCACCCGGCGGTGCCACCGCCCCATCCGGCGCCGGCTGTGGTGAAACCCGCGCCACCGCCGCCACATCCGGCACCGCCGCCTCCGCCGCATCCAGCGCCGGCCGCAGCCAGGCCTGCACCGCCACCTCCGCCGCCGCATCCAGCGCCGCCGCCACAGCCGGCGCCGAAATGCCCGCCCGGCAAGACGGCAACGCCGAGCGGCTGCAAATGATTTCTTAAGCAAGACCAGCGAGCCGGCGCATTTTCGCCGGCTCGCGCCGTTCGCAGCGCCGCCTTTCTAACGATTGTGAAACGCCCGTCCGTTATGTTGCCGCGCCACGGGATCGGCGTTATGCAGACAATAATCATCAGTGTCTTGTTTGGTGTGACGTGCGCATTGGTGCTGTGGACGGCGGGTTCCGCGGCCATAACCCGCGATCGCTTGATGCGCGAATACGGCTTCTCACCGGCCAGGGAAGTCTAATCGCGGCGCGCACTCTTGCGCGCGGGCTTCGGCCGTTTCTCCTCAGCTTCACATTCGTCCTTGCGGCAGGAAGCGCTCTGCATGCACAGGCACAGACCGTGTCACAGAACATGTCGGACGCCGTGTCCTGTCATGGCTCGCAACGGGTCAAACAAGTTGCCGAATTGCTGTTCGGACGCGACGTCGGGCATAGACTCGGCGTCAGCGAAAGCGCCTGGACGCGTTTTGTTGCGCGCAAAATCGCGCCGCGCTTTCCCGATGGCTTGACTGTCAGCGACGCCACCGGGCAATGGCGCGACCGCGAAAGCGGCATGATCGTGCACGAACCGTCCAAACGGGTCGAGATCGTCTTGCCCGGCGCCGCCGACGACGAGGCTCGGCTCGAGGCCGTCGTCACCGCCTATAAGCGCCAGTTCCACCAGCATTCAGTCGCCGTCATCGTGCGCCCCGCCTGCGTTTCCTTCTGATTTTAGACCACCGGGGCTTGCGCTCCACGCGCCCGCTTCCTAATTTTTGGCGGAAGAAAAGCCGCGAACCGCGCATCGGGCCGGCGTGCCAGCAGACGGGCGTGTCATGGATTCATGCGTTGAACTGAAGCTTGTCGCGCTCGACAAGGACGATATCGAAGTGGTGTCGGCCCATGTGCAGGACGCCCTGGTTAGGATCGCCGACATTTTCTGGAAGCCGCACGAGCATCGTTTCGTGATGGCGATGAACCGCTTCGATTGGCTCAGCGCCGTCGAGGCCAAGCCCGGCACCAAGGCCGATTATCGGCGGTGCCGCACGGCGCTGCGGTTCGAGCGCGTGCTGTCCTGCAAGACCCGCAACATCGATCCTGCCGGCAAGGATGCCTGCCTCAATCTTCTCGCTGTCGAATTTGCCGAAACCGATGCGCCCGCCGGCGCTGTCACGCTGACTTTCTCCGGCGGCGGCGTGATCCGCCTCGACGTCGAATGCCTCGAGGCCGAGCTTACCGATCTCGGCGAGGTGCGAACGGCATCCATCTGCCCGGATCATTCCGATACGGCTGGCTCAGCCGCAGCCTGAGCTCAAGCCGCATGGGGCTGCCGGTGCTGCACCGGCGCCGAGAACAGTTTCATCAGCACAATGATGACGCCAAGCGTCGCCGCATAGACGATGACCTGCATTGCGGTCGGCTGATCGACATAGCCGATCAAAGTATGCAGCGCTCTGCCGAGATAGCTTGAATCGCTCAAGATCCAGGACGTGTCCCACACCGTCTGATCGAGCGCGGTGAGGATATCGGCCTGTTCGAGGAAAGCGATCGCCTGCGCCGCCATGCCGGCGGCGAGAAGCGCAATCAGCGCGCTGGTGACGCTGAACAGATAGCGCGCCGGGATGGTGATCAGGCCGAGATAGGTCAACAGGCAAACCCCCGACCCGAGAATGACCCCGACGAAGCCGCCGCCGACCATGGCCCAACTGGCGCCGCCCTGCGCCGCCGCCACACCATAAAGAAACAGCACGACCTCGGAACCTTCGCGCAGCACCGCGATGGCGACAACGATGGCAAGCGCCAGGAGCGACTTCGAGCCTTTCGCGACCGCCTCGCCCGCCGCGCGCAATTCGTCGACCAGCTCGCGGCCATGCCGCGCCATCCACACATTGTGCCAAGTCAGCATCACCACGGCGAGGCCGAGAATGCTGGCATTGAATATTTCCTGTCCGCTGCCATTGAACAGTTCGGACAGGCCCGAGGTGAACAGCGCCACCACGCAGGCGCCGAGGACGCCGGCTGCGACACCGCCCGCGATCCAGACCGTGCGTCCCGGCACGGCCGAGGTCACGGCCATCACGATGCCGACGACCAAGCCGGCTTCGAAGACTTCGCGGAAGACGATCAGCAAAGACGCGAGCACGGAACCCTCATTTCACTGCACTACCAAAAAACCCTGCGTCTCATGATGGAAATCGTCGTAGAAGTTGTAGCGTCCTGGCTGCTGCGGCCGCACATAAACGACGCCCTCGCCGCCGACCGGCACGATTTTCTCGAAATGCAAATCACTGCTTTCGAATTCCGAGACGATGTTGTTGAGATTCTTCACATGGATCGCGATGGTCTTCCCGGCCGGCGCATGCAATTCGGCGGGATCGAACACATGATCCTTCATGGTGATCGAAAGCTGCACCGTGTCGTCAGCGCTCGCCGGCGTGCTGGAGGCGACGACTGCGAGAGCCGCGCCGAGCATCAGCGCCGGCACGAGGCGGACGACCCTCCTGACAAACGATATCGGATTTGCGGTCGTCAAAACGCTCGTTCCCGGACCTTGAATTGATCCTTGAGGAGTTGGGCAACCTCGGACTTTTTGTCAATCTAAATACACAAGATTAGAATTGTTATAATGACAGATGACTGCTACTGAGCGCGCGGGCGGAGCGCCGATTTTGCGGCGCGATCTGCATGAAAAATCCGGCGCCGCAGCAATTTCATTCGCAATCCAAATCGCAGCCCAAATGGCCCTTCGTCTCGACACCAGATCCAACGATTTCGCGCGGCAGTTCCGCGCTTTTCTCGACACCAAGCGGGAGGCTTCCGCCGATGTCGAAGCCGCCGTGCGCGCCATCGTTAACGATGTCGCCAGCCGCGGCGATGATGCACTGAAGGACCACACGCTCAAATTCGACAGGCTCGATCTTGGCCGCACCGCCATGCGGGTCACGGCGGCGGAGATCGCGGCCGCGGTGAAAGCGTGCAGCCGCGAAACGCTCGACGCACTCGAATTCGCCCGCGCCCGTATCGAAACCTATCATCGCCGCCAGATGCCGAGGGACGATCGCTTCACCGACGCGCTCGGCGTCGAGCTTGGATCGCGCTGGACGGCGATCGAGGCGGTCGGACTTTACGTGCCCGGCGGCACCGCCGCTTATCCGTCGTCAGTGCTGATGAACGCGGTGCCGGCGAAGGTCGCCGGCGTACCGCGCATCGTGATGGTCGTGCCGGCGCCCGACGGCGAGCTCAATCCGCTGGTGCTGGCGGCGGCGAAGCTTGCCGGCGTCGACGAGATCTACCGCATCGGCGGCGCGCAAGCCGTCGCCGCCCTGGCCTATGGCACCGCGACGATTGCGCCGGTCGCCAAGATCGTCGGGCCGGGCAATGCTTATGTCGCGGCGGCCAAGCGCATCGTATTCGGCAAAGTCGGCATCGACATGATCGCCGGCCCCTCCGAAGTGCTGATCATCGCCGACAAGGACGGCAATCCCGACTGGATCGCCGCCGACCTGCTGGCGCAAGCCGAGCACGACGCGAGCGCACAAGCGATCCTGCTCACCGACGATGCAAAGCTTGCGGAAGCAACCGAGCGCGCGATCGACAGCCAGTTGAAAAATCTGCCGCGCGAACAAATCGCCGGCGCGTCATGGCGCGATTTCGGCGCCATCATTTTGCTGGGCCGCCTCGACGAAGCCCCGGCTCTGGTCGACGCCATCGCGCCGGAACATCTGGAAATCGCCGCCGCGCAAGCCGAGTTGCTCGCCGGCCGCATCCGTAATGCGGGAGCGATCTTCATCGGCGCGCATACGCCGGAAGCGATCGGCGATTATGTCGCAGGCTCCAATCACGTGTTGCCGACCGCGCGCTCGGCGCGTTTCTCCTCGGGCCTCGGCGTGCTCGATTTCATGAAGCGCACCTCGATCCTCAAATGCGGACCGCAGCAATTGCGCGCGCTCGGCGAAGCCGCGATCGCGCTCGGCACCGCGGAAGGACTCGACGCCCACGCCCGGTCGGTGTCGATCCGGCTGAACCGCTGATGGTTGCCGGCCGCGATAAAGGCAAGAGCGGCCGGCTCACGGCGGTGACGCTTGACGATGCTTCGCTCGGCAGCGCCAGCGACGAGATCGAGCACGAACGCCGCGTCGCCATCTACGATCTGCTCGAGGACAACAGTTTCCGGCCGACCGGCCATGACGGCGGACCTTATGCGCTGCATCTCGGCATCAGCGGCGCCCGCCTGGTGTTCGATATCAGGCTCGCCAACGGTACGCCGGTGATCGCGCATCTGCTGTCGCTCGCGCCGTTCCGCCGCATCGTCAAAGACTATTTCACCGTCTGCGACAGCTATTACGCCGCGATCCGCACCGCGACGCCCGACCGCATCGAAGCCATCGACATGGCGCGGCGTGCGCTGCACGACGAAGGCTCGACGCTCGTCACCGAGCGGCTCAAGCGCAAGGTCGATCTCGATTTCGACACGGCTCGACGCCTTTTCACCCTGATCACGGTTTTGCACTGGAAGGGCTGAAGCGGCCGATGGCACCCGTGCAGAGCCGCCCGTCCGACCGTCCGCTCGCCGTATTGTTCGCCTGCGGACTCAATTCGATCCGCTCGCCGATGGCGGCGGCTCTGTTCGGCCAGATCTTCGGCCGCGCGATCTATGTCGGCTCGGCCGGCGTCCGCAAAGGTGAACTCGATCCCTTCGCGGTCGCGGTCATGAACGAGATCGGGCTCGATATTGCCAAGCACAAGCCGGTGACCTTCGAAGAGCTCGAAGACTGGGAAGGGCTCAATTTCGATCTCATCGTCACGCTCGCGCCGGAAGCGCATCACCGCGCGCTCGAAATTACCCGCACCAATGCCATCGATGTCGAATACTGGCCGACCGCCGACCCCAGCGCGGCCGAAGGCAGCCGCGAGCAGCGCCTGGATGCCTATCGCGAGGTCCGCGATCAGCTGCTGGCCCGAATCAGGCAGCGTTTTGTCGCTCGCGGAACCGGCAATGAATGAACAAAGGGTCCGCGGCAGCAGCGGTCAGTTCTGCAGGCTCCTGGTCGTGCGGCTTGAAATTCCAAGCACGCTGTAGAGCGGGCAATTCCCGACAATCGCCGTCAGGAACGGGACCACGCCGATCCAACCGACCCAGTTCCAGCCGGTATGGGGGAATCCGATTGGAATGGCGTAGGCGATGAGGAGAAGACCTATGACAATCCGTATCGCGCGATCGACCGTCCCGACATTGGTGCTCATCGCAGACTCCTTCTCCCCAGCGTCGGCGAACAGAGACTGGTAGCTCCAAAGCCGTCCGGCGCGCGTTGATTTAGGTCAAGAAGGGCTGACAAAGCGCCGAAAGGGGGCCGAACCGGCAATGTCGGCTCAGCAGGCTTTCGCAGAACAGGCCCGACGCAGTTGTGAACCGGCCCGTCATCCGCTAGGTTCGCCCGCAAATTTCGGCCCATCTGGTCGATAGTCCTTTTGAGGTCGCTCTGTTCGCGGTCCCGGCTCGATGTGTCGGCCGGACCCCCCACTGCCGGATAACGAATGGCGAAAGAAGAACTCCTGGAATTCCCCGGTGTCGTCACGGAACTGCTTCCGAACGCCACTTTCCGCGTCAAGCTCGAGAACGAGCATGAGATCATCGCCCACACCGCCGGACGCATGCGCAAGAACCGCATCCGCGTCCTTGCCGGCGACAAGGTGCTCGTCGAAATGACGCCTTACGATCTCACCAAAGGCCGGATCACTTACCGATTCAAATGATCGGCTTTTAAATGATCGGCCGCCCGAAACTCGTGCTCGCCTCAGGATCGCCGCGGCGCTTGTCGCTGGTCAACCAGATCGGGCTCGAGCCCGATGCGCTGCGCCCGACCGACATCGACGAGACGCCAAAGCGCGGGGAATTGCCCCGCGCTTGCGCCACACGGCTCGCCCGCGCCAAGGCCGAAGCCGCACTGAACATGATCCGCATCGATGAAGAACTCAAAGGCGCCTATATCCTGGCTGCCGATACTGTGGTCGCGGTCGGCCGCCGCATTCTGCCCAAGGCCGAATTGCTCGATGAAGCGGCGCAATGTCTGCGGCTTCTGTCGGGACGCAATCATCGCGTCCACACGGCGGTGTGCCTGGTGACGCCGCGGGAAACATTTCGCCAGCGCCATGTCGAAACCAAGGTGCGGTTCAAGCGGCTGTCCGATCAGGACATCGAAGCTTATCTCGCCTCCGGCGAATGGCGCGGCAAGGCCGGCGGCTATGCCGCCCAAGGCATCGCCGGCAGCTTCCTGGTGAAAATGGTCGGCTCCTATTCCAGCGTGGTCGGGATACCACTCTACGAGACGCTGACGCTGCTCGGCGGCGAAGGCTATCCGATCCATTTCGGCTGGCTGAACACGGTTTAGGGCATGATCCGGAAAAACGGGAAACGGCGTTCCGAAAAGACCATGCGTAAACCCGAGTGCTGACAGCGCCGAAGGCCGCTCCCCATATTCGGATCATGCCGCAAGCCAAAAATCCTCCCGCTCGGAACAGCAAGCGCTGCGTCATCTGCGGCAAGCCGGTGGACGAGGTGTTCAAGCCGTTCTGCTCAAAACGCTGCGCCGATGTCGACCTGCACCGCTGGCTGTCCGGGGTCTATGCGGTGCCCGTGACCGAGGACGAGGAGGAAGACGAGCGGCGCGACGACGGCGAAGGAATGCCGCATTAGCGCATGTCCCGGAAAAGAGGATCCGGTTTTTCGAAAAGATCATGCTCAATCAAAAGGCTAGCGCGGAAAACTCGGCTTAACGCCGATTCTGGACAGTCGGGGGGCGACCCTTTATAAGACGGCGCTCTCGCGAGACCCCTCGTTATCAAGGGGCTGCTGCAGCGAGAGTACAGAGCCAAATTGCACGGATTGCACGCTCTGGCCCAGGTAGCTCAGTTGGTAGAGCACTGCACTGAAAATGCAGGTGTCGGTGGTTCGATTCCGCCCCTGGGCACCAAAGCCAAAATTCGATTTTGATTCTGCTAAGTTTTTCCTGAAAAAGTCCCACCCAAAAAACGGAATCGAATCTCGTCTACTTCCGACGCCGAGTCGACGTGCCACTGCGCCCTGGGAGTCTGCGCTCGGGGACAAAGGGACACCAGGAATCAAAGCCGTCGCAGCAGCTCTTGGACCCATCGCTGACATCGGACTTAGTGCGACGCGATGCCTGCGGTTGAACCGCCATCAACTGGAAGGGCCACACCCGTGACGAAAGAGGCATCGTCGGAAAGCAGGAATGATATTGCTGCGGCAACTTCTTCAGGTTGGCCTTCGCGACCAACAGCGTGAGCCGCGCGGATTCGCCTCACATTCTCAGGGTCCCTGAACATGACTTCCGTCAACGGTGTACGGATCATTCCGGGCACCACGGCATTGACGCGAACTCCAAGTGGTCCAAGTTCCAACGCCATGGTTTGGGTGATCCCGACGATCCCGTACTTCGATGCGGCATAGGGAAGCCGATTGGGCACGCCCCTGATCCCGGCCGCAGAGCTGAGGTTTACGATGGCTGCGGGAGTGCTCGCTTCCGTCACGACGCGGGCAAATGCCTGGCAGACGTTGAACGTACCGTCGAGGTTGACCGACAGAACCCGCCGCCAAGTTTCGGGATCCACATCCAGCACATTGCCGACTCCCCGGATGCCGGCACTGTTGACGAGCCCATAAAGCTTCCCAAACCGTTGAACCGCTCCTGACACGAACGCGGCTACCTGATCGCGATCCGAAACGTCAACGGCGACGCCATATATCCTTTCGGTTTCAGGAAATTCTGAAACGACCTTGTCGACCGCTTCCTTGCGGACGTCTGCGGCGACAATCGACGCGCCCTCAGCGACCAGCCGTCGGACACAAGCTGCCCCGATGCCGCTACCGGCGCCGGTCACCAAGACAGTTCTATTTTCAAAGCGGTTCATGGGAAAAACTCCATAATATTTATCCGAAATGGCTTAGATCTCCTGCCGAGTCGGCCTGAACAAAATCTCGTTGATGTCTACGTCCTCCGGCTGGCCGATCGCGAAAGCGACAGCCCGTGCGAACGAGTCGGCGGGTATCGCAACATCGGCATAGAATTTGCGGATCCTCGCGGCGGCGTCCGGATCGGTCACGCTGTCCGGCAGCTCGGTGGCGACCGCACCTGGCGAGATCATCGTGGTGCGGATGTTGTAGGGCTTCACTTCCTGGCGCAGCCCTTCGGACAGCGCCCGCACGGCGTGCTTGGTCGCCGCATAGACCGCAAAGCCCGGGCCGACCTTGTGGCCGGCCACAGAAGAGACATTGATGATGTGACCGGCCTTCTGCTGCTGCATGTACGGCAGCACCGCCGCGATTCCGTAGAGCACGCCCTTGATGTTGACGTCGATCATACGGTCCCATTCGTCGACCTTCAGCCGCTCAAGCGGCGCCTGCGGCATCAATCCGGCATTGTTGATCATCACGTCGACGCGACCATATGTCTGCACAGCCGCGTCGACCAATTTCTTGACCTGATCGCGGTGAATCACATCGGTTGTGAGGGCGATTGCCTTGCCGCCGGGGCCGGTCAGCTCCGTTGCCAATAACTGGATACGATCCTGCCGCCGTGCGCCGAGAACAACGCTTGCACCCTGCGCTGCGAGAAGCCTTGCACTTGCCTCGCCGAGCCCGCTGCTGGCGCCGGTAATGACGACGACTTTGCCTTCGATGTTATCGCTCATGCTTTTGACTCCTGGGGTGCCATGAGGGCCGAGCGTTGCGATCAAGCCCGGTATTGTTCGTCGCTGACCTTCTCCATCCAATCGACGACCTTGCCGTTAAGCCCCTCCTGAATGGCGATGTGCGTCATTGCCTTAGTCGGCGATGCCCCGTGCCAATGCTTCTCGCCCGGCGAGAACCACACAACATCGCCCGGACGGATTTCCTCGACGGAGCCGCCCTCGCGCTGAACGCGCCCCACTCCAAATGTGACGATCAGCGTCTGACCGAGCGGGTGCGTGTGCCAGGCGGTTCGCGCTCCCGGCTCGAACGTGACACTGGCGCCGGCGGCGCGGGCCGGATCGGGCGACTGAAATAGTGGGTCGATGCGAACCACGCCGCTGAACCAGTCGGCGGGTCCCTTGGCGGATGGTTGAGCGCCGTTGCGTTTGATGTCCATGGCGGCTTTCTCCTTTGACTGCCAGGCCTGCCGCCCTTTCGGGCTGGCTGCTGATCCTGATGTAGAGCCGCGCATCGTCCGCGATTAGTCGCTATAATCCGCATGAACTTATGAGCGGATGCCATAAATGCAGCGTGGCCATTTGGATGACCTTCTGGCGTTCGTGGCCGTAGGCCGGGAACGTAGTTTCACAAAGGCGGCGGCGAAGCTCGGCGTCTCGCAGTCCGCGCTGAGCCATACCATTCGTGCGCTCGAAACGCGGCTAGGCGTCCGGTTGTTGACGCGCACCACACGCAGCGTGTCCCCGACGGAAGCGGGGGAACGCCTCCTACAAACGCTCGGCCCGCGGTTCGAGGAGATCGAGGTGGAGCTTGCGGCCGTGAGCGAGCTTCGCGAGAAGCCGGCTGGCACGATCCGACTCACGACCACCGACTATGCGTCCGACACGGTACTCTGGCCAAAGCTCATCAGATTTCTGCGGCGGTACCCAGACATTAAGGTCGAGATCATTTTTGACTACGGCCTGACTGATATCGTCGCCGAGCGTTTCGACGCCGGCGTTCGCGTCGGCGAGCAGGTCGCGAAGGACATGATCGCGGTGCGCATCGGGCCGGATCTGCGCATGGCTGTCGTTGCAACGCCGGGGTACTTCCGCAAGAACCCACAGCCGAAGCGGCCGCAAGATTTGGTGGGTCATACCTGCATCAATCTGCGCCTGCCCACGCACGGCGGATTATACGCTTGGGAATTCGCAAAGGGCGGTCGCGAGATCAAAGTGCGCGTCGACGGTCAGCTCACCCTTAACGGCACGTTCCAGATGCTCAATGCCGCACTGTCGGGATTTGGCCTCGCCTATGTACCGGAAGATTTGGTGCAGCCGTATGTTGCCAAGGGGCTTCTTGAACGTGTGCTCGAGGACTGGTGCCCGCCGTATTCCGGCTATCACCTCTATTATCCCAGCCGACGCCAGCCTTCGGCGGCGTTTGCGCTCTTGGTTGAAGCGCTAAGGTATCGAGAATGACTAGTGGATAGTGTAGCCGCCGTCCGCCACCAGCGCGTGACCAACTACCAAGCTGGCGGCGGGGCTGCATAGCCAAAGCACAGCATCGGCAATCTCCTCGGCGCGGCCAAAGCGACCGATGGGTACGTCCTTCAGCATCGTATAGAGAGCGTCCGTTTGGCCGCCAGCCATCATGCGCTCGGCCATTGGCGTGTGGATGAGCCCCGGGCAGACGGCATTGATGCGAATGCCCCTCGCGGCATATTCAATAGCCGCACTCTTGGTAAGCCCCAGGACGCCATGCTTCGTGGCCTGATAAGTCCCGCGTCCGGCTCCGCCCACGAGCCCGCCAATCGAGGAACAGTTGACGATGGCACCGCCGTCCTGCTTGCGCATCTGGCGCAGCTCAAATTTCATGCAGCTCCAGACGCCACGCAAATTGATCGCCATCACCCGGTCGAAGTCTTCACGTGAAGCATCTGCGGCTTCCGCAACAATATTTTGAACGCCAGCATTATTGTAGGCTGCGTCCAGCCGGCCGAAAGTAGCGATGGTTCGCTCGACCATGGCCTCCACCTCGGCGTCATCAGCGACGTCGCAGCGGATTGCGAAGGCCTTGTGACCTTGGGCGGTTAGGTCCTCGGCGGCAAAACGTGCTGCCTCTTCGTTCCAGTCCGCTAATGCCACAGACGCACCCGATTGGGCAAAAGCCTTCGCTGTGGCAAGCCCCAGTCCCGAGCCAGCGCCTGTAACGAGCGCAACTTTGTTTTCAAAGGATATGTTCATAGCGGAGTCCTTATTTTTTTAGCGGGTCGTATCCTGGCTTTTTGAAGATCGTTTTCGGCTTGCCCAGAATGTCAGGCTTAAAAACCTTCTCCACCCAATCGTCGGGCCTGATGTCTTCGATACCCACCGAGACCGCGTCTTCGCCATGTTTCAACGTGGTCATGACCGCTTTGGTTATTGCATCAGCAAGCTCGGTTTTTTGCTTATCCGATCGGCCTGCCGATAACGTGAGGCATGGCTGTCTCCCTCAAACCTCTAACGCGAAAGCAGACGTAGGCTGGGTGCTCGCCTTTTTATAAGGCGCACCATGACACGCGATTAGCGGGCGGATTTTGCATGGACTTATGAGCGCAGCTCATGGATGCGGCGCACGACTAGCAAGACGCCGATCTGTGCGTGCTGTTGGCCCGAAGGTGACATGCCAACGATCCAAAATGACGTCCGATTATAAGCGAAAAAACGGACTGCCCGCGTGGCGGCTCAATCCGGTGGGACAATCTCAAAAATAATCGTTGGGACTCAATGGGACGTTCGGCAAAGGTGGGACACGTTAAGTTGTTGAGGCTTTTAGAAAGTCCGACGCCGCCCCTGGGCACCACTTCAAAAATTCGGTTTTGATCCACGTCCGGCTTGGCGCCGCATCGGCGCCGCAGATGCTGTGGCGACCACCATCTCAGCCGAGGTCAAGGCGTCAGCCGCGCGCTACACTTCGGCGCTCGACGACGCGTCACAGGCCCTTGAAGGCCGGATTACTGAGTACCGCCTCGCTGCCCGAATCGATCAACAGGTCCACATCTTCGGTCGGCAACTTCAAGCGTGTCGGGATCGACGACAGCTTGGCGGCGCGCTGCGGATCGAACTGATCGAATCCCACCTGCACGATCTCGAACGAGAAGCCACTGCAGCGCCAATCGGCCGAGGCGCCCAGCCGCCGCGCTTCGGCCGCCGGCAGGCTGCATCGCCATTTGCGGATCGCGTCCTCCCAATCGTGCAGGCTCAGGCGAAAGGCGTCGAACCCGCTGCGCACGGCGGAGTTCACCGCCGTGTCGGTGACCGCGTTGAGCAAATCGGCGCCGTTGGGTCCGTTGATGGTATGCGACCAATCTCCCGCCGGAGCCTGGCCGGCATTGACCACGATGAAGACGACCCGGCGCAATCGCACCACTTTTTCCGGCGTGAGCGGGAAGTAGGGCTTGTCGGCCGCCGCCCGCGCGATGACCAGGCCAGAAAGGCCGAAATTGTCGGTGATGCCGCCGTCGGCGAGCTTCAGATATTGCATCTGCCCGGGCTCGCGATAACGCGTGAGCGCTCTGGCGAAGGCCCGCACCTGCGCCCCCGCATTGCGGTCGGCGAGGACGCGGCTGACCCACGGCGGCAGCGGCACCGTGCACGCCGTTGGAAAACTCTCGAGCACGGTCGGCACGAAAGCGACCGGCACGGCGGCCGACGCGGCGACCGCGTTGGATAACGGATATTTCCTGATATCGCTGCAGAGCGCGGCGAATGTCTCCGGCGAAAACAGAAACGGTGTCCTGTTGTAAAGATCGGAAGCGTTGATCCAGACCAGCGGCTTGCCGGGCTGAAACAGATCGCCCAGCGTCGCGTTGTTGAACAGGTTGCGATCGAGCCAAGCCGGCAGCCGCGTCGAATCGTTCACGCCGCCGTCAAGACCGCGCGCGATATTTCCGAGGCTGACCGTCGTGTTCAAATCTTCTTCGGCATTGCGGATAAGGAAGCGCTCGCGAAAATCGGCAAGCGCCGCGCGGCCCTTGAGCCCGTAATAGGCCGCGGTGATCGAGCCGCCGGACACGCCCGACACGAAGATCACCCGATCCAGGTAACTTTTTCCGCCGTGTGTCGGCAGACGATCGAGGCCGCGCAAGACGCCGAAGGAGAACGCAGCCGCGCGCGTTCCGCCGCCGGAGAAGGCGAGCGCGACAGCGGTATCGCCTCCGACGTCCGGAGGCATGAATTGTCCCATCGGACTTGCGCCGGCGGCGACGGGCACATTGACGGGTTTGTTGAAGGTCGCGCAACCGGCGAGGAGCAGCAAAGAGAAGAGCATCGCCTTCGGACGGGGCCCGACGATCACGCGCGGCGCAGACGGCAATCGCAGGCGGGACGGAAGCTTCGCCGAACACCCCCTCTTGAGCGCGGCCAAGATCACAAGGGCAGCTGTTTTACGCATACTCGTGATACATCCCAGCCCAGCGCCGTGGCGCAGACCGGCCATGGCAGCAAGATCCTCGCGCCGTGACAGCGCGGCTGCGCTAGATCCCGGTATTCCGACTGACCAGAGGAGTGTTTGCTGTCGTCCCTTGATGGCCCCGGCGATCTTTTAGCGTGGCGTCCGTTAGGGATGGCTTAACTGCCAAGTGCGTGTGCGGCGGCAGGTCATGAGCGAAGCACCCGCAAGCGAATCAGCGCATAAATAGGCTGAACGATCCTTGGGGGAGGCGCCGTGAAATACTGGCTTGCCGGTTTGGCTATCGCGCAATTGCTCGCAGCGGCCGCGTCAGCCGGGGTGACGCAGGCGCGCGCGCCGGACAAACCGGTCTGGACCATCCCCGAGGTCGGCGCCCTGCCGCGCGATGCGCATGGGCTGCAAGTGCGCGAAGGCCGCGATCTGATCACCGCCACCTACGCTTATATCGGGCCGCACGCGCCCGATGCGGCGAAGCGATATGCCGGCAACGATCTCGCCTGCACCAATTGCCATTTGCAGGCCGGCACCAAAAAGTTCGGCTTGCCGCTGTTTGGTCTCTATGAGGACTTCCCGCAATATAGCGCCCGCACCGGCGGCGACATCAGCATCGAGGATCGCATCAACTCCTGCATGGTGCGCAGTATGAACGGCCGTCCGCTGCCGGTTGATGCGCCGGAAATGCAGGCCATGGTTGCCTACATCAAATTCATCAGTTCGGGCGTGGCACCGGGCCAGCGCTTGCCGGGGCTGGGCACCGGTCACATGCCGGAACTGAAACGCGCAGCCTCGTCGTCGCGCGGCGCGCCGCTTTATGCCAGCACTTGCGCGGCCTGCCACAACACCAATGGATCGGGCCTACGCAACAACACGACGAATTCAGACCTCGGCTATTATGTGCCGCCGCTCTGGGGGCCGGACACGTATAACGACGGCGCCGGTATGGCGCGGCTCATCACCTTCGCCAATTTCATCCACTTCAACATGCCGCACGGCACCGATTATGTGGATCCGCAGCTCAGCATCGCCAACGCCTGGGACATCGCGGCCTATGTGCTGTCGCAGCCGCGGCCGCATCTGAAAGGTCTCGAGCATGACTTTCCCGATCTGCTGAAAAAGCCGGTCGACGCGCCTTACGGTCCCTATGCCGACCATTTCAGCGAACGGGCGCACAAATACGGGCCGTTCGGTCCGATCGAGGCCGCGCTCGCACGCCTTGAGCGGCAGAAGCACTAGACGTGATCCAATTCGACTTAACCCGACCACGGTCCAGATTTTCGCTGGAGCGTCGTTAAAGCGCCGGCAACACCGCGCGCGACAGATAAAGAAACAGCGCAATGCCGAGGAGGCCGATCAAGCCCGCCAGCACCAGATCGAAACGCTCGCCGGGATTAGCGACATCCTGTTCGGATTCGATGTCTCTTGCGGTCTGCCAAAATCGCAATGCTGCGAGCACGCAGATCGCCACGCCAATGGCGATGAAGGCGAGACCGGCGACATTGGCGAAGGCCTGCCCGTGCGTGCCAAGCTGGGCGTTCAGCTGCCGCTGCGCAAGCTGCGGCGCGACAACCTGGATGAACAGATCGAACCGTTCGATGACAAAGCCGAACGCCATCACGGCAATCGCGGTCCGGACCCAGGCGAGAAAGGTGCGTTCGTTGGCGGCATGATCGCTGTAGCGCTTGATCATCGAAAAATTCCCTGCTGCACTGCTCTAGATTTCCCGCTCGAACATAGTCTTTTCTGAAACCGTTCCGCTCTTCGGAATCAGACTATAGCGCGGCATCATCGCGGACGCTTGCTGGCGCGGACGGAAACAGGCAATGTGCCCGCCAAACCCGACAAAAGCGCATTGCCGGGGCGTGGAAATTGCGTCTGGGGAGCGATATCGATGTCCGACAAACCTGCCGCCACAAGCCCGAGCAAAGGCCGCTGGTACATCCTGCTGCTGATCAGCCTGATGTACCTGATCACCTATCTCGATCGCGTCAACATCTCGACCGCGGCGCCGGAGATCACCAAGGAATTCGGCTTCGACAAGGTGACGATGGGCCTGATCTTCTCGGCTTTCTTGTGGTCCTATGCGCTGTTTCAGGTTCCCGGCGGCTGGCTGTCCGACCGGTTCGGCCCGCGTGCGGTGTTGAGCGGTGTCGTGGCCTTTTGGTCGGTGATGACAGCCGCCACCGGTCTCGCCACAAGCGCCACCGCGTTCAAGGCCGTGCGCTTCCTGTTCGGCGTCGGTGAGGCCGGCGCATTCCCCGGCGCAACGCGCGCGATGCAGCTTTGGTATCCGCGCAGCGAGCGCGGCTTTGTCCAGGGCATCACCCACAGCGCGAGCCGCGCCGGCGCGGCGCTTGCGCCGCCGCTGGTGCTTGCGATCATGCTCAATTTCGGCTGGCGTGCGGCGTTCTTCGTCTGCGGCGCGATCGGCCTCGCTTGGTCGATCTGGTGGGCGTTTAGCTATCGCAACCTGCCGGAAGACCACGTCATGGTGAATCGCGCCGAGCTTGCGAACATCCGCGGCGTTGACGCGAGCGGCGCGATCAACCCGCCGCAGATCCAGAAGCAGACGCAAGTGCCATGGGGCCGGCTCCTGAGCTCAGGCAATATGTGGGCGGTGATGTGCGCCTATTTCACTTACGTCTATTGCCTGTGGATTTTTCTGAGCTGGCTGACGACATATCTCATCGAAGTGCGGCACTTCACGCTGCTCAAGGGCGGCTTGCTGGCGTCGCTGCCGCTGTGGGCGGGCGTCATCGGCGACACCGCGGGCGGGCTTGCCACCGACTGGCTGCTGCGGCGAACCGGCAGCGCCAAGATTGCGCGGCGCTCGGTCGCGATCACCGGCCTCCTCGGCTGCGCTGTGTTCATCACGCCGGCGGCACTGACTGAAAACGCGATGACCGCCGTGACCTGTCTCACCATCTCGATGTTCTTTTTGGAATGCACCATCGGCCCGTCCTGGGCGGTGCCGATGGACACCGGCGGCAAATATTCCGGCACGGTGTCCGGCATGATGAACATGGCCGGCAATTTCGGCGGCGCCATCTCGCCGATCGTGTTCGGTTACCTGGCCCAGGGCGGCAATTGGCAGGCGCCCTTCATCGTTGCCGCTGCCCTGCTTGTGGCTGGCTCCGCCGTATGGGCGTTCTGGATCGACCCCGACAAACCCATCCTCACCGATTGAGCGGTATATTTCGCGTTCTTGTCGGTCTGCCTACGCGCTCGCGCCGTGTCACGGCGCAGCGCCACCTTTCGTCCGCTAATTAACGAGCCGGAAATGGATGTTGTTTACCAATTAGGTAACTCATTTGATCCGGCAAGCTGGCGGCGCAGATCTGAATGTTTCGAGTCTTCAATTGCTTGACGACACAGCACGATCTGCGCCTGGTCGCTGTGGCCGGCATCGTCTGCTTTTTGTCGAGCCTGACCGCGATCACGCTGTTCAACCGCGCCCGCTCGACCGGTAAACGCGCCCGGCTGATCTGGATCGCCGCCGCAGGCGCCGCCTCCGGCTGCGGCATTTGGGCCACGCATTTTCTGGCGATGCTGGCCTACGACCCCGCCGTGCCGGTGGCCTATGACATCAACCTCACGGTGCTCTCGCTGCTGGCGGCGGTGCTGATCACCGGACTCGGCATAGGGATCACGGTTTACTTTCCCCGTGGCGCCGGTCCGCTGGTCGGCGGCGCCATTATCGGCATCGGCGTCGCCTGCATGCACTATCTCGGCATGTCGGCGCTCGAACTGCCCGGGCACATCGCGTGGGAGTTGCCCTACGTCGTCGCTTCCATTCTGATCGGCATCGTATTCGCCGTGGCGGCGCTGGCGGTGGCGGCACGATCGCAACAAAGTTTTGCGACCGGGCTCGCGGCACTGCTGCTCACGCTCGCCATTGTCTCGCATCACTTCACCGCCATGGGCGCCGTCGATATCGTACCGGATCCGACCCGCACCCTGACCGAGCTGTCGCTGTCGCCGGATTCGCTGGCACTCGCCATCGCCAGCATCGCGGTCGCGATCCTCGGCATGAGCCTGATCAGCGCGCTTGCCGACCGCAGACTCGACGACAAGGGCCGCCTGCTCGAGCTCGCGTTGAATAACATGCCGCAGGGCGTGGTGATGTTCGACGAGTCCGGCCGCCTCGTTGTCTGCAACGAGAGCTATTTGCGCATGTACAAATTGTCGCCGGCCATCGTCAAACCCGGCGCCAACCTTATCGACATTGTCAACCATCGCTCCAATACCGGCAGCCTGCAGCGGGATCCCAAGCAATATTTCGCCGAGCTCAGGGAGAAGATGGCGTCCGGCAAGACCGTGAGCTTCATCACCGAAGCGCCCGACGGCCGTTCGATCTCGGTGGCCAACCGCGCCACCACCGGCGGCGGCTACTGGGTCGGCACGCACGACGACATCACCGAGCGCCTCTCGGCGGAGCAGAAGACCGCGCAGCTGACCGAGCAGGAAGCCCGCCGCGCCATCGTCGACGAGGCCATCGGCTGGTTCCGAACCAGCGTCGAGGGCGTGCTCAAGACCGTCACCGAGAGCGTCGCAGCGATGAAGTCCACCGCCACCGCGCTGTCGACCATGTCGAACGACACCACGGCGCAAACGACCGGCGCGGTGCGTACCTCGAACGACGCCTTCAGCGGTGTCGAAAGCGCCGCCGCTGCGGCCGACGAATTGTCGAAATCGATCGCCGAAATCAACCGGCAGCTGGTCAGCGCCAGCAACGTCGTCGGCGCCGCCACCGTGGAAGCGCAAACCACCAATACGGTGATCGGTGAGCTCGCCCAGTCGGCGCAGAAGATCAACGACGTCGTCAAGCTCATTCAAAGCGTGGCCGGGCAGACCAATCTGCTGGCGCTCAATGCCACGATCGAGGCGGCGCGCGCCGGAACCGCCGGCAAGGGCTTTGCCGTCGTCGCCTCCGAGGTCAAGGCGCTGGCGGTGCAGACCGCCAAGGCGACCGACGTCATTGCCGGACAGATCGCTGCGGTGCAGTCCTCGACCCAGAGCGCCGTGCGCGCCATCGGCAGCATTGCCGGCCGCATGGAAGAGATCAAACTGTTCACGTCGGCAATAGCAACGTCGGTCGAGCAGCAGAATGCGGCGACCGGCGAAATCTCCGACAATGTCGCCGCCGCCGCCACCGGCACGCGCGCGGTGGTCGGCGTTCTGGAGAAGGTCTCGAGCGCAATCGCCGACATGCACTATTCGGCGGACACCGTGCTGACGGCCTCAAACGCCGTCGAGAAGGCGGCGGTCAATCTAAGCGAAAGCGTCGACGGCTTCCTGCGCCGAGTCGCCTTTTGAATTCATAAGACCCGTCGAAACATCGGTTCGGCTGCGACGCGGGCGAACGTCGACATGATCCTGATGCCGGCCTTCAGCGAGCCGCGCAGCGAGCCCGCGACTTTCGATTCCCCGCCGAGCCGGCGGCGGTAGACGACCGGCAATTCCAGCACGCGCAGGCCTGCACGCGCCACCCGCATCTGCATTTCCAGATTCCAGCCATAGGTCAGTTCGCGCATGCCGAGCCCGAGCAGGGTCTCGCGGCGGATGGCGCGAAATGCCGACATATCGGTATAGCGGACGCCGTAAAGGAGACGCGTGAGAATGCCGGCGGCATGGCCGGCAAGCACCTGATGCCAGGCCATGCTGCCCGGTTCGCGCTCGCCGCGCGCGCGTGAGGTGATGACGAAATCGCAGTCGCCGCGCCGAATGGGCGTGATGAGCGCCGCGACAACCGAGGCATCGTCGGCGCCATCGCCGTCCATGAAGACGATGATGTCATCGGCGCCAGCAGCTTGCGCACCGGCGAGGCAGGCCAGACCATAGCCGCGGCCGACCGCGATCACCTCGGCGCCGGCGGCGCGGGCGATATCCTGCGTGCGGTCGCTGCTGCCGCCGTCGGCGACGATGATTCGCGCGACGACGTTGCACGCCAGTTCGGCGACTACGGTGCCGATCGATTCCGCCTCGTTGAAGGTCGGGATGACGACGGTGACGCCCTCTGCTCCCCTCACAGCTAGAGACTCCAGCGCAGACCGCAGCTCGCGCAGGCCTCCGGCGGCGTCTTCGACATCAGCGCCTTGCGGAAGCTCGCATAGGCGGGACCGGACCAGATTTCGCGCAGCGACTGCTGGGTGGCATCGCCGAGCGTGTAATTCTCATAGCCGCGCTGGGAAAACGGCGCGATGCAGCACGGCAGCGCGCGGCCATTGGCGGTGAAATACATCACCGTCCACGGCCGGCGGCACATGGACCAGGGTGAGTCCTTATCGGTGCGTTTGAGACTGATGCCCGGCTCGGAGGCGCCGCCGGACGCGCTGAAGGTGATGCCGAGCGAACGCGCCAGCACGGCGGCGCGATCGATGTGAACGGATTCATCACGCGACAGCTGCTCATAGAGCGCTTGGTCCGGCCGGGCGAGACCGACGGCATGGTCGTTGAAGAACACCAGCCGCTGCAGGTGCACTTCCTTGACCCCGGTCTCGGCTGCGACGCGGACAAAGTCGGGTAATTCCTCGATGGTTTCGCGCAAGCCGGTGAGCCAGGCCGACACCCGCGGCTTCAAGTGGCCCTCGCGCTCCTGCAGGTCGCGGAACGCCTTCACGTTCCTCACGATGCGATTGAAATAATTCTTGCCGCGGATGATCCGATAGGATTCCGGATTCGAGGCGTCGAACGAGACGCGCAGTTCGTCCAAATCCGCTTCGATGAGCGCGCGGCCGTTCTTCTCGTTGAGCACCGTGCCGTTGGTGTTGAACAGCACATAGGTGCCGCGATCCTTGAGATAGCGCACCATGCGCGGCAGATGCTTGACCAGCATCGGCTCGCCGACGCCGTGCAGCACGGCGCGTTCGAGCCGCGGAATCTGGTCGACGATCGAGGTGAACAGATCCCAGCTCATATCGGCCGGCGGCTCGAGCTCCTCATAGGTGCGCGGGCATGTCGTGCACAAGAGATTGCAACGATTGGTCGTCTCCAAATAAAGACAGACCGGCTCGCGCTCGGGAATTTCGCCGCCGGCCTCGACACTCTCGAAATAGCGTCGTGGATCGATCGCCTGTATGGTCGCTGTTGCTTGCATTCTGTGTCGCCCGAATTCTTGCTTGTGCTGCCGCAGCCTGCGCTGCCGATTCAGATACGCGCTCCGGCGAGCCGCAGCACCTTATCGATCCGCTCGTCAAAATCGCAGTCGCGCGCGAGTTCAGCCATCAGCTTCGCGGTCTGCGCCGCATAATGCGGAGCGTGCCGCACCGACGCCCGCTCGGCCGACCCGGCGCCGGACAGATCAGCGTGCAGCCGCCGCAGGCCCTCGACGTCGTCGACATCATACCAGACCGGCAGGTGGTGCAGTTCGAGCCCGATCTCGCGCGCGCGCTCACGAGTCTGTTCGGCGACGCGTTCCGTGCTCCAATCGATATTATCGAACATGTGCCGATGCGCAGCTTTAAGCCCGAGCAGATAATAGCCGCCGTCGCTCGACGGCCCGAGCACGGCGCGATCGCCCGGCCGCGCCAATATGTCCGCAGTTTCGATCAACAGCGCCGTCGGCAAGGTCGGACTGTCGGCGTTGAGAACGACGGCCGCGCCATGCCCGCGCGCGAGAATCTGTGAAATCGTCTGAAACAGGCAGTCGCCGAAATTCGGCAGCCAAGCGCCGATCAGGCCGATCGACCGCGGCAGCGTATCCTGGAAAAACGTCTCCGCGCCCGGCGGGCCGTAGGCGGCATAGCCGGCGATACCGGCCTGCGGCGAAGCATGCCGTGCGGCGAGCAGCACGTTGTCGGCGACATCGCGCAGAAAGACGGTGTTGAGCTTGGCGGCTTCATCGAAGCTGAGCGGCGGGACCAAGCGGGTCTTGGCGCGTCCCGGCGCCGACGCTTTCGCCATGAATGCGATGCCGCAAAAAGCGGTCTTTGACGCCGCTTGCCGAGATGAACGTCGATCGGATTTCGCGGTAAAATGTTCCGCGCGATTCATGCAATGCCCCCGATGCAATCGACAAAACGACGCAGCGCCCTGCTTGCCAAAGCGGCCTGCAAAGCGCCAATCACTTCCGTCTCACGCTGGACAATTCACGAAACACTGAAAAGTTATCCGTTTCACAAAGTCGTGATCGACACCCGCCGTCAGCGCCGCGCCAGTGCGATCTGCACCGTGTCGTTGTTGGGAAGGACCGTATCGCCTGAAGCGCTTTGCCATACGGGCGCGCTCGCATAGGCACTGCGCGGCCAATCCAGCGACGCCACTTCGCGTCCGAGCGAACCCAGCACTGCGATTGGAACCGCGACTTGGCGCGAGCCGAAACCGAACCAGCCACAGCAATCGACGACAACCTTGATGCGGCCCTGCGCGGTGCGCACCACCTGCTGGATGGTGCCGATGGTGCGGCTGTCATTATCGCTGACGCGCGCGCCGATCAGGGCACCGACGCGGATCGGCTGCGGGAAGCGGTGTTTCATGCGCTCGTCCTCGGCCATATGAGCAGCGGCCATGGCCTTGTCCTCCTTGCCCATTCCCGTCGGCGGAATATTGGCCTGTGCGAGGATCAACGGGCGCCCGGTGCGCGGTGCAAAGAACGCGGCCTGCGCCGCGGCCCGGACAACGCCGGCACTGATCAACAAAGCCGCACCAATCGACAAAACCGCGACGACAAAGCAACGTTTCATTGCTGCTAATTCCCGATCAAAACCGTCTCGATCAAAAATGCCCCGCGAATTTGTGAAGCATCGTTTATTGCAGGCGGCATCTTGCAACCGTAGTGTCCGAAAGTCGTCTCAACAAACCGTGTGCAGCAGCAAGCCCTGCGAAGAGCGCCGCGCGAATCGTTCTCGAATCGGCAGCGGTCATATAAGACCAATATTGCAATTGTGTGTTTATCCGGCGATCAAGGGGTCTCGATGTCAACGACGACGATGACGCAAGTACCGGCGCGAACGCACCGTCTGCATCCTCTGCCGCTGCGCATCATGCATTGGATCAACGCGGTTGCGATCTTCATCATGATCGGCAGCGGCTGGAAGATCTACAACGATGATGCGATCTTCGGCTTCTTGCATTTTCCGGACTTCCTTGTCATCGGCAAATGGGCCCAGCACGGGCTGCAATGGCATTTCTTCGGCATGTGGATCTTCGTGCTCAACGGGCTTGCTTATTTGAGCTACGGCATCGCTACCGGCCGCTTCCGCAGGAAGCTGTTCCCGATCTCGATCCGCGAGATTCTGGCGACCGTCGGCGACGCGCTGCGCTTTCGCCTGCGCCATGACGATCTGACCCACTATAATGCGGTGCAGAAGATTCTCTATCTCGGCGTCATGTGCATCGGCGTGCTGATCGTCATTTCCGGGCTGGCGCTGTGGAAGCCGGTGCAATTCTCCGAGCTTGCGGCGCTGTTCGGCTCGTTCCAGACCATCCGCCTCGTCCATTTCCTCTGCATGTCGGCGATCGTCGGCTTTGTCGTGATCCACGTGACGCTGGCGTTGCTGGTGCCGCGGAGCCTCGTCGCCATGATCACCGGCGGACCGGCCGTCGATGACGGGCCCGGCGCCACGACCGAGATGAAAGCGCACTGATCGCTTTCGCAACCACTCATCAGCTGGGGCGCCAATCAATGTTCCAATCCCGATCGCGGTCCTTGTTCCGGCCAAAGCGGCCGATCGACCAGAGCGTGCTCAAGGAGAACCGCAAGCTGGTCCGCGACATCAACCGCCGCGGCCTTCTGCGCGGCGCGGTCAGCCTCGGCGCACTGACCATGCTGACCGGCTGCGACGTCACCGAGAACGATTCGGTGCAGAAAGTGCTGCGCGCGGTATCGGCCTGGAACGACGGCGTGCAGGAGCTCATCTTCCGGCCGAATCATCTGGCGCCGACCTTCAGCCCGTCGCAGGTCGTCAAACCGCCGCGCTTCAACGCCTATTACGACATCGAAGACGTCAAGCCGGTGAATGGCGCGACCTGGAAGCTCGAACTGGCCGGCCGCATCGCCAACAAGCAGCCGTGGACGGCGCAGCAGATCTATCAGCTGCCGGAGCAGGAGATCATCATCCGCCACGTCTGCGTCGAAGGCTGGGATTATATCGGCCAATGGTCGGGCGTGAACCTGCGCAGCTTTTTCGAGCGGATCGGCGCCGACACGACCGCGAAATACGTCTATTTCATCTGCAACGACGACTATACCGAGAGCATCGACATGGCGACCGCGCTGCATCCGCAGACGCTGCTCGCCACCAAATATGCCGGCGACATTCTCGCCGACCCGTTCGGCTATCCGTTGCGGCTGCGCACCTCGACCAAGCTCGGCTACAAGAACGCGAAATGGATCAAGGCCATCGAAGTGACCAACGATTTCCGCGAGACGTTCTGGAGCAAGCAAGGCTTCAATTGGTTCGCCGGCATTTAGTTGCTCTTCACGTAAATCCGCCAGCGGTTTTCGCGCGATTCAGCCAGGCTATAAAAAGGGCTCGCGGCAAACGGATCCTTGGTCCAGGCGCCATCCTGCGGCACGACAACGACGACGTCGCAGCCGTAATCCTTGGCCATGGCGCCGACATCGTCCGGCGTGCCTTCGCCGGCAAACACGCGAATGAACTGCCGATTGATGGCCTCGCGCCGCTCCGGCGACAAGGGTGCGAAGGCCAGCGCCATTTCACGGCCGGCAAAGCATGAGTTGCGATCGGCAAGCAGCGCCCATGAAATATTCACCGGCCACGGCGTCATGTCCTGCAGATAGAGCGGATTGTTGGCGACGCGCGCATCCGGCGCCGCATGGCGGCGCACCGCCGCCCAAAGCTCCGGCGCTTGCGCGAACAAGGCTTCATCCGGCTGTGCGGTGCCTTCGATATATAGCGCCAGCTTCCCCGCCGTATCCGGCAGGCTGAGCACAAGGCCGCCAAGCGCGAGCACCGCAACCGCCGCACGCCAGCGCGACACCATCACGATTCCCGCCGCGGCACTTGCCATCAAGACCATGGCGGCAGGCAGAACCGCGCGCATGGTCAGGTCGCTGTTGTCGCCGACCGTACTGATCAGGAGCCAGGAGATGCAGAGGCCCGTCAGCGCGAGCGCAGCCAGCGCAAGCGCCGCGGTTCTTTCCATGCCCTGTGCGGCGCTGCGCGCGATCATCGCCAGCGCAATCGCGCCGGCCGGAAAAATCGCCGGAAACTCTATCGGCAGCAAGACGAGCCAATAGGCCGGCAAATCGAGCAGGCGCCGGATTGCCGGGGGAAACATCTCACCGAGCACCTCAAAGGGATGGACTGCGATCGGATGGTCCGCACCGCGCGCCACGACATCGGCGAATTGGTCGCGGACGAACGGTGCGGCGAGACAACCCACCAGCACGACCGCCAACGCCAGGCTCGCTGCGAAGCGCACGCGCTGTTTCGGCGCGACGCCGGCGAGCAAGATCGGCGCGCAGACCACGGCCGCGATCCCGAATGTGACGCCACCAACATAGGTCGAGCTTTCAAAGCCGGCGGCAACGGCAAAGACGAGAGCCAAGAGCACCGCCGGTGATTGTCGCTGCGCGTAATGGACGAGCAGCAGCATCGCCGCCACGACGCATGACGCCGACATCAGGTGCTGCGGCACCCAGGCCGACTGAAACAGCCAGCCGGCAAAGCCCGTGGGCCACTGCAAGAACGGCGTCAATTCATAGGAACCGAAAACCCAGCTCAGCGTGACGCGCAGCGAGGCCGCGGCGGCGACAAGTATGACGAGCACCGCTGCGCTTGGCTTTTTGCTCAGCCAGACGGCGACGCCCATCGTCAAAGCGAGCGAAGCAAAAGCCGTGAACCAGGTGAGCCCGATCGCCGCTTCCCAGCCGGTCGCCTGCAGCGGCAGCGCGATCTCCGCCGCGCTGAAATGCCAGAGATAGTAATAGGCGAGCCGGCCGGCCGCGCCGAACCCGCCGAAGGTCGGATCGACCGGCGGCAGGCCCTGCCGCGCCATGGCGTCGATCGCGGAGATTTTGGCATGGTCGAAGATCGGATCGGCAAGGCGCACGCCGGCCGCGGTCGGCTTCGGCAGCACCGCCGCGGCGGGACCGATCGCCAGGAGCGCGGCGGCAAGATAACTCCAGATCGGAATTGCCGGTCCTGAAAAATCATCGCGCTCACGCGGGCGCAATACGACAAGGCCCGCGCCGCCGACAAGAAAAAGCATGGCGACGGCGATAACCGTCACGGCATTGAACCCGATGGCCGTCAGGATCGGCAGCGTCGCCGCGGCGAACACCGCCCAGCCGAGAACGGGGGCCGCACCGGCGGCAAGCGCGCGCGGCAGAACATGGCGCGTAATGCCATGGCCGAGAACCGAATAGAACGCCGCTGCGACAAGCGCGCACAGCACAACATGAAAAGACGACGGCACGCGAATTCGGCTCCCGAGCCCGGTCAGGCGGAATCGACCCTCACGCGATCATGATGCGGTTGCAGGCCCGTGTCGATAACGCGCCCGCTGCGGATCGCTCATTGAATAGCAACCATGATTGTTCGCTCGCGGAACTGCCGGCGAGACTTCCAAGTTGGCGCAGAGGTTGCTCCATTCAGGAGGCCAAAGTGACGAGCACGATCGGAGGAACGAGCAGCATTTTTCGCAGATCGCTTGTGCCCGCCGCAGACTGCAAACGGCCCGCGGAGCGAAATTTCAACCGCCGCTTATTGGCCGTCACTACAGCGGCTATCCTGTTTGGCGGTGCGAGCACCACGCGGAGCGGTCCATGCACCGTCCAAATCGAACAAATTGAACATCAAATTGGAAGCGACGTAGCCGGTCCCACTTTTGGCCTGACGGCTCCGCAATCCGTGGACGCTCAGCTTCATCATCAGCCGACCCCAAACTCGGTGGAACACGCGGAGCACGTCGCCAACACGGATGGCGACGTGGCGATCAATCGCGCCATCAGAGCAGACGCCGCCGGGGACGGAACGCGCTGCAGTCAGGACCTGGGCGTGGCGCGGCGGTACTATAACATCAAGCAGTAGGCGCCCGCCGCACCGGCATCATTGCGGGCGCAGCAAAGCAGATGAGCGCGGGCGCCAAGAGTCCGGTTGCTTCGCCGCCGCACGCCCCGCAACGGCCGGAACCGGCTAATACGCGCCTTCGGTATAGATCGGATCGACCGAGCCGCCCCACTCGCCGTGATATTTCGCCAGCAGTTCTTCTGCCGGCGTCGTGCCGCGGGCGAGGCGATCCTCCAGCACGTCGAGATAACGCGTCTCGTCGCAACCGCCGTAATCGTAGTATTTGCGTCGCTCCAGCCCTGCGCGCGCGAGCTTGAGGACTTCGCCCGCAAGCTCAAAGATCGTGCGCCCGCCGATCTTGGCGGCGAGCCCGAGCTTCGGCACTTCGTCGCGCAGCTTCTGCCGCTGCTCCGCGGTCCACACCTTGGCGATATCCCAGGCCGCATCGAGCGACACGTCGTCATAGAGCAGGCCGACCCACAGCGCCGGCAGCGCCAGGAGATTAGGCAGCGGCCCGGAATCGGCGCCGCGCATTTCCAGATAGCGCTTGAGCCGCACTTCCGGGAAAGTCGTGCTCATGTGATTGGCCCAATCGGACAATGTCGGCCGCTCGCCCGGCAGCGCCGGCAATTTGCCGGCCATCAGATCGCGGAACGACAGGCCGGACGCGTCGATATAGGTGTCGCCACGCTTGACGAAATACATCGGCACGTCGAGCGCATAATCGACCCAGCGCTCGAAGCTCATGCCCGGCTCGAACACCCAGGGCAGCATGCCGGCGCGCGCATTGTCGGTGTGGCGCCAAATCTCGGAACGGAACGACAGGTAGCCGTTGGGCTTGCCGTCGGTGAACGGCGAATTGGCGAACAAAGCCGTCGCGATCGGCTGCAGCGCGATCGACACCCGCAGCTTCTTGACCATGTCGGCTTCGGAGGAGAAGTCGAGATTGGTCTGTACCGTACAGGTGCGGTACATCATGTCGAGGCCGAGCGTGCCGACTTTCGGCATGTAGGCGGTCATGATCTTGTAACGGCCCTTCGGCATTTTCGGGATTTCGTCGCGCCGCCAATCCGGCGTCATGCCGAGCCCGAGGAAGCCGATATGCAGCGGCAGCGCCACCTCGCGCACCTGCGCCAGATGCGCCATCAGCTCGCTCGACGTCTGGTGAATGGATTTGACCTGCGCGCCGGACAATTCGAACTGCCCGCCGGGCTCGAGCGAAATCGCGCCGCCGCCGGTCACGTCGAACAGGCCGATAATGTTCGGCCCTTCCATGATCGGCTGCCAGCCGAGCAGATGCTGCATGCCCTCGAGCAGCGCGCGGATGCCGCGCTGGCCTTCATAGGGCACCGGGCGATGGCCTTCGCGGGTGAACACGAATTTCTCGTGCTCGGTGCCGATATGGAATTGCGATTTGGGTTTGACGCCCTCGGCAATCCATTCCACGAGATCGTCGCGCCGTTCGAGCGGCGTCAGGTCGACTTGATCACGTGCCATGCAGGGTCCCGGAGAAAACGGCCGCGACCATACACGCGGCGTGAGGCGGAGAGCAATCTCGCCCCCAAGGCGGGCGACAACCCCTTAGGTAGGATGGGGAAGGCTGATGCAACAGGGCTAACCCTATGCGGCGGGCCTTATGAAAATGAGCATTACGCGGCGGCTTTCCGCTGCGGCGGCGGAAAGCGCCGGTAGAACGTGTCGCCGCTGCCGGCCATGTCGAGCAGAAGGTCGCCCGGTTTGAAGCGCTCACCGCAAGTTGCGGCGAGCTCATTGCAAAGATCGACAAAGGCCTTGGTCCCCATGCCGTCGATATAGGAAATGGTCCCGCCGGTGAAGGGGGCAAAGCCAAAACCGAGGATCGAGCCGACATCAGCCTCCCGCACATCGGTGATGACCTTTTCCTGGATGCAGCGGGCGGATTCCACCGCCTGGATCGCCAAGAAACGCTGCTTCACCCATTCGATATCGACGCTGTCGGGATCGAGTTTTTTCGGCTGCAGATCGGCGAGCCCGGGCCACAACCGCTTCGGTCCGTTCGGCGGATAGTCGTAAAAGCCTTTGCCGTTCTTGCGGCCGAGCCGGCCGCGCTTCTCGACCATCTCTTCGAGCAGCGTCTTCTGCCGCGGATCGACCCCCTGGGCTCCGAGATCGGCCTCGGTGGCTTTGAGGATTTTCCAGGCGAGATCGACGGCGACTTCGTCGTTGAGCGCGAGCGGCCCGACCGGCATGCCGGCCATGCGGCCGACATTTTCGATCAGCGCCGCGGGCAGGCCCTCCATCAGCATCAAATGGCCTTCGCGCAAATAAGTGCCGACCACGCGCGAGGTGTAGAAGCCGCGCGAATCGTTGACGACGATCGGCGTCTTGCGGATCAGGCGGACATAATCGAGCGCGGTCGCCAGCGCCTCGTCGCCGGTTTCCTTGCCCATGATGACCTCGACCAGCATCATGCGCTCGACCGGCGAAAAGAAATGAATGCCGATGAAGCGCGAATGATCCTTGAACGCGGCGGCCAGCGACGTGATCGGCAGCGTCGAGGTGTTGGAGCCGAAAATCGCCTTGTCGCCGATCACGTTCTGCGTTCGCGAAATCACTTCTTCCTTGACCTTGCGGTCCTCGAACACGGCCTCGACGACAAGCTCACAATCCTTCAGTTCGACGAAATCGGCGGTCGGATCGATCCGCGCGAGCAACGTCTCGCGGTCGGCGGCGGATGCGGCGCCGCGATTGACCTGATCAGCGATCAGCTTCTCGGCGTGCGCCTTGCCCTTGGCGGCGGTTTCCGGATCGCGATCGACCAATACGACGTCCAAGCCGGCCAGCGCGCTGACATAGGCGATGCCGGCGCCCATGAAACCCGCGCCAAGCACGCCGATCTTCTTCAGGGTCTTTTGCGGGACCTTTGCCGGGCGGCGGACGCCGGCATTGAGGTCCTGCAGCGACACGAACAGGGAGCGGATCATCGCCGCCGCTTCCGTCGAACGCAGCACCTTGGCGAACCAGCGGGATTCCACGCGCAAGGCCGCGTCCATCGGCAATTGCAACCCTTCATAGACGACCTGCATGATGGCGTGTGCGGCGGGGTAGTTGTCGTAGGTCTCGCGCCGGTAGAGCGCGTTGGCGGCCGGAAAGAAATTCATCCCGGCTTTGGCATAGACCGGCCCACCCGGCAGTTTGAAACCGTCTGCGTCCCATGGCGCCACATGCGAGGGAGTCTTGGCGTTGCCGCCGGTTCTGATCCATTCCTTGGCCGCCTTGATCAGTTCGCCCGGCGGCACCACGGCATCGATCAGCTTGAGCGCCTTGGCGCGCTCCAGCTTGAGCTGCTCGCCCTTGAGCAGGAATTGCAGCGCATCGGTCGGCGCAAGCAAGCGCGCGATGCGTTGCGTGCCGCCGGCGCCGGGAAACAGGCCGATCTTGACCTCGGGCAAGCCGACCCGCGTGCGCGGATTGTCAGCGGCGATGCGGCGATGGCAGGCCAGCGCCAGTTCGAAGCCGCCGCCAAGCGCGGTGCCGTTGATCGCGGCGGCCCAGGGCTTACCGCAGGTTTCGATGCGGCGGTAAAGCTGTGACAGCTTGCGGCTCTCTTCGAACAGCTTCTCGTTCGCCGCCTCCTCGCCTTGCGCGGCGACCAGAGCCTTGAAGTTGCGGCTCACCGTTTCGAGCATGTTGAGATCCGCGCCGGCGCAAAACGTATCCTTGCCCGAAGTGATGACGGCGCCTTTGATCTTGGCGTCGGCGGTCAACTGCTCGACGATGGCCGACAGTTCCGCGATCATGACCGCGTCGATGAGATTCATCGTCGGCCCCGGCGCATCCCAGGTGACAAGCGCAATGCCGTCGCCGTCGATGTCGAGCTTGAATTTGGTGAAGACTTTTTTGGGGCTCTTACTCATAGGGCGAGCCATCCTTGTGGGTGTAGCGGAAGCCTTTGTCGTCGCGCACGACCTTCAGATCGGCTTCCGGATATTCGACGCGCTCGATTTTGGAGCGGGTGCCAACTTCGAGGTAGATCGCGTCGCGCGCCGAGCGGTTGACGAGATGATGACCGTTGCCGCTATTGGCCTTGAACGTCGCCGCATCGCCCGGCTTGAGCACGGTCTCGCCCTCGTCCTCGACCAGCACCAGTTCGCCGTCGAGCAGATAGACGAATTCATCTTCGCGCTCGTGCCAATGCCGCAGCGCCGACGATGCGCCGGGTTTTAACGTCGTCAGATTCACACCGAACTGGTCGAGACCGCCGGCATTGCCGAGGCGCTTGCGCTCCCGGCCGACGACGACGCGATCATAGGGGGGCGGATAACCGGTGCGGGTATCGGTCGGTATCTCGCTGATATCGATCTTGGGCATCAATTCCCCTCTGCTTCGTCGTCCTGAGGTGACGCCGCATAGCGGCGCCCTCGCAGGATCTGCACTGCATTGCCATCCTTCGAGGCTCGCTGCGCCCGCACCTCAGGAGGACGGATCATGGTCACACGCGCTCGACGATGGTCGCGGTGCCCATGCCGGCGCCGATGCACAGCGTGACGAGTCCGGTGGTGAGATCGCGCCGCTCGAGCTCGTCGACGAGCGTGCCGAGGATCATCGCGCCGGTGGCGCCCAGTGGATGGCCCAAGGCGATGGCGCCGCCATTGGCATTGACCTTGGCGGGGTCGAGCTCGAAGGCCTGCAGATAGCGCAGCACCACTGAAGCGAAAGCTTCGTTGACCTCGAACAGATCGATATCAGCGATCTTCATCCCGGCGGCTTTGAGCACTTTGTTGGTCACATCAACCGGGCCGGTGAGCATCAGCGCCGGATCGGAGCCGATATTGGCGAAGGCGCGCACCCGTGCGCGCGGCCTCAATCCGGTCTGCTGCGCCGAGTCCTTGTTGCCGATCAGCACGGCGGCGGCGCCGTCGACGATGCCGGACGAATTGCCGGCATGGTGCACGTGATTGACATATTCCACATCGGGATGGGCCTGGATCGCGACCGCATCGAAACCGCCCAGTTCGCCCATCTGGACGAACGAGGGCTTCAGCGCGGCAAGCGACTGCATGGTCGTGCCTGGACGCATGTGCTCGTCCTTGGCCAGGATGGTGAGCCCGTTGACGTCCTTGACCTTGATCACCGAGCGGTCGAAGCGGCCCTCGTCCCATGCCGCCGCCGCGCGCTTCTGGCTCTCGACAGCATAGGCGTCGACATCGTCGCGCGAAAATCCGTATTTGGTGGCGATGAGGTCGGCGGAGATGCCTTGCGGCAGAAAGTAATGCGCCACCGCGATCGAGGGATCCATCGCCCAGGCGCCGCCCGCCGCGCCGATACCGACGCGGCTCATCGATTCGACGCCGCCGCCGATCGCCAATTGCTGTTGTCCGGACATGACCTGCGCCGACGCGAAATTCACCGCGTCGAGACCCGAGGCGCAGAACCGGTTGATCTGCACACCTGCGACGCTGTCGCCGTAGCCGGCGACCAAAGCCGCGGTGCGCGCGATATCGGCAGCCGCTTCCCCGACCGGATCGACCACGCCCATCACCACGTCGTCGACCAAAGCGGTATCGAGACGGTTGCGCGTCTTGAGTTCGGACAGCGCTTGCGCGGCGAGATTGAGCGCGGTGACTTCGTGCAGCGCGCCGTCCGGCTTGCCGCGACCGCGCGGCGTGCGCACGTGATCGTAGATGAAGGCCTCGGGCATGAATTCCTCTCCGTCCCCTCGTCATGCCCGCGCAAGCGAGCATGACGCCGCTATGACCACGTTAAAACGCCTCCATCGGCAATGCCATGGTGCTCGCCGCACCCGCTTTGACACGCGCCAGATGCATGCTCGAGGCCGGCAACATCCGCTCCATGAAGAAGCGCCCGGTCATCAGCCGCTGCACCATTCGCTCGTCCGCGCCGTCGCCGGCTTTGGCTTTCGCCGCTTCGGCAATCAGGCACCACATATAGCCGAGCGCGACCAGGCCGAAGAGCTGCATATAATCGGTGGCGCCGGCACCGGCATTGTCGGGATCGGCAATGGCTTGCTGCGCGAGCCACATCGTCGCGTCTTGCAATTCGCCGAGCGCCTTGCCGAGCGGCGCCGCGTAGGGCGCCAGCGCCGCATCCCTACTGCGCTCTTTGATGTAGGCTGAAACTTCGCCGAAAAAAGCGCGTAGCGCCCGGCCGCCGTCCTTCGGCAATTTGCGGCCGACAAGATCCAGCGCCTGAATGCCGTTTGCGCCCTCGTAGATCATCGGAATGCGCGCATCGCGCACGAATTGTTCCATGCCGTGCTCGGCGATATAGCCATGGCCGCCGAACACCTGCTGCGCGATAACCGTGTTGGCGAAGCCCCGATCGGTGAGCACGCCTTTGATCACCGGCGTCAACAAACCTAGATGATCATCGGCGGCTTCGCGTTCCCTGGCGTCTTCGGAGCGGTGCGCAATATCGCTCTTCAGCGCGGTCCACAGAACCAGCGCGCGCGCCGCTTCGTTGAAGGCGCGAATGCTCATCAGCATGCGGCGCACGTCCGGATGAACGATGATCGGGTCCGCTGGCTGTTGGGGAAATTTCGCGCCGGTCAGCGCCCGCCCGGCGAGCCGCTCCTTGGCGTAAGCCGCGGCGTTCTGATAGGCGACTTCCGACAGCGCGAGCCCCTGCAGGCCGACATTGAGGCGCGCTTCGTTCATCATCACGAACATCGCCTGCAGGCCGCGATTGGCCTCACCGACCAGCCAGCCGGTCGCGCCGTCATAATTCATCACGCAAGTGGCGTTGCCGTGAATGCCCATCTTCTCTTCAATGGAGCCGCAGCCGACCGCATTGCGTGCGCCGGCCTCACCGTCGGCCGTCGGCAAAAATTTCGGAACGATGAACAGCGAAATGCCCTTGGTGCCGCCCGGCGCGCCTTCGATCCGCGCCAGCACCAGATGCACGATATTGGGCGCGAGATCGTGCTCGCCGGCGGAGATGAAAATCTTGGTGCCGGTGATCTTGTAGCTGCCGTCCGGCTGCGGCACGGCGCGGGTGCGGATGAGGCCGAGATCGGTGCCGCATTGCGACTCGGTCAGGTTCATCGTGCCGGCCCATTCGCCGGAGATCAGCTTCGGCAGATAAAGCGCCTTCAGTTCGGCCGAAGCATGCGTGAACAGCGCCGCGACCGCACCCTGGGTCAGGCTCGAATACATCGAAAACGCCATGTTCGCCGAACAGGCGAATTCGCTGACCGCTTGTGCAATCACTGTCGGCAAACCCTGCCCGCCGAATTCCGGCGGCGCCGCAAGGCCGAGCCAGCCGCCTTCAGTGAATTGCTTGTGGGCCGCTTTGAATCCGGTGGGCGTCGTCACGCTGCCGTCCTCGTGGCGGCGGCAGCCTTCCTTGTCGCCGACGCGATTGAGCGGCGCGACCACGGTCTCGCAGAATTTCGCCGCCTCGCCGAGCACCGCCTCGATCAGATCGGGCGTCGCTTCGGCAAACCCGGGCAGATTGTTGTAGCGCTCGACGTGAAAGACGTCGCCCAAAAGGAACATGACGTCGTCAACCGGAGCCTTGTAGCTCGGCATGAAGTCGTCCTCCCCCCGTTCCGCCCCGCCGGCCGCGGATCAGTCCATAGGCTAGCCGATTCACGACGGGGCGACGACGGTCTGGTTTCGAACCCTCCTATGCGAGTTTCATTGGCAGTGCTTGGGCTTCGTTGGGCCGTCCTTAGGCTGTCCTTGGCTGCCCTTTGGCCGGCGAGCGCCGTTTCTTGACGCGTCGGGAACAGTCTTAACCGCTTGTTTACTCTAATCTTGAAAAGTCGGCGCTCGAGGACGCCGTGCCATCTGCTTCGTCTGTTGCCGAGCAAAAGCGCAAAGATTGGGCCACTCCTCCCGATGTGATTTGGGCGCGCAATGAAATCTGGCGGTCCGTGGAACTTGAGAGGCCTCCGTCCAGAAGCGCGCGAAGCCGCTCGCAGCGCCGCGCGCCAATCGGGCATGTCGGTCGGCGAATGGCTTAACGACGTGATCCAGCCCGAAGACGACGAGGACGACGAAGACCGCCGCGCCGCCGACGATGAGAACGAGCACGACTATGACAAGCGCGACGACGGCCGCGATTCGCGTCGCTCTTCGGCGCGCGAATCAGATGACGCACCGCGCCGCCCAAACCCCCGCCGGCCGCGCTTCGACGATGCGGAACCGGAGCCCGATTCAGAGCGTCGCATGGAGGCCCGCCCGGAGCCCCGCTTTGAATCGCGCCGTGAAGGCCGCAACCGGCGCCGGCATCGCGACCGCAACCATGATTTTCGGCGCGATGTCGATCGCGACTCGGATCACGACTTCGGCCGCGACCGCGACTTGGATCGCGCACCGCCGCCGCTCCCCGAAGCTGCCCGCGCTGCCGTCCGGTCGCGCGAGGAAGACCAGGAGGCGCGCCGCGAACATCAAAATGCGCGCATGCGCGAAGTTGAGCGCATCCGACAGGACGCACGCCTGGATGCCCAGGCGCGCGAAGCGGCACGTGAAGAGCTGCGGCTTGCGGCGCGCGAGGAAGCGCACGAGGCCGCCCGCGCCGAGGAGGCCCGGCTGGCAGCACGCACCCGTGCCGAAATGGGCGAAGTCCATGCCCGCCTCGACCGTCTGTCGCATCAGATCGAGCGGCTGGCGCTGCCGCCACTTCAACCACAGCCGCAGCGCCTGACCGGCGCCCCGGCGTTACCGCATCGCGAACGCGCGATGACCAATGGCCGAGTGCAGGCCGCGGTACAGCCGAGGAGCCAGCCAACACCCGGCGGCGGGCTGACGGTCGATGATGCGATCGCCGAGATCGGCGACCGGCAGCGCGCGCTCTATGGCGAAACCTCTGCGGCGCCGCTTGCGCCCCGCGCCGCGGTGCCGTTCGTTGGCCCGCAGCCGATTCCGCAAACCGCACCTGAACCGCTGTCGTTCGGCGCCAAGGCGCCGCAGCCGCTCCCTGAAGCCGCCGCGCCGCCAATCATCCCCAGCGCGCCCGTGGCGCCGGCGGCGCCTGCGCTCGACATTTCCAAGCTCGAAGAGCAATTGCGCAAAATCACGTCCCGCATCGAGACATTGCGGCCGGCCGGTGATCTCGAAGAGCAGTTGCGCAATATCACGGCACGGATCGAAACGCTGCGGCCGGCGCAAGACCTCGACCAGGTCATCACCGGCTTCCGCAAGGAACTCGCCGATATCGGCCGCCAGATCACCGAAGCTCTGCCGCGTCACGCCGTCGAATCGCTGCAGATCGAAGTGCAGGCGCTGGCGCAGCGGATCGATCATTCCCGCACCGCCGACGGCGTCGACGCCACGGCGCTCGCCGGGCTCGAACGCGGCCTCGCCGAGGTGCGCGACGTCCTGCGCCGGCTGACGCCCGCCGAGAACCTGGTCGGCTTTGACGACGCCGTCCGTTCATTGTCGCAGAAAGTCGATCTCATCATCGGCAAGGAAGATCCAGCGGCCTTGCAGCAGCTCGAGACCGCGATCTCCGCTTTGCGCGGCATCGTCTCGCATGTCGCCTCCAATGACACGCTGACGCGAGTCGCCGAAGATGTGCGCGCGCTCGCGGCGAAAGTGGATGATTTCGCCAATCAGGCGGCCAGCGGACAGGCGGTTTCTGCGCTCGAAAGCCGGATCGATACGCTCGCCAAAGCGCTCAATGCCTCGACCGAGGCCGGCCATGCAGTGCCGAAGGAACTCGAGAAGCTTTTGTCCGGACTCATCGAGAAGCTCGAATGGGTCCAGCTTACCCACACCGATCATGCGGCGCTCGGCCATCTCGAGGACCGCATTGCGCAGCTGATCAAGCGGCTCGACGCCTCCGACGCACGGCTCGGCAATCTGGAAGCCGTCGAACGCGGCCTGGCCGATCTCCTGGTTCATATCAACGAAGCGCGCGCCCAAGGCGGCACAGTGGCCGGCGCGGTGGGTCTGGCCGCTGCGCCGCCGCGGCCGGCAGGCGTCGATGACATCAAGCGCGAAGTTGCCGCGATCCAGCGTGCCGACCGCCGCACCCAGGATTCGCTCGAAGCCGTTCACGGCGCCGTCGAGCACGTTGTCGACCGGCTGGCCACGATCGAAAGCGGCTTGCACGAGGCCCAAAATCGGGGCACGCAGCCGACCGCGGCGCCCATGGCGACGAAGACTGAGGCGACGAAGACTGAGGCGACGAAGACTGAGGCGGCGAAGACTGAGGCGGCGAAGACCGAGGCGACGAAGACCGCGGCCGCGAAGGTCGAAGTCGCAAAGATCGAAACAAGGAAGGCCGAGGCAGCAAAGCCCGAACCGGTAAAGACTGAAGCGACGAAGGCCGAGCCGATTGTCGCCAAGCCGTCGCCTGCCAGCGCAGCCCCCGCGCCGAGCGTGCCGGCGCCGACGACGGTCTCGACGCTCGAGGCGCCGCTGGCGCCGCCCAAGGCCATCGCCTTTGAAGCGGCTCCGCGCCGCATGATGCCGGGCGGCGCGCCCTCGCCGATCGACCCGAACCTGCCGCCCGACCATCCGCTCGAGCCGGGCTCCGCGCCCGGCTCACGGGTCACACCGTCGGCCGCCGATCGGATCGCAGCGTCGGAAGCCGCCGCGGGCCTGGTGCCGCCGCCGGCCGCCATCGAAGGCGGGAAGACGGATTATCTCGCGGCCGCACGGAAAGCCGCGCAGGCCGCTGCCGCCGCCGAAGTGCCGGCCGAGCGCAGCAAGTGGCGCGCCGAAGGCAAAAGGAAATCGTCGCCCTCGACCGGTTCGCCGCAACGTCTGCGCAAGCTTCTGGTCGCCGGCGGCGTTGTCGTCGTCGCGGCGCTGCTTGTTCACGTCGTCCTGCACATGTTCCAGGACAATAGCGGTTCGGCAATTTCGCCGCCGCCGCTGCCGGAACAATCCGACAAGATGCTGGAAAAGGATTCCGCGGTGATGCCGCCGCCCGCGCCTGCCGCGGCGGGTCCGGTCGTCTTGCCGGTGCCGGGCGGCGCGACAGACGTGCCGGCGAGCGCGGCACCAGACGCCGCGCCGATGACTGTGCCGACGACCGCACCGGGTCAGCCGCTCGGCATTTTGCCGGGTCCGCAACTAGACCCGCAACCGGATCAGACTCCGGCCGCTGCGCCTTCTGCGCCGCAGCGCCAGTCATCTGCCCTGCCGGCGTCGTCCGACATCACCGGCTCGCTGCCGCAGCGTGCGCCGGTGGCGAATGCCGCGATGCCATACCAGGCCATTCCGGCCCCTGCTGCCGTCGATGCCGACAAATTGCCGGCGGCGATCGGCGGGCCGACGCTACGGGCCGACGCTGCCGCGGGCGACATGTCCGCCGAATACGAAATCGCCGCACGCTTCGCCGAAGGCCGCGGCGTCGCCCCGAACAACGAGCAAGCCGCGCACTGGCTGCAGCGCGCCGCCGATCAAGGCCTGGCGCCGGCCGAGTTCCGTCTCGGCGGCCTTTATGAAAGGGGCGTCGGCGTGAAGAAGGATCTCGGCAAGGCGCGCGACCTCTACGCCGCGGCGGCCGAGAAGGGCAACGGCAAGGCGATGCACAATCTCGCAGTGCTCTACGCCGAAGGCATCAACGGCCCTGCCGATTACAAGACCGCGGCGCTTTGGTTCCGAAAAGCCGCCGATCGCGGCGTCACCGACAGCCAATACAATCTTGCGATCCTCTACGCGCGCGGCATCGGCGTCGAGCAGAACTACGCGGAATCCTACAAGTGGTTCACGCTTGCCGCCGATCATGGCGACGCCGGTGCCGGCAAGAAGCGCGACGAGATCGCCGCGCATCTCGATCCGCAATCGCTCGCGGCGGCGCAGGCCGCGGCACGGAAATGGACGGCGGTGCCGCAGCCCGAGGACGCGATCGCCGTCAAGACGCCGCCGGGCGGCTGGGATCCGCAGCCGGGGAAGGTGAACAAGCCGAAGCCCGGCGCCAAAGCCGGCGCACCCGAAGCCAAGCTCTAGCGCATGTTCCGGAAAAGCGGAGCCGGTTTTCCGGCAAGGAAAAACGCAAAATCCAAGTTTTAATCTGACAGGCAGCGCGCCGCGGGCACGGCATAGAGCCGCCGCTCGCCCAGCATATGTGCGGTGAAGGCCAGCGCGCCGAACAAGGAGGCGATGGCGCGATGGCGCACATTCAGGCCGCCGGCATAGGCGCCGAAAGCCGGCATCACGAGACGCCGGCCGTCGCCAGCGAAGCAGCGCCGCCGCACCGCGCGGCCGCGCTGCACGATGCAGGCGAGCGGATGCAGATGACCGGCGATTTCGCCATCGACCGGCTCGGCCGAAGGCTCATGCCGGAAGGTGAGCGGACCGAGCGCCAGCATGTCGGCGAATTGCCCGCCGATCTCGCTTGATGGATCGGGATCGTGATTGCCGGCGAGCCAGATCCAGTCGCGGCCGCGCTGCAAGGTCCGCAATGCCGCGCGGCTACTGTCCGCCATGCGCGCCGGCCCGCCGCCGTCGTGAAAACTGTCGCCCAGCGTCACGACGAGACACGGCGCGTAACGCGCGATAAGCCGATGGAGCCGTGCCAACGTCGCCACCGTATCATAAGGCGGCAACAGCACGCCGCGCGCGGCATAGGCCGAGCCTTTTTCCAGATGCAGATCGGCGGCGACCAGCAATTTCTCGTCCGGCCAATACAGCGCACCGGCCGCATCGGCGAGCAGCGTGACGCCGGCGACGACGATCTCGCGCACATGATCCCGCATCGGCGGCGCAGGCACCTCGGTTTCGTTTGCGTGAGGATACGCGGAAGACAGGCTCACTGCATCGCCTCTTTCACCAGTTCTTCCTCGGCTTCGGCCAGAAGGGTCTCGGCCGCCTCGCCATAGACCGCCTCGCGCCCGATCTCCAGCATCACCGGCACCGCCAGCGGCGACACATGGTCCAAAGCTTTATGGACGATTCGGCCCTTGATGCGCGAGAGCATTTCGCCGAGCCGGCGCACGTCAAGGAGCCCGGTCGCGGCATCGGCCCGCGCCGCGCGCAGCAGCACGTGGTCGGGCTGATGGCTGCGCAGCACGTCATAGACAAGGTCGGTCGAGATCGTCACCTGCCGGCGCGACTTCTCCTCGCCGGGAAAGCGCCGCTCGATCAGGCCGGCGATGATCGCGCAATTGCGGAAAGTACGTTTCATCAGCGCCGATTCGGCAAGCCAGGCTTCGAGATCGTCGCCAAGCATATCCTCGTCGAATAACCCGGCGAGCGAGACTTCGCCGCGCGCCAAACGCTGCGCCACATCGCCGAGCCCCCACACCGCGAGCGCATATTCATTGGCGACAAAGCCGAGCGGCCGCAGCCGCGCCCGCTCGAGCCGCCGCGTCAGCAGCATGCCGAGCGTCTGGTGCGCGAGCCGTCCTTCGAATGGATAGCAGACCATGTAATTCTTGTTGCCGCGCGGAAAAGTCTCGACCAAAAGCTCACGCCGGCCCGGCATCTGCGAGCGCCATTTCTGGATTTCCAGCCATTCGCGCACCTGTGCGGGCAATTGCCGCCAGGCTCGCGGATCGGAAATGATCGCGCGCACGCGATCGGCGAGATAGGTCGAGAGCGGAAACTTGCCGCCTTCATAGGCCGGCACTTTGGGATCCTCGGACGTCGCTCGCGACACGTAAACCTCGTCTTCGACGATGGCCTCGTATTTGAGGATTTCGCCGGCGAAGACGAACGTGTCGCCGGGCACCATGGTCTCGACAAAATATTCCTCGACTTCGCCGAGAAGCCGGCCGCCGCGCGGAATCATCTTCGAGGCATGCGAGCGAGTGAGCCGCACTTTGAGCATGTCGGCCTCGACGATGGTGCCGACATTCATGCGATAGCGCTGCGCCACGTTGGGATTGGCAATGCGCCAGCGGCCGTCCTTGCCTTCGCGAATGCGGGCAAAGCGGTCATAGGCTTTCAGCGCATAGCCGCCGGTGGCGACGAAATCGACCACGGCATTGAAATCCTCACGCGTCAGCGCGGCGTAAGGCGCCGCCGTCGTCACTTCGGCATAGAGGTCGTCGCTCTTGAACGGCTCGCCGCAGGCGCAGCCGAGCACGTGCTGCGCCAGCACGTCGAGCGCGCCGATCCGCGGCGCCGGCGTATCCTGCGCATTGACCGCGATCGCCTCGATCGCGGCACGGCATTCGAGCACCTCGAAACGGTTCGCCGGAATGAGCACCCCTTTCGAGGGTTCATCCATGCGGTGATTGGCACGGCCGATCCTTTGCAGCAGCCGCGACGCGCCCTTCGGCGCGCCGACATTGACGACAAGATCGACATCGCCCCAATCGACGCCGAGATCGAGCGAAGAGGTGCACACCACGGCGCGCAACATGCCTGCCGCCATTGCGCCTTCGACCTTGCGCCGCTGCGCGACGTCGAGCGAGCCGTGATGCAAGGCAATCGGCAGATTGTCGTCGTTGAGATGCCAGAGGTCCTGGAAAATCCCCTCGGCCTGGCTGCGGGTATTGACGAAGACCAGTGTGGTGCGATGCGCCTTGATCAGCGCATAGAGCTCGCCGAGCGCATAGCGCGCCGAATGCCCGGCCCAGGGCACGTGCTCGGTGGAATCGAGCATCGCCACATGCGGCGCAGCGCCGCCGTCCGCCATGATCAGATCGGCGCGCGCCGGCACCCCGCCGCGCTCGTGCTGCGGCACCATGAAACGGCAAAGATCGTCCGGCGCGGCGACAGTTGCCGACAGTCCGATGCTGGACAGGTTCGGCGCCAGACGAAACAGCCGCGCCAGGCCGAGCGACAAGAGATCGCCACGCTTCGATGTGACCAGCGCGTGCAATTCGTCGAGAATGACGCGGCGGAGCGAACCGAACAGATAAGGCGCATCAGCAGACGCCAGCAGCAGCGCCAATTGCTCCGGCGTCGTCAAGAGAATCTCCGGCGGATCGCGGCGCTGGCGCTGGCGCTTCGAGGTCGGCGTGTCGCCGGTGCGCGTCTCGATGCGGATCGGCAGATTCATTTCCGCAACCGGCGCTTGGAGATTGCGCGCAATATCGACGGCGAGCGCCTTCAGCGGGGAAATATAGAGCGTGTGCAGCCCGCCGTCGCGGCGGATATCGCGGCCGGTCGAAAGCAGCCGCCGGCGCTCGGCGAGCGCCGATTGCGCCGATGCAGCACCGCTCAGCTCGACCAGGCTCGGCAAAAAGCCGGCCAGCGTCTTGCCGCCGCCGGTCGGCGCGATCAGCAGCACCGAGCGGCCGGATTGCGCTCTGGCCAGAAGCTCCAATTGATGCGAGCGCGGCATCCAGCCGCGGCCGGCAAACCAGCGGGCGAAGACCTCCGGAAGCGGCGAAATCTTTTCCAGGACAGTCACGATGACAGGTTAGCCGTGGAGACCGCGTAGGGTCGAGAAGCCTTTATGTGGGGTCGCGACGCGCCCGTTGCACAACGTCACTGTGGACGGAGCGGCTGGACCGAGCTAAACAGCCGCGGCATGTCCACAAAGAAAATGGCTGACGCCGCCTCTCCCCCGCAGCGCGGACTGGTTTTCCTCTCGCTGCTTGCTCTCGTCACCGGGCTGATCACCGGCTTCGGCGCGATCTTCTTTCGCGGCCTGATCGCCATGATCCATAACCTGTTCTTCCTCGGCACCTTATCGTTTCATTACGACGCCAATATCTTCACGCCGTCCGGGCCATGGGGTGCTTTCATTATCCTCGCCCCCGTCATCGGCGGCATGGTGGTGACGGCGCTGGTGACGAACTTCGCTCCCGAAGCGCGCGGTCACGGCGTGCCGGAAGTGATGGACGCGATCTATTACAAGGAAGGCGTGATCCGCCCGGTCGTCGCAATCGTCAAATCGCTCGCCTCGGCTTTCTCCATCGGCTCCGGCGCCGCGGTCGGCCGCGAAGGGCCGATCATCCAGATCGGCGCCTCACTCGGCTCGAGCATCGGCCAATACATCGCCATGCATCCCTGGCAGCGCATCACGCTGGTCGGCGCCGGCGCCGGCGCCGGCATCGCGGCGACGTTCAACACGCCGATCGGCGGCGTGATGTTCGCGATCGAACTGATGATGCCGGAAGTGAGCGTGCGCACCTTTCTGCCTGTAGCGCTCGCCACCGGCACGGCGACCTTCATCGGCAACTGGTTTCTGGGGCCGCAACCGGCCTTTGCCGTGCCACAGCTTCCCGCGCTCACTCACCAGCCGTCCGCCATGATCGCGCTCGGCCTTTACGCTGCGCTCGGCGCGGTGATGGGCGTCGCGGCGGCCGCCTTCGTGCGCGGCCTGTCGGCCGCGGAAGACATCTTCGAGGAAATCCGCAATCCCTATCTGCGGCATGCGATCGGCATGCTGATGATCGGGCTTCTGATCTACGCATTGTTCTATTTCTATGGGCATTATTTCGTCGAAGGCGTCGGCTATGCGACCATTCAGGCGATCCTGACCGATCAGCTGACGCCGCTTGCGATCCTGCCGCTGCTCTATGTCGGCAAGCTCGCCGCGACCTCGATCAGTCTCGGCTCCGGCGCCTCGGGCGGCATTTTCTCGCCGTCGCTCTATATGGGCGCGACCCTCGGCGGGGCATTCGGGCTTCTGGTCCAAATGTTCTATCCGCTGCCTGATGCCAATATCGCGACCTTCGCCATCGTCGGCATGGCGGCCATGGTGGCCGGCGGCACCGGTGCCGCCATGACCGCAGTCGTCATGATCTTCGAAATGACCCGCGATTACGCGCTCGTCATGCCGATGATTCTCGCCGTTGCGATGAGCGTCGGCGTGCGGCGCGTGCTGTCGCGGGAGAATATCTACACGATCAAACTCGTGGCCCGCCGCCACCTGATCCCGAAGGCGCTGCACGCCAATATGTTTCTCGTGCGCCATGCCAACGAGATCATGGACAAGGACGTGCTGGTGCTGCCGGCCGATGCCGACTTCGACAAGTTCCTGCGTGACCAGAACAAAGGCCTGATGCAGCACGTCGTTGTCACGCGCAATAACCGGATCTTCGGCGTGCTGCGTGTCAACACCGCGCTGCGCCGCGGCCTCGAAGACGCCTATACCGGCGTCACGCTCGGCGACGTGGCCCAGCGCGATTTCACCATCGCGCGCGAGCACGACGTCGCCTTCGACGTCATTCAACGGATGTGGCGCAAGGGCGGCACCATGGCCGTCGTCGTCGCTGGCAAGGGCGTGCCGACCGATGCCGACGTCCTGGGCATCATCACCAAGGAACACGTCGCCGATTCGGTCGCCGACAACATCAAGGACTACGCATAAGCGCGGGCTCTGCCGTCATTGCGAAGCGAAGATGCGAGTGCATTTACGCCCCGATCGCCACAACGACGAGCCCGTCGACCGGCACGCCCTTTTCGCTCCGCACCGAGGTCTTGGCGAGATGCTGGACCGCAAGCCCGCGCGCGCGCAGCAGCTCGCGCAAATGACTTTCGCCATGAGCAAAGCGCAGCGTCGGCAAAAGCTTCACGCCGTCGCCGGAATGCGTCTCGACCGTGAACGCCAGAAGACCACCCGTCGCGAGGATTTTGCCGATGCCGGCGAAGATCGGCGCGAGATCGCCGACATAGACAAAGACATCGGCGGCGAGAACAAGGTCGTAGCGCGCATGTAGCGCGGCGGCAGCGTCGACAAAATCTTCGATTTTGGCGACATGCGTCTCGTCGTAGACGCCCTTCGCGCCGGCCTTGGCGATCATGGCCGGCGAAAGATCGACGCCGACGAGACGGCCAGCCAGGGAACGAAAGACGGCGCCCGCAAGCCCGGTGCCGCAACCGAGATCGAGCACCTCGCCGAATTGCGGCGGACAGCCCAAGCTGCGCATCACGTGTTGGACAGCCTCGAGCAAGATCGCCGGGCCGCGATAGCGCAGATGCTCGGTCAACGCGGTGTCGTAGCGCCCGGCATATTGGTCGAACAGGTGCCGGACATAAGCCTCCGGCATCGCGAGCCTCGCCTCGCCCGCGCCAAGCCGCGCCAGCGCAAGCCCGGCGCCTTGCCGATCCAGCGCATCTGCGTCGCGTGCCCGGCGAAAAGCCTCGATCGCGCCAGCGCGATCGCCGCGCTTCTCGCACACGTCGCCCAGGGTGAACCAGGCCGCGGCAAAGCCGGGCGCGAGTTCCGTGGTCTGCGCCAGAAGATCGGCCGCGCCGGCCAAATCCCCGCGCGCGATCAGATCGAGCGCCCATCGATAGCGCCGGTCGGCGATCAGGTCGCCGGAAGAGACAAAGAGCGGGCCGGTATCGGTCATTGCACTCGCGCCAATTGCACTCGCGCCTCGAGCAGGAATGATTATTTATAAAGCGCGATGCGTCCTGAAGACATCCTGGCCCCGACCGCCGCCGGCCTGTGCTGCAAGCGCGGCGGCTTTCATATCGATCCGACGCGCATTGTCGAGCGGGCGCTGATCACGCATGCCCATTCCGACCACGCGCGCGCCGGCCATGGCGCGGTGCTGGCGACGCGCGAGACGCTCGACCTGATGCGGCTGCGTTATGGCGAGAATTTTGCCGGCACGGCGCAGGCCATCCGTTATGGCGAAAGCATCGCCATCGAGGGCGTCACTGTCACCTTTCATCCGGCGGGCCACGTGCTCGGCTCGGCGCAGATTGCGGTCGAAGCCCGCGATGCCAAGGGCAATGGCCTGCGCATCGTCGCCTCCGGCGACTACAAGGACGCGCCCGATCCGACCTGCGCGCCATTCGAACCGGTGCCATGCGACGTGTTCATCACCGAGGCGACCTTCGCGCTGCCAGTGTTCCGCCACGGTGACCCCGACGGCGAGATCAACAAGCTCCTGCGCTCGGTCGCGCTGTTTCCCGAGCGCGCGCATCTGGTCGGCGCCTATTCGCTCGGCAAGGCGCAGCGCGTCATCGCGCTGTTGCGCAAGGCCGGCTATGCGGCGCCGATCTATCTGCATGGCGCGATGGAGAAGATCACCAACTATTACGTCGAACGCGGCGTCGCTCTCGGCGAATTGCAGCTCGTGCGCGGCGCGGGCAAGGCCGATCTCGCCGGCACGATCACGATCTGCCCGCCATCGGCGTTGAACGATCTGTGGACGCGGCGCTTTCCGGAGCCGGTGGCGGCGTTCGCGTCGGGCTGGATGCGGGTGCGGGCGCGCGCGCGGCAGCAGGGCGTCACGCTGCCGCTGGTGATTTCCGACCACGCCGATTGGGACGGCCTCACCGCGACCATCGCCGCGGCCGGCGCCGGCGAAATCTGGGTCACGCACGGCCAGGAAGACGCGCTGGTGCATTGGTGCACGACGCGTGGACTGAAAGCGCGGCCGCTCGATATCGTCGGCTATGGCGACGAGGAGGAGGTCGAGGCCGCGGCAGGCAACGGCGAAGAGGCCTCATGAACCGCTTCGCCGAATTGCTCAACCGTCTGGCCTATGAGCCCGCGCGCAATGCCAAGCTGCGGCTGATCACCGACTATTTCCGCTCGACGGACGATCCCGAGCGCGGCTGGGCGCTGGCCGCGCTCACCGGCAGCTTGAGCTTTCCGCACGCCAAAGCCGGCCTCATCCGCAGCCTGATCGCCGAACGGACCGATCCAGTGCTGTTTGAACTGTCCTATGACTATGTCGGCGATCTCTCCGAAACCGTCGCACTGATGTGGCCTGCGTCATCCTCTCTTGCAAACCCTCTTGCAGACGGCGAAGGCGACCTGAGCCTCACCACCGTCGTCGAAACGCTGTCGACGCTCGGCAAGGCGCAATTGCCGCGGCAGCTGTCGCGCTGGCTCGATGCGCTCGACGAGACCGGGCGTTGGGCGCTGATCAAGCTGGTCACCGGCGGCTTGCGTGTCGGCGTCTCGGCGCGGCTCGCCAAAGCTGCTGTCGGCGCGCTCGGCGGCAAGGATGCCCACGACATCGAACTCCTATGGCCCGGGCTCGCTCCGCCCTATCGCGACCTCTTCGCCTGGCTCGAGGGCCGCGCCGAAAAACCCGTGAGCGTCGATCCGGCGCCGTTCCGGCCGCCGATGCTGGCGCACGCGCTGGACGATGCCGACCTGGCCGGCCTTGCGGCGGCAGACTTCATGGCGGAATGGAAATGGGACGGCATCCGCGTCCAGGCGGTGGCCGCCGCACACACCGGCGGCGGCACGATCGCGCGGCTCTATTCGCGCACCGGCGAGGATATCTCAAGGAGCTTTCCCGATCTGCTTGACGCGCTCCGCCTGCCCGGAGCCATCGACGGCGAACTCTTGATCATGCGCGAGCATCGCGTGCAGTCGTTCAACGTGCTGCAGCAGAGGCTCAACCGCAAAACCGTCACGCCGAAACTCATCGCCGAATTTCCCGCGCATCTGCGCGCTTACGATCTTCTTGCCGACGGTGCGGACGATTTGCGCCAATGTCCGTTTGCCGAACGGCGCAAGCGCCTCGAGGAATTCGTCGCGCGGCTCAATGAGGAGCGTGTCGATCTCTCGCCGCTCGTCAGCTTCACGACTTGGGACGAATTGATCGCCGCGCGGAAAAATCCGGCGGCAGCGGGCGCCGGGGCCGATGCCGCCGCGGTCGAAGGCGTCATGCTCAAGCGGCGCGACGCGCTCTATCTGCCCGGCCGGCCGAAAGGCCCGTGGTGGAAATGGAAGCGCGATCCCTTCATCATCGACGCCGTCCTGATGTATGCGCAGCGTGGCCACGGCAAGCGATCATCTTATTATTCCGACTACACGTTCGGCGTCTGGACCGGCGCCGAAGCCGGCGACGAACTCGTGCCGGTCGGCAAGGCCTATTTCGGCTTCACCGACGAGGAGCTCATACAGATCGACCGCTTTGTCCGCCGCAACACCACCGAGCGCTTCGGTCCGGTGCGCGAAGTGGTGCATGAACCGGATCAGGGTCTCGTGCTGGAAGTCGCCTTCGAGGGCTTGCAGCGCTCGACGCGGCACAAATCGGGCCTCGCCATGCGCTTTCCCCGCATCAGCCGCTTGCGCTGGGACAAGCCGCCGCGCGAGGCCGACCGCCTGGAGCGGCTCGAAACGCTGCTGACGCAAATCGAGCGGGGCCTGCTGCAATTGGCGGAAAACGTCAAAGAACGTCAGGAACACGCGTCGCAGGCTTAGCGCCTTTATTCACCTCATCAAGCGGCCAGCGCGCGCGCGGCGCGACCGACAGCGGATCGGTGAGTCCCAAGGCGAGCCGTTCGGCGCCGGCCCAGGCGATCATCGCGCCATTGTCGGTGCACAGCGCCGGCGGCGGCGCGACGAGCTCGGTGCCGACTTCGAAAGCGACGCGGTGCAAAATCTTGCGGATCGCCTGATTGGCGGCGACGCCGCCGGCGCAGACCAAAGCCTTGGGCGTGCCGACCTTGAGTCGGAACATGCGCAGCCCCGAACGCAGGCGATCCTTGACCACATCGACCACCGCCTGCTGGAACGAGGCGCACAGATCGGCGACGTCCTGGTCGGACAGCGGCGCGATCTTCTCCGCCTCGAGTCGCAATGCCGTCTTCAGGCCCGACAGCGAGAAATCCGCATCGCGACGGCCGCTCATCGGCCGCGGCAACATGAAGCGCTGCGGGTCGCCGCGTTCCGCCTCTTTCTCCACCAACGGCCCGCCGGGATAGCCGAGCCCGAGCAATTTCGCCGTCTTGTCGAAGGCCTCGCCGATCGCATCGTCGACCGTGCCGCCAAGACGGATGTAGTCGCCGACCCCGCACACGGCGAGAATCTGGGTGTGGCCGCCGGAGGCGAGGAACAAACAATACGGAAATTTGATGCCCTCGGTGAGCCGCGCGGTCAGCGCATGCGCTTCCAGGTGATTGACGGCGATGAGCGGCTTGTCGTGTGCGAGCGCAATCGCTTTGGCGGTCGTCAGTCCAACAATGACGCCGCCGATCAGGCCCGGCCCGGCGGCGGCGGCAATGGCGTCGAGATTGCCGAACGCGACCCTGGCGTCGGCCAATTTGGCGTCAGACATGGCCTTTTCGATGATACGGTCGAGCGCCTCGACATGGGCGCGAGCGGCGATCTCAGGGACCACGCCGCCGAACTCGGCATGTTCGCCGATCTGCGATAGCACCACATTGGACAGGATGCGGCCGCGGAAGGCCCCGCCCTCGCCGTCGGTGCGCTCGACCACGGCGGCGGCGGTCTCGTCACAGGTGGTTTCAATGCCTAGAACGATCATCGGTATTATATAGGGTCACGCCATTGCGGAATTGCCGTGGCGGAGAATCTGACAGGATGACTGGCTGGTAGCACTTGAAGGCCGCAAGATTCAATCGATGGCACAATCGCTGACACCCATACTCCGGATCGGCTCGCGCGGCTCGCCGCTGGCGCTGGTGCAGGCGCGCGAAGTGCAAAGCCGCCTCGCCCGGGCCTGCGGCCTCGATCCGGCGCGGATCGACATCAAGGTGATCCGCACCACGGGCGACGCGATCCAGGACCGGCCGCTGGCGGAAGCCGGCGGCAAAGGCCTGTTCACCAAGGAGATCGAGGAAGCGCTGCTCGCGGGCCACATCGACCTCGCCGTGCATTCCTCAAAGGACATGCCGACCGTGCTGCCGGGAGGCCTCATCCTGTCGGCATTCCTGCCGCGCGAGGATCCGCGCGACGCCTTTATCGGCCGAAGCGCCAAAGCGCTGCGCGACCTGCCCGACGGCGCCGTGGTCGGCACCGCCTCGCTGCGGCGGCAGGCCCTGGTCAAGCATCTGCGGCCGGATCTGAAAATCGTGCCGTTGCGCGGCAATGTCGAGACTCGCCTGCGCAAGCTCGCGGCCGGCGATTTCGACGCGACCATCCTTGCCGTCGCCGGATTGAAGCGGCTCGGCCTCCTCGCCTCCGCCACGTCATTTCTCGATCCGCAAGAATTCGTGCCCGCGGTCGGCCAAGGCGCGATCGGGATCGAAACGCGCGAGAATGATGCCAAGACGCGCGAGCTCACTGCCGCCGTCAACGACGCCGACACCGCGGCCGCGCTCGCCGCCGAACGCGCCTTTCTCGCCGTGCTCGACGGCTCCTGCCGCACGCCGATCGGCGGGCACGCGCGCGTCAGCGGCGATCATATTCATTTTCGCGGCATCGTCGCCAAGACGGACGGCAGCGCGGTGCTGGACGTGACCGGCGAAGGCCGCGTCGGCGAAGCGGCCAAACTCGGCGCCGAGGCCGGTCATGATCTCAAGGCGCGCGCCGGCGCTGGATTTTTTGTCGGGGCCTGAACGGTGCGCATTCTCCTCACCCGCCCGCAAGCCGATGCCGAACGAACAGCGTCCACGCTGCGCGCGCGCGGGCACGAGGTGATCGTCGCGCCGCTTCTCAAGCTTGAACACCTCTCGGATGCCGATCTCGGCGCCGGTCCTTGGGCCGCACTTCTCCTGACCAGCAGCAATGCCGTGCGCGCCATTGCCGGCCACCGGCGCCGCGATGAATTGCGCGGCGTCAGGGTCTTCACCGTCGGCGACCGGACCGCGCAAGCCATGCGCGATTGCGGCTTCGCCGATGTCACCTCCGCCGCCGGCAATGTGAACGATCTCGCCGCTCTCGTCGCGGTGCGCCTACAGCCGCCGGCGCGTTTGCTTTATCTCGCCGGCGAGGAACGATCCGGCGATCTCGCAGGTCTGCTGCGCGTGAAGAATTTCGTCGTGGATACCGTGCTGGTCTATCGCGCCGTCGCCGCCGCCGATTTGCCGCGCGCGGCCGCCGCGGCTTTGGCCGCCGGGCTCGATGGCGTTTTCCATTTCTCGCGCCGGAGCGCGGAAGCCTATCTCGACGCAGCGCGCCGTTCGGGCCTGCTGCAAGACGCGCTGGCCAAGCCGATCCATTATTGCCTGTCCGGCCGGATTGCCGAGCCTTTGACCGCAGCGGGTGCGGCGAATGTGCGCATCGCGGTACGGCCTGACGAGGCCGCCCTGATCGAACTTTGCCGCTAATTAAGCCTTATTCCACCGTCTCTCGATACCATCCGACATGTTGCCGCTAGGAGCGGCTCGTATTATGCCGTGATGGCGTGCTGGTTTGCGATCTACGCTTAAAGGACACGATGACTGGCGAGGCTGACAGCACCTCCGGCACTTCAGGCAGCGCATCCGGCCGCCCGCCGCCGACCATCGAGCTGACAGCGACAGAGGTCGAACCGTCGGATCCTGCCGCAGCCAAACCCGGCGCGACAGCTCAGACCGGCACGGATGCGCAGGACGCGCCGGAGAAAGAACTCCGATCGAAATTCGGCATGCCGGCGCTGGCGCATGTCATCAGCGCCGCGATCGGCGCCGTGGCGGCCACGCTAGTCCTGCTCGGTCTGTGGCTCGCCGGCTTTACGCTTGCGCGCGATGCCGTCAATTCGCAGCTCGCGGAATCCGCGTCGCCCAATGCCGCCAATGCCGAAATTTCGGCGCGGCTCGACAAGATCGAGCACGCGCTGCAGGCAGCGAAGCCGGAGACCGCAAGTGTTCCGCCCGCGCTCGGCAACCGGCTCACGGCCGTGGAAATGCAGGCCAAGATGCTCGGCGATTCCGCCGCAGCTCTGAATCACCGCGTCGATGACATTGCCGCAGCCGCGCAGGGCGCGCAGCAGCAAGCAGCCAGCGCTGCGTCGGCCGCGGACGCCGCCAAGAGCGCCGGACAAGCGGGCGTGGGGCGCAGCGATCTCGACACCCTGACGACTCGGGTCGCAGCGCTCGAAAACACCGTAAAGGCGCTTTCGGATCAAATCGCGCATCCGACGACGGGCGTCGATCAGACCGTGCGCCTCGCTGTCGCCGCGCAAGCGCTGCGCACGGCCGTCGAAACCGGAGTGCCTTATCAAGCCGAGCTGAAAGCCGTGCAGGCGCTCGGCGCCGCGGCAAGCGCGACCGCGCCGCTTAAGGCTTTTGCCGCGACCGGCGTGCCGCGCGCCGGCGTGCTGGCGCATGAACTTGCGGCGCTGGTCCCGGCCTTGCGCGAGGCTGCCGAGCCGCCGTCCGGCGCAACGACATTCCTGGACAAGCTCAAAGCCAATGCGCGCAAGCTCGTCGACATCACGCCCGCCGAACCGCCGCCGGGCAATGATCCGGCGGCTGTGATCACCCGCATCGATATCGACGCCGACCGCGCCGATATCGGTGCCGCCTTGAACGACATTGCCGCGCTGCCGGATCGCTTGAAGCCGCTCGCCGCCGACTGGGCCAAGACGGCGCACGCCCGCGAGGAGGCCATTGCGGCGAGCCGCAACATCTCGGCCGATGCGCTCGCGGCTTTGAGCAAACCGGCCAGCCCATGATCCGCGTCGTCATTTATTTGATCCTGGTCGGGCTCGCCGCTTACGGCGTCGCCCAATTTGCCGACGTGCCGGGCAATATCGTCGTCACCTGGCAGGGCGTTCACGTCAAAACCTCGCTGGTGGTGATGGGCGCGGCGCTGCTGGCCGCCTTTGTCGTTTTGTACTTCGCCATCGCCATCATCCGCGCCATTTTGCGCTCACCCTATGCGCTGTCGCGCATGCGGCGCGATCGCCGCGGGGTGCGCGCCTACGAGGCCATTTCCAGCGGCCTGATCGCGATCGGCGCCGGCGACATTGCCGCCGCCAGGAGATTTTCCGCGCAGGTCAACCAGCTCGCGCCCAGCGAGCCGCTGGCGCTGCTGCTCAGCGCGCAGGCCGCGCAATTGTCGGGCGACCGCGCCGCCGCCGAGCGTGCGTTCCAGACCATGGCCGGCCGCGCGGAAACCAAGGCGCTTGGCCTGCACGGGCTGTTCATCGAGGCGCGGCGCCGCAACGATCTCCCCGGCGCGCAGGCCTTTGCCGAAGAAGCCGCGCGCACCGCGCCGTCGCTCGGCTGGGCCGCGCGCGCGGTGCTCGAATTCCGATGCGCGACGAATGATTGGGCCGGCGCGCTGACGCTGCTCGAACGCAGCAAGGACACGCTCGACAAAGCGACCTATCGCCGCCAGCGTGCGGTGCTGCTGACCGCACGCGCGCTTGCCGCCGAAGGCAGCGACCGCGACACCGCCAAGGCGCTGGTGCTCGAAGCGCAGCAGCTTGCGCCGACTTTGATTCCGGCGGCGGCAATGGCCGGCCGGCTCCTGGCCGAAGGCGGTTCCTTGCGCAAGGCAAGCCGCGTCATCGAACAGGCCTGGCGCGCCAATCCGCATCCCGATCTGGCGCACGCCTATGCGCAGCTGCGCTATGGCGACGCGGCGCGCGATCGGCTCAAGCGCATCGAAACGCTGGCGCGACTGACACCGGACAATATCGAGGGTGCGCTTGCGCTGGCGCGCGCGGCGCTTGATGCGCGGGATTTCGCCAAGGCGCGCGCGGCGCTGAAGCCCTATCTCGACGCGCCGTCCAAACGCGTATGCCTGCTGATGGCGGCGCTCGAGCGCGCCGAGGGCAATGATGAAGGCCGCGCCCGCGAATGGACGGCGCGTGCGGTCAATGCCGCGCCGGATCCGGCCTGGACCGCCGACGGCTATGTGTCGGATCACTGGCGGCCGGCGTCGCCGGTCACCGGCCGCATCGACGCTTTCGAATGGCGCGTGCCGCTCACCGGAACTTTGAGCGCGCAGATTGTTGAGCCTGTCGTCGAGCCGGTCACCGAGCCGGTAATTGAGCCGACGCCCGAGGCGACGGTGCCCGTCGAAAGCGCCGCGCCCGAAAAGATCGCGCCGCCATCAGCCGCGCCAGCGCCTGCTGCGCCGGCCGCGAGTGAGCCGGCGCAACTGCAGACACCCTCCAAGCCCGAGCGGAAACCCGGCGACAGCGGAGCCGCGCCCGTCATTCCGCTGGTGCACGCCCCAGACGATCCCGGCCCTGACGGCATCGACGAGAGCGAGCCGGCGCCGGAGCAATCCGACGGCGGCTGGCGCAAGATTCTGGGCTGATAAAATCTCGGACTGAATAGCAATTACGGCAGGCATTGATTGGCGGTTGCCACCTCGCCCATATGCATTATAGTGCATAAGCACGTCAGGAGCCCAAAGCGTGGCCACGGCAAAATCCAAAGCGCGACAGAAGCCTGCTCCCGCGGCAGCGAGCGTGCCGGCCGCCACAGCGGCGTTCCTCGCCGCGATCGGCAGCGAGGTGCGGCGCAATCGCGCCAAGCGCGGCATGACGCGCCGGCAATTGGCGCAAGCCTCCGAAACCTCCGAACGCTATCTGGCGCAGATCGAAAGCGGCGCCGGCAATCCTTCGGTGAGCGTGTTGCGCGCGATCGCTTTCGCGCTCGAACTGCCGATCGTCGCGCTGCTGCCGGACAACGCCGCGCCCCATGCCGGGCTCGCCGCCATTCTCGATCTGCTGGCGCAAGTGCCGGACGGCGAATTGCCGGCGCTGACCAAATTGATCGAGGCGCGCATCGCGCGGCCCGAACATGCCGACCAGGCGCGGCGCATTGCGCTGGTTGGCCTGCGCGGCGCCGGCAAGTCGACGCTCGGGCGCAAGCTGGCCGAACGTCTTGGCTGGCCCTTCATCGAGCTCGATCGCGTCGTCGAGGAAGACTACGGCGCACGCATCCCCGACCTGATCGAGATGGCCGGCGTCACCACGTTCCGCCGCCAGGAGCGCAGCGCGCTCGAACGCGTGATCGCGGCAAACGACTCCGCCGTCATCACCACCGCGGGCGGCATCGTGTCGAGCCGCGAAACTTACGCATTGCTGCTGCGACGCGCGCACACCATCTGGATCAAGGCACGGCCCGAGGATCATATGGGCCGCGTCATGGCGCAGGGCGACTTCCGGCCGATGGCGCAGAACCGCGCCGCCATGGCCGATCTCGTCGCCATTCTCGAGGCGCGCCGCGCCGATTATGCGCGCGCGCAGGCGGAGCTCGACACGTCGGACGACACGGTGGAGCAAAGCTCCGCCAAGCTGTTACGGCTGGTCACGAATATGCTGGGATTGAAGGGACAATAGTCGAGCGATGCCTGCGCCGAAGCTGCAAAAGCAAATGCTTCAAGATCAAGGCTTTCTCGACGTCGCGCCGCTGCGGCTCGAATACCGCATGATCGGGCCGCGGCCCGACGAAGCGCCGACCATTGTCATGCTGCATGAAGGTCTCGGCAGCGCCGGGCTATGGAACGCGCTGCCCGGTGATATCGCGGCCGCCACCGGCGCCGGCGTCTTTGTCTATTCGCGCGCCGGCTACGGCAAGTCGCCGCCTGGGAAAATGCCGCGCACCACGGCGTTCCTCAACGAAGAAGCCTGCAAGGTGTTGCCGCGCGTGCTCGATGCGATCGGCTTTCAGCGCGGGCTGTTGCTCGGCCACAGCGACGGCGCTTCGATCGCGGCGATCTATGCCGGCAGCGTTCAGGACCATCGCGTGCGCGGGCTGGTGCTGATCGCGCCGCATTTCTTCACCGAGGAAAAAGGCCTCGCCGAGATTCGCCGCGCCGGCAAATCGTTTGCCACGGGCGCGTTGCGCGAAAAGCTCAAGCCCTGGCACTCCGATGTCGATGCCGCGTTCCGCTCGTGGCACGAGCCGTGGACGCATCCCGACTTCGAAAAATGGGACATCACCGAGGCGCTCGGCTATATCCGCGTGCCGATCCTGGTGATCCAAGGCGATGACGATCAATACGGCACGCTGCGCCAGGTCGAGATCGTCAAAGAGGAATGCTATTGCCCGGTCGAGACCGCGGTGCTTCCCGGCGTGCGTCACGTGCCGCAGCGCGAGGCGCCGGAACTGACGCTGAAAACAATCGCGGACTTTATCAATAGGCTGTTGCGCGACCATCATGAGGCGCAGCCAACGGCGTGTCCGGTATTGCCGTCTCATGAATTATAATGCATAGTCTGCCGCGTCCGTGCGCGCTTGATGCATTATAGTACATAAACACAAGCCGTATCAGGGGTTTGAAGGGCGGAGACGTCGTCATGAGCCAAGCAATGGGCCAAGCAACTGCCGGCGGCACGGATCACGCGCACGACACGCCCACGAACGCCAAATCGAAGAGCGACAAGCTGGCCGGCGGTAAAACCTGGATCGATTTCCAGACCGCGCCCGAACGCTATCGCCATTGGAAGCTCGCCGTCGACGGCGACGTCGCGACGCTGACCATGGACGTCGACGAGAAGGCCGGCCTGTTCGAAGGCTATGACCTGAAGCTGAATTCCTACGATCTCGGCGTCGATATCGAGCTCGCCGACGCCATCGAGCGGTTGCGCTTCGAATATCCCCAAGCGCGTGTGCTGCTGCTGCGCTCGGCGAAGCCGCGCGTGTTCTGCGCCGGCGCCAATATCCGCATGCTGGGCGGCGCGAGCCATGCGCATAAAGTCAATTTCTGCAAGTTCACCAACGAGACCCGCAACGGCATCGAGGACTTGAGCGAAAATTCCGGGCTCAAGTCGATCTGCGCCATCAACGGCACCGCCGCCGGCGGCGGCTACGAACTGGCGCTCGCCACCGATTGCATCATGCTGGTCGATGACGGCACCGCCGCGGTGTCGCTGCCGGAACTGCCGCTGCTGGCGGTGCTGCCCGGCACCGGCGGTCTCACGCGCGTCTCCGACAAGCGCAAAGTACGCCGCGATCTCGCGGATGTCTTTTGCACGACTGAAGAAGGCGTCAGAGGCAAGCGCGCGGTGGAGTGGCGGCTGGTCGATGCGGTCGCGCCCGGCTCGAAATTCGAAGCGGCGATTGCCGCGCGCGCCAAGGAGCTTGCCGCGCAATCGCCGCGCCAGGAGGCAGGCCCCGGCATCAAGCTCACCCCGCTCAAGCGCACGTTTTCGCCCGCTGGCATCGCTTACGATTCGCTCGCGGTGGAACTGGCGCGCGCCGAACGCGTCGCGACCATCACCTTGCGCGGCCCGAAGGCGGCGCCGCCGGCCTCCGCTGACGCGATGGTGAAGGAAGGCGCCGATTTCTGGCCGCTCAAGCTCGCGCGCGCGCTCGACGACGCGATCCTGCACATCCGCCTCAACGAGCTCGATATCGCAGCAATCGTGTTCAAGTCCTCAGGCGATCCGGCGCAGGTTCTGGCCTACGACCAATTCCTCGACGCCAACAAGGATCACTGGCTGGCACGCGAAATCCGGCATCTGTGGAAACGCATGCTCAAGCGCGTCGATCTCACCTCGCGCTCCTTGGTCACGCTGATCGAGCCGGGCTCCTGCTTTGCCGGCACGCTCGCCGAACTGCCTTTCGCCAGCGACCGCGCCTACATGCTGATCGGTTTGCGCGAGGGCGACAATGAGCCAGCGGCAAGTATCGCGCTGTCCGATTTCAATTTCGGCGCCTATCCGATGTCGAACGGGCTGACCCGGCTTGAATGCCGATTCCTGGCGACGCCGGAAAGTCTCGAGGCGGCGAAAGCCGCCCGCGGCAAGACGCTCGATGCGGAGGCGGCGCAAGGGCTCGGCCTCGTCACCTTCGCGCTCGACGACATCGATTGGGAGGACGAAGTGCGCGTGTTCCTCGAAGAGCGCGCCAGCTTCTCGCCGGACGGCCTGACCGGGCTCGAAGCCAATCTGCGCTTTGCCGGACCGGAGACGATGGAATCGAAAATCTTCGCGCGGCTGACCGCGTGGCAGAACTGGATCTTCCAGCGCCCCAACGCCATCGGCGAGGAAGGCGCGCTCAAGCGTTACGGCACCGGCCAGAAGCCGGTCTTCGATACCAAGCGGGTGTAATCAGGAGCGCGGGTGTAATCAGGAGCAAATATCATGAACATCGAGAACGTCGATTACACGACCAAGATTCCGAACAACGTCAATCTCGCCGAGGACCGCCAGGTGCTGCGCGCGCTCGAGAGCTGGCATCCGGGCTATATCGACTGGTGGATGGACATGGGGCCGGAAGGTTTCCAAGAGGCGCTGGTCTATCTGCGCACCGCCGTCTCGGTCGATCCCAAGGGCTGGGCCAAATTCGACTACGTGAAAATGCCCGACTATCGCTGGGGCATCCTGCTCGCGCCCAAGGAAGAAGGCCGCAAGATTCCGTTCGGCCGCCATTACGGCGAGCCGGCCTGGCAGGATATTCCGGGCGAGTACCGCGCCATGCTGCGCCGCCTGGTCGTGATCCAGGGCGACACCGAGCCGGCTTCCGTCGAGCAGCAGCGTCATCTCGGCAAGACCGCGCCGTCGCTTTACGACATGCGCAATGTCTTTCAGGTCAACGTCGAGGAAGGCCGTCACCTCTGGGCCATGGTCTATATCCTGCAGAAATATTTCGGCCGCGACGGCCGTGAGGAAGCCGCCGAACTGCTGCAGCGCCGCTCCGGCGACGCCGACAAGCCGCGCATGCTCGGCGCCTTCAACGAGGCGACGCCCGACTGGCTGTCGTTCCACATGTTCACCTTCTTCACCGATCGCGACGGCAAGATGCAGCTCGAGAGCCTGGCGCAATCCGGCTTCGACCCGCTGTCGCGCACCTGCCGCTTCATGCTCACCGAGGAAGCGCACCACATGTTCGTCGGCGAAACCGGCGTCGGCCGCACCATCCAGCGCACCTGCGAGGCGATGAAGGCGGCCGGGATCGAAGATCCCAACGAGATCGAGAAGATCCGCGACCTCGGCGTCATCGATCTGCCGACCATCCAGAAAAAGCTTAACCTGCACTACTCGCTGTCGCTCGATCTGTTCGGCTCTGAGGTCTCGACCAATGCGGCCAACACCTTCACCGCGGGGCTGAAGGGCCGGTTCCAGGAGACCAAGATTGACGACGATCATGTACTCGAAAGCGCGACCTATCCGGTGCTCAAATTCGTCGACGGCGCGATCAAGCGGGTCGACGAGCCGGCGCTGACGGCGATCAATATGCGGCTGCGCGACGATTACACCGCCGACTGCCAGAAGGGCATCGACCGCTGGAACAAGATCGTGGAAAAGACCGGCGTCGGCTTCAAGCTCGAACTGCCGCATGTCGGCTTCCACCGCAAGATCGGCGAGTTCAAGAACGCCAGGATCACCCCGGACGGCAAGCTTCTCGATGACGCGGCGTGGAATCGCGAACAAGGCCGCTGGCTGCCGTCGAAGGACGACGGCGACTTTATCGGAAGCCTCATGCAGCAGGTCGTCGAGCCCGGCCAATTCGCGACCTGGATCGCCCCGCCGCGCGTCGGCATCGACAACAAGCCCGGCGATTTCGAATACGTGAAGATCGCGGCATAGCGCAGAGTATGGAAATGGGCAGACAGATCGCTGTCGTGCTTTATGTGGTGGCGATGGTAGCCGTGATTGTCGGTGTGGATGTCGCGCTCTTCAGAAACCGATTCTGGGAGCGACTGTCGGTGAATATCGGCATCGTCTTGGTGTTCGCGGCGTTCTATTTCAGATTCCTCAGGCATTCATAGCCTGCGGGCTATCGTCCGCGACGCGCCAATGACAAGCTGACATTTCGTCATTGCGAGCGTTGCGGAGCTTGTCATCGGGCCGGCCATGTCAGGGCGGGCCCGTTGGCTCCCGGCAATGACGAGTCTAACTTTTGACGAACGCCAGCAGATCGGCGTTGATCGTCGCCGCCTGCGTGGTGATCATGCCATGCGGGAAGTCCTTGTAGGTCTTCAGCGTGCCGTTCTTCAGGAGCTTGGCCGACAGGGGTCCGGCGGCAACATAAGGAACGATCTGATCGTCCTCGCTGTGCATGACCAGAACCGGGACATTGATCTTCTTCAGGTCCTCGGTGAAATCGGTCTGCGAGAAAGCGACAATGCCGTCATAATGCGCCTTGGCGCCGCCCATCATGCCTTGCCGCCACCAGTTGGCGATGGCCGCCTCCGACGATTTCACCCCGGGCCGATTGAAGCCATAGAACGGCCCCTCCGGCAGATCGCGGTAGAATTTCGAGCGATTGGCGGCGAGTTGCGCCTGCAGATCGTCAAACACCGCCTTGGGCAGCCCATTCGGGTTGGCCGGTGTTTTCACCATCAGCGGCGGCACGGCGCTGATAATTGCGGCCTTTGCCACGCGGCTTTCGCCGTGGCGCGCGATGTAATGCACCACTTCGCCGCCGCCGGTGGAATGCCCGACATGGATGGCGTTCTTCAGATCGAGATGCGCCGTCACAGCGGCAAGATCGTCGGCATAGTGATCCATGTCGTGACCATCGGCGACCTGGCTCGAACGGCCGTGGCCGCGGCGGTCGTGGGCAATGACGCGATAGCCGTGATTGAGAAAGAACAGCATCTGCGCGTCCCAATCGTCGGCCGACAGCGGCCAGCCGTGACTGAACACGATGGGCTGACCTTTGCCCCAGTCCTTGTAAAAAATCTCAACGCCATCTTTGGTTTTGACAAACATGATCCGCCTTTCCCAATCACGCGACTGCCAAATGCGCCCGCCCGGTGGGCCGATTATACAGCCCGGCACGAAATGACGATGACGAAATGTGTGCTTACTTTGAGGTCAGCGGACCTTTCCGCAATCGCGACAGATCGAAGCGGTCGATCTCGCGCAGCAATTCGACGAAGGCCTGCGCGCCGCGCCCGAGCGCCGCCTCGCCTTTCGCAGATGTGGCCAGCGTCGCATCGCCGACCGCGCCGGTCGAATTGATATCCTGCGTCATCCAGGCGAAGCCCGCCGGCCGATAGGCGCCGAGCCATTTGAACTCGGCCGCCATGGCGATCGTCGCCGGCACTGCATTGGGCGCCTTGTCCATGCGCACGGTGTCGGGCTTGGCCGCAAGCATCAGCGAGGTTTCGACATCGCCGCCGTGAATGCCGTGCTTCTTTTCTTCCGCCGTGAAGGCGCCGTCCGGATAACCAAAACGATGCCAGCCGACGGTGACGGCCAGCATGTCAAGCCGCGTGCGCAATTCGCGCGCCACCACTTCCATCGCCGCGACATTGCCGCCATGGCTCGTCACCAGCACGAGCTTGCGCAGGCCCGCACGCGCCAAGCTTTCGCCGAGTTCGGTCCAGGCGGCGATCGCGGTGGTCGTCGACACTGTCAGCGTGCCGGGGAACGACAGATGCTCGGCCGAGACGCCAACACGCTGCACCGGCAGGAAGGTCACCGGCAGGTCTGCTGGCAGAATCTTGCCGACGCGATCGAGATAGGCTTCCGCGATGAACGTATCCACGCCGAGCGGCAGATGCGGGCCGTGCTGCTCCACCGCGGCGAGCGGCAAAACCGCGATCCAGCGCGCCGTCTCTGCCCCGGCCAAATCCTGCCAGGTCATCTCCATCCAATTGCGCTTCGGCAGCATCGAGATCTCTCACCGCTTCAACCAGCCGTTACAGGGCGCACGATCTTACCCGAAAACCGACCGCCGACGCGTCGCCTGCCCCGGATTCGGGCTTTTTTCGCGATCATGCTTTATGGTCCAGTCGCAACAGAAAACGGGGTCGACCAATGCCGCCTGCCGGGCCTTTTCGTATCGCGCTTGCCGCTCTCGCCGCGGCGCTCGCCGGCTCGCTGACCGCGCTCAGCCCCGCGCACGCGCAATCTCAGTCCCCTGTGCTCGACAAAGTCTCCTTCGGCACCAATTGGCTCGCGGAAGGCGAGCAAGGCGGCTTCTACCAGGCGCTCGCCGACGGCACCTATCGCAAATACGGCCTCGACGTCACCATCGTGCCCGGCGGCCCGAACACCAACAACCGCATCCTGCTCGCGGTCGGCAAGATCGACTTCTTTCTCAGCGCCAATACGCTGCAGAGCTTCGACGCAGTGACGCAAAACATCCCGACCGTCGAGGTCGCGGCGATGTTTCAGAAGGACCCGCAGGTCCTCATCGCGCATCCCGATCAGGGCATCGAGAAATTCACCGATCTGAAGAACCTGACGCTGTTCATTTCCCAGGAGGGCGTCGCCAGCTATTTCCAGTGGCTCAAGGCCGACTACGGCTTCAAGGAATCACAGGTCAAACCCTACACGTTCAACCCGCAGCCCTTTCTTGCCGATAAGAAAAGCGCCATGCAGGGCTATGTGACGTCGGAGCCCTACGCCATCGAGAAGGCAGCGAAGTTCACGCCCAAGGTTTTCCTGCTCGCCGATCAGGGCTTTTCAGCTTATTCGACGCTCATCGAGACGCGGCGCGATCTCATCGAGAAAAAACCTGATCTGGTGCAGCGCTTTGTCGATGCCTCGATCGTCGGTTGGTACAATTACATTTATCACGACAATTCCGCCGGCAATGCGCTGATCAAGAAACAGAATCCGGAAATGACCGACGACCTTCTCGCCTATTGTGTCGCCAAGCTGAAGACTTACGGCATAGTCGACTCGGGCGATGCGGCGACGCTCGGCGTCGGCGCCATGACCGACACGCGCATCAAGGCGTTTTTCGACGAGATGGTTCGCGCCGGCGTGGTCAAGGCCGGGCTCGACTACAAGAAGGGCTACACCTTGCAATTCGTCGACAAGAAAACCGGGCTCGATCTGCGGCCGAAGCAATAGCCGATCCATGCCCGCGCCGGCCGCTTCATCCTCGTCAGTTGTCGCGCTTCGCGGCGTCGCCAAGACTTTTCCCAACGGCACGGCGGCGCTGGCCGGCCTTGATCTTGATGTGCGGCAAGGTGAATTCCTGTCGCTCCTTGGCCCGTCCGGCTGCGGCAAATCGACGGCGCTGCGCATCATCGCCGGCTTGAGCGAGCCGAGCGCGGGCAGCGTCGCCTGGGGCAAGCAGCAGGCCGCCGCGAACGGCAAAAGCCGCATCGGCTTTGTGTTCCAGGAGCCGACGCTGATGCCCTGGACCACCGTCTTCAACAATGTGCGCTTGCCGCTCAAGCTCAAGGGCCTTGCCGGCGCCAAGGCCGATGCCGGCGTCATCGCCGCGATCGAACGCGTCGGCCTGCAAGGCTTCGCCGGCGCCTATCCGCGCGAACTCTCCGGCGGCATGCGCATGCGGGTGTCGATTGCGCGCGCGCTTGTCACCGAGCCGGATCTGCTTTTGATGGACGAGCCGTTCGCCGCGCTCGACGAGATCACGCGGTTCAAGCTCAACAACGATCTTCTCGACGTTTGGCAGGCGCTGCGCACCACCGTGGTCTTCGTCACCCATTCGGTCTTTGAGTCGGTGTTCCTGTCGAACCGCATCGTGGTGATGGCGGCACGGCCGGGGCGGGTCTTCACCGAGCTTGCCGTCGACGCGCCCTACCCGCGCGATCAGTCTTTCCGCACCTCGGCCGAATATGCCGCGCTCTGCCGCCGCACGTCGGAAGCCTTGAGCCAGGCGATGTCCGCGGGAGGCAAGCCATGAGCAACACCATGAACAATTTGCCGTCCTCGGCAAATCGCGATCGCGCTCTGCGCATCGCGCTGCCGATCATCGTGCTCGCGCTCGTTCTCGTCATCTGGGAAGCGGTCGTGCGCATCGGCCAGCTTCCGCCTTACGTGCTGCCGGCGCCGAGCCTGATCCTGCAGACGCTGATCGCCGACTGGTCGCTGCTCTGGCAGTCGCTCCTGGTAACCCTACTGACGACAGTCGAGGGATTCCTCCTGGCGGCGATCGGCGGCGTCGGTCTCGCCGTCCTGTTCAATCAATTCCGGCTGCTCGAATATTCGCTCTATCCCTATGCGGTGATCCTGCAGGTGACGCCGATTGTCGCCATTGCGCCGCTGCTTCTGATCTATCTGCCGCAGCCGCTCGCGGTGCTCGCCTGCGCCTGGATTGTTGCCTTCTTTCCGGTGCTGGCCAACACCACGCTCGGGCTCAATTCGACCGACCGCAACCTCGCCGACCTGTTCTCGCTCTACGGCGCCTCGCGCCGCCAGAAATTGTGGGACCTCAAACTGCCCTCGGCGCTGCCCTATATCCTCGGCGGATTGCGCATTGCCGGCGGCCTGTCGCTGATCGGCGCCGTGGTCGCCGAAATCGCCGCGGGCTCGGCCGGCGCCGGCTCGGGCCTGGCCTACCGCATCGCCGAATCCGGCTACCGCCTCAACATCCCGCGCATGTTCGCCGCCCTGCTGCTGCTGTCGGCCGCCGGCATTGTGATCTTTTATCTGTTGTCGCTGCTGAATTACCTGGCGCTGCGCCGCTGGCACGAAAGCGCGCTGGAGCAGGAACGCTGAGCGCACCCTATCGCCAGCGAGCATCGCGCCAAAATCCGATTTTGGCTCTACGGCAACGCCATCGCCAAAACACGCGCCACATGAACGGCCTCGCGCCCGGCGCCGTCGTGGATCTGATGCCGGCAGGACGTGCCGTCGGCGACGATGAGCGCGTCGTCCGGCGCCTTGCGCACGGCGGGCAACAGGGACAATTCGCCCATGGCGCGCGACACCCCGATCGTGTCGGCGTGATAACCGAACGCCCCTGCCATGCCGCAGCAGCTTGATTCGATTTTCTCGACATCGAGAGCGGGGATGAGCTTCAGCGCCGTCTCGACCGTGTCCATCGTATCGAACGACTTCTGATGGCAATGGCCGTGCAGCAGCGCGCGCTTCGGCAAGGACCGCAGCGGCAGTCTCAGCCTCCCCGCTTTCGCCTCGCGCGCCAGAAATTCTTCAAACAACATCGCGTTCAGAGCGACCTGCCGCGCCGGATCGTTCTTGACCAGCGCCGGAATTTCGTCGCGGAAACTGAACAGACAACTCGGTTCGAGGCCGAGTATCGGCATTCCCTTCGCCACAAACGGCGCGAGCGCGGCCAAGCTGCGTTCGGCCTCTGCTTTCGCTTCGACGGTCTTGCCGATCGAAAGGAACGTGCGGCCGCAACACAGCGGGCGATTACCCCCAGCCTCGGCAAAGTGGACGCGATAGCCTGCGGCCGCGAGCACGGTGGTCGCGGCATCGATATTCTCGCGCTCGAAATAGCGATTGAACGTGTCGGCGAACAGCACGACATCGCCGGCTTCGCCGCCGCCGCGCCGGGCATCAATCTCCTTGAAATGGTCCGCCCGCCATTTCGGCAGCGTGCGGTGCGCGCTGAACCTCGCAACGGCCTCGGATAGTTCGGCCGCGCCCGGCACCACATCGCGCAGATTAAGAAGCCAAGCAAGCCGCGCCGCATAAGGCGCGTAGCGCGGCAGGTAGCCGACCAGGCGGTCGTGCAGCGATAGGCCGAACTTCTCGGCGCGCGCCCGCGACACTTCGATCTTCATCCGCGCCATGTCGACGCCGGTCGGGCATTCGCGCCGGCACGCCTTGCACGACACGCAGAGTTTCAGCGTCTCCGCCATCTCGTCGGACGTGAAGGCGTCCGCTCCGAGCTGCCCGGTGATGGCGAGCCGCAGCGCATTGGCGCGGCCGCGCGTCACGTCGCGTTCCTCGCGAGTGACGCGATAGCTCGGGCACATCACGCCGCCGGCGAGCGCCCGGCAGGCGCCGTTGTTGTTGCACATCTCGACCGCGCCCTGGAATCCGCCACCGGCGCCCGGATAGGCCGACCAGTCCAGCGCGGTTGTCATTTCTTCGGCGGCGTAGCCTGGGCCGAAGCGGAAATTGCCACGGTCATCGAATTTCGGCGCACGCACGATCTTGCCGGGATTGAACAGTCTCTCCGGATCGAAGCGGTCTTTCACCTCTTCGAAGGCGTGAACCAGTTCGGCGCCGAACATGAACTCGTGGAATTCCGAGCGTACGATGCCGTCGCCATGCTCGCCGGAATGTGATCCTTTGTAGTCGCGCACCATCGCAAAGGCTTCCTCGGCAATGGCGCGCATCGACCGCACGTCCTTGTCGAGGCGCAGATTGAGCACCGGCCGCACATGCAGGCAGCCCACCGCGGCATGCGCATACCAGGTGCCGCGGGTGCCGTTCTTCTCGAATACTTCGGTCAGCCGTGCGGTGTAATCGGCAAGATGCTCCAAGGGCACGGCGCAGTCTTCGACGAAGGAGATCGGCTTGCCCGCCTCCTTCATCGACATCATGATGTTGAGCCCCGCGGTGCGCACCTCGGTGATCGCCGCTTGCAGCTTCGCGTCGAGCACTTCGACCACGCCGCCCCATTTGGCGCCGGTGCGGTCCCAGCCGATGCCGAGATCGCCGATCAATTCGGAAAGCCGCTTCAGCCGCCGCAAATTCTCGTCGTCGTCCTCGGCAAATTCGACAAACAGAATGGCCTCCGGATCGCCGCGCAGGAACGCATCCACCGTCGGCTTGAACATCGCGATGTCGCGCGCGAGCCCGAGCATGGTGCGATCGATCAGTTCGACCGCGATCGGGTTGAGCTTGACGATGAATTGCGCCGCCGCCATCGCCTCATGAAAGCTGCCGAAGTGAACCGCGCCCACAGCGCGGCGGCCGAGCTGCGGCGCGAGTTTCAGCTCGATCCTGGTCGAAAATGCCAACGTGCCTTCGGAGCCGACGAGCAGATGCGCAAGATTGATGTCGTTGCGCGAGGGCAGGAGCGCATCGAGATTATAGCCGCCGACGCGACGCTGCACTTTGGGAAAGCGGCGCTCGATTTCGTCCGCCTCGCGCGCGGCGACCGCGAGCAGATCCTTCACCAAGGCTTGCGGCACGTTGACGCCCGCGTCGCCCATGCGCCCGAAATGCGCCTGCGTGCCGTCGGCGAGCACCGCGTCGATCGACAGCACGTTCTCGCGCGTATTGCCGTAGCGCAGCGAGCGAGCGCCGCAGGAATTGTTGCCGACCATGCCGCCGATCGTGGCACGCGAGGCGGTAGAAATATCGACCGGAAACCACAAGCCCGTGGCTTTAAGCTTGCGATTGAGCTCGTCGAGCACGATGCCCGGCTCGACCACGCAGCGCCGGTTGACGGTATCGACTTCGAGCACGTTGTTGAGATGGCGCGAGCAGTCGATCACGACGGACCTGTTGACGGTCTGTCCCGCCTGCGACGTGCCGCCGCCGCGCGGCGTCACCGGCACGCCCGCAGCGCGGCAGATGCCGATCGCCCGATCGGCGTCCTCGATCGTGCGCGGCGTCACGACCCCGACCGGCATGATCTGATAATGCGACGCGTCGGTGGAATAGCGCCCACGCGTGAACACGTCGAACCGCACCTCGCCGGCCAGTTCGGCACGTAGTTTTCTTTCCAGGGCACTCCGGTTTTTTACCATTTACCGCTCCGGCACCTTGTCCTCCCTGGGCGAAATGCCCAAATTCGACGGAATAACAAAGGGCTAACGGTCGCGTCGAATAGACTTGACCGCAATGTCGCATCCGCTAATCAACGCCACAAGCCAACACGATGAGCCACGGCGCTTTCGGACATGCGCCGCCGGGGCCGTTCCGAAAAGTCCGAAGGAGCTTCTTCATGCCGCAGAACACCTCGCGCGCCGCCGGCCGCCATTTCCTGCAGATTCCGGGGCCGACGCCGCTGCCCGACCGCGTCATGCGCGCGATGGATATGCCGCTGATCGACCATCGCGGCCCGGACTTCGCCAAGCTCGGCAAGCGCTGCCTCGACGGCATCAAGACGATTTTCAAGACCGCCAATCCGGTCATCATCTATACCGCGACCGGCACCGGCGCCTGGGAAGCCGCTCTCGTCAACACCCTGTCGCCCGGCGACAAGGTGCTGATGTTCGAGACCGGCCAGTTCTCGACGCTGTGGAAGGCCATGGCGCAGAAGCTCGGGCTCAAGCCGGAGTTCATCGCCGGCGATTGGCGCACCGGCGCCGATGCGGCCAAGATCGAAGAACATCTGAAGAAGGACAAGGCGCACGAGATCAAGGCGGTCTGCGTGCTGCACAACGAGACCGCGACCGGCTGCCTGTCGCCGATCGAGCCGATCCGCAAGGCGATCGATGCCGCCAGCCACCCGGCGCTGCTGATGGTCGACACCATTTCCTCGCTGGCCTCGACCGACTACCGCCACGACGAATGGGGCGTCGACGTCACCGTCGGCGGCGCGCAGAAGGGCCTGATGCTGCCGCCCGGCATGTCGTTCAACGCCATCAGCGACAAGGCGCTGGCGGCGTCCAAGACCTCGAAGCTGACCAAGTCATTCTGGTCGTGGGACGACATGCTCAATATGAACAAGCAGGGCTTCTTCCCCTACACGCCGGCGACGCAAATGCTGTATGGGCTCGCGGCGTCGATCGACATGCTGCACGAGGAAGGCCTCGACAATGTCTTCGCGCGCCATCATCGGCTCGCGGAGGCGACGCGGCGCGCGGTACGCGCCTGGGGCCTCGAAATCCTCTGCCGCGATTCGCAATATTATTCGCCGACCATCACCGCGGTGCTGCTGCCGGACGGCCATGATGCCGACGCGTTCCGCGGGCTCGCGCTCGACACCTTCAATATTTCCTACGGCGCAAGCTTCGGGCCTTATGCGAAAAAATATTTCCGCATCGGCCATCTCGGCGACGTCAACGATGCCTGGCAGCTCGGCGCGCTGGCCGCGACCGAAATGGCGCTGTCGCTTGCCGGCATTCCGCACAAAAAGGGCGGCGTGCAGGCGGCGATGGACTACATCGTCTCGGCGCATTCCGGCAACGCCCGGGCGGCGGCGGAGTAGCTTTCCGCGTTCATCGGCTTTCTGAAAGTTGCAACGCCGGCTCTGCAAAGATCCGGCGTTTCCTGCGTCAGGACAGCGGCACGCTGCCGACCTGGTCCTTGAATGCCGGGCGCGACGAGATCGCGGCATACCAGCGCTCGAAATTGCGCAAGGGCGGGCGGTCCGGCACGAGCTGGCGATAGCGATAGGCCATGATGGCGACGGGAATGTCGCCATATGAAAACGAATCACCGGCAAGATAGGCGGTCTTGCCGAGCTGCTCGTCCATCATGCCGAATGCCACGGTGGACTTCTTTTTCCCCTCTTCGATCGCGGTGTGATTGCGCTTCTCCGGCGGGGTCCGGATGAGGCCCCAGAACACCGGCGTCAGCGCCGGACCGCAGACCGAAAGCTGCCAGTCCATCCATTTGCTCGCCAGCGCCCGCCCCCGCAGGTCGGCCGGCTCCAGTACGGCCGCTTTGTGCTTGGCGGCGAGATAGCGCACGATGGTGTTGGATTCCCACAACAGGAAGCCGTCTTCTTCCTCCAGCGTCGGCACCAACCCGTTCGGATTCTTGGCGAGATATTCGGCTTCGTTGTTCTTGCCGAACGCACCGCCGATATCGATGCGCTCATGTGCCAGGCCGATCTCGCCGATCGCCCACATCACCTTTTGCACGTTCGACGACGTGTTCCGGCCCCAGACTTTGATCACCAGCTTCCTCCCGCCATCACCGACCGTCATGGCCGGCGTCGCTTCGCTCGCCCATGTTCCGGCCATCTCGTATCATTGAGCACTGAGTGAAACGTATCGGGCCCCCTGGGACAAGCCCGGGCACGACACCTTCAGATATGCGCTAGAGTCAATCGATCCGCCGCGCCTCTTCGGGCAGCATGATCGGAATGCCGTCACGGATCGGATAAGCGAGCTTGGCGGCACGCGAAATCAATTCCTGTTTCGCCGCGTCATATTCCAAGGGCGTCTTGGTCAGCGGACAGACCAGGATTTCGAGAAGCTTCGGATCGACACTGTCGGCGGGACGATCGGCCATGATGAGCTCCAATGACGAAATTCACTGCAATTGCGTTTCGCCGGGCGTCTTGCCCTTGGCGAGTTCGATCTCGGTGACGGCGACCAGGATTTCGGCGCGCGTCTTCAAATCCGGCGCTTCGAGCATCGCCTGCTTTTCGGCGGTGTCATAGGGCGACATCATCGCCAAAGCATTGACCAGAGCCTCGTTCGGCGCGTTCTCGATGCCTTCCCAGTCGGCTTTCAGATTATTGGCCTTGAGAAACGCGGTGAGCGCGCGCAGCAGCGACTTGCGGTCGACTTCGTCTTCGCCCTTGCGCGCGGTGAAGTCGCCCACGAACGGCTGATAGGTCACGCGGCATTGGCGATAGGGCGTCGTCACCGCAAGCTCCTCGGCGATGCGGAAGCGCGAGACGCCGGTGAGCTGAATGAGATAGCGGCCGTCGCCGCTCTCGGCGAATTGCGTCATCCGCCCGACGCAGCCGACGTGAAACAGATGCGGCTTCTCCTTGTCGGGACCGGGATGCGCGGGGTCGGGCTGGATCATGCCGATCAGGCGGTGCGGCGTGCGCAGCGCGTCTTCGACCATGGCGAGATAGCGCGGCTCGAAAATATTGAGCGGCATCTGCCCGCGCGGCAGCAACAGCGCGCCCGGCAGCGGAAACACCGGGATCACGTCGGGGAGCTCGTCCGGCCCTTTATAGCTCGTGTTCATCGGCATGCCGTAGTCCATTTCGCGACGGCATCCAAAATCATTCTTGACGCACGATCTTTATCCGAAAACCGGAACGCCACTTTTCGGGATCATGCTTTACGCGAACAAGATCGACGACAGTTTCCGGCGTCCCTCGATGGTAGCCTCATCGGTCGGGCCCCAGGCATCGAAGAACTGCACAAGCTGCTTGCGGGCGCCGTCATCGTTCCATTTGCGATCGCGTTTGACGATCGTAATCAGGTGGTCGAGCGCATCCTGGCGCCGGCCCTTGCCGTTGAGCGCCAGCGCGAGATCGAACCGCGCCTGATGGTCAAGCGGATTAGTGGCGACCTTCTGTTCAAGCTCGGCGATCGGGCCGAGCGATTTGGCCTGCTCGACAAGGTCGAGCGCCGCACGGGCCGCGGTGACCGCCGCATCGTTGCGCTTTCCTTCCGGAATCATGGCGAGCGTCTGCTTGGCCTGATCGATCGCGCCGGTTTCGACATAGCAGCGTACGAGGCCGGCGAGCGCCGGGACATTTTCGGGGTCCTCGGCGAGAAGCTGCGCGTAAAGGTCGGCCGCACCCGCGGCGTCGCCTTCGGCCAGCGCCGCATCGGCCGCCTTGAGCAGATCCTTGGCCTCGCCGCCGATGCGGTCCTTGGTCAGCCGCTCGAGGAAGGCGATGACCTGGCTTTCCGGCAGCGCGCCCATGAAGCCGTCGGCCGGCTGGCCGTTGACGAAGGCGATCACGGCCGGGATCGACTGGATGCCCATCTGACCGGGAATGGCCGGATGCTCGTCGATGTTCATCTTGACGAGCTTCACCTTGCCTTTGGCGGCCTTCACGGTCTTTTCCAGCACCGGCGTGAGCTGCTTGCACGGCCCGCACCATGGCGCCCAGAAGTCGACCAGCACCGGCTGGCGCCGCGATTCCTCGATGACGTCCTTTACGAAGGCCTGCGTCGTCGTGTCCTTGACGAACCCGTCGGCAACCGCGGTTTGCGCGTCCTGCAACATGTCCCTGCCCTAGCACATGATCCCGAAGAACAACTGCCAGTTCCGGAAAGATCATGCCGAAATGGAAATTCAGCCCCCGTCCGCCCGCTCATGCCGGCAGCCCGGGGCCAGCTCTGTTCGCCCCGTTAAATGGTAAGAAAACGCCGCAATTGCAATCGGCATTTGTCGTGGCGGGCGGGGCCGCGGCCGCGCTGGTTAGGGCATCCTTTCCGGCGCCTCCCCATTCCCGTCGCCGCTGAGGACTTCGATCCGCGGCGGGTGGCCGGTGGCTTGGAGGAACTTGACCAGGTCGGCCCGCGTAATCGTGGTCGTGCCGGTATTGGTCAGCGGATGAAAGTGCAGCACCTCATGCGCCATCATCGCCGCGTCGAGCACCACGGTGACGCGCCGCTCCCTGTCGTTCAGCACCGAAAATGGCGTCACCGAGCCGGGTTCGACGCCGAGAAGTTCGCGCATCAATGCGGCCGAGCCAAAGGAGAAGCGTCCGGAGGCGCCGAGCCGCCGGTGCAGCGATTTGAGCTCTATGGCGGTGTCTTCCAGCGCCGTGACCAGAAAGGGGCTGCCCTTCTTGTCGCGCACGAACAGGTTCTTGGTATGTCCCTCTGCACCCTCGCCGCGCAGCGCCCGCCCTTCCGCCACCGTGAAGACGGGGGCATGCCAGGCGGTCCGATGCGGGATATTCAGGCTGGCGAAATAGGCGAAAAGGTCGTCGGGCGAGGCGGACATTGCGTCGAAATCTGCCGTATCTGTCGGTTTCCCATACGCCGAGCCTGCCCCGGTTGCAAAATGAGACCGGCTTTGGCATAGCTTCGCGCGGTCGGCCCGACTATATGTCGGCTGATCGTAGGGCCTCCGCCGCGGCGGCCGGCCGTTTACCCTTCTCGGATGCGGGTGTAGCTCAGGGGTAGAGCACAACCTTGCCAAGGTTGGGGTCGAGGGTTCGAATCCCTTCGCCCGCTCCAATTCAAATCAAGCTCGGCTAGCTCTTGGTTTTGGGCTTGGCTTTGGCCTTGCTTTTGGACTTGCCTTTGGCTTTGGACGTGTTCAGGGCCACGGCAGCGCGGATGAGCGCCTTCAATGCCGTCGCGTCGATCCTGTCGCCCTGGCGAAAGTCGATGGCGCGCCTTACGTTGCCCTCGAGGCTGGAATTGAACAAGCGCGACGGATCCTTCAGCGCCGCCCCTTTGGCGAAGGTCATCTTCACGACGGCCTTGTAGGTCTCGCCGGTGCAGATGATGCCGTCATGCTCCCATACCGGTACCCCGCGCCACTTCCATTCCTCGATGACGTCGGGATCGGCTTGCCTGATCAAGGCCCGCAGCCGGCCGAGCATCTCGCCCCGCCAGTCGCCGAGCTCCTTGATTCTCGCGTCGATCAGCTGAGATGGAGATTTGCTATGCGGCGACCCGCTCGTCGTCATGACCGTTTCTCTTGCTTTGCCGAGACGTTGGCAGATCGGAAGTTGCCGTAACCGTGCCGATTTTCGACCTGGAGCATAGTGGGACTATATTTTTTGGGCGACTATAATTCTGCCGAAGTCGGGACCGGAGTTCGAATCCCGTCGCCCCGCTCCATGCGGCGCGAAATGTGAGACCAAATACCAAAGCAAAAGCTGATCATGTATATCCCGCCGGCCTTTCGCGAAGACGACATTGCCACCATCCATGCCGCGATCCGCGCAGCGCGGTTGGCGAGCTTTGTCACCGCCACGGCGGACGGCCTGATCGCGACACCGCTGCCGATGATCCTCGACGAGACCGAAGGGCCGCACGGCACGCTCTATGGACACGTCGCGCGCGCCAATCCGCAATGGAAGCTTGCGCCGATCGGCGACGCCATGGCCATCTTCATGGGGCCGGACGCTTACGTGACGCCGTCGTGGTACGCGACCAAGCGCGAGACCGGCAAGGTCGTGCCGACCTGGAACTACGTCGCCGTGCACGTCTATGGCGCGGTCGAATTCTTCGAAGACGCGGATCGATTGCGTAATGTCGTCACGCGGCTGACCAATCTGCACGAAGCGTCGCGCGCCGTCTCCAAAGGCGCCGAGTCCGCACGCGTCGAGCTTTGGGCGGTGACCGATGCACCGGAAGACTTCATCAAGTCGCAGTTGCGCGGGATCGTCGGCTTGCGCATGCCCATCAGCCGTATCGATGGCAAGCGCAAGATGAGCCAGAACCGCAGCGCCGAAGACCGTGCCGGCGTAGCCGACGGTTTGGCCGCGAGCGACAACGCTGTGGATCGCGCCGTCGCCAGGCTCATTCCGAAATGAACAAACCCGCGGCTGAGTGGTTCTTCGCCTTTGTTTCTGAGTTCGCCGAACACCTGCTCCGCCGACGAGTGGCGCAGCAATAAGCGCCGATCCAGTGATCCGCGCAAAACCGATCGCTTGGATGACGGCTTGGGACCGAAGCAATCCGATCGCCTTTTTCGGAGGCCGGCCTTCAGCCGCCGAGATCAGCGCGCCGGCCGCGCTGGATTGCCCGTCACCCAAGCTCCTCGCAATGGCGGGCGTGGATCGCGCGCGCATGCGCCGCGGGCGCATGCAGTATTGCGTCTTTGCCGGATGTGGCGGATCGAAGAACGCTATATCCAGGCGGTGAAAATCGGGGGCGGGCGAACAGCTGGCATGGACGAGCAGGACGAACAATATTGGCGGCGCAATCTCGCCGTATGCCTTGTCGGCTCGTTCACCACGATCGTGGCGATGACGCTGCTGCTGCCGTTTCTGCCGCTCTATATCGCAGAACTCGGCGTCACCGCACCGGCGGCGATCGCACAATGGTCGGGCGTGGCCTTCGGCGCGACCTTCTTCGCCGCGGCTTCGATCGCGCCGTTTTGGGGCTGGATGGCGGACCGTTATGGCCGAAAGCTCATGCTGGTGCGCGCCAGCCTCGGCATGGCGATCGTGCAATCGCTGATGGGCATGGCCCACAACGTGCTGGAACTCGTGGGCTTGCGCCTGTTTGCCGGCTTTGCCGGCGGCTATGCGTCCGGGGCGACGATTCTGGTCGCGACGCAAACGCCCAGGCACCGCTCCGGCTGGGCGCTCGGCATGCTCAATTCCGGCATCATGGCCGGCAGCTTGGCCGGCCCGCTGATCGGCGGCACGCTGCCGCCTTTGATCGGCATTCGCAATACATTCTTGCTCGCCGGCGGCGCGATTTTTCTCACCTTCCTCGCCACCACTTTCCTCATCAAAGAGGAGAAGCGCTCGGCCTCGACCAAAAAGGCCGCGGCCGCGGCACGCTGGTCGCAAATACCCGACAAGCGGCCGGTCATCGCCATGCTGGCGGTCGGGACATTGCTGACCTTCGCCAATATGTCGATCGAGCCGATCATCACGCTCTATGTCGGGCAACTGGTCGAAGCCTCGCGCATCACCTTCGTCTCCGGCCTGACGATGTCGGCGGCGGCTTTGGGCGCCATTCTCTCCGCGGCGCGGCTCGGCAAGCTCGCTGATCGCATCGGGCACTGGCCGGTCGTCATCATCACGGTCGCGATCTCGGCGGCTCTTTTGATCCCGCAGGCTTTCGTCACCGCGGGCTGGCAGCTCGTCGCCTTGCGCTTCCTCATGGGGCTCTCGCTCGGCGGCCTGATGCCCTGCGTCACCAGCATCATCCGCCTCAGCGTCCCCGACGCCGTCGCTGGGCGCGTGCTCGGTTATGCGACGTCGTCGACTTATTTCGGCCAGGTGGCGGGCCCGATCCTTGGCGGCTTTGTCGGCGGCCATATCGGCATGCGCGCGGTGTTCCTCGGCACCGCCATTCTAATGGCGCTCGGCGCCGCCTATGCGTGGCTCGCACAGCCGGACCGCGCATGACGCCTTCTGAAAATTGCACCCTTGCCTTCCGCCAGCGGTGGCGAATGGGCTAAGTTGCGCGCCAATGACAACAAGCGCCGCCGCAAAGCTCCAAAGGCTTTTGCCGCGCAAGAGAGAGCCATTATTCGTTCCGACCTGATCCGATTGGGCCTGCTCTGGCTGTGCGGCGCATGTTTGCGCCTGACCGTGCTGGCGATTCCGCCGGTCGTGCCGCTGTTGCACGCTGACCTGCATCTGTCCGAAACCGCGATCGGCTGGCTCTCGAGCCTGCCGCCGATGCTGTTTGCCATCGCAGCGATTCCCGGCGCGCTCTTGATCGCGCGCTTCGGCATTCTGCCGGCCCTGATCATAGGCCTCTTGATCAATGCGTTCGGCTCGGCCGCGCGCGCCGCTTATCCGGACGCGATCTCGCTCTACATGTCGACCATCGTGATGGCGGCCGGTGTCTCGATCATGCAGCCGTCGCTGCCGCCTTTGGTGCGCGCCTGGTTTCCGCATCGCGTCGGCTTTGCAACGGCCGTCTACACCAATGGCCTTCTTCTCGGCGAGACGCTAACGGTCGCGCTCACCATCCCGCTCGTGCTGCCGCTCGTTCATAACAGCTGGCGCGCGAGCTTCGTCGTCTGGTCGATGCCGGTTCTGCTGACGGCGGTTCTGGTCATGATCTGCATTGGTGCGCTCGGCGGCACCCAACAGACCGCCGTTTCGACCAATCGCCGATGGTGGCCGGATTGGCGGCAGCCTTTGATCTGGCGGCTCGGTACCATCCTCGGCAGCATCAACGCCATGTATTTCGTCGCCAATGCGTTCCTGCCGGATTATGTCACCGCCATGGGCCGCGCCGATCTGATCGGTCCGGCGCTGACCGCGCTGAATTTCTGCCAGGTGCCGGCGTCCGTCATCATGCTCGGCCTTGCCGGCCGCCTGTTGAAGGAGCCATGGGCCTATCGCATCAGCGGCGGGCTCGCGGTGCTCTGCATCGTCGGCATGATCACGATGAACGGTTATTGGATCGTGTTCTGGTGTGGCGTGTTCGGCTTTGTCGTCGCCGTGACGCTTGTTCTTGTGCTGGCTTTACCGTCGGTGCTCGGTGCGCCTGACGATGTGCATCGCACCTCCGCCGGCATGTTCACCATCAGCTACAGCGTCGCGATGGTGCTGTCGGTGCTCGGCGGCTGGCTATGGGATTTGACGCATCTGCCCGTCGCCGGCCTGGCGCCAGCCGTGGTCTGCGGACTTGTCGTGGTGCTGTTGTCCTCAACAGTACGCCACACATACCGACCAACGACTGCCTGATTGCGCACGATCCACTTTTCCGGATCGTGCGCTAATTTCCGATCGCCAGCGCACCGCGGGTGCGCGGATCGGCGGCGCCCATAATGCCTTTCGGCGTCACCATGATCGAATTGGCCGACGTGAACGGCCGCTGCAGAGCGATGGTGTCGCCGTAAGCCTGCAGCGCGGCGACAAGCTCGGGGGCAAGCGCCGGCTCGACATAGACCTGGTCAGGCATCCATTGATTGTGGATCCGCGGCGCCGCCACGGCGGCGGCAATGTCCATGTTGCGGTCGATCGCATTGATGATGACCTGCAGCACCGTGGTGATGATACGGCTGCCGCCGGGCGAGCCGGTGATGAGAACAGGCTTGCCGTCTTTGAGCAGAATCGTCGGCGTCATCGACGACAACGGCCGCTTGCCGGGGCCGGGCGCATTGGCGGCCGCGCCAAGGAGCCCATACGCATTCGGCGAATTGGGCTTGGCGGCGAAATCGTCGAGTTCGTTGTTGAGGAGCACGCCGGTGCCTTCAGCCACGAGACCGACGCCGAAGCTGAAATTCAAGGTGTAGGTATTGGAGACTGCATTGCCGAAACGGTCGATCACCGAGAAATGCGTGGTGTTATGCCCTTCGGGATCGACCGCACCGCCGGCACGGATGGCGCTCGCCGGCGTCGCATGCGCCGGATCGATGGTGGCGCGCCAGGCCGCGGCATAGTCTTTCGAGATCAGGCGCTCGACCGGATTTTGCACCTTGTCCGGATCGCCGAGAAACAGCGTGCGATCGGCATAGGCGCGCTTCATCGCCTCGACTTCCAGATGCAGCAGTTCCTGTTTTTCGACATGGGCGAGATCGTAGCCCTCGAGAATGTTGAGCATCTCGATCAGCCCGACGCCGCCCGACGACGGCGGCGCCATCGAGACCACGTCGTAGCCGCGATAGGTGCCGCGCACCGGCGCCCGCTCGACGGCGCTGTAATCGTGCAGATCGTCGGCCGTCATCACGCCGCCCGCGGCCTGCACTGCGTCGGCGATCTCACCGGCCGTCGGTCCCTCATAGAACGCGCTCGGACCCTCGCGCCCGATGGCTTCGAGCGTGTCGGCAAGATCGGTCTGCACCAGGCGATCGTCGGTGGTGACCGGACTGCCGTCCTTCTTGAAGAAGATTTTCACCGTCGAGGGCCAGCGCACCAGCCGGGCTCGCTCGTTGGGCAGCGATTCGGCCTTGTCGTCCTCGAAGCTGATGCCTTCGCGCGCCATCTTGACCGCAGGCGCGATCAGTTGCGCCAGCGTGAACTTGCCGGAGCCGTATTTGTCTTCGGCGAGCGTCAGCCCGGCGACCGTGCCGGGCACGCCGATGGCGAGCGCGGAATCGCGCGATTTCTGCGGGTCAGCATTGCCCTGCGCGTCGAGAAAGCTCCGGGCATTGATGCCGCGCGGCGCGGTCTCGCGGTAATCGATGGTGGTGTCGGTGCCATTGGCGAGATGAATCACCATGAAGCCGCCGCCGCCGAGATTGCCGGCACGCGGATAGGTCACCGCCAGCGCAAAGCCGACCGCGACCGCGGCATCCACGGCATTACCGCCCTTTTGCAGGATGTCATTGCCGACGCGGGCGGCACGCGCCTCCTGCGCGACCACCATGCCATTCTGCGCCAGCACGCCCTGCGCGGACGATGTCTGGCTGTCCTGCGCCAAAGCGACCGCAGGAAAAAGCAGGCACCAGATGAATGCGGAAAGGCAAAGGCGACGCGGCAAAAGTCTCAAATTCGGCATCGCTTCGATTGCGGCTCCGATTACGGCGTTGAACTTAAAAGCTGGGCACTCACAACATGCTTGGCAAGACGCGATCCGGCGGGCGATGCCCGTCGAGAAACGTTTTTATATTCACGATGACCTTCTCGCCCATATCGATGCGGCCCTCGAGAGTAGCGGAGGCGAGATGCGGCAACAGCACGACTTTGCCGGCGCGCGCCAGCTTGACGAGTTTCGGACTGACCGCGGGTTCATGCTCGAACACGTCGAGTCCGGCGCCGGCGATGTCGCCGCTCTCGATCAAGCGAGCGAGCGCATTCTCATCGATCACTTCGCCGCGCGCGGTATTGACGATATAGGCGTCGGGGCGAACGAGCTTGAGCCGCCGCGCCGAAAGCAAATGATAGGTTGCCGGGGTGTGTGGACAATTGACCGAGATGATGTCCATGCGGGCGAGCATTTGATCGAGGCTCTCCCAATAGGTCGCGTGCAATTCCTCCTCGATCTCGGGCGCAACGCGGCGGCGGTCGTAATAATGGATTTTCAGGCCGAACGCCTGTGCGCGCCGCGCCACCGCCTGGCCGATACGGCCGAGCCCGACAATGCCGAGACGCTTGCCCCAGATGCGATGGCCGAGCATCCAGGTCGGGCTCCAGCCGGTCCATTCGCGGTCGCTGGTGAGCACCTGCGCACCCTCGGCAAGCCGCCGCGGCACCGCAAGGATCAGCGCCATGGTCATGTCGGCGGTGTCCTCGGTGAGGACGCCCGGCGTATTGGTCACGGTGATGCCGCGCTGCACGGCGGTGGCGACGTCGATATTGTCGACGCCGTTGCCGAAATTGGCGATGAGCTTGAGCTTTTCGCCGGATTGGCTGAGCACCGATTTGTCGATGTGATCGGTGACCGTCGGCACGATGACATCGGCGGTCTTCACCGCCTGGATCAGTTCGGCCTGGCTCATCGGCTTGTCGTCGGTGTTGAGCCGCGCGTCGAACAGTTCGCGCATGCGCATTTCGACGCCGTCCGGCAGACGGCGGGTGACCACGACCAGCGGCTTCTTGGGCGGTGCCATAAACGCCTCTTGCCCTGCCTCTTCGCGCAGCCCTTAAGCGCTGCCTCCGACGCGGTGGTTTCCGACATGAGCCGCGGCAATTCAGCTGCAAAATCGCGCTGCCTGCGACGGTTGGTCAGCCCCACCCGCTCATTCAATTCTCTTTAACCCCCCTGGCCGAAACTGCGCCGGGGAGCCGGTGCTTTAAAATCTCTCTAGCAGATGGCCGGGCTTCCGACAAAGCGCGCCGGAACTTTGGCGCGAGGCGTTAATAACGGGGTTTGGGGCGTATCGCGATGATTTTGCGGCGGCAAAAGCTGGCTGCCTATCTGGTGCGGGCGGGGATACCGCTGCTGCTTGCGCTTGTCTGCGCCGCTACAACTGCCGCACCGACGGCGACGAGAGCGCGGGCCGGCACCGACAGCACGAGCGGGCTGCCGGTTCCGCGCTTTGTCAGTCTCAAGGCCGACCGCGTCGCCGTTCGCGGCGGCCCCGACAAGGACCACGACATCTCCTGGATCTATACCCGCGTCGGCTGGCCGGTCGAAATCACCGCCGAATTCGAGAACTGGCGCCGTATTCGCGACGCCGACGGCTCGGAGGGCTGGGTCTATCATTCGCTCCTGTCAGGCAAGCGCACCGGCGCGGTGCAGATGAAGTCGAAAACCGATCTCGCGCCGCTTTACGCCGAGCCGAACGACAAGAGCACGGTGACCGCGCAGTTACAGGTCGGCGTCTTGGGCACGGTCAAGCGCTGCACCGGCACATGGTGCGAAATCTACGGCGACGGTTTCGACGGCTGGATCGCGCAGAACGAGTTGTGGGGTGTTTATCCCAACGAGAAGTTCGACTAGAGCATGATCCGGAAAAGACCGGATCAGGCATTGGAAAGCGCCGGCGCCCTCATTGCGCCTGGACAAGCGCAATCAGGCCTTTGAGTATGGCGATCGGTGCCGGCGGACAGCCGCGGATGTGCAAGTCGACCGGCACGACATCGGCAACCCCACCCGCTACGGCATAGCTGCCGGCAAAAATGCCGCCGTCGAGCGCACAATCGCCGAGCGCGACCACCCATTTGGGATCAGGCGTTGCCCGGTAGGTTCGCTCCAAGGCCTCGCGCATATTTTTGGTGACGGGCCCGGTCACCAAGAGCACGTCGGCGTGACGCGGCGATGCGACAAAGCGCAGACCGAAACGCTCGATATCGTAGAATGCGTTGTTGATCGCATGGATTTCGAGTTCGCAGCCGTTGCACGAGCCGGCATCGACCTCGCGGATCGACAAGCTGCGGCCGAGCCGCCGCCGCGCCGCGCGTTCGAGGCTCGCAGCCAATTCCGCGAGAGCCGCGTCATCGGCCGTCGGCGGCGTTTCGGTGAGCGGCCCGCGGGTAAGGCTCTCGAGAAGAGTTCGGCGCATCAGATATCGTGCCCCGAATACGAGCAATTGAACGACTTATTGCAGAGCGGGAAATCGGCGACGATATTGCCTTCAATGGCGGCCTCAAGAAGCGGCCATTGAAACCACGACGGATCGCGCAGATGGCAGCGGATGACGCGTCCATCCTCGATCCGCGCCGCGGCCAGCACATCGCCGCGGAAACCTTCGGCAAAGCCCAGGCCTTCTCCGGTGCTGCCGCGGCGATCGATTGCGGTGACCGCCGGCCCCCCGGGCAGGCGCGCAATGATCTGCTCGATCAGCGCAAGGCTCTGTTCGACTTCATGGATGCGGATCCACACCCGTGCATTGACGTCGCCTGCCGTCAATACCGGAACGGTGAAGTGGAGTTCATCGTAGGGGGCATAAGGGAGCGCTTTACGCGCATCGAAGTCGCGGCCGCTGGCGCGTCCGACAAAACCCGGCGCGCCGAACGTCTCGGCGTAATCGCTGCGCACGATGCCGGTCGAGGCGGTGCGGTCCTGCAGCGATGCGGTATTGTCATAAAGCTGAACCAGAAGCGGAAAGCGCTGCCGGAACATTTTCAGTGCGGCTTGCAAGATCGGCGGGCCGTCGGCGTGCAGATCGGTCGCCACGCCGCCGGGGACAACGCAGTCCATCATCAGGCGATGTCCAAAACAGGCATCGGCGGCGCGCAGGACCTGCTCGCGCAGGATGCCGCAATGCGCGTGCATGATGGCGAAGGACGCGTCATTGCAGATGGCGCCGATATCGCCGAAATGATTGGCGAGCCGCTCGAGCTCCGCCATCAGCGCGCGCAGATAGCGCGCCCGCACCGGCACCTCGACATCGAGCGCGGCTTCGACCGCATGCGCAAAGGCGATGCCATAGGCGACGGTGCTGTCACCTGATGTGCGTGCGGCAAGTCTCGCGGCGCGCTCGATGTCGGCGCCGGCCATCAGCCCTTCGATGCCCTTGTGCGCATAGCCCAGCCGCTGTTCGAGCCTCACCACCGTCTCGCCGGAACACGTGAAGCGGAAATGGCCGGGCTCGATGATCCCGGCATGAACCGGACCGACCGGGATGCGATGCAGGCTTTCGCCTTCAACCGGGAGAAAGTCGTAGGCCGGACGTGGATCAACCGCCGGCAGGCGCGTGCCGAGCGGAAACTCCACGTCCCAAAAACCAAGATCGAGCCATGGCCGCGCGTCGGACGCGCCGACCGGCTCGAGTCCGTAGAGGCTATGGATTGCACGCTCCAGCCTGATCGCCGGTGGATGCGGCGCGCCGACGGAGGGAAATGTCTGCAGCGGGCATTCCAGCGTCACGACCGCGATATCGGCGCCGTTCCGGGTCATTGCCGCCAAATGCACCAGGCCCGGCGTGCCGGATTCACCCCAAAGTCCAAGCAGCGTCGCACGTCCGGCGGCAAGCTCGCTGACGGCCGCGCGCCAGCCGTCTTCAGTCACGACGACACGCGGCCATGGCCGATGCGCCTCGATCCGGCGACCCTGTGCAGCGATCTCGCGCAGTGAAGCCATACGGTTCATCCCAGAAGCTTCGCCACGTTCTCGAACCAGGCGACGAGTGCAGGCGGCAGATAGATGCCGGCCATCAGCACCAGCGCCAGATGCGCGAACATCGGGACGTAAGATGCGTCGGTCTTGCCGTTCGGTCCACGCGGCTCGCCGAAGGCGATGCTGTTGAGGCGCAGAAACAAAGCGGCAAGGGCGACCAGCAGTCCGAACACCAGCACCAGGGCCAAGAGCGGCGCGCGCGCAAAGGTTGAACTCACCACCAGGAACTCGCTCATGAAAATGCCGAGCGGCGGCAGGCCGGCGATAGCCACGACGCCGAGGATCAGCCCCCAGCCAAGCACCGGATGCGTCTCGGTGAGGCCGCCCATATCGGCGATGCGCTGCGTGCCCTTGACCTGCGCGACATGACCGACAGCGAAGAAGATCGCCGATTTGGTCAGCGAATGCATGGTCATGTGGAGAAGGCCGGCGAAATTGGCGAGCGGCCCGCCCATGCCGAAGGCGAAAGTGATGATGCCCATATGCTCGATCGAGGAATAGGCGAACATGCGCTTGATGTCGCGCCGGCGGTACAGCATGAAGGCGGCGAAGACGAGCGACAGCAGGCCGAGCGTCACCATCAGCGGACCGGGCGCGAGCGCCGCCGGATTGGCCGCGAGCAGCATCTTGAAGCGCAGCAGCGCGTAGAGCGCGACATTGAGCAGCAAGCCCGACAGCACTGCCGAAATCGGCGTCGGTCCCTCGGCATGTGCGTCGGGGAGCCAGGCATGGAGCGGCGCGAGCCCTACTTTGGTGCCGTAGCCGAGCAAAAGAAAGACAAAGGCAAGATCGAGCAACGCCGGATCGAACTCGCGGGAGCGGGTCACCAACACGGTCCACACCATGGCGTCGAGACCCTCGCCGACCACCGGCCGCGCCGCCATGTAAACGAGGATGGTGCCGAACAAAGCCAGCGCGATGCCGACGCTGCCGAGGATGAAATATTTCCAGGCCGCTTCGAGCGCCTCATGGGTGCGATAGATGCCGACCATGAGCACGGTGGTCAGCGTCGCGAGCTCGATCGCCACCCACATCAGGCCGATATTGTTGGCTATCAGTGCGAGATTCATCGCGAACATCAAGAGCTGATACATCGCGTGATAGAACCGCACGAAGGGCGGCGTCAGCCGCCCGGTCTCGAGCTCGTGGCCGATATAGCTGGCGCTGAACAAGGCCGTGGTGAAGCCGACAAAGGTGGTGAGCACGACGAACGTGCTATTGAGGTCGTCGACCAGGAGATAGGGGCCCGGCGCCGGCCGCCGAAAGAACAGCGACAGGGCGCAGACGAGCGTGAGCGCCGTCGCCAGCACGTTCAACCGCGCCGTCAGTCGATAGCCGGGAAGCAGCGCGAGCAGAACGGCGGCGACGGCCGGGATCGCCAGCAGACCGGCCATTGCGTTAAAGGTGACGGCGTCGCTCATCGGCGTTCCCCGCGGAAACGATCAAGCGCCTGGACGTCCACCGTGTCGAAACGCTCGCGGATGCGGAACAGGAATATCCCGATCACGATGAAAGCGATCAGGACCGAGAAGGCGACGCTGATCTCGACCACAAGCGGCATGCCCTTGGCGCCGGTCGCCGCGAGCACAAGCCCGTTCTCAAGCGACATGAAGCCGACCACCTGGCTCACGGCGTTGCGCCGCGTCACCATCATCAACAGGCCAAGAAGGATGACCGAGAGCGCGAAGGCGAGATCCTCGCGCGCCAGCGGATCGGCCTCCTGCGTCACGCGCAGCATCACGACCATCGACAGCGCGACCAGCCCGATGCCGGTGAGCATGACCGGACCGACGCCGATCGCCTTCTCGATCTCGCGGTGAATGCCGAGCCGCACGATCATGCGATGGAGCGCAACGGGAATCACGATGGCTTTGAAGACGAGCGCGATCGCCGCAGTGATGTAGAGATGCGGGGCATCCTGAACGAATGCCTGCCAGGCGACGGAAGCCGCAAGCACCAGCGCATGCAGGGCATAGACGTTGAGCAGCGCGTAAAGCCGATCCTGATAGAGCTCGAGAAAGCTGACCAGAACCAGCGAGCCGGCAAGCAGATGGGCGATGTCGAATTCGATACCGTGCATCAGAAGCTCGCCGACACGAACCGCAAGAGCGTCGCCAGCAGGCCTAACATCAGCGCTGCGCCGAGGAATTCCGGCACCCTGAACACCCGCATCTTGGCGATCGAGGTCTCGAACACGGCGAGCAGAAAACCGCCGAGCGCGAGCTTGCCGAGATAGGCGAAGATTCCGAGCGCGAGCGTCGGCGCCGAAGCACCCGCCGACTCGATGTCCCAGGGCAGGAAGATGCAGGCCAAGAGCGACACGTAAAGGAGAAGCTTGAGCGCCGCGGACAATTCGATCAGCGCCAGATGCCGGCCCGAATATTCGAGCACCATGGCCTCGTGCACCATGGTCAGTTCGAGATGCGTCGCGGGATTGTCGATCGGGACCCGGCCGTTCTCGGCGAGAGCCACCATGACGAGGCCGAACAAGGCAAGCCCCAGCGACACGCGCAGGCCGACCTGCGGCGAGGCCATGAACTCGGCAACGTTCGAAAGCTGGGTCGAGCCGGCGATCAAAGCCAGCGTGAAAACCACCATGATCATCGCCGGCTCGGCGAGCGAAGCGATCATCGCTTCGCGGCTCGAGCCGATGCCGCCGAAACTGGTGCCGACGTCAAGGCCGGCAAGCGCGATGAAGAAGCGCGCGCTGCCGAGCAGCGCGATGATGGCGATAAGATCAGCCGACCAGGAGTACAACAGGTCGATGCGGAACGTCGGAATGAGCGAGGCCGCGACCCAGGTGGCGGCAAAAACCAGATAGGGCGTGGTGCGGAACAGCCACGACGCCTGATCGGCGAGCACGACTTCCTTGCGGCTCAGGCGGACGAGATCGCGATAGGGCTGGATCAGCGGCGGCCCTTGCCGGCGCTGCAGCCGCGCCTTCATCTTACGCACAAAGCCGGTGAACAGCGGCGCCAGCACGAGCAGCAGCAACATCTGGCCGCCCTGAATCAGGAGATCGCGGATCAGGGCCATAGCGCGAGCACCACAAGCAGAATCACCAGCGCGCCGAACACCAGACTCAGAAACTGGCGAATGGTCAGGAATTGCAGCGGATTGAGCCGATCGGCAGCGGCATCGACAGCGTCGGCGATCGGAACGTAGAGGAAGTCCCAGATCAGGTCGCGCATGCTGACTTTCAGCTGCGCCGGACGCATGTCGCCTGGCGGCGGCATCTCGACAATCTCCTCGGCACGAAACAGCGTCGCGCCGAAGACCCGGCGAATCGGCTCGGCCAAGCTCATGGCCGTGTACTGCGTCGCCGGGCTCGAATCGGGATAGCCGCAGTCCCAGGCCGGAGCGCGGCGCAGCCGATCCGAGGCAAGCCGATGGATGGCCGAAGCAGCCAGCGACCCCGAGATGATCATGAACAGGAAGACGAGCAGGCCGTCATAGGAACTACGGCTCGCCGCGACCGGCACGATGGCAAGCCATTGCGTGCCGGCCTGCCGCGGCATGTGCGCACCGATCAGCGCGCTGTTGACCGGCGCCAAAGCGTCAATGAACAAGCCCGGCAGGATGCCAGCGATGAGACAGGCGACCGACAGCAAAATCATTGCGGCGAGCGAGAAGCGGTCGGTCTCGGTCGCGGCCTGGGCAGCGCCGCTGCGCGGGCGACCGAGAAAAGTGATTCCATAGGCTCTGATGAAACAGGCGGCAGCGAGCGCCGCCGACAGCGCGAGCAGGGCGCCAACCGCCGGCACCACGATTTTCAGACCCCACGACGGCAATTGCGGGCTGAGCAGGATGGCCTGAAAGGTCAGCCATTCGGACGCGAAACCGTTGAGCGGCGGCAAGGCCGAAATCGCCGCGCAACCAACCAGGACGACAAAGGCGGTCTGCGGCATACGATGAATGAGCCCGCCGAGATGCTCCATGTTGCGCTCGCCGGTTGCGGTCAGCACCGCGCCGGCGCCGAAGAACAGGAGACTCTTGAACAGCGAATGGTTGAAGACGTGAAACAACGCGGCGGTCAGCGCCAATGCCGCCGCGGCCGGCATGTCATAGGCGCGGAAGGCAAGCGCCAGACCGACCCCGACGAAGATGATTCCGACATTCTCCAGCGTCGAATAAGCCAGCAGCTGCTTCAGATCGTTCTGCATCAACGCGTAGAGCAGCCCCATCACCGCGGTGATTCCGCCGACCGCCAGGACGACAATGCTCCACCACCAGGCCGGCGCACCGGCAAGCTCGAAGGCGATACGGACAAAGCCATAGACGGCGACCTTGGTCATCACGCCGCTCATCAGCGCCGAGACATGGCTCGGCGCCGCAGGGTGCGCGAGCGGCAGCCAGGCATGAAGCGGCACGAGCCCGGCCTTCGAACCGGCGCCGACCAGCGCCAGGAGCAGCGCAAGCGCTGCAAGACCTGCCGCAGGATGGGCCGCGCGCATCTGGGCGAATGTGTAAAGCCCGTCGGGACCGGCCAGCAGACCGAAACCAAGCAGCATGGCCAGCGTGCCGAAAGTCGCCATGACCAGATAGACGTAGCCGGCGCGCACGTTCTCCAGGGCGCGATGGTGCGACATCACGAGCGCCCAGGACGAAAGCGACATGAATTCCCAGGAGAATAGAAAGGTGAAAGCGTCGTCGGCGAGAACGACGAGCGTCATGCCGCAAAGAAACGCCGGATAGAACGGCAGCACGCGTTGCGGCGTCATCTCGTGTTCGCCGTAACCGAGCGCAAACAGGCTCGCGCTCAGTGCGCCAAGATCGACCACAATAAGGAAAAAGGCGGAAAGCGCGTCCAGGCGGAAATGCGACCCGAGCCAGGGCACGCCCAGCGGCAAGGCAAGGCTTTCGGGCGCTGCCGCGCTCAGGAGATGGACCGTTGCAGCCGCCAACGAGACCGCGGCCATGGCCATGCTGGCGCCGTAGACAAGGCGCGTTGCACCGGAAAAACGCGCAATGACGACGGCGAGCACTGCCAGGACGAGGAGCGCCGCGGCGCATGCGAGAACGACCGTCAGCGTCACGGCGCGGGCCTCTTCAAGCGCACGCCGCGGCCGCCGGTCTGGCTCGGGGCATTATCCGAGATCAGCTCGATGCCGAGCGCATCGAGTGCGGCGACAAGCTTCATCAGCGAGTCGACATTGCCGCGAATGACGCCGTCGCTCGCTTCCATTCGCTGGATGGTCGGCAGCGACAGTCCGGCCGCCTCAGCGAGCGTGCGCTGGTCAATGCCGAGAAGGGCGCGAGACGCCCGGAGCTGACCGGCCGTAATCATTTCGGTCCATCAATTATGATGTTTTATACATCATTATTTGTCATTTTAGATAACATTATGATTCATGAATCGTCAAGCGAGCGCGGGCGCTGCCTCCGACCCTGGCCGGGCTTGTTCCCGGACGAACGGGCGTGGCCGCGCGGCTGCCGGGCTCAGCACGGCACCGTGAGGAAGAAGACAGCGAGGAAGAAGACAGCGAGAATGACTGCCGAAGATGGGATGAAGCGCCGGCGACGACGTGCGCGATCATGCCGGCGGTGTTTCGGCCGCGGCTAGACCTTCACAGGTGCCGGCACGATAACGCCCGACCGCAAAAACAGATGTGCGACTGCTTTAGCCTTGCTTGCGCCGCAGGCGGACCACGACGTCGATGCGCGCGATCTCATAACCTTCGGGCGGCATCGGCGGCTTGCCGAAGACAACATCCGTTGCGGGGATGTCCATGAGATCGTTCTGATCTTCGACGTAGAAGTGGTGGTGCTCGGAATTGTTGGTGTCGAAATAGGCTTTCGACCCGTCCACGGCGACCTGCCGCAGCAAACCGACTTCGGTGAACTGATGGAGCGTGTTGTAAACCGTCGCCAGCGAGACCGGCACCTTGGCGCGGGTCGCCTCTTCGTACAGCATTTCGGCCGTCACGTGGCGGTCGCCCTTGGCGAACAGGATCCAGCCGAGCGCCATGCGCTGCCGCGTCGGACGCAGCCCCACATCGCGCAACTTCGACTTGACGTCATGCCACGGGCAGCCAGTGAGGTTGCCGTGTTCGGGCTGCCCCTGGTCCGTAATCATGGTGACGCTGGAAGCCGGCACGGAAGACTTCGGCATATTCGGCCTGTAGCCGTAGGTAGTGCCGGGGACTCGACGCGTTTCTGTCATAGCAAAACCAGTATTTTCATAACAAACGTGTGGCCCAAGCCGGACCACACCCGTTGCATCTTGTTTTATTATACGCCACCTTGCGTCCGCTGCAACTGTCTCAGCCATCGCGCCGCGGGGCTCATTGCCCGCCGCTCAGACGCGTTTGCATGGGTGTGGCTTTTGCGCTTTCACCCGATATGTTAGGAAATCAGCGAAAGCCGCCCAAAACGCGAAGTCTGGCGGCGGAGTGGATGGGCATGCCGCAACGGCGTTCAAATTTCGAATATGAGGACCTCTTGGCCTGCGGGCGGGGCGAACTGTTCTCCGAAGGTCCGCAATTGCCGCTGCCGCCGATGCTGATGTTCGACCGGATTTCCGAGATCGCGGAAGTCGGGGGCGAATATGGCAAGGGCCTGGTCCGCGCGGTCTTGGAACTCAAGCCCGACCTGTGGTTCTTTCCTTGCCATTTCAAGGGCGACCCGGTGATGCCGGGCTGCCTCGGCCTCGACGCGCTCTGGCAGATGCTGGGATTCTTTCTCGGCTGGCTCGGTTCGCCGGGCCGCGGCCGGGCGCTCGGCATGGGCGAGCTCAAGTTTTCCGGCCAAGTCCTTCCGACCATGAAGAACATCGTCTACGGCATCGACATCAAGCGCGTAATGCGCTCGAAGCTCGTGCTCGGCATCGCCGACGGCTGGCTCTCCGCCGACGGCTCGGTGATCTATCGCGCGCTCGATCTGAAAGTCGGTCTGTTTCGCGACGCCGAGCCGCAGACGACCGGCGCCTAGGCGCGCCGGCGCTGCGAAAAATCGTGCCGCGACAGGATTACCAAGCTTGATCCCGAAATCCGGGGACTTATTTTTCGGGTAACATCGCGCCCAAGCCAAAATTCAAACGCTCAAAATTCAAACGCCAAATATCCGAACGAGGGACCAATGAAACGCGTCGTTGTCACCGGGATGGGCATCGTCTCGTCCATCGGCAACAATACGCAAGAGGTGCTGGCGTCGCTGCGCGAAGCCAAATCCGGCATCGTGCGCGCCGACAAATATGCCGAGCTTGGCTTTCGCTGCCAGGTGCATGGCGCACCGACACTCGATGCCAATGAAGCGGTCGACCGTCGCGCCATGCGTTTTTTGGGCGGCGGCGCCGCTTGGAATCATGTCGCCATGGAACAGGCGATCCGCGACGCCGGCCTCGAGGAGACCGACGTCTCCAACGAACGAACCGGCATCATCATGGGCTCGGGCGGCCCGTCGACGCGGACCGTCGTCGAGAGCGCCGATATCGCGCGCACGAAGGGACCCAAGCGTGTCGGCCCCTTTGCCGTGCCGAAGGCGATGTCGTCGACGGCCTCCGCGACGCTCGCGACCTGGTTCAAGATCAAGGGCGTCAACTATTCGATCTCATCGGCCTGCGCGACCTCGAACCACTGCATCGGCAATGCCTATGAGACGATCCAGGTCGGCAAGCAGGATATGATCTTCGCCGGCGGCTGCGAGGAACTGGACTGGACGCTGTCGGTCCTGTTCGATGCCATGGGCGCCATGTCGTCGAGCTTCAACCAGACGCCGGACAAGGCATCGCGCGCCTACGATGCCGATCGCGACGGCTTCGTCATCGCCGGCGGCGCCGGCGTGCTCGTGCTCGAAGAGCTCGAACATGCCAAAGCGCGCGGCGCAAAAATCTACGCCGAACTCGCCGGTTATGGCGCTACCTCCGATGGCGCCGACATGGTGGCGCCATCCGGCGAGGGTGCCGTGCGCTGCATGAAGATGGCGCTCGCGACCGTGAAGCCGCCGATCGATTACATCAATCCGCATGCGACTTCGACGCCGATCGGCGACCTCAAAGAGATCGAAGCGATCCGCGAAGTGTTCGGCGCCAAATGCCCGCCGATTTCGGCGACGAAATCGCTGACCGGCCATTCGCTCGGCGCCGCCGGAGTCCAGGAGGCAATCTATTCACTGCTGATGATGGGCTCGGGCTTCGTCTGCGAAAGCGCCAATATCCAGAAACTCGATCCGGCCTTTGACGACATGCCGATCGTGCGCGCGCGCCAGGACAATGCCAAGCTCGGCTGCGTCCTGTCGAATTCCTTCGGCTTCGGCGGCACCAATGCCTCCGTCGTGTTCAAACACGTGGACGCCTGACGCATGACCGGGTTGGTGTCGGGGCTGATGCAAGGCAAGCGCGGCCTGATCATGGGGGTCGCCAACGATCATTCCATTGCCTGGGGTATCGCCAAAGCGCTGGCGGCGCATGGCGCCATGCTCGCCTTCACGTATCAAGGTGACGCGCTGGGCAAGCGCGTGAAGCCGCTGGCCGCTTCGGTCAATGCCGATCTCGTTCTGCCCTGTGACGTCGAGGACATCGGCTCGGTCGATGCCGTGTTCGCCGAGCTCGGCCGCCTTTGGGGCTCCGTCGATTTCCTGGTGCATGCCATCGCCTTTTCCGACAAGACGCAGCTCACCGGCCGCTATGCCGACACGACGCGCGAAAATTTCCAGCGCACCATGCTGATCTCGTGCTTTTCGTTCACTGAAGCGGCCAAGCGCGCGGCGGCATTGATGCGCAACGGCGGCGCGATGGTGACGCTGACGTATAACGGCGGCGAGCGCGCCATGCCGAATTACAACGCCATGGGCGTCGCCAAGGCGGCGCTCGAGGCATCGGTGCGTTACCTCGCCGTCGATTTCGGCGGCAACGGCATCCGCGTCAATGCCATTTCATCCGGGCCGATCCGCACCTTGGCCGGTGCCGGCATCGGCGATGCGCGGGCGATGTTCGCATTCCAGCAGCGGCATTCGCCGCTGCATCGCGGCGTGACGCTCGAGGAGCTTGGCGGCGCCGGGCTTTATCTGTTGTCCGATCTCTCCACCGGCGTCACCGGCGAAATTCACTTCGTCGATTCCGGCTATAACGTCATCGCCATGCCGCACCCCGATGCGTTGCGGGCGGACCACAATCAGGCCACGGAAGACGCGGCGAAGTAGCTGGTGTCGCCAATACCCGCGGGTGGCCGTTCGAAGAACGGAGTCGCTGCGGCTGTGACGTGGACGGCCGGAACAAGCCCGGCCATGACGCGTCAGAGTTTCTCCAGATGCGGCATCACTTCGGCGGTGAACAGCTGCAGCGAGCGCAGCGCGTCCGGCAGCGGCATGTTGCCGAGGAACAGATACGTCAAAAGATAATTGATGCCGAGTTCCTCGGCCTGCCGCTCGATCTCCGCGCGCACGGTCCGCGGCGAGCCGGCAATCACGGTGCGGTCAGCGACGCAGGCCTCGAAATCGGCGCCGCGCGCCACGTTGAGCCGCGACGTCAATCCGGTCTGGCCATGCATCCTGCGCAGCCAGTTCAGGTGCGCAAGATGGATGTCCATGGCCGGCTTGCCGAAGCGCACGGCTTCGGCATCGGTATCGGCAACGAAGATGTGCCGCTGCACGCCGATCGCGGCGCCGCCGGGAAAGGCCGCTTTCGGCTGCGCCGGGCCGCCGCGCTTCTTCAGCGCCGCTTTGTAGGCGTCGATATTGGCCTTGGCGGTGGCCATCGGCCCCAGCGTGACAAAATGCAGGCCCTGCTCGCCGGCAAAGACCGAGCCGATCTCGTTGGACGAGCCGTACCAGAACGGCGGGTGCGGTTGCTGCAGCGGCCGCAATGCGATCGGGACGTTCTCGTAGACAAAGTGTTCGCCGGCATAGCTGAGCTTGTCGGTGACAAGGCCGGCGCTGACGCATTTGAACGCGTCGATGAAGATCTCGCGCGACTGGTCGTGCTCGACCTTGTGGAACTTCAGTTCGTAGGGCGACACGCCGCGGCCGACCCCGACGTCGAGACGGCCGGAGCTGAGATGATCGAGCATGCAGATTTCCTCGATCAGCCGCAGCGGCGAATAGAGCGGCAGGAGATAAACCAGCGGCCCGAGCCGCATCCGTTTGGTGGCGCGCGCAACGGCGCCGAGATAGACGCCCGGCACCGGCACCATATTGAGCGGAGTCGCGTGATGCTCGGCGACATGCAGGCAATAGAAGCTGGCGGCATCCGCCGCTTCGGCGAAGCGCAGCCGCTCGTCGAATAAGGTGGCCAGCGGCCGCTCGCCGTGTTCGACGTGATCAAAGAGCCCGATCTTCATGATGTCACTTCAGTGTGTTACGGATGCAGAATCATTTTCTCGGCAACAGGCCGATCAGCCGGCCCATGCCGCGGCAATCTTCGTCGGTTTTCAGCCCGGCGGCATGAATGCCATGGATCGCAAGCTCCTCGTCGCGATCTTCCGTATCGCCGGTGACGCCGACCGCGCCGATCACTTCGCCGCCGTCGTTGCGGATCAGCATGCCGCCGCCTTCGGGGAAGATCTGCTCCTCGCTCGCCGCGATCACGTAACGCATGAAAATCGGACGCTCCACCGCGCGCTCGCGCACCAGCTTGGAGCTGCGGCCGAGCGACAAGGCCGCATAGGCTTTGCCATAGGCCATTTCGAAGCGGATCATGGAGGCGCCGTCTTCTTTCTTGAAAGCTTTCACCTTGCAGCCGGGCTCGACGACGATCACGCTGATCGGCCGGCAATTCATTTCGGCGCCGCGGGCAATGATCGCGTTCATGATGATATCGGCTTGCGCCATCGTAACGATCGTCATGCGACGGTTCTCATGTGATGTGGTTCTCCCGCCGATGTTTCTGCCAGTTTCGGCGGCACGAAACCAGAGCATGGACGCGCGGGCCTGCCGCGCCGCCATGCGCTCCCCGCGAAGCTCCTCTTGCCTTGGACAGCCAGCCGCGCCACATGTGCGCGATGCCGGCTGCCACGCCTCCCCCGATCGAAGTCGACCGCCTCGTCAAGATCTACAAGACGGTTGCGGCCGTCGACGGCATTTCGTTCACGCTGAAGCCGGGTTCGGTGACCGGCCTGCTCGGCGGCAACGGCGCCGGCAAGACCACGACCATCGCCACCATCATGGGCCTGGTTCTGCCCACATCCGGCCGCGTTGCGGTGCTCGGCGCGGAGATGCCGAAAGAGCGCTACCGCGTGCTGCACCGGATGAATTTCGAAAGCCCCTATGTCGAAGTGCCGATGCGGCTGACAGTGCGGCAGAACCTGAAAGTGTTCGGCATGCTCTATGGCGTCGCCAATATCGGCGAGCGCACTGATGAGCTGGCGCGGCAGCTCGATCTCGTCGATCTGCTCGACCGTCCCACAGGCCGCCTGTCGGCCGGGCAGAAAACCCGCGTCGCGCTCGCCAAGTCGCTGATCAACAATCCCGACGTGCTGCTGCTCGACGAGCCGACCGCCTCCCTCGACCCCGACACTGCCGACTGGGTGCGCGGCCATCTCGAGCGTTATTGCCGCGACCGCCACGCCACCGTCCTGCTCGCCTCGCACAACATGAACGAGGTCGAGCGATTATGCGAACGCGTCATCATCATGAAACGCGGCCGCATCGAGGATGACGACGCGCCGCAAAAGCTCCTGGCGCGCTACGGCCGGCGCACGCTGGAAGAAGTCTTTCTCGATGTCGCGCGCGGCGAAGGCATTCATAGCGAGGCGGCGCAATGACCGGCAGCATCGAGAGCGCCTATGCCATCTCGCCGCGCCGCATCGCCGCGATGATGCTGCGTTATTGGTATCTCTTGCGTTCATCCTGGCCGCGGCTGCTTGATCTCGTTTATTGGCCGACGGTGCAAATGGTCACCTGGGGCTTCCTGCAATATTACATCGCCAACAATGCCGGTTTTTTCGCGCGCGCCGGCGGCACCTTCATCGGCGCGGTGCTGCTGTGGGACATCTTGTTTCGCGGCCAGCTCGGCTTTTCGATCTCGTTTCTCGAGGAAATGTGGTCGCGCAATATCGGCAACCTGATGATGAGCCCGCTGCGGCCCGCCGAATTCATCATCGCGCTGATGGTGATGAGCGTGGTGCGGCTGTCGATCGGCGCCGTGCCGGTGACATTCCTCGCCATCGCCTTCTTCGGCTTCAACCTCTACGGTTTGGGCTTGGCGCTGGTCGCGTTCTTTTTCAATTTGATGCTGACCAGCTGGGCGATCGGAATTTTTGTGTCGGGCCTCATTCTGCGCAACGGCATGGGCGCGGAGAACCTCGCCTGGTCGATCATGTTTCTGTTCATGCCGCTCACCTGCGTTTATTACCCCGTGACCACGCTGCCTGTCTGGCTGCAGCCGATCGCCTGGGCACTCCCGCCGACCTATGTCTTCGAGGGCATGCGGGCACTGCTGATCGACAAGGTCTTCCGTCCTGATCTGATGCTCGACGCGCTGGCGCTGAACGCCGTGTTTTTTGCCGTCGGCGTTTTTGGATTTCTCAAGCTGCTGCAGAGTGCACGCCGGCACGGCACGCTGATGCAAACCGGCGAATGAAAATTGCATTCCTACAAAACGCGACAGGCGCTGCGGCGGTTTGGTAAGGGCTCTTACGTATGGGCGCCCATGTGTGAAACGAATGGCAGGAAAGCGTTGACTCTCCTACGTAACGCTTATGGAAAGTTTTCCTTGTATATTGACGCGATGACATACAACAGTCACAATGCTGCACTGCAGCAGTCCGGGCAAGGTTACTAATGGCTATCGGTGAGTTTGGCGGCGCGCCTTCCGTTCCAGGCGGCGAAGGCGGCGTTCTATTATCGACGCCGCTCTACTGGTTCTATGAGATGAGCCACGCTGCGCTCAATCCGTCGCGCGCAATGGCCGACGCGACGCGGCTGTTCTTCAAGAATCCAGTCAATCCGCTGTCGTTCACGACCTACGGCAAATCCATCGCCGCGGCGTGCGAATTGTTCGAGCGCTCGACGCGCCGTTACGGCAAGCCGGAATGGCGGATCTCTTCGACGCTGGTCGGCGGCGAACGGGTGCCGGTCAACATCACGACCGCGTGGGAGCGGCCGTTCTGCCGCTTGTTGCATTTCGAGCGCGTCTTCCGGCATCCGCCCAAGCGGCCGCATCCGAAGCTGCTGATCGTCGCTCCGATGTCGGGCCACTATGCGACGCTGCTGCGCGGCACCGTGGAAGCCTTCCTGCCCAATCATGACGTCTACATCACCGATTGGACCGACGCGCGGATGGTGCCGATGCAGGAAGGACTGTTCGATCTCGACGATTATATCGATTACGTGATTTCGATCCTGCACGCGCTTGGCGGCGACGCCCATGTGGTTGCGGTGTGCCAGCCCTCGGTGCCGGTGCTGGCCGCCGTCGCGCTGATGGAGGCGGACGAGGATCCCTATGCGCCGACCTCGATGATCCTGATGGGCGGCCCGATCGATACCCGCGTCAATCCGACCGCCGTCAACGATCTTGCGCAGAAGCGCGGCATCGACTGGTTCCGCACTCACGTCATCACCAAAGTCCCGTTCCCGAATCCGGGCTTCATGCGCGACGTCTATCCGGGCTTCCTGCAGCTCAACGGCTTCGTCAGCATGAACCTCGACCGCCATATCGAGGCGCATAAGCAATTGTTCCTGAACCTGGTGAAGGGCGACGGCGATTCCGCGCTCAAGCACAAGGAGTTCTATGACGAATATCTCGCCGTCATGGATCTCGCGGCCGAGTTCTATCTGCAAACGGTCGACACCGTGTTCGTCAAGCACGCGCTGCCGAAAGGCCAGATGACGCATCGCGGCCGGCCGGTCGATCCGAGCCGGATCACACACACCGCGCTGCTGACAGTGGAAGGCGAGTTCGACGATATTTCCGGCGTCGGCCAGACCGAAGCGGCGCATAAGCTGTGCGTGAATATTCCGCCGCAGCGCAAGGCGCATTGGCTGCAGCACGGCGTCGGCCATTATGGCGTGTTCAACGGCTCGCGCTTCCGCTCCGAGATTGCGCCGCGTATCTCCGATTTCATCCTGTCGATGGGCGAGTCGCGTCCGGCGTCGCTCAATGGCTCGAGCAAGCGCTACGCCGGGAACGGCGCTGCGCTGCATACGGTGTAAGGCGGCAAGCGCCGTAATCTTCCCGCACTCTCCCCGTAGGCTCGGCGATATGGCACTATCATGTGATTCATGTCGCGTTCGGCGTTGTGTTTTCTCTAGCCGTTCGTTCCGGTGCTAGCCGCCATTCACATCGCGCGGGAGTGACCTCGCCATGTCTTCAGAGAGAGCGCCGCAAGAGAGAGCGTTGCGCGCGCTGCTCTATCGCCGCTCAAGCGAGCCGCAGACGATCGAGATCGCATTCGCCGGCGCGATCTATCCGGTGCAGTTGCGCCGGCACCGCCAGGCCCGCCGCTACACGCTGCGCATCCAGGCGACCAACCGCGAGGTCATTCTGACGATCCCGCCGCGCGGCACGGTGAAAGAGGCGAGCGCCTTTGCGCAGAAGCACGGTGGCTGGATCGCGGCGCGGCTCGGCCGGCTGCCGGAGGCCACCCCTTTCGCCGACGGCATCGTGGTGCCGCTGCGCGGCGTGCCGCATCGCATCACCCATCGCCGAAGCGCCCGCGGCACGGTGTGGACCGAGATCGGCGACAGTGGCGAGCCGCTACTGTGCGTTGCAGGCCTTGAGCCCCATGTCGACCGGCGCATCGGCGATTTCCTGCGCCGCGAAGCCAAGCGCGACCTTGAAGCGGCAAGCCGGCGCTATGCCGAGGCGCTCGGCCTCACTTTCAAGCGCGTGACCGTCCGCGACCAATCGAGCCGCTGGGGCTCGTGCTCGACCGCCGGCATGCTGTCGTTTTCCTGGCGGCTGATCCTGGCGCCGAGCCAGGTCCTTGACTACCTCGCTGCACATGAAGTGGCGCATCTCATCGAAATGAACCATTCGCCGAAATTCTGGCGCCTGGTGCAGCGCATTTGTCCGCATCATCAGAACGCCAAAACTTGGCTCGACGCATTTGGCGCCGACCTGCACCGCTATGGTCTGCCGGGATAACTTTCAGGATATTTTCTTGCGCTCGCATTCCGGTCGGCGTTCCAAATAGCGCGTTCCAGGTAGCACGTTTTAGGTAGCGCGGTTCCGCTGCAGCGCAGGTCCGTCTTCGCACCGCAGCTGGATCTTTCGTGGCCGCCCGATCGCTCCTAAAAGCCGGTTTCAGCTTTCAGGATTTGGCCCGGGACATGCGCCTTTTGACGCAGCCTGAAAACACTAAACCGTGATCTGCGTTGTTTCCGCGGGGCAGCTACATATCTGAGGATCGTTAGGCCGACTGGGCGGTTCCCCATCCCCCGACACCCCGCCGTCCGGTCAGATAAGCCTGAGTTGAGGCAACAACTGAAGGGCCCCAAGCGCGTAGACTGCTTGGGGCTCTTTTCTTGTTTGGAGCCTGACCGCGGCGGGCTGCTGCAGTTAAGCTTAGTTCTTTACCAGATCGCCCAACAGGCTCGCCGCCACCGAGAGCTTCGAAAGCGTAAGGCCGGAACTCGCAATTTCTTGAACGGCAAGCCGAATGCGCTCGACCTCGGCCTTGCGCGGCGCAATCCAGGCCTCGACGGCGCCGGCGCCGGCCGTACCGTTCCCGACCATTGCAGCGGTGAGCCGCCGCTCGGCATCGCCGATCGAGTCGCGGGCGCGATCGAGCGCCAGCCGGTCGAAATAATCGGTAATGGGAATCGTTTCAGCGGCCGCCGCGATCCGGTCGAGACGGAAGAAGGCACCCGCGGCGAAGTAGGTGGCGGCGACTTCGCCGACTTGCCGGCGGGTACGGTCAGCAACCAGGACGATATCGGGAGCCGAGGCGAGCACGCGCAGGTCGGCGATGCGGCCGGCCAGATCCGCAGGGACGCCGCCATCGGCGAACGCCTGCCGGCGTGCGGCGCGCGCGTCCGACAGATCCTGCGAGACCGCACCATCCAAAGCCGCCGCCACTGCGGCAATGCCGTCGCGATAATGCGCGACGACGTCGGCCAGCCCCTTTGACAAATCGACATTGCGCAGGAACCAGACGATGCGGTCGAGCAGGAGATCTTGCACCGCAGCGTAGAGATCGAGCTGAAGCTTGCTGGAAATCTTGTTGTCGAGGCCGTCGATCGCCGTATTCAACGCCGTCATGCCGTAGCTGTCGCGCACGATGGCGAAAGCCTGGGCGATGGCCGCAGGCGCGGCGCCGGTCTGATCAGCGATGCGCACGATCAGCGACGGCCCGCCGCGATTGATCATCGAATTGGCGAGTTGCGTCGCGATGATTTCGCGGCGCAGGCGATGGTGTTCGAGCGCGTCGGGATAGCGTTCGGCGACGGCTTTCGGGAAATAACGGCCGAGCTCGCGCCCGAGATAGCGTTCATCGGGCACGGCGGATTCCAGAAGATCATCGTAGAGCGTGAGCTTGGCGTAAGCGAGCAGCACCGCGAGCTCCGGCCGGCAGAACGGCTGCGCGCGGCGGCGGCGCTCGGTGAGCGCCATGTCGTCGGGCAGATATTCGACGGCGCGATCGAGCAGACCGCGCGTTTCCAAGATCTGAATGAGCCGCTGCAGGAAGCCGAAATCCTCCATGCCGCGCCGCTGCGCCAGCGACAGCGCCAAAGGCTGCAGATAGTTGTTGCGCAGCACGAGGCCCGCGACCTCGTCGGTCATTCCGGCAAGCATCACATTGCGGGCTTCGCGCATGAGCCGGCCGTCGCGCAGCGGAATGGAGAGCGCGATCTTGATATTGACCTCCATGTCGGAGGTGTTGACGCCGGCGGAATTGTCGATGGCGTCGGTATTGAGCCGGACGCCGCGGAACGCCGCCTCGATGCGGCCGCGCTGGGTCATGCCGAGATTGGCGCCCTCGCCGATCACCCTGCAGCGCAGGTCCTTGCCGGCGATGCGGATAGCATCATTGGCGCGGTCGCCGACGGCATCGTCGGTTTCGTCGGAGGCGCGGATATAGGTGCCGATGCCGCCGAAAAAGATGAGATCGACCTGGGCCTTCAAGATCGCGCGGATGAGATCCTGCGGCGTCACGTGTGCGCTCACACCAAACAGCTTCTGCGCTTCGACCGAGAGGCTGATCTCCTTGGCGCTGCGCGGATAGACGCCGCCGCCCTCGGAAATGATCGACTTGTCGAAATCCTGCCAGCTCGAACGCGGGAGATCGAACAAGCGCCTGCGCTCGGCAAAGCTTCGTTCCGGATCGGGATTCGGGTCGATGAAAATATCGCGGTGATCGAAAGCCGCGATCAGCTTGGTCGTCGTCTCACGCAACAGGCCGTTGCCGAACACGTCGCCCGACATGTCGCCGACGCCGACGGTCGTGAACGGCGTCACGCCGATGTCGACATCCATTTCGCGGAAATGCCGCTTCACCGATTCCCAGGCGCCGCGGGCGGTGATCCCCATCTTCTTGTGATCGTAGCCGGCCGAGCCGCCCGAGGCGAAAGCATCGTCGAGCCAGAAGTCATGCGCGATCGCGAGCTCGTTGGCGATGTCGGAAAATGTCGCCGTGCCCTTGTCGGCCGCAACCACGAGATAGGGATCGTCGTCGTCGTGACGCACGACATCGGCCGGCGGGACGACGCCTTTGGTGCCCACGCCGATATTGTCGGTGATATCGAGCAGGGTCGAGATGAACGATTTGTAGGTGGCGACGCCTTCGGCCTGGATGGCTTCGCGCGAACCGCCCGCCGGCAGATATTTCGGTACGAAGCCGCCCTTGGCGCCGACCGGCACAATCACCGCGTTCTTGACGTTCTGCGCCTTCACCAGGCCTAAGACTTCGGTGCGGAAATCCTGCGGCCGGTCGGACCAGCGGATGCCGCCGCGCGCCACCTTGCCGAAGCGCAGATGCACGGCTTCAAGCCGCGGCGAATAGAGAAAGACTTCGTAGAGCGGCCGCGGCAACGGCATGCCGTCGACCTTGCGGCTGGAAAATTTGACGGCGATCAGCTCCTTGCCGAAGCCGTCGCTGCCGATCTGATAGAAGTTGGTGCGAATCGCGGCGCGGACCGCGTTGACGAAGTGGCGCAGGATGCGGTCCTCGTCGAGGCTCTCGACCGCCTGCAGCGCGTTTTCGATTGCGCCTGCGATCTCGGTCTCGCGCGCGGCGCGCGCATCCCGCGTAATCGCCGGATGCGGGCTGAACCGAGCCTGGAACAACGACACGATCTGCGCGGCGATGCCGGCAAATTTGCGCAGCGTCGTCCACATATAGTCTTGTGAATAAGGCACGCGGATCTGGCGCAGGAAGCGCGAAAAGGTGCGGATCAGCGCGACATCACGCCAGCCGAGGCCGCACGCGAGAACAAGCGCGTTGTAACCGTCGCTCTCCGCCTTCTTGCCCATCACGACCAGGAAACAGGCTTCGAGCCGCTCCTTCAGCACGGCAAGGTCGAAATCGCCGCCCAGCGCGCTTTCGAGCACCATGTCGTGGAACCAGATCGAGTCACCGCCTTTGGGCTGAAGGTGATAGGTGCGCTCGTCGACGACGCGGAAGCCCATGTTTTCGAGCACAGGCACACGCGCCGACAGCGCGATCGGCCGGTTGTGGCTGAACACTTTCAGTCCGGCGCTCTGCGGGCCGCCGCCTTGCTCGCGGTAAAACGCAACGCCGAGCGGACGGTCCGGCTTTAGCGTCTCGATCAAGCCGATATCGGCGAGCGCCACCGGCGGCGCATAGACCTCGCGATAGTCGATCGGAAAGGCGTCGCGATAGCGCGCGAACAACACGCTGCCGCGCGCCGCACCGGAGCCGGCCGACAGCGCCTCGTAGAGGTCATCGGTCCAGCTGCGCACAATCGCCTGAACATCGCGATCGAGCCTGGCGCGATCCGGATCGGGCGCCTCGCCCCGATTGCGGCCGATGATGAAGTGCACCCGCACCATCGGCCCTTCGGTGAAGAACGGATGATAGGCGCTGACATGGCCGTTGAACGCCGCGGCGAGATAATTGCCGATCGCCGCTCTCACCTTGCTGTCGTAGCGGTCGCGCGGGACATAGACGAGCACCGAGATGAACCGGTCGAAGCGGTCGCGCCGCGGCAAGACGCGCGCACGCGGCCGCTCGTCGAGCTGCAGGATGGCGAGCGCGAACTGATAGAGCATGTCCTCGTCGATCTGGAACAGCTCGTCGCGCGGGTAATTCTCAAGCACATTGACCAGCGCCTTGCCGGAATGGCTCGCCGGATCGAAGCCGGCACGGCGGATGACGCCATCGATCTTGCGGCGCAGGAACGGAATGCTGCGCGGCGGGCGCGTATAGGCCGTCGAGGTGAACAGGCCGCAGAACCTGCGCTCGCCGACAAGCTTGCCTTGGCGATCGAAGCGCTTGATGCCGATGTAATCGAGATAGACGCGCCGATGCACGCGCGAGCGGATCGTCGCCTTGGTGACGATGAGGAGCTTCGGCTGTTCGAGAAAGGCGCGGATTTCCGGCGTGATCGTCAGCGGCTGGTTCCAGCGCTGCAGCAGCCGCACGCCGTGCGAGCGCAACAAGCCGAGCCCGGTTTCGAAGGACGGCGCGAGCGCGTCACCGCTTTCGTTGAAGGAATAATCGCGCGCGCCAAGCAGCGTGAAATTGTCGTCCTCGATCCATTCGAGAAATTGTATCGCTTCGGCAATCTCGTCGACCGGCAGCGGCGGCGGATTGCTGCGCAGATCGGCAATGATGCCGTTGATGCGCGACAGCATCGGCTTCCAGTCCTGCACGCTGATACGGACATCGGTGAGGATGCTCTCGATCTCGCGCACCAGATCGGCGCGTTGCTCGGCGTCGTCGAGGTCGTCGAGGTGAATATGAATGAAGCTCTCGCGCTCGCCGCCGACGTTGCGGCCGCCCTTGAAATTGACCAGCCGGCCGGAGAGATCGCGCTCGACGACGAAGACCGGATGAACGAACAGGCGGATGTCGAGGCCGCGCTGGTTGATCTCGCCGACCACGGAATCGACCAGAAACGGCATGTCGTCGTTGACGATGTCGAGCGCCGCACCGCCGTTTTTGCCCGGCAACGGTTCGAGACTGATCTTGGCGGTACTGGCCGGCCGTTCCTGCAACAGCGACCAGGAGCGCTCGGCGATGCCGACAAGTTCATCCGCGCTGTAGCGCTCGAGGTCCTGCGGCACCGCAAGACCGAACAGCTTGGCGATGAAATCGTCGGGGATGTCGCGCCGCCGCTGCGCCAGCAGCGCGCTCGCAGCGCCGATCAGCGCAACGCTGGCATAATCGCCGTCGTGCTCACCATTGGGGGGAGTATCGCCTCGGGGTAAATCTTGGACGTTCATGGTCCCCCTCCTCGATTCGTTGCGATACTAACCGCTCAAGATACGGATGCGCTACCATTCGCACGCGACCTTTTGCGCCCTGCCCCCCGCCATTTGATATAGTCGTCCCATCAGCCGCGGAACGGCGCAGCTGCAGCGCCCGCCGGCTCGAAGAGTTCCGCCAACCCGAGAGAGCGCCAATGGCCAATGCCAGCAAAAAGACCGCCGCCAAACCGGCCAGAACCGCGCGGCCGAGCGCCGTCGCGGGAGACGATACCGAGATCACGGCGCTGGATCTGGCGGCCGCGCCGCTGACGCCGCACATGGCGGCCTATTTCCGCAAATGCGAGGAAAAACTCGGCTTCGTGCCGAACGTGCTTAAGGCCTATGCCTTCGACATGGCCAAGCTCGAGGCTTTCGTCGGCATGTATAACGACCTGATGCTGGCGCCCTCGGGCTTGAGCAAGCTCGAACGCGAAATGATCGCTGTCGCGGTGTCGGCACATAACCGCTGCTACTATTGCCTGGTCGCGCATGGCGCCGCGGTGCGGGAATTCTCCGGCGATCCGCCGCTCGGCGAGCTGATGGCGATGAACTACCGCGCCGCGCGGCTCTCCAAGCGCGAGCGCGCCATGCTCGACTTTGCCGTCAAGCTGACGGCCGAGCCCTGGTCGGTCGAAGAGGCGGACCGCGAACAGCTGCGCCGCGCCGGTTTCTCCAATCGCGACATCTGGGACGTCGCCGCCGTGGCCGGCTTTTTCAACATGTCGAATCGGGTTGCCTCGGCGACCGATATGCGACCCAACAGCGTGTATCATCGGCAGGCGCGCTGACGCGTCATGAGAATTCATGAGAATCATGTGCCTCGGGAGAACCCGATGCAGGTTCCACCTGGAGCAAATAGCTCTGACATCTCCCGTCAGTGCGGGGGAGCAAAGCAACGAAGCAATCTGCGCCGTCAGCGCCGAACTGGATTGCTTCGCTTACGCTTGCGGTGACGAATTTGCTATTTGTGCACTGATAAGTCGCGAATGCTCGGTTTCCCGCCTGACAGCGGATTGTCCGGATCCCAGCCGTAGCGCAGCGTCTCGAAACGCATTGCGCGCGCGTCGAACATCACAAGCCGCCCGACCAAATTCTCGCCGAAGCCGACAATCTCGCGGATCACTTCGAGCGCCATCATTGATCCGATAATGCCGGCGAGCGCACCGAGAATGCCCGCCTCGGCGCAGGCCGGCACGGTGCCGGGCGGCGGCGGCTCGGGAAACAGACAGCGATAGGTCGGATTGGGCTTGCCGTCGGCGCCGTGCTCGTGCGCCCGGACCGTGGTGAGCGTGCCGTCGAAGGCGCCGAGCGCGGCCGTCACCAGGGGCTTCCTGGCAAAGTAGCAGGCGTCCGCCACCAGATAACGCGTGGCGAAATTATCCGAACCGTCGGCGACGATGTCGTAGTTCTCGATCAGAACGAGCGCGTTTTGCGCTGTGAGCCGGACAGAATGCGGTTCGACCGCGACGTGCGGATTGAGCCGGCGGATGGCGGCCGCCGAGCTCTCCGTCTTCGGAAGGCCGACCTCGGGCGTGCCGTGAATGACCTGCCGCTGCAGATTCGACAAAGCCACCACGTCGTCATCGACGATGCCGAGTGTGCCCACGCCTGCGGCGGCGAGATACAGCAGCGCCGGCGCGCCAAGACCGCCGGCCCCCACCACCAGCACCCGGGCACGGCCAAGCGCCGCCTGTCCGGGCCCGCCCACTTCGCGCAGCACGATATGGCGCGCGTAACGTTCAAGTTCGTCAGCCGTCAGCATGGGAGCAATATAGGTCGTCATTTACGATTGGGCGACTGCGCTCAGGGACGGCACCTCCGCACAGCCCTCGCACATTGGACTCCCTTCGCCGTTCGGCTAGGCTTGAGCCGCCAGCTAGGTGCGACGATGACGGCGAAGGGCATGATGATTGCTGTCGCCGCCGTGTTTTCGGCGGGTGTGCTGATCTTCGCGCCGCCGGCAGCGGCGAAGCCGGCCAAAGCCGCCGAGGCCGCCAAGGCGGCGCATGGCAAAGCCGCCGCCAAATCGGATACCGGCGTGAACACCCATAATGCCGCGCCGCCCGGCGCCGAGACCGGCGTGTCCGAGGCGCAGCGGCTCGCCATCCAGGCAGACTTGGTCTGGCTGTTCGGCTATGGCGAAATGGGCGCCGAGGAAATCAACGCCCACCTGCTCGATCAAATCAAAGCCTTCCAGCGGCGCAACAACGATAAGGATACCGGCATCCTCACCGATCTGGAGCGCGCCGCGCTTGCGGAAGCCGCCAAGCCGAAACAAGCCGCCGTCAACTGGCGTGTGATCGACGATGCCGCGACCGGCGCGCGGCTTGGCGTGCCGGAAAAGCTCGTGCCGAAGGCCACCGCCGCACGCACCGGCAGCCGCTGGTCGTCAACGGGAGGCCAGGTCGTCATCGAAACCTTTCGCCTGCGCGAAGCCTCGCTTGTGGCTTTGTTTGATCAGGACAAGCGCGTGGCACGGCGCGAGATCGGCTCGAGCAATCTCGAGCCGAACTCCTTCATCATCACCGGCCAGCAGGGCCTGAAGAAGTTCGTCGAACGGGCGCAATCGAGCGGCAGCGAAGTGCGCGGCGTGACCGTGCTTTACGATCAGGCGACCGAAGGGACCATGGCGCCAATCGCGCTCGCCGTCGCCGACACGTTCGAGGGCTTTCCCGATCCGGCAGCGCCGCCCATGGCCGAGCGGCGGCGCGGTGTCGATTATGGCAGCGCCATCATCGTAACTGGCACCGGCGATCTCCTCACCACGGCGCAAATGACGGATGAATGCCGCGCCATCACGATACCCGGTTACGGTCATGCAGTTCGCGTCGCCGCCGACAAAGCGAACGATCTTGCGCTGCTGCGGCTCTATGGCGTGCGCGGCCTTGCGCCGATGTCCTTTGCCGAGGATGCTTCCGCGGCAAACGTGCTGACGCTGCTGGGAATTGCCGACCCGCGGAGCGACGGCGGCGACGAAGTGACGAGATCGACCGCGCAACGCACCGATCAGGGGCTCGATCCCGTGCCGGGGCTCGGCTATTCCGGCGCCGCGGCAGTGGATGCGCAGGGCCGGTTTGCCGGCATGGTGACGATGAAAGCGCCCGTCGTCGCCGGAGCTGTCGCGATCCCGCGGGCAACGCTGGTGTCGGCCGCCGCGGTGCGGGCCTTTCTGCAAAGCCAAGGCGTTGCCGTGAGCGCCGGCCAGGAACCCGGCCCCGGCGCCACCGCGCGATCGATCCTGCGCGTAATTTGCGTCAGATGACGCGCGGCACGCGCGACTATTTGTTCTGGAAGTTCGGCGGACGCTTCTCGACAAAGGCGTTCATGCCTTCCTTCTGGTCCTTGGTCGCGAACAGCGAGTGGAAGATCCGCCGCTCGAAGCGAATGCCCTCGGCCAATGAGGTTTCCAGCGCGCAATTGACCGCCTCTTTCGCCGCCAGCACCGACGGCAGCGACATTGCGGCAATCGTGGCTGCAACCTTGAGCGCTTCTTCAACGAGGCTCTGCGCCGGCACGACGCGGGCGACGAGACCGGCGCGCTCTGCCTCCGCGGCATCCATCATGCGGCCGGTCAGGATCAGGTCCATCGCCTTGGCCTTGCCGACGGCATGCGTCAGCCGCTGCGTGCCGCCGATGCCGGGAATGATGCCGAGTTTGATCTCCGGCTGGCCGAACTTCGCGTTGTCCGCAGCAATGATAAGATCGCATTGCATGGCCAGTTCGCAGCCGCCGCCGAGCGCGAAGCCGGCCACCGCGGCGATGACCGGCTTGCGCACCCGCGCCACGCGGTGCCAATCGGCGCAGAAATCATCGAGATAGACGTCGATGAATTCCTTGCCCGACATTTCCTTGATGTCGGCGCCCGCGGCGAACGCCTTCTCCGAGCCGGTAATGACCATGCAGGCGATCGTGCCGTCGGCCTCGAAGGCGTCGACGGCGAGCGCGAGTTCGCGCATCAGCGCCCGGTTGAGCGCATTGAGCGCCTGCGGCCGGTTGAGTCGGATCAGCCCGATTTTATCGCGGGTCTCGACGATAATATTCTCCGTGCCCATCGGCTCATCTCCCGGATCATTCCTGGCAATCGCGTTCGTCGCTCATTTCTGGCACGTTGGACAGTAAAACGTCGAGCGCCCATTCTGCACGATGCGCTTGACCTTGCCCTTGCAGCCCTTGGTCCGGCACGGTTCGCCTTCGCGGTCGTAGACTTGGAAATCGTGCTGGAACATGCCGAGCTCGCCGTCGGTCAGCCGGTGATCGCGCAACGACGAGCCGCCGGCTTTGATCGCCGCCTGCAGCACCGCCTTGATCGCCTCGACCAGATGCTCGGCGCGCGCATTGGGCCCGCCGTTGCGCGTGGCGATGGTCGAGGCCATGCGCCTGGGCGACAGATGCGCGCGAAACAGCGCCTCGCAGACATAGATATTGCCGAGCCCGGCGACCAGCCGCTGATCGAGCAGGGCCGCTTTCAGGCTCGTCTTCTTGCCGTGGCAAGCGCGCGCCAGCATGGCGGCATCGAATTCATTGCCGAGCGGCTCGGGACCAAGCCCTTTCAACAGCGGCTCAGCGTCGAGCCTGTTGCGGGCGACGAGCTTCATCGAGCCGAAGCGGCGCGGATCGTTGAAGGTCACGCTGGCGCCGGACGACATGTGAAATACGACATGATCGTGGGCGGTGTGCTTGGCGCGCTCGTGATAATAGCTGCTCAGCTGCTTGCCTTCCTCGCCGCCATTGTCCTGAAAGACATGAAACGAGCCGGACATGCCGAGATGCATCAGCAACACGTCGCCCGAAGACAGATCGGCGAGCAGATATTTGGCGCGCCGGCCGAGCCCGGTCACGGTCTTGCCCTGCAGCCGCGCGGCGAAATCCTTCGGCAGCGGCCAGCGCAGATCGCCGCGATGCACGTCGACCTTGACGAAGCTCTTGCCTTCCATGGCAGGCTCGAGCCCGCGGCGCACGGTTTCGACTTCGGGCAATTCAGGCATCTAGCGACGGACTTTCATGCGGTGGGAATATCATGCGGCAGCCGGCGCGGTCGGCTCGCCAAATCTGATGTGATTGCCGAACGGATCGGTCACCCAGACCTCGATCATGCCCCAGTCCTGCCGCTGCAGGCCGGGCCGCATATGCCGGTATGTCTTGGCATTCAATTCGCGATGCAATTCTTCGACGCCGGTCATGTAGACATAGGCCGTCGAGCCGGGCGTGGCGTCGCCGAAATGCTCGCTCAGATGCAGGGCTAGCGCTTGCCGCGAGACCTGCATATAGACCGGAGCATCCGGCGCGAAACGGGCCGCCCAGTCGACCTTGAAGCCGAGGAAATCGAGATAGAATTCGCGAGCCTTTTCCAGCGAGAAAATCCGGAATATGGGAACGGTGCGCTGAAACCGAATGGTCATTCTGAACCCCTTTAAGGCCCGGATATGCGTCCCCTAAACCATGACAGCCGGGCTTTGTAGCGCGCAGGCGCCCACCGCGCTATCGTCGAAATGAAGGACAGCAATGACTAACCACAACGAACAGCCGGCCGATTTCGGCTATCGCCAGGTGCCGCTCGACGAGAAGCAGGAGCTCGTCGACGACGTCTTTCACAGCGTCGCCGGCCGCTACGACCTGATGAATGACCTGATGTCGTTCGGGCTGCACCGGGCGTGGAAAGATGCGCTGGTCACCGCGGTCAATCCGCCGAAGCACACGCCCTTTGCGCTGCTCGACATTGCCGGCGGCACCGGCGATGTCGCCATGCGCGTCATCGCCGCCGGCGGACCCCAAACCCGCGCCGTCATCAGCGACATCAATGCCGGAATGCTCGATGTCGGCCGTGCCCGCGTCGCAGCGCAGGCGCTCGACGACGTCATCACCTTCGCCGAGGCCAATGCCGAGGCGCTGCCGTTCGCCGACGGGAGTTTCGACGCCGCCACCATCGCGTTCGGCATCCGCAACGTGCCGCGCATCGAGCGCGCGCTGGCCGAGGCGTTTCGCGTGCTCAGGATCGGCGGCCGCTTCTGCTGCCTGGAGTTCTCCGCGGTCGACGTGCCCGGCCTCGACCGCGTCTATGATCTCTATTCCTTCAATGTCATTCCGCGGCTTGGCCGCATGGTCACGGGCGACGCCGATTCCTATCGCTATCTCGTCGAATCGATCCGCCGTTTTCCCAAGCCGCAAGTGTTCGCTGCGATGATGCGGAAGGCAGGCTTTGCCCGCGTCTCGGTCCAGCCGATGACCGGCGGGATCGTCACGCTTCATTCCGGCTGGCGTTTGTGATTTACGGCCTCGCGCAATTATTCCGCCTGAGCCGCGCCGGCTTCGTGTTCGCGCGCGAGGGCGTGATCGGCGTCATCGACCCGGCCATGGTGCCGGTGCCGGCGCGGCCGCTTTATCGCATGGTGCGGCTGTTCGAGCGGCCGTCGAGCGACGCTTCCGAAGCACGGCTGTCGACGGCACTGGCCAAGCTCGGGCCGACTTATGTCAAGCTCGGCCAGTTTCTGGCGACGCGGCCGGATGTGGTCGGTGAAGTGCTCGCCGCCGATCTCGGGCGGCTGCAAGACAAGATGCCCCCGTTCCCTCAAGGCCAGGCCGAAGCCGCGATCGCGGCATCATTCGAAAAGCCGGTCAGTGCGGTCTATGCCAGTTTCGGCCCGCCGATCGCCGCAGCCTCGATCGCGCAGGTCCACAAGGCCGCCGTCGAAACCGCAAGCGAGCCGCGCGCCGTCGCCGTGAAGGTGCTGCGGCCCGGCATTGAGCAGCGCTTCCATGCCGATCTGGCCGCTTTCGCTTATGCGGCGCAGCGCGCTGAGGACATGTCGGCCGAAGCGCGGCGGCTGCGGCTGGTCGAAGTCGTCGAAACGCTGCGCCGTTCGGTTCTGGTGGAAATGGACTTCCGTCTCGAAGCCGCGGCGCTGTCGGAAATGGCGGAGAACACCAAGGACGATCCGGATTTCCGCGTGCCCAAGATCGATTGGGACCGCACCACCAAGGAAGTGCTGACGCTGGAATGGATCGACGGCATTCCGCTCAACGACCGCGCGCGGCTCGAGGCCAAAGGCTTCGATCTGCCCAAGCTCGGCCACGGCCTGATCCAGAGTTTTCTGCGCCACGCGTTGCGCGACGGCTTCTTTCACGCCGACATGCATCCCGGCAATCTGTTTGTCGATGACGACGGCCGGCTGGTCGCCGTCGATTTCGGCATTATGGGCCGGCTCGGCGCCAAAGAGCGCCTGTTCCTTGCCGAAATCCTGCACGGCTTCATCACGCGCGATTACTACCGCACAGCCGAAGTGCATTTCGAGGCCGGCTATGTGCCGCCGCAGCATTCGATCGAGGATTTTGCCCAAGCCATCCGCGCCATCGGCGAGCCGATCCACAATCGCACCGCGGAAGATATTTCGATGGCGAAACTGCTGACGCTGCTGTTCGAGGTCACCGGCCTGTTCGACATGCGCACGCGACCTGAACTGCTGCTGTTGCAGAAGACCATGGTGGTGGTCGAAGGCGTGGCGCGCTCGCTTGATCCCAAGCTCGACATGTGGACGACGGCCGAGCCCGTGGTGCGCGAGTGGATGACGCGCAATCTCGGACCCGCCGGAAGGCTCGAAAGCGCCGCTCACGGCG
>Ga0335073_10000038_pt1 | contig 169499 bp, 133 predicted proteins | sample Lox_Sample_22_FD_207093 | JGI IMG/M metagenome (GOLD analysis project Ga0335073, IMG submission 207093) | Soil microbial communities from Loxahatchee National Wildlife Refuge, Florida, United States - Lox_Sample_2.2 | ecosystem: Environmental > Terrestrial > Soil > Wetlands | place: USA...
GCCGCCGAACAGTGCCCCGAATTCGACTTCTCCGCGATCGGTCCCGAAAACGTGAACTTCTGTCCGGCCGGCGCCGCGATCGGCGTCGCCACTGTGTTCATCAATATCCCAAAGCCCTACGGGTACGCGCACTTCGCGGTTCCGCTGTTCAACCTCGTGCCCGCCCCGGGCGAGCCCGCGCGTTTCGGCTTCGAGATCGACAAAGTCGCGGTCGTGCTCGACACCAGGCTGCGCAGCTCGGGCGACTACGGCGTCACCGCCAGCGTCAGCAACGCCTCGGAGGTCGGACAGCTGCTTGGCAGCCGCGTGACGTTCTGGGGCGTGCCCGGCGATCCACGCCACGACGCCTCGCGCGGATGGAAGTGCCTGCTCGGCGGCCTCTACGTGCACAGCCGTCAGGCCTGCGAAGCGCCCAGCCCGCGCTCGCTTACGCCCTTTCTGACGATGCCCACAACATGCTCGGGCGATCTGCTCAGTTCGACGGCCGGCGATTCCTGGGCCGGCGAACCGCTCGAAGAAGCCGACATCGCGCTCGCCGACGGCGAAGGCAACCCGCTCGCTGGCTTCTCGGGCTGCGAGCGGCTGCCCTTCGCGCCCCAGCTCGACGTTCGCCCCCTGCCACCCTCGGCAGCCGGACAAGCCGAAGAAGAAACACCGTCGTCTGTCAGCGCTGCGACGCCTGTCGGGCTGCAGGTCGCGGTCAAGAACTCCCAGGAAGGAACGCTGAGCGCCCAGGCTCTGGGCGACGCCGACGTGCGGAGCACGAGTGTCACCCTGCCCGCAGGCGTCACGCTCAATGCCTCAGCGGCAAACGGCCTGCAGGCATGCTCGGAGGCTCAAGTCGGCTATCAGGGACAGCCCGCCGAACCGGATCCGCTCGCCCCCGGCGCCTCACAGCCGCTGACCTTCTCGGAAGCGCCGGCCGGCTGTCCGGAAGCCTCGAAGGTCGGGCTCGTCCGTATCAAGACGCCGCTACTGGCCCAGGAACTGAGCGGCTCGGTGTACCTCGCGGAACCCGCGCCCCAGGGTGAACCGGGTAAGAACCCATTCAGCTCGCTGATCGCGCTGTACATCGTCGCGGAAGACGAAGCGCTCGGTCTGCGCGTCAAGCTCGCCGGTGAGGGCAGCCTCGACCCCACCGACGGCCAGCTCACCACCACCTTCCAGGACACCCCGCAGGTGCCGTTCAGCGAACTGGAGCTGCGCCTGTTCCCGGGTCCCAGAGCCTCGCTGGCAAGCCCGGCGCTGTGCGGCACGTATCCGACAAGCGCCAGCTTCACGCCCTGGTCCTATCCCTTCCAGGCGCCGCTCAGCCTGGAAAGCACCGCGGGAGAGTTCACGGTTGGCAGCGGACCCGGCGGCACCCCGTGCCCGCGTGGCGAACCGTTCGAGCCGGCGCTGAGCGCCGGCTCGGAAGACCGGCAGGCAGGAGCCTTCAGCGAGTTCACCCTCGGGCTCGATCGCCCCGACGGAAACCAGCCGCCGGCGGCAATCTCACTGAAACTGCCCGCCGGCGCCGCCGCGATGCTCTCACACATCACCCCGTGCCCGGAACCGCAGGCCTCGCTCGGCAGCTGCGGTCCGGAATCACAGATCGGACACGCCAGCGCCAGCGCCGGCGTCGGTCCGGACCCCTACACCGAGCAAGGTGCCGTCTACATAACCGGCCCGTATCAGGGCGCGCCGTTCGGCCTGTCGATCGCCGCTCCCGCCGTCGCCGGACCGTTCGACCTCGGCACCATCGTCGTGCGCTCGACGATCGAAGTCGATCCCCACACCGCCCAGGTCACGATCTCCAGTCCTGTCCCCACATTCATCCAGGGCGTCGGCCGGCCCGCGACCGGCATTCCGCTCCAGCTCCAGCGCATCCAAGTCGACGTCGACCGGCCCGACTTCGAGTACAACCCGACCAGCTGCGAACCCAAGCACGTCGAAGCGACGCTCGACGGCGCAGGCAACGGCGTCGAGCAGGTCTCGATCCCGTTCCAAGTGGCCGGCTGCCAGAGCCTGCCGTTCAAGCCGGGCGTGAGCGCTCAAACCGAGGGCGAGACCAGCAAAGCCGACGGTGCCAGCCTGAAGCTGACCTTCAAATCCAAGAGCGGTGAAGCGCACGTAGCCAAGACGATCCTCACGATCCCCTCGACCCTGCCCGCGCGGCTCACGACCATCCAGAAAGCGTGCATCGCCCGTGTGTTCGAAGCAAACCCGGCTGCCTGTCCGGAAGGCTCCGTGATCGGCGCCGCCACTGTCCACACCCCCGTGCTCGAGTCGCCGCTCACGGGCCCGATCTACCTGGTCTCGCACGGCAACGCCGCCTGGCCCGACGCCGAGCTCGTGCTGCAGAGCGAAGGCATCACGGTGATCCTCGACGGGCAGACCGCGATCAAGAAAGGCGTCACGACCAGCTCGTTCCTGTCGGTCCCCGACGCACCGTTTGAAAGCGTCGAAGCGACCCTGCCCGAGGGACCTCACTCCGCTCTCACGACCAACCTTCCGCTCAAGGATCACTACAGCCTGTGCGGACAGCACCTGACGATCCCCGCCGCGCTGACCGGGCAGAACGGGACCGCGCTCAGCGAGAACGTCAAGGTCGCTGTGCAGGGCTGTCACGCCGTCGAGGCACGCAAAGCGAAGAAGCTCACGCGCAAGCAAAGGCTCGCGAAAACACTGAAGGCGTGTCGCAAGAGCGACCGGCACTCGCCCGCCAAGCGTGGCGCCTGCGAACACGGGGCACGGGCAGGCTACACGACGAAGCGCACAGGACACAAACGCTGACGCGTGCGAACGTGCCTGACCTCTAACGGCGCACCGACTACGCCGCTGACGGACAGTCTTCCACCTGCCACACCGGTGCTAGGTCGGCGTCCGCTGTCGATGACACGGTGGCGAATCATTTCGCGCCAACTTCACCGGTTTTCCTTGACTTTCCCCGTGTTTTGCGCCTAGCCTTGCGGGGTCTTTGAGATAGATGTCGAGTGTGCTCCCGACCGCTGTAACGGCCGGGAGCACTGGACACCAGGAGGCGTTAGCTCCCGATGCCCGATCCAAGTATCCCCCATCAGGGGGACCATGATGGGTTGCTGTTTGATGAGCTGCAACGGCTCGTCCTTTGCATCCTGCTCGCACGCACATGTAGCGGCCTGTGTTCGCTTGACGAGCTCGCCCACACCGTAGGCGACCGTGGAGCTGTCCGGCTGGCGGTGGACGGTCTGCACGCCGCCGGACTCGTGCATCGGCTCGAGGGGTTCGTGTTCCCGTCCGGGCCCGCCGTCCGGTTCTACGAACTGCAGCTGGCCGGTGCGGCGCACCTCCTGGCAGGCGCAACGTCTCCGCCGACCATGCCGGCCTGGCACGACGAGGACGAGCCCTGCCGGTCCCGGCGCGCAAAGAAAAGGAGGTTCTTCCCGTGCGGAAAAACGGTAAAACGGCGCGTTTGACCACGCATCCAGGTTCTGCGAGGAACGTGTCGCTCACGCCGCCTTCGGATACGCTGATGCGAATTCGCCGGGACGCGTATGAACAGATCGGCCGCAGCGTCGAAGCAGTCGACGAAGTAATATTCCTAGCTGACCGCAAACGGCATGCACGTCGGATCCGCGACGAGCTCTACCGTCTGAGCGACACGTGTGCCTTGCTTGATGTGATCGGCTGGACGGCAGAGGAACGATCCCTCGGTTTACAGCTCGAACTCATCCCGGCCGGACGACAACCACCGCTGTCCTCTGAGCGGCGGGCTGGCCAGCAGCTGGCGGCGACGGTCCGCGCGATCCGTAAGGCACAGGGCCTGTCGATCGAAACGCTCGCCCTACAAGCCGGTATACACCCGACCTATCTTTCCCAGATCGAGCGCAACCTCCGCAACCCGACCTACACCAAGATCTACATGCTGGGATGTGCCCTGAAGGTCCGTGCCGGCGAGATCATCCGCCGCGCCGAAGCAGCCGGCCACCTACAGCAGCAGCTCGAACGTGGGCTCGCCAAACAGCCCGAGCACCAAAGCGAGCACCGACGGTCGTTGTGACCGGCGCACGCGACGGATCGGCTCGCCCTCAGACCCAAGCCCTCGAGCCCAAGACGCGCGTTCTGAGCTGCCGCGGTCATCGCCCAAGACCTTCAGTCCGCCAGGATCTTACGCAGAGCGAGCCAGGGCACGGGCTACTCGCGCTGTGGGACGTTCGTGGGAAGCCCCGCGAAAACCCTAGTTCTGATGCGGGATTACAGAAGGGCCCGCGACTACGGAAGACGGGGGTCGCCGCCCTCGGCGAGCACCTCGACCGTGGCTGCGATCAGCTTCTCGCGCAGAGCCTGCCTGTCCGAAGAGCTCCTGCGCTGACAGGGGCGCGGCTGCATCTGGGTGTGGCTGGAAAAGCGCTCAGCCACGCGGTTGATTTGGATCCCCTTCCCCATGGTCCTGCCTCGTCTTCCCTCCGTCGTCCCTCTCGCTGGTCCCTCTCGCGCCGCTTTCCCCTAGGCCTGGTGCTGTGGGCGGCGTGTGGGAAAAGGAGAACATATGGGGGCAGATTTGTCAAGCCGGCCTGAGAAATAAAGGGCCGTGGGACCAGTGACCCCCGTCTTCCGTATTCCGTGGTCACGCGCGCGGGCATTACCGAGCGTGAATTTCACGAAATCTTCGCGACATTCGAGGAGTGTTATCGGGCCACCTATGAACAGGGTCTCGATCGGCTATCGCACACGGTAACGGCGGCCACGGGATGTGCGGACGGCTGGCTCGAGCGAGTCCGTTGCGGTCTCGTCGCGATGCTCGGGTTCTTCGATGACCAGCCGTCCTGGGCTCGAATGCTCCTGCTTCAGACGTTCCCCGATGGAACGCTCGTGCTCGAGTGCAGGCAGCAACTCAAGGACGTCCTAGCTCGGCTCCTCGGTGGAGATCACGAGGCGGGCACCCCCGTCGACTCCACGATGCTGCCGCCGACACTCACCGGCGAGCTAATCATCGGTGGTGTCTTCACGGTGATCGGAACCAGCGTACGGGGCGAGGGAGATGGCGGCCGGCTTGTGGAGCTGGCGCCATCGCTGATGGCGTTCATCGCTGTGCAGTACGGTCGCCCCGACCTGGCAGGGTGGTGTGCGCGTACCGACGAGCTCGCCCGAGCGCAGGCTGTGACACGCCCGACCCGGCTTCCGGTTCGCGCCACTCGCCGCACGACACTGGTCCTGCGCGCCATCGCGCAGACGCCTTACTCCAACAATCGCGAGGTCGCTCGCGCCGCTGGAATCGCTGATGAAGGGCAGACGTCAAAGTTGCTAGCGCGCCTCGAGCGCCAGGGCGTGATCGAAAACGTCGGCGTTGGTGCCGCGCGCGGAGAGCCCAACGCCTGGCTGTTGACAACGGAGGGCCGGCGCACGCTCGAGCTGCTCGGCGACGGCTTCGCTGAGAGCTCTTACGAGCGCCTGGGCCGCCGAGCGAAAGAGGCGCTGTGAAAACTTTGAGCTTTTCGGCGCAGCGTCGCGCAGCGTGCGACAGCGTCGTTGAGAGGGCAAGTGGAACCACGGACGCTCGCCTGGACGCGAGCGTCCGTCGGACCGCTTGTGGATTCAGGCGATCGGTGACGGGAGCGCACAAGCGGTCTTTTCGCGCCGATCGATCATCACCGAGAGGAAAAGGAGTAGTGGAACAGTGAGACGTGTAAGAAAAGCGAGGCGTGTAGCGGTTCTGGGGCTGTGTCTCATCGCCGCGTTTGCGTTGGCGGCGGTCGCGGCATCGAGTGCGCTGGCGGTAAAAAACCCATCCAAGAGCTTCAAACTGATGGAAAACTGCCCTGTGAGCGCCCTTGGCGGCAAAGGAGAACCCGTCACTATCTGTTTTTTTGGGGCCACTGAAACCGGTCCAAAAGGGACGTCACCAGGCGGACATTTCACGGTAGGTCCCATTACGGTGCCGATCGAAAAGCAAATAGTTCTACAGTTCGGTGGAGCACACAATCCGGGCGAACGTCTCAACGAATACGAAGCTGTAGGGCCGACTCATGGCGTCGAAAACCTCACCCCGACCCCCGAGAGTGTTCCAGGTGAACCGCTTGGGCAGATCAGCGCGGCCGAACAGGAAGAATTGGGCTGGCCGGAAACGTTGAAGCACAGCTACAAAGAAGCGCAGAAAAAAGGATACGTCAAGAAAGTCACCGAGACAATCGAATCAGCCGGTCCTGCCAGCGTGGATGTCGCTAATATCTTCTTCGAAGAAGGAGTTGGAATCGAAGCACGTGTCAAGATCAAAGCCGGCGCTCAATGGCTCAGCAATCTCGGGACCGTCTGCTACGTAGGTTCGGAAGCCGAACCGATCGTGCAGCACTTGACCACCGGTCCGAGTGAATCGCCGCTCACGCATGAAGTGATCCACGGAGCGGCAGGCGAAATCGTTGTGGCCGAACATCACGATCTAGAAATGGACATCCTGTACCACAACATTCTCGTTGATAACACGTACGCCGTTCCTGGGGCAACCTGTTCCGGAGCGTACGCCGGGGTCATCGCGGCGACTATCAACAAGGAGTTCGGACTCCCGGCTCCAGCGGGGGCCAGCGGGACCGAAATCATCGGCACCCAGTACGCGGCAGAAGACGAAGCGGCAAGACTAGGTGGAGCAGAATGACGCCCGCAGGTCACGGCGCTAGCGGTCGCGTGCGCTAACGCCGCCAACCGACACATCAGGGACCCGCCGGCCTGTGGGCGGGTCCCTGATGACTACATTGCAGCGACGACGGCGCGTGCAGCGAGCCGCGTGGGCGCCTTAACACGAGAGAGCGAGTCAGTCAGTGGCCATTTTTTCGGACACGAGGAGCGATGAGTCAATGAAACGCATGAGAATCTTGGCAGTATGTATAGTAACCGCGCTCGCAATGAGCGCCGTAGCTGCGACGAGCGCGCTTGCCTTCAAAGAAGAAGCGCCTGAAGTGGGGCGCTGTCTCAAGTTGACCGGAGGCCGATTCAAGGAAGGGAACTGTAAGGTCGAAGGTACGACGAGCAAGCAACAGAAGTACGAATGGTATCCAGCGTTTGGGCCCAACAAGAAGGGCGAAGAACAAACCATCGAACCGGCGCTGCGCTTCTACAAGGCCGAATCGAAAGAATCGACCATCATTCAGCTTCAAACGGTCACCGGGGAAACCGTGAAATGCAAAAAGCAGACTAGCGAAGGCGAATACACGGGTCCGAAAACGAACCGTGCCTTCGACGTCGTCTTCACGGGCTGTGAAACGGCGGGGATCATATGTCTCAGCACCAACCCGAAAGCGAAAAACCCGGGCGAAATTCTGGTCAAAGAACTGGACGGTGAAATCGGGATTGAAAAGCTCGGCGCAACCGCGGCCAAGGACAAGATCGCGAATGTCTTCAAGCCGGCATCCGGCGAAATCTTCACGGAATTCGAATGTGCCGGCCTGAAGCTCGTGGTTAAGGGCGAAGTGATGGTGCCGATCGATTCGAACAAGATGTTCACCACGGCGACCGTCAAGTTTACAGCGACCAAAGGCAAGCAGAAACCCGAAAAATTTGCGACCGACCCGGCCGGCACAAAAAGGGTGCTGTTCGCGAAGAACAGCAAACTGGAAGAATATTTCCAGGCCGGGCAGACGCTGACCACGATCCAGACGGACATGGTAAAGGCGGAGGCGAGCTCGGTCAGCTGAGAACGCGCGAGCGGTGAGAGCGCGTCAGGCTGCCGGGACGCGGTGGGGAGCGAGCGCATGGGCGATCGGCTTGTCTGTGCTCGCTTCCCGCGCGCACCGCGAGAGGTCGTGCGGGAGCGAACGATGAGGGATACGAGATGCGAGCAGGGAAGGCGGATCGCGTGGGCGAACGTGTGTCGGACTGGCATGGCGCTCGGCCTCGCCGCTTCGTTGCTGGCCGCAGGCGCGATCGTCGATACGACGCCGGCCTCAGCCCTGTTGCAGCGCGGCCACGCATTCGGGTTCTCGTTCGCGGGCAAAGGCAGCGGTGCCGGCAGGCTCTCGCGCCCGGCGGGTGTCGCCGTGGATGAAGGCTCCGGCGATGTGTACGTGGTGGACGCAGGGAACGAGCGCATCGAGCGGTTCGGCCCGGCGGGCGAATTCGTGTCCGCGTGGGGGTGGGGAGTCTCGGACGGTAAGAGCGAGTACGAGGTGTGCTCCTCGAGCTGCGAGGGTGGTCTGGCAGGCGAAGGCGAAGGAGAGATGGATACACCGGAAGCGGTCGCGGTTGACAACTCGGGCGCGACCGGTGACCCGTCGGCAGGCGATGTGTACGTGCTCGCAGACACGGTCGCTGCAGACAACGTCGTCGAGAAGTTCAGCCCGACCGGGGAGCTGCTCGGGCAGGTGCGCTTCGCTGCGCCGCCGGTCGGCGCTTTGGGCGGCGTGGCCGTCGACGCGAACGGGGGGCTGTGGGTGAGCGATCTCGGAGTCTCGCCGGGGCTGCTGCTGCACTTCAGCGACGCGCTCGAAAACGTCGAGCTTGGGTCAGTCCCGCTGCAGATGGAATGCGTCGAAACGCCGGGTCTGGCAGTGGATGCGGATGCGGAAACCTTCTATGTGAGCCACCAGCTGCAGAACGTGCTCGAGGAATGTCCGGAAGCGGCGCCGTCGACGAAGGCGCCGGCCTTGATCTCTGCGGTGAATGGAGCCGGAGAAGCCCAACCGCAACCGCTCGAGCTCGAAGACAGCTCCGGTGTCGCGGTGGATCAGGCGAGCTCTGGCGGCACGCCGCTGGGCGCGGTCGCACGCGGTGACGTCTATGTGGACAACGGGTCGAGCGTGGCCGTGTTCGCGTCCGACGGTTCGCTCGTGCAGCGGTTCGGGTCCGAACAGCTGACCGGCGGCAGCGGGGTGGCGGTGGATTCGGCGACCGGCGATGTGTACGTCGCCGACACTAGAGACGCGGTGGTCGACGTGTTTGCGCCGGAAGCCGCGGCGGCGCCGACCGTCGACAGTCTTGCCTTTCAGGATGCGGACGTCTCCGCGACGCGCGTCGAAGCACGGGTCGATCCGCATGGCCTGGATACGCACGTGTTCTTCGAGGTGGGGACCGCGGATTGCCGGGCGACGCCGGCGGCGTGCGTGGATGTGCCTGCGCCGTCCGGTGACGACGTCGGCGGCGGGTTCGGGTCGGTGGCTGTGAGCGCGACGATCTCGGGCTTGGGTGCGGGCACGCGTTACTTCTACCGTGCGATCGCGGCGAACGCGGATGGCGAAGCGGAAGCGGAGCGCTCGTTCGGGTCGTTCACGACGCTACCAGCGGCGAGCAACGGCCTCGCGGACGGGCGCGAGTGGGAACTCGTATCGCCCGCGGAAAAGCAGGGCGCGCTGATCTACTCGATCGCCGGCACCACCGAAAACGGGGGACCCGCGTCGGGCGTGATCGAGGCCGCACGAGCAGGCGACGCGATCACGTATGCCGCCAACGCGCCCTTCGGCGAAGGTGTCGTTGGCAACCGCTCGCTCGAAGCGACCCAGCTGATCTCGACGCGCGGCTCGGCAGGATGGTCGACGCAGGACATCGCTACTGCCAACGACGTTGCGAAGGGCCTCGACCCCGGCGCGGCGCAGGAGTACCGGTGGTTCTCGCCCAATCTTGCGTCCGCCTTGGCGCAGCCGTTCGGGCCCTACCGTCTGACGGGCACGCACATGCAGGAACCGCCATTGCTGGCGGGGTTGGAAAGCGAAGAACGTGGGCTCTACGTTCGCGATGACGACACCTGCACCACAGCTCCGGCGAGCTGCTTCGAACCGCTCGTCGCCGCTGGCGCCGACGCGACTGGTGCGCAGTTCGGCGGCGAGCTCGAATTCGACGGGGCTGCGCCCGATCTGCAGCATGTGATCTTCAGCTCGGATGTCGCGCTGACCGACGGTTCGCCGTCGGCGCCGGGGCTGTATGAGTGGAGCGCGAACAAGCCCCCGAGCGAAGCGCTCTCGCTGGTGAGCGTGCTGCCGGGGAATAAACGCGCCGCGCCGGTGGTACCGGAACCGCAGCTGGGGGACTTCATCCCGGGCTCGTCGAGCACGCGGGGAGCGGTGTCAGTCGATGGCTCGCGGGTGTTCTGGAGCGCGGTCACCGAAGAACACGAAGCGGAAATCACTCGGCTTTTCATGCGCGAAACGACGCTCGGAAAGACGATCGTCGTCAACGCCCCGCAGGGCGTGAAGGAAGGATCGGCGCAAGAACGCGCCGCCGAGGAAGTCCATTTCAGGCTCGCCAACAACGAAGGATCGAGAGTCTTCTTCACCGACACTTTTCCGCTGACCGCGGAATCGACGCTCTTGCCTAGTGGGGAAGACGAAGAAGCGCCCGCCGATCTCTACGTGTGCGAAGTGGCCGTCGACGCGGAAGGCCCGCAATGCGATCTGAAGGATCTGACGGTGAACCGAGGAGGCGATATCGGGGAAGCGGCCGATGTGGTGGGTACGCTGCCGGGGGCGAGCGAAAACGGCTCGGTGGTGTATTTCGTGGCTAACGGCGTGCTCTCCGAAGAAGCGCGAGCCGCCGGTGCGCTGCCGGGGCACTGTGCGCAGCCGAATGCCAAACAGCCGGCTGACGCTTCGGCGACATGCAATTTGTACGTCGAGCGATACAGCGAAGAAGCACGGGAATGGGAAGCGCCGCGCTTCATCGCGGTGCTCTCTCAGGAAGACCAGCCGGACTGGGGTGGCTCGGGCAACTTCTCGCTCGGCGTTCTGACCTCGAGGGTTTCTCCCGATGGGCGATATCTGGCGTTCATGTCAAAGCAGCCTTTGACCGGCTATGACAGTGCCGATCAGAGCGAAGCTGCGCACGGCGCGCGCGACGAGGAGGTCTACCTCTACGACTCCTCGACTGCTCGCCTCACGTGCGCGTCGTGTAACCCCTCTGGGGCGCAGCCGCAGGGCGTGTTCGACCACGAAGCCTCCGGTGAAGGCAAAGGCCTGCTGGTCGACCGGCTGGGGGTTTGGAAGGAAACCGCTGCCGAAGAACAGGGCGGTGCACGTCGCGCGGTCGACCACTGGCTGGCGGGCTCTGTCCCGGGGTGGACGCCGATCGAAGAAACGACGGCGTTCTATCAGTCCCGCTATCTGTCAAATTCCGGGCGGCTGATCTTCGACAGCCCCGACCGGCTCGTACCCGCGGACCACAACACCAAGGAGGACGTCTACGAGTTCGAGCCCGAAGACGTCGGCAGCTGTCACAGCCCCGCGGGCTGCGTCGCGCTGATCTCCTCGGGAGAATCGGAACAGGAAACCGCGTTCCTGGATGCGAGCGAATCCGGCGACGACATCTTCCTACTCACCAGCCAGCCGCTGACGAGCGAAGACCACGACCACTCCTTCGACGTCTATGACGCACACGTGTGCAGCGAAGCCTCGCCGTGCATCGCCCCGCCGTCGGGACCGCCGGCGCCCTGCGAAACGCTTGGAACCTGCAGGCCCGCCTCCGCGCCGGTGACGGTGTTCGCCGCCCCATCAGGGACAGCGACTCTCGCCGGCACGCCGGATCGGCCGACGTCACAGACGCTCTCATCGAAAACCACGGTCAAGCCAAAACCGCTCACGCGTGCAGAAAAGCTCGCCAGGGCGCTCGAGCTGTGCCGCACCGCGCACAGGCACTCGAAGCACGCGCGCCAGGCGTGCGAACGTCGGGCCCGCAAGCAGTACGCGCCGCACCCGACGAAGAAGGCGAAGCGCACGGAGAAGCGGGCGAAGCGCGCGAGAAAGGCGCTGGGGTGAGAATGATGCGGGATATCGATCACTGCCGCGGGTGGGGCGGGCCGTTGTCGGCGATCGGCGCCCTGCTCACCGCGGTCGTTGCGCTGCTCGTGTGCGGTGCACCGGCTGGCGCGGCGCAGGGTCCCTGGTGGCATTTGGAGTCGCGTTCGGCGCCGGGGAATTTGGTGCCGGGTGAGGAGGGTCGGATCATCATCTCGGCCAGCAATGTCGGTACGAGCGAAGCGGACGGCTCGCCGCATGCGATTACGATCAGGGACATGCTCCCGCCAGGTTTGAGCGCGGTTGCGATCTCGGGCGGGGGAAGCTATCCGGAAGAAGAACCGCCGATGAGTTGCACGCTCGCGACGTTGACGTGTACGTACACGGGGACCGTGCTTCCGTTCAAACGCTTGGAAGCCACGATCACGGTGAGGGTGAGCGAAGGGCTGGCGGCTCCGGGAGAAAATACGGTGAGCATCGAAGGGGGTGGTGCGCCAACGCCAGAGCCGTTCACCAGGCCGGTCACGATCAGTCGTGAACCGACGCCCTTTGGGGTCGAAGACTATGCCCTCAGCCCGGAACTGGAAGGCGGCGCGACCGACACGCAGGCGGGGTCGCATCCGTTCCAGCTGACCGCGACGTTCGATTTGAACCAGACGCTCGCACTCGGGCGGTTCGGGGAAGGTCCGTTCCCGCAGGCGCCCGCGCTCACGAGGGACCTGAGCTTCAAGCTGCCACCTGGGCTCGTGGGGAATCCGACCGCGGTCCCGCGCTGCTCGGAAGTCGACTTCGCGACGATCGGCGAAGACGGGCTCACCGACCTGTGCCCGGCGGACACCGCGGTCGGCGCGGCGGTCGTGACCCTGTATGAACCGGTGTTGTTGAAATTCAGCACGGTCACGGTGCCACTGTTCAACCTCGTACCGGCGCAGGGCGAGCCCGCGCGATTCGGCTTCGAGGTGTTCAAAGTTCCGGTCGTCCTTGATACCGCCGTTCGGGCCGCCGAAGAATACGGGGTGACGGTCAGCGTCAGCAACGCGAGCCAGGCCGCCGCGATCCTCGGCAGTCAGGTGACCTTCTGGGGCGAACCGGCGGCGGCGAGCCACGATCATGCCCGCGGCTGGGCGTGCTTGGATCTGCCGTTTCTGCCCGAACGGGCGTCGCTGAAAAACTGCACGGCGCCGGCGCAGCATTCGAGTGCCGCGTTCCTCACACTGCCCACCTCCTGTAGCGGTGAGCAGCTGCGGAGTAGCGTCGAAGGAGTGTCGTGGCCGACCGCCCAGGCGCCCGAAGGAGAGCACCTGCAGGCATCCGCGTCGTTCGGCCCGCTGTCAGGTTGCGAACAGCTGCCGTTCACCCCCTCAATCACGGTTCAGCCCGACCAGCACGCGACCGACACCCCGTCCGGTCTCACCGTCACGGTACGCCTGCCGCAGGCCTCGACGTTTGAAGGCGGCGGGTTGGCGGAGGCAGCCGTGCGGGCAACGACCGTGACGCTGCCCGAAGGCGTGCTGTTGAACCCTGCGGCCGCCGGCGGTCTGGCGGCCTGCAGCGGTGCGGAAGTGGGTCTGCAGGCGGGCACAGAAGAAGGCCTGCAGATCGCGAATGACGTGTTCTCAGAAAGCCCATGGTCGTGCCCTGAAGCCGCCAAGGTCGGCGCGGTGCGCATCAAGACGCCGCTGCTCGACCACGAACTGGAAGGCGCTGTCTATCTGGCGAGCCAGGACACCAACCCGTTCGCCAGCCCGCTTGTGCTGTACCTGCTTGTGCGCGACCCGGTCTCAGGCGTGCAGATCAAGCTCGCCGGCACCGTCGTCCCAAATCCCGCCACGGGCCAGCTCACCTCCACGTTCAAGAACACGCCGCAGCTGCCGTTCGAAGAACTCACGCTGCACTTCTTCGACGGACCCCGCGCCTCGCTGTCGACGCCCCCTGCCTGCGGGAGCTATGAAACCCAGGCGTCGTTCACCCCCTGGTCGGGCAGCCCGCCGGCATCGCCCTCCTCGAGCTTCCAGGTCAGCTCCGGCGCGGAAGGCTCGCCATGCGGCACCGCGCCCCCGTTTACGCCGGCCTTGAACGCACAAAGCGCGAACACGCAGGCCGGCGCCTTCACGCCGTTCACGCTGAACCTGAAGCGGCCCGACCAAGACCAGGCGCTCGCCGGCATGAACGTGCAACTGCCGCCCGGCGTGGGCGCGATCCTCGCGTCGATCACGCCCTGCCCAGAACCACAGGCCGGCGAAGGCGCCTGCGGGCCCGAAAGTCTGATCGGTCAGACCACGGCGGCCTCCGGCTTCGGCCCAGAACCTTTCACGCTGGCCGGGAGCGTCTATCTGACCGGCCCCTACGACGGCGGACCATTCGGCCTGGCGATCGTCACGCCGGCGGTGGCGGGCCCCTTCAACCTCGGCACCGTCGTCGTTCGCGCAGGCATCCATATCAACCCCACCACCGCTCAGGTCACTGTCACCAGCACGATACCCACCAGCGTCGAAACGGTCACCTCGGGCAGGACCGGCGTCCCCGTCCAGCTCAAAGAGCTCGACGTCACGATCAACCGGTCCGGCTTCGAGTACAACCCCACCAACTGCAACTCGATGAAGATCGAAAGCCATCTGAAAGGCGCAGAAGGCGCCACCAGCACCAGCTCCACGCCGTTTGAGGTCGCGGGCTGCCAGGCCCTCCCGTTCAACCCCAGGGTCTCCGCTGGAACGCAAGGCAAAACCAGCAAAGCCGACGGCGCGAGCCTCGGCCTGAGGTTCACCAGCCACACCGGTGAAGCACACGTCGCCAAGACCATCCTGACCATCCCGTCGACGCTTCCCGCACGCCTGACGACGATCCAAAAAGCATGCGTGGCGGCGACCTTCGAAGCCAACCCCGCCGGGTGCCCCGAAGGCTCGGACATCGGCACCGCCACCGTCCACACCCCCGTTCTGAAGGGCCCCTTGACCGGCCCGATATACCTCGTCTCACACGGCAACGCCGCGTGGCCCGACGCCGAGCTGGTGCTGCAGGGCGAAGGCATCACCATCATTCTCGACGGCCAGACCGCGATCAAAAAAGGTGTGACCACGAGCTCGTTTCTGTCGGTTCCTGACGCGCCGTTCGAATCGGTGGAAGCGATCCTGCCGGAGGGGCCGCACTCAGCGCTGACCACCAACCTTCCGTTGAAGGACCACTACAACCTCTGCGGACAACGCCTCGCGATTCCCGCCCAGCTCACCGGTCAAAACGGCAGCGCGATCAACGACGACGTCGCGGTCAGCGTGCAGGGCTGTCACGCGGTCAAGGCCAGCAGAAGCACCCGCCTCACGCGCGAGCAGAAGCTCAGGCGCGCCCTCGAGGCCTGTCGGCGCCGTCATGAGCACTCACGCACCAGGCGCCGACAGGCCTGCGAACGGACCGCCCGCGCGCGGTACAGGCCGCCCAAGCCGGCCCACAGAAGATAGGCGCTCGCCCGCGCCGAGAGGCGCCGCGCTGTGGGAAGAGCGTGGGAAGCCCCGCGAAAACCCTAGCTCTGATGCGGGATTACAGCCGGACCCGCGACTAAGAGAGACGGGGGTCGCCGCCCTCGGCGACCGCCTCGACCATCGCGGCGATCAACCGCTCGCGCAGCGCTTGTGTGTCCCCGGAAGTCTCGTGGTCACGGGTACGCGTGCGCATCTGGGTGTGGCTGGAAAAGCGCTCACCCAAGCGGTTGATCTGGATCCCGTCCCCCATGATGCAGCCCTCGTTTCCCTCCGTTGTCCCTCTCGCTAGTCCCTCTTACGCCGCCTCCCCAAGACCTCGGCTGGGTCTGACTCTGTGGGCGGCGTGTGGGAAAAAGAAGAACACATGGGGCCGGCTTTGTCAAGGGGTCCTGAAAACTAAGGCCCGAGCGTCTGAGTGACCCCCGTCTCTCTTATACGGTGGCCTCGCGTGCGAAGGTTTCACAAAGCATTTTCTCCGAGGTTTTTCCGACCGTCGAGGAGTGCTATCGGGTCGCCTTCGACGCGGGCATCACCCGCCTGGCGCATGCGGTAGCCGAGGCGACGGCCGCCGAGCAGACATGGCTCGAGCGAGTGCGCTCCGGGCTGGTCGCGCTACTGGGATTCTTCGACGACGAGCCGTCGTGGGCGCGCCTGCTGGTGCTCGAGACACCGCTCAACGGAGTGCTGACGTTCGAATGCCGACAGCAACTGCACGAGCTGCTCGCCCGCCTGCTGGAGCACGATTACGACAGCGACCAGCTTGACGGTGGCGATCGCTCAGCTTGGTCGCGGGCTTTGGCGAGCGCGCTCACGAGCGAGCTGGTCGTCGGCGGTGCCTTCTCGGTCATTCGCACGAGCATGCTCGACGACACCGCTGGCAAGCTCGTGGAGCTGGCGCCGTCGCTGATGGCATTCATCGTCGCGCCGCATCTCGGCCAAGCCGTGGCGCAGGCAGAGCTGGAGGGCAAGGCCTCGAGCGGCCTGCCGGCCCCGTTGAACGAGCACAACAGACGCGTACGGGCGATATCCGAAGCGGGGGAGCTTCCGATTCGCGTGACGCACCGCACGACGATGGTTCTGCGCGCGATCGCGCGGGCTCCCTATTCGAACAATCGCGAGATCGCCGACGCGGCGGGGCTCTCTGATGAGGGGCAGACGTCGAAGCTGCTGGCGCGGCTCGAGCGACAGGGCGTTATCGAGAACGTGGGACTCGGTCCGGCGCGCGGCGAACCGAACGCGTGGCTGCTGACCGCCTCCGGGCAGCGTGCGCTGGCGTTGATCGGCGCGTCGCCCGCTCCGCGACCCCGGACCGCGAGACTCAGGGGCAAGGTGTGAAACCCGCATTCAGAAGCTTTACGGCGCCGGTCTCGCGTCACGCGCGACCGGCGCCGTCGAGAGCAGGCCATCAGACAGGCAGCGGTCCGCAGGACCGCGCCCGGCGAGTACCGGCCTGCGGCAGCAAACGATCGGTTGTACGGACTCTCCGACCTGTGAGGTCGTGCGCCGGTCAACTATCACCGAGAGGAAAAGGAGTAGTGGAAAAGTGAGACATGTAAGGATGGTGGGACTATGCCTCGTCGCGGTCTTCGCGGTGAGCGCCGCATTGGCCGCGAGCGCGCTCGCGAGTGAACCACCGACGGTGGCCAAGGTGGAACCGACGACCGTCCCGACCGCTCCGCAGGCGAAGGGCGGCGGCGTCACGCCGCTCTGGATTCACGGCACTGGCTTCGCTGGCAACGTCACAGTCAAAGTCGGCTCACAGGAGGCGGCTGACGTGGAAGTCATCTCTGAAACCGAAATCGAGGTGCGGGCACCCCGTGAAGCCCCAGAAGGCGAATACGAAGTGGTGGTCGAAGATGAAAATGGGGTATCAAGCGGGGGGCCGCAAATTAGCTACATCCCGACAGAAAAGCCGGATGTAAGCTGGTCCAAATTCAAAAATTGCGCGCTGCATGAGGAATACGAAGGCAACCCCGCGAAGCACTGCGACTATGCCGCGACGCGGAAGGACCGAGGCGGGTTTTACACCGTCGGCGGTATCACCGTGCCGGTGACCAAGTCGATCGTCCTCCAGGGTGGTGCGACAGAAGAAGGTGCGATTCCCCCTGTCGAAGAACAGTACTCTGGCATGGAGTTCATCCTGCCGCCCGAAGACGGAGTACCGGCGATCGCACCAGTGCCCGAGAAGGTGCCGGTGGAAGTGCTGAACAATGTGAGCGAAGCCGAAATGAACGAATTCGGCTGGCCGCAGAACCTCCGCGAAAGCTACAAACTCGCCCAGAAAAAACACTACTTCAAGGCGAACAAAACGACGGAGACCATCGAATCGGCGGGTAGCGACCCTCAATACCTGAGCACGTACAACGGTCTGGCCGAAGAAGGCCCAGAGATCATCGCCAGCGTGCAGATCAAGGGCGAAAACCCGTGGCTCACCCTCATTGGCGGGAGCTGTCTGATCGGCTCCGAAGCCGAACCGGTGGTGCAGCACCTTGCGACTGGGGAATCGGTATCACCGCTGACGGGCGAACGAATTCACGGTAAAGGCGGGTTCGCTGGCATCTATGACGAATACCAGCTGGCCGCCCTACAGGAAACCAGGCTGGTTGACAACACATACGCCGTGCCTGCAGCGACGAAATGCGGCGGCACAACCTGGGAACGCTATCTCGACCCGGTCGTGAACAAAGCATTCGGGCTACCGGCACCGGCTGGCGCCAGCACGACCGTCCTCGAAGGTGCTGAGTACACCGCGCACCCGGTGGAAGTCGAAAAACGAGGGCTCTGACAACCGTAGCATCTCGGCAAAATAGTTAAAGACTGACTGGGGACTCCGTCGATATGCCCAATGCGGCGGAGTCCCCTCTTGCCGGGTCGTGGTGACACGTCGCCCCAATAAGAAGGCTAGCGTCGCTCGCGTGCGGAGCACATCAATTCGCTTCGACCGCGACGCGCCGTCCAGGGCGATCCAAGAGGAGACAAGGAGCGGCTACGAAATGCGAAGAATGACCCTGCTGTGGATATGCGCTGTCCTGGCGCTCGGAGGCGCTTGCATCACGGCGAGCAGTGCGTCCGCCTTCAAAGAAGAAGCGCCGGAAATCGGCCGATGCCTGAAGCTGACGGGCGGCCGGTTCAAGGAAGGCAACTGCAAGGTTGAAGGCACGACCAGCAAGACACAGAAGTACGAATGGTATCCCGCGTTCGGGCCGAACGGGAAAGGCGAAGAAAAGACGATCGAATCAGCAAAGCGGTTCTACAGTGCGGTGTCGAAAGAAGGAACGAAGATCGAATTGGAGACGGTGCACGGCGAAGGCGTGAGCTGCAAACGGCAGACGAGCGAAGGCGAATACACTGGCGCGAAAACGAACCGCGCGTACAACATAGTGTTCACAGGCTGCGAAGCAGCGGGGATCAGCTGCATCAGCACCAACCCGAAAGCGACCAACATCGGAGAAATCCTCGTAAAAGAACTCGACGGCGAAATCGGCATCGAAAAGGTCGGCGCGACTCCCGGAAAGGATAAGATCGCGAACGTATTCCGAGCAGCGTCTGGTGAAATCCTGACGGAATTCGAGTGCTCGGGTCTGAAATATGTGGTGAAGGGCGAAGTGATGGCACCGATCAAGGGAAATACGATGCTTACCGTACAAACGGTGAAATTCGCCCAATCGAAAGGCAAACAGAAGCCAGAAAAATTCGCGACCGACCCGGCGAGCCTGAAACGCGTGCTGTATGCGAAGAACAACAAACTCGAAGAATTCTTCCAGGCCGGTCAGGAGTTGACGACGATTCAGACGAACACGGAAAAGGCGGAGGCCAGCTCGGTCAGCTAGCAGACGCCAGCGACGACGGTGCGTCGAGCACTGTGGCTCACCGGCGGCGTGAGCGGGCGCGAGCAGCTGTGCTGGTCTTGCGTCCGCTCACGTGCCTCGCTGGAAGCTCGAGACGGTGTTCAGAGGATGCACGAGTCCATTAACAGGCCGGCGTGCGCGAGCTGGATCACGCGCGCGCGTCGTTGTGTGTGCCTTGCTCTCGGCCCGGCGCTGGTCCTGGCGTTTGCCGGTGCTTGGTGCGGGTCCGCGTGGGGGCTGTCCCAGCGCGGACATTCGTTCGCGCTCTCGTTCGCGAGTACGGGGGCAGGAGCGGGCCGGGTGTCGCACCCCGTGGGCGTGGCGGTCAGCGAAGCGAGCGGCGACGTGTACGTGATCGATGCAGGCAACGAGCGGGTCGATCGGTTCGGTCCGCAGGGAGAATTCATCGCGGCATGGGGCTGGGGTGTGGCAGACGGGAAAACCGAACTCGAGACGTGCTCTACGACTTGCAAAGCGGGCATCGCCGGCGAAGGCGAAGGGCAATTGGACGGTCCGCAGGCGGTGGCGGTGGATAACTCGATGAGCAGCTCGGATCCCTCGCGCGGCGATGTCTACGTGCTGGCCGATACGGTCGCGCAGAACAATGTGATCGACAAGTTCAGCCCGGAAGGCGAGCTGCTGGGCGAGCTGCACGTGAGCGCCGGGACCTGGGGCGCTCTGGGAGGAGTGGCGGTCGACGCGGCTGGGTCGGTTTGGACGGACGATCTCGGGGTCTCCCCGGAAGAGCTCGTGGGTTTCACCGACGCCGCTGAAAACCAGCCGGTACGGCTGATCCCCCTCGACGTTGAATGCCTGGGCCCTCCGGGCCTCGCGGTGGATGGGAGCGCGGAAGCATTCTATTTGGCTCACCAGCTCGAAAGCGTCCTGGAAGAATGTCTGGAAGCCGCGCCGTCGGCAAAGGCTCCGGCGGTGCTCGCCGCCGTGGACGGGAAGGGTGAAATCGTGCGCGACGCGTTTGACTTCGAAGACTCGAGCGGCGTGGCGGTCGATCAGGCGAGCGAAGCCGGGTCGCCGTTGGGCGCTGCAGCGAGAGGCGATGTCTATGTGGACAACGGCACGAGCGTCGCGGAGTTCACGCAGGGAGGCTCCCTGGTGCAACGGTTCGGGTCGGGCGAGCTCCAGGACGGCTCGGGAGTTGCGGTGAACGCGGCGAACGGCGATGTGTTCGTGACCGATGCGAAGGCGAACCGGGTGGACATGTTCGCGCCGGAAACGGCGGGGGCGCCGAGCATCGACGGCCTTTCCTCGATAGCCCTCAGTGGGTTCTCGGCGCGGTTGGAAGCGCGTGTGGACCCGCGCGGGTCCGACGCGCATGTGTACTTCCAGTACGGCAGGGCGGATTGTCGCGCGACGCCTGCAGCGTGCACGGATGTGCCGGTGGCTCCCGGGGAGGATGTGGGCGCCGGGTTCGGCGCTGTGTCGGTGAGCGCGACCGCGACTGAACTGTCGCCTGGCACGCATTATTTCTATCGCGCTCTCGCGGCGAACGAACACGGCGAAGCGGATGATGAGGAAACGTTCGGATCGTTGACGATGCTGCCGGCGAGCGTGGCGGGGCTTGCCGACGGTCGCCAGTGGGAACTGGTCTCGCCGGCGGAAAAGTTCGGGGCGTTGATCTACCCGATCGCCGGGACGACGGAAAACGGCGGTCCGGCCTCGGGCGTGATCGAGGCGGCGGCAGGCGGCGGCGCCATCACATACGCGGGCAACGCGCCGTTCGGGGAAGGCGTGGCGGGGAACCGCTCGCTCGAAGCGACGCAGGTGATCTCGACGCGCAGCGCCGGTGGCTGGTCGACGCGGGATATCTCGACCGCGACCGAAGCGGCGCAGGGGCTTCAGCCGGGTAGCGCGCAGGAGTACCGGTGGTTCTCGCCCGAACTGTCGGCGGCGCTCGCGCAGCCGTTCGGCCCCTATCAGCTGACGGGAACGCGGATGCAGGAACCGCCGCTGGTGGCCGGAGTGCAGAGTGAAGAACGCGGCCTGTACGTGCGCAATACCCAGACGTGCGAAAGCACGTTCTCGGGATGTTTTGAAGCGCTGGTGACGCCGGCGGCGGACACGGCGGGCAGCCAGTTCGGCGGCGAACTGGAGTTCAGGGGGGCCGCGCCGGACCTGCGGCATGTGGTGTTCAGCTCCGACGTTGCGTTGACCTCCGGCGAGCCTTCGGCGCCGGGCCTGTATGAGTGGAGTGCGGGGGAGCCCGCCGGGGAATCGCTTCAGCTCATAAGCGTGCTGCCGTCGGGCAAGAAGGCGGCTTCCGATGAACCGGAAGCTCAGCTCGGTGATTTCAACCCCGCGGGATCGAGCGCCAGGGGCGCGGTCTCGGCCGACGGCTCGCGCGTGTTCTGGAGCGCGGTCGTCGAAGAAGGCGACGTGGAAGTCACACGCCTGTTCATGCGCGAAACCACGAGGGGCAAGACGATCGTGATCAATGCCGCACAAGGCATCAAGGAACCGTCGGCCGAAGAACGCGCGCTAGAGGAAGTGCACTTCCGCCTGGCCAGCAGCGATGGGTCGCGCGTGTTCTTCACCGATACCTTCCCGTTGACCGCGGAATCGAAGCTGCGCCCGAGCGAACAGGGCGAAGAAGCACCGGCGGACCTGTACGTGTGCGAACTCGTGACGAGCGGGGAAGGCCCCGAATGCGATCTGCATGATCTGACCGTCGATCCCGGCTTCGACCTCGGGGAAACCGCGGGTGTGGTGGGGACATTGCCCGGTGCCAGCGAAGACGGCTCGTGGGTGTATTTCGTCGCCAACGGCGTGCTCTCTGAAGAAGCAAGGGCGGCGGGCGCGGTGCCGGGTGGGTGTGCTGCGCCGGACGCGAAACATGCCGCCAGTCCGGATGCGACGTGCAACCTGTATGTCGAGCACTACAGCGAAGAACGTGGGGAATGGGAAGCGCCGCGGTTCATCGCGACGCTGTCCCAGGAAGACCAGCCGGATTGGGGCGGCACGGGCAGCTTCTCGCTCGGCGCGCTGACCTCGCGGGTCTCGCCGAACGGCCGGTTCCTGGCGTTCATGTCCAACGAGCCGTTGACGGGCTATGACAACGTCGATCAGAGTCCCGCGGCGCATGGCGCCCGTGATGAGGAGGTGTTCGTCTACGACGCCGAAAAGCAGACGATCACGTGCGCGTCGTGCGACCCGACCGGCGCGCAACCCCAGGGTGTGTTCGACCATGAAGCCTCGGGGGAAGGCAAAGGCCTGTTGGTGGACAGGCTAGGGGTGTGGAAGGAAACCGAAGGCGAAGAACACGGCGGCGGGCGTCGCGCGGTCGACCATTGGCTGGCGGGGTCGGTGCCGGGCTGGACGCCGATCGAAGAAGGCACCGCCTTCTACCAGTCGAGATATCTGTCAAACCAAGGGCGGCTGTTCTTCGACAGCCCCGACCAGCTGGTCGGGGCCGCCCGCAACGCCAAGGAGGACGTGTACGAGTACGAGCCCGATGGCCTGGGCAGCTGCCAGGCGCCCTCGGGCTGCGTGGCCTTGCTGTCCTCCGGGGAATCCCCGCAGGAAACGGCGTTCATGGACGCCAGCGAAAGCGGCGATGACGTGTTCTTCCTGACCAGCCAGCCGCTCACCAGCCAGGTCAAGGAAACGTCCTTCAACGTGTATGACGCGCACGTATGCAGTCAGCAGTCGCCGTGCAGCAGCCCGCCGGCGGGCCTGTCGGGGTCGTGCGAAACGCTTGAAAGCTGCCGGCCCGCCTCGCCGCCGGTGCAGGTGTCCTCTGGCGCGTCGGGTACCGCCACGCTCGCTGGGCAGGCGGGACAGCCGCCGCCGGCCGTCCCGCAAGCGCCATCGAAAACGACCGTCAAACCGAAACCGCTCACCCGCGCGCAGAAGCTCGCCAAAGCCCTCGAGACCTGCCGTGTCGATCACAAGCACTCAAAGCGCAAGCGCCGATCCTGCGAACGACTAGCCCGCGCAAAATACGCGAGCAAGGCAGACATCAAACGCGCCGACACAAAGGTCAAACGCTCCGACACGAAGGGGGGCAGGCAGTGAGCGAGCGCTGGCGAGAACCGGCCCGCGGGCACTTCGGATCGCTGCTGCTGCTCGCTTTCGCGATCCTCGCCGGGTGGGCGGTCGGGCCGGCCGGCCTGACTGCGCGGGCACAGGCGGCGGGCGGCCCATGGTGGCATCTGGAGTCGCGTGCCGCGCCCGGCAATCTGCCGCCGAGCGGCGAAGGTCGGATCATCGTTTCGGCGAGCGACGTCGGCACCACACAAGCCGACGGCGAAGCTGATCCGATCACGATCAGCGACGTGCTGCCGCCAAGCCTGAAAGCCACCGCGATCTCGGGCGGCGGCAGCTATCCCGAAGAACAGCCGCCGATGAGCTGCTCGCTGCAAACACTCTCCTGCACCTACAGCGGGAGCGTGCTCCCCTACAAACGCCTGGAAGTCACGATCCACGTCAAGGTCGAAGCGGGCCCGTCCGCACAGGAACAGAACATGCTCAGCGTCGAAGGCGGTGGCGCGCCAGGAACCGCGACGCTCGCCCGGCCGGTCACGATCAGTCCCGCTGCGACGCAGTTCGGGGTCGAAAACTACCAGCTGACCCCCGAAGAAGAAGGCGGAAGCGTCGACACCCAGGCGGGCTCTCACCCGTTCCAGCTGACCGCGACGTTCGATCTGAACCAGACGCTCGCCCCGGGACGCTTCGGGGAAGGTCTCGATCCCCAGCTGCCCGCGCTTCCCCGGAACCTCAGCTTCAAGCTGCCTCCCGGCCTGGTCGGTAACCCGACCGCGGTGGCGCGCTGCTCTGAAGTGCAGTTCGCGACGATCGGCCAGGACGGGTTCACCAACCTGTGTCCCGCCGAAACCGCGGTGGGCGTCGCGGTCGTGACGATCTACGAACCGGTTCTGTTGAACTTCAGCACCGTCACGGTGCCGCTCTTCAACCTCGCTCCCGCGCAGGGCGAGCCCGCCCGGTTCGGGTTCGAGGTGTTCAAAGTGCCGGTGATCCTCAATACCGCCGTCAGATCCGGCGAAGGGTATGCGGTCAGTGTCAGCGTGACCGATGCGAGCCAGGCCGCCGCGATCCTCGGCAGCCAAGTCACGTTCTGGGGCCAGCCCGACGCTGAAGCGCACGATCACGCGCGGGGCTGGGCGTGCCTGGACCTGCCGTTCCTGCCCGAACGCGCGTCGCTGAAAAACTGCTTGGCGCCTGCACACCACTCGAATGCCGCGTTCCTGACACTGCCGAGCTCGTGCACGGGCGAACCGCTGCAGAGCAGCGTTGAAGGGCTCTCGTGGCCCACCGTCCAGGCACCCGAAGGCGAGTTTCTGCAGGCCTCTGCCGCGTTCGGTCCGCTGTCGGGATGCGAACGCCTGCCGTTTGACCCGACGATGACGACCCAACCCGATCACGAAACGGCGAGCACACCGTCCGGGCTGACCGTCGACGTGCACGTGCCGCAAGCGTCCACGATCGAAGGGGGCGCCCTGGCCGAGTCGGCAGTCAAGGCGACGACCGTGACGCTACCGCAAGGGATGCAGCTGAACCCGGCCGCCGCTGGCGGGCTCGCGGCCTGCAGCGGCGGGGAAGTGGGCCTGCAGCCAGGCGTCGAAGAACGTTTGCAGGTCGAAAACGACGTCTTCTCGGAAAGCCCCTGGTCGTGCCCCGAAACCGCGAAGGTCGGCACCGTGTCAATCAAGACGCCGCTGCTCGACCACGAACTGCACGGCGCCGCCTATCTCGCGAGCCAGGACACCAACCCGTTCGCCTCGCCGCTCGTGCTCTACCTACTCGTGCACGACCCGATCTCCGGGGTACAGGTCAAGCTCGCCGGGACCGTCACGCCGGACCCCGCCACTGGCCAGTTGACCTCCACCTTCCAGAACACGCCCCAGTTGCCCTTCGAAGAGCTCGCGCTGCACTTCTTCGACGGCCCCCGCGCATCGCTCTCGACCCCCGCTGGCTGCGGCAGCTATGAAACCGAGGCATCGTTCGAGCCGTGGTCCGGGACAGCGGCTACCGGCAGCCCGTCAAGCTTTCAGATCACCCAGGGCCCGGAAGGCGCCGGCTGCGTCTCCCCGCAAGCGCTCGCGCCGGCGTTTGACGCGCAAAGCGAGAACACTCAGGCCGGAGCGTTCACGCCGTTCACGCTCAACCTCAAGCTCCCCGACCAAGACCAGCGACTCGCGCGGATGAGCGTGCAGCTGCCCTCAGGTGTCGCCGCGATACTCGCGTCCGTCACCCCCTGCCCGGAACCGCAGGCCTCCGAGGGCACGTGCGGACCGGAAAGCCTGATCGGCCACACAACCACGAGCTCGGGTTTCGGGCCCGAACCGTTCACGCTGTCCGGAAGCGTTTATCTCACCGGCCCCTACGCGGGCGCGCCGTTCGGCCTGTCGATCGCCACCCCCGCAATCGCCGGCCCCTTCGACCTCGGCACGGTCGTCGTCCGCGCCGCCATCCTCGTCGACCCCCATACAGCCGCGGTCACGATCGACAGCACGGTGCCGACGATGGTCGAAACAGCGTCGGCCGGCAAGACCGGCATCCCCGTGCAACTGAAAGAACTGCAGGTCACCGTCGACCGGCCCGATTTCGAGTTCAACCCCACCAACTGCCAGCCCAAGCACATTGAAACGACCCTCACGGGCGCCGAAGGCGCCGCCGCCACCGTCTCGAGCGCCTTCCAAGTCTCCGGCTGCCGGAACCTTCCCTTCAAACCTGCAGTCACCGCCAGTACCCAAGGCGCAACCAGCAAAGCTAATGGCGCCGGCCTGAACCTCACCTTCGCCTCCGGGCACGGTCAAGCCAACGTCGCCAAGACGATCCTCACGATCCCTGCCACGCTCCCTGCCAGGCTCACCACCATCCAAAAAGCGTGTGTGGCGAGCGTCTTCGAAGCGAACCCCGCGACGTGCGACGAAGGCTCGGTGATCGGCACCGCCACCGTCCACACCCCCGTCCTCAAAAGCCCGCTGACCGGTCCGATCTACCTCGTCTCGCACGGCAACGCTGCGTGGCCAGACGCCGAGCTCGTACTGCAAGGGGAAGGCATCACCGTGATCCTCGACGGCCAAACCGCGATCAAAAAAGGCGTCACGACCAGCTCCTTCCTCTCCGTCCCCGACGCGCCGTTTGAAACCGTCGAAGCCACACTCCCCGAGGGGCCGCACTCGGCGCTCACCACCAACCTCCCGCTCAAGGACCACTACAGCCTGTGCGGCCGGCATCTCACGATCCCGACCGCCCTCACCGGACAAAACGGCACCGCGATCAACGAGAACGTCAAGGTTGCTGTTCAAGGCTGCGCCGCCGTCAAAGCCGCAAAAGCCAAGAAGCTCACGCGCCGAGAGAGCTCGCCCGGGCGCTGAAGGCATGCCGCAACGTCCACGCCCGCTCTCGTTTCAAGCTCGCCCGATGCGAACGACAGGCGCGCACACGGTACGGAACGGCTCGCCGAGCTCGCAAGAAGACCTGAACAATCGGTGGAGCGGGCGAGGTGGCGCGCACGTTGGTGGCGTTCGGCTCAGGCGTCGCTTGTGTGGTCAGCCTGGTCCGGGCACCGAGGGTGAGGTCGCGTACGGGCCTCCTTGAATGCTTGTGGCGAGCTTGACGCGGCGGTGAGGTGGGCGCCGACGGGTCACAGGTTGCGCACGGGGTCGGCGCCGTTACCGGCACCGGTGGCGGGCCTTCGGCCCTCGCAGCCGCGTCTTGGTCACTCGGCCCCAGCCAGAACGCGTACCGCGGGCGACTTCAGCCAGCAGCCGTCCTTTCGGTCTTGGCGGCGCTCACAGCGGTTCTCCGGGCGAAGCTCGCTCGGGAAGACATCACGCGGGACGCGCAATCTGGACATGGCGGCGGCAACGTTCTGTCTGCAACATCTGCAACGCTCGTTGGATGCAGACTCACGCCGTCGGCGGGCGCCCGGACTTGGTCCCGAACTTGGTCCCCGGCTAGGCCAAAATGACCCCCCAATACCGCAGCCACCCCGATCCTATGGGCCCAAAAACCGGGCTGTTTTGGCTCTGGGGAGCCAATCATAATCCGCGTGTCGGGGGTTCGAGTCCCTCCTCCGGCATAGCAAAAGGCGACTGCCGATCGGGGCTTTTGCCAAAGGCATGCACGGAATGTGTGCCGGATATGTCCCGGGAGTTCGACGAGTGCTCGTGCGCTGTCGCCGTTCGCCCTACGGTCCAACGGCGATAATGGCCTCATGAACCAGCACGCGCCGGACAAGATCGACGCGCGCGCCCCCGAGACGGCGCTGCCCGTGCTCTGGCAGCTCCCGCTCTCGCACTACAACGAGAAGGTGCGGTGGGCGCTGGACTACAAGCGGATCGCGCATATCCGCCGCTCGCTGCTGCCGGGCGCTCACGCTGTCGAGGCACGGCGGTTGACTCGAGATGTATCCACGACACCGGTGCTGACGATCGACGGGCAATCGATCGGCGACTCAACGAGAATCATCGCCGCGATCGAGCAGCGCTGGCCGGATCCGCGCCTGTATCCCAGGCAGCCAAGCCTGCTGGGTCGTGCCTTGGAGCTCGAGGAGTTCTTCGACGAGCAGTTGGGACCCCACATTCGGCGTGCGTTTTATGCCGTGTTGGTGAACCACCCCGAGCTGCTGGTGCCCTTGTTCACGGACGATGAGCAGGCCAGCGAGCGCCTGCTGCAAGGATTCCCGGTGCTGAGAGCGCGCATCGAGGCAAGATTTGAGATCACCGCCGAGACCGCCGCGCAGAGCCGTACGGCCGTTGCTGCCGCGATGGACCGTCTCGAACGGGAGCTCTCCAGCAGCGGATACCTCGTCGGGGCGTCTTTCACGATCGCTGACCTGACCGCGGCGGCGTTGCTCTACAGCGTGGCACGGCCAGCTGAGTTCCCCTACACGATGATCGCCGACCACGAGCTGCCGGCGTCGTGGCGTGAGTTCGTCGACTCACTCGCACAGCGCCCCGGTGGCCAATGGATAGCGCAGATCTATCGCAGCCACCGTGGCCGGTCAACCGAGGTGAGGTCTGCTACAACAACGTCCGACGTCGAAAGGTCATTCCAGAACCCGTAGCCGCGTGCTGCCGGTCCTGGGCCGACGATCACCTTCGTCAAGTCTCCAACGGCCGGACCGCGAAGCTTCAGTGACGGCGACCGTCCGGCGGTCCGCACTGCCGCCATTCCCGTGCCACGACTGCTCCGACTCCGATAGGCTCTTCGTCACGGGCCGGAAACATGCGACTTTCGCCGCGGATATTGGCAGCAACCGTTTGCGTCGCCTCATGCGTGCCTGTCTTTCTCGTCTCCGTGGCCGGCGCTCGGCCCGCCGTCCGGTTGACGGTGACCTGGCCGAGCAGCGCCACGACAGGGACAGCGGTCGCGGTCTCGGGCCGAGTGCGCAACGCTCCCACGGGTTCACGAGCGGTGCTCGAGCAGCGATCCGCGCGCGGCGGCTGGAGCTTCATCGCCGGGTCGCAGATCCGCAGGTATCGGTTCGCGCTCTCGTGGCAGCCGAATGCGCCCGGGCGCGCGGCCGTACGCGTCGCGCTCGTGCATCACCACGACGTCCTGGCCTCGGTTGCCGGCCGCGTACAAGTGGCTGTTCCGGCGACTCCGCTGCTCCCAACCGCCGTTGCTCCTACGCCGGTGACTCCGCCGACCCCTGTGGTTCATTCAGAGCTAACTCTGCCCCGTCCGGAACGCGCAATCGCTCCCGAACACTGCGCCGAACCGTCCCCGCCCAACGACGTCCCGGCGGCGGAGGGGTGGATCATCGGCGGTCTCTACCTCTCGGGCGGACCAGCTCCAGGATCGTTCTTCTGCCAAAGCGCCTCCTACACGGTCACGGCGACCAACGAAGATGGCGTCGTGGTCGCGACTCAGCAGGTGAATTCCGGCGGACAGAGCTTCACCCTCATCCTTCCACCCGGCAATTACACCTTGCGCAGCGAATGCGCATCGTTCCCGATACCTGTAAGCGCTGAAGTCGAGACCGAAGCCAACATCGTCTGCCAAATCCCGTAAGACCTCCCACCAGAGCGCAACCAACCCGACCCTACAAACCCCAAGACCGGGCTGTTGTGGCTCTCGGAAGTCGATCATAATCCGCGTGTCGGGGGTTCGAGTCCCTCCTCCGGCACACACCTCCTCCGGCACACCTGTCCACTATGTGGTGGCACCACACACCTCCTCCGGCACTGCAAAGGGCTGCTGTTCAGGCGTTGTCGCGTTTTCGCCAAAAAGCAGCGACGACAAACGCGAAATGTGTACGGGGTGTGTCGCGAAAAGCGACACTGCGAAACGCTCAGGCGCCGACGCGCGAGCGGATCGCCTTGCGGGCTCGATCGATGATCGTGTTGTCGTCGTGCAGGACGGCCGCAAGGTTCGCTCCGGCGAGGATCGCGCCGAGCTCGAACGCGAGCTGCTCGGGGTCGCTGTCGGGGCGCAGCTCGCGGGCGCCGTGCGCCTGCAGCGTGGTTTGGGTGAGCAGCTCACGCCATTGCCGTTGGTATTCGGCGACGTGGTCGCGTACGGGTCCGTGGCGGCCGCCCATCTCCGCAGCAGCGGCGACGAAGAAGCAGCCGCCGGGGAAGATCCGCTGCTCGACGTAGTCCAGGAACCCATCGCATAGCGCCAAAAGCCGTTGCCTTCCCGGCGGGCTGGTGGTCAGCGCCGGGGTGACGACGTGGGTGATGAAGCTGGCGCGGGCGGCATCGATCGTCGCCAGCTGGAGCTGCTCCTTTGACCCGAACAGCACGTAGACGCTGCTCTTCGGCATCCCCGTCGCGCTCGCGAGCCGCGCGATCGAAATGCCCTCGAGACCCTCGAGCGTCGCGAGCGCTGCGGCCTGCTCGAGCACACGAGCGCGCGACCGATCCCCCGGGGCGCGCGTCCGACGCGCCTGGGTCAACTCGGTTGCCGCGAGTCGCTCGCCGACGTTGTCGGTCATCTCGCTTGCCGTCATCTCGCTTGCCATCTCGCTTGCATCTCGCTTGACAGTCTATACGCACGACTGTACATTGCTGAACGATCGTACGTATATGCAGGGAGGCGGAGCGGGAAGGTGCTCATCGACACCGATTATCTGGTTGTGGGGGCGGGCGCCACGGGCCTTGCGTTCGTCGATGCGCTGGTCGCCGAGACGGACGTCGAGGTGACCGTGGTGGACCGCCAACCCGGCCCGGGAGGTCATTGGCTGCACGCGTACCCGTTCCTGCGGCTGCACTCGCCCTCCGCGTACTACGGGGTGGGCTCGCTGGCGCTCGGCGAGGACCGCATCGATCAGGACGGCGAGAACGCGGGGTTCTACGAGCGAGCGACCGGCGACGAGGTCCGCGCGCACTTCGCCGAGGCGGCCCGTCGACTCACGCACACGGGCCGGGTCCGGATGCTGATGGGCCACGAGCACGTCGGGCACGCAAGCAACGGTGAGCAGGTTCGAGATCTGGACACCGGCAAGCTGCTCGAGGTGTCGGTGCGTCGCAGGGTCGTCGATGCCCGCTACCTGGAGGCGTCGATCCCGTCCACTCATGCCGTCCCCTTCGAGGTCGCCTCGTCCGCACGGTTCATCCCCGTCAACGACCTGCCGGCGGCTGCGCAACCGGCCTGCTCGTACGCCGTCCTCGGGTCCGGCAAGACGGCGGTGGACGCATGCATCTGGCTCATGGACAACGACGTGCAGCCGGACCGGATTCGTTGGATCCGGCCGCGCGAGGCGTGGTTCTACGACCGCAGCCAGTTTCAGCCGCTCGAGCAGGTCGGCGCGATCATGGAGGGGATATCCCTCGATGCCGAGGCGGCCGCCGAGGCTGCGAGCATCGACGAGCTGTTCGAGCGGCTCGAGGCTGCGGGGCGGTTCGTGCGCATCGACCCCTCGCGTGCGGCCAGCATGTATCGCGGCACGATGCTCAGCGCCCGCGAACTGGCCGCTCTGCGGCAGGTCGAGGATGTCATCAGACTCGGGCGAGTGCGACGGATCGAGTCCGACCGGATCGTGCTCGAGCGGGGCGAGATCCCGACCGGATCCGACGTTCTGCACGTTGACTGCACGGCGCACGGGCTGAACAGCGCGCCCGCCACTGCGATCTTCCAGCCTGGTCGGATCGTGCTCCAGCAGGTCCGCTACCTGTCTCCCTGTTTCAACGCAGCCCTGCTCGGCTTCGTCGAGGCGCATCGGGACGACGACGCGGACAGGAACCGGCTCTGCCCAGCCCACGCCCACCCCCGCATCCGCGAGGACTGGCCGCGCATGATGCGCGGCACGTGGAGCGCGGCCGAACGCTGGATGAGCGAGCCCGACCTCTCGGCATGGGTCGCGAACAGCCGTCTCAATCTGCTGCGCGCGCTCCCCGACTACGCAACCGAACCGTCCGTACAGACCGCTGTCAAGCGCTATCTCACGCACGTCAGCGCCGCGATCGAGCGGCTGACACAGCTGGACGGGTCGAGCTCGTGGAAGGGTCAAGCGAGCGGCGCGCTGCGATCGGGAGCCGGACGTTGACGGCCTCACAGGCCAGTCGGCACCCGCTCACCAGGCATCGCCCGGCCCGACGGACCCGGTGGGCGCCGGCCTCGCGCCGCCTCTGCGACGCCGTCGCAGCAGCAGCGCGGCTCCGACCGCGAGCGCCGCTGCGATCACGCCGCCGAACTCCGCCAGCGGAGCCCAGTCTTCTTCGGGCACCCACACGAGCTCGCCGTCGATCGCCGCTTGCTCGGACCCGACGCTGATCGGAACGGTCCAGTCGAAGATCTTCGTGCGCTTCGAGCGGTCCTTCACCTGCGGAGGAATCCCCGGCAGCATCCAGTGGATGCGGTGGTCGTGCCATTCGAGCTCCCCGCCCGTGTCCACGACCACCCATTCAGGCCTCGCCGTCGGCGAGGCCGACGGCGGCACGTGGATCAGCCCGAAGAAGTTCTGGTTGAGGTAGTAGGCGCGCGAGCGCCTGTTCAGCTCGACTGTGCCGTCGGCGAGCACGCGTGCGTAGGGTTCGTGCTGGTACCCGTACACGGTCACCATCTTGCCGGTGCGGTTGGTGAGCAACAGCCGATCCGCGTACTGGACCACCCTCACCTGCAGCCCCGGCTGCGCGGGTGTCACCGCGGTGACGTTCGAGCGATAGTCGTACCTGCTGCCCTGAGTGCTGATCGGGTTCTCGCTCTCGCGCAGCGCCGCGCCGGCGCTGCTCTCGGCGCACGAGCACGCCGGCAGCGCCAGCACAAGGAGCGCCGTCGCCGCCGTCGCGGCTGTCGCCGCACGCGAGCGCGCAGGCGGCTGGCACAGTCCGGCCGGGACGGGCCTCCCGATCCGCGCTCTCACGGCTGCCAGGCTGCAAAGCACTACCGCCCAACAGTACCCCTACGCCATTTCCGGGCTGCGGCTGTCGCGTGCTACATCAGCAGCTGCATGGCGGCGAACATGTAGGCCATGCCGAGCGTCATCGCGAACATCGACAGGCGCAGGTCGCGGAAGCAGACGAGCGGTTCGGCCGCGCTGATCGCGACTTCGCCACCCGGCGAGACGGACATCCCGCCGCCCCACAGCGTCATGTGATCGACGTCGCGCATCCGGTCGGTCACCCACAGCAGCGACTGCGCCACGAAGTAGGCGACCAGCAGCCAGGTCAGCGGCGCCTGAAAGCCGGCCGGCGACCACATGTAGGCCATCGCCCCCAGATCGATCGCCATGACCAGCCAGAGCACGTTCACCGCACGCCGCGCGAACGCCTCGTAAAGGATCCAGGCGACGATCGCGAGCGACGCGTTCGCGAAGATCAGCTGCCAGAAGCCGCTCGGGATGTTGAAGTAGTCGATCGAGGCGGGCGCGTACATGAACGCCATTCCCAACGCCATCAGGACGTGGCCGCTGTGCCAGACGCGTCGCTGGCCCTCGCTGTCAGCCACGTGGCGGGCATGGATCACGAGGACCGCGATGAACACCAGCGTCCACACCACCGCCAGCCACGAGGGCAGGATGTTCGTCGTGCCGTGCATGCCGGTGGACATCGACATCCCGCCAACCGACATGCTGCCGTGGTGCATGGCGCCCATCGATGAGCCGTTCGCGCTCGAACCGGCGCCACCCATACTCATGCCGCCCATATCCGTCGCGACTGTATCACCGGATCAACTGCCCGGGGCGCTCGAGGTCTTCCAACTGACCTCGACGCTTTATCGGCGCGGGCCGGAGAGTAGGCTTTGGGCGCGATGAGCAGCTGCAGCTCCGTGTTCGGCCCGCTAGCCCGTGTCTGGCGCCCAGTCCTGGTGGTGGCGCTGCTCGCGGCCGCGGCGTTCGCGCTTGGCGGCTCGTTCGCGCCGGTTCAGAGCGCGGCGCTGGTGCTGTTGCCGGCGCTGGCGCTGGCGCTGGCGATGCTCGTGCGCCCGTATCTGGGCGCTCGCGCGATTGCCCGCCTGCGCGCCCGCCGAGCCGATCGCGCACAGCGGCCGTGCTCGACCCTGCTCAGCGTCGGGGCACGGCGCATGCGCGCGCATGCGGTGCGCGGAGGACGGTTGATCGCGGTCGCGCTCGCCGGACGGGCCCCGCCGCCCACGCTTCTGACCTCTCGCTGAAGCGTCACGAAGTGGCATTCCCCTGGCGTGCGCCGTGTCCGCGGCGAGCGCCAACGAGCAAAGGAGTGGTCCCTCGATGGACAACGCAACAGCCGGCGCGCCCGCGGGCGGCGCCGGCGGCACAACTTCGAGCACCCCGCGGCACGTCCGCCCGGCCGTGACCACGCGCGGTATCCAGATCGCGCTCGGAGCGGTCTGGGTGCTCGTCGGGCTGTTTCAGCTCAAGAGCTTCATGTACACGCACGGCCTGATCAGCGAAGTGTTCGGTGAAGCCGCGGAACACCAGCCCGCGTGGGTGGCGAACCCGATGAAAACCATCGACGACTTCTACGGGCGCGACCTGACCGTTTGGAACACGCTCGCGGCCGAGATCCAGCTCGCGATCGGCTTCGGGCTGATCGTCAGTCGCAAAACCGTCAAGCCCGCGCTGGCGGCCTCGTTCGTGTGGGCACCGCTCGTGTGGTGGTTCGGCGAGGGATTCGGCGGGCTGGTCTCGAACACGCTGCCCGCCCCGCTGATGGGCGCGCCCGGGGCCGTGATCCTGTACGCGCTGATCGGTCTGCTCGTGTGGCCGACCGACCGCAGGCAGGCACGCTCGCCGGCGGGAGCCGGGCCGCTCGGGGAGGCCGGCGCGCTGTGGGTCTGGTCTCTACTGTGGGCGCTGGCGGCCGGGCTCTGGCTGGTGAACGTCAACCGCGCCAAGCACGCCACCTCGGAAATGATCGCCTCGATGGCCGAAGCCTCGCCTCACTGGCTCGCGAAAATCCAGAACTGGGCCGTCCATCACGCAAGCGGCCACGGCACCACGATCGCGGTCGTGCTGGCGATCCTCTCGCTGGCCGTGGCCGTGGGCGTCTGGACGCCGCTGCGCTGGCCGGCGCTGTGGATCGGAATCGTGATCTCGCTCGCCTACTGGCTGTTCGGACAGAGCCTCGGCGGCCCGTTCTGGTTCGAAGGGGCCACCGACTTCAATGCCGCCCCGCTGTTCGTGCTGCTGGCCGTCGCGCTGTTCCCGATCGCGCAGAGCTCACCGCAGGGCGAAGCCGAGGAGTCGGTCAGCATTGCTGCCGCGCAAACGCAGACGGGGGTCGCTTGAGGCTGGCGGCCCGGGCTTTGCGACCGGGAGTCCGGCGGTGCGATTGAGTATCGTTGCCCGCAGGCGATGAGGCTCGCCTTCGATCGCACCGGCCGGTGCTGATGGCTTCTAGCTCTCGCGAAGTTGTTTGCGCGAGGGTCTTCAGTCGTCACCAAGGAGGCCGGTATGTGGCATCGCGAGCGCGGCGGAATCTCGGGGGCTGAGCCCGACCGCGGCACGGACGCGAGCCGGCGGCTGCTCGAGCTCCGTGCGCTGCCGGCCGACCAGAACGCGCTGGCGCAGCTGCTCGCCGCCACCGGCGACAGCTCGATCGAGGTCACGCGCGAAGCGCTGCGGTGGCTGGCCCGGCTTGGCGGGCTGGCCGAGGCGCAGGTGCTGCGCGGGCGTCTGTGGCGGGCCGACCCGTCGCTCGTTGCGGACTTCGCCGCGTGCATAGCCACGCTCGGTGATCGCGGCGCGATCGAGGAAGCGCTCGCAAAGCTCGATCAGGGCGGCGATGAGAGCCTCACCTACGGGCAGCGCCTGGCGGCCGTGCAGATCCTCGCGGCATTCGGTGATCCCGCGACCGTCCCGGCGCTGCGCGGCGCGCTGCTCGACCCGATCGCCGCGGTGCGCCGTGCGGCGCTGTCGGCGCTCCGCGCATTCCCGACCGACGCCGACTCTCAGCAGGCGGCGATCGGGTGCCTGAGCGACTCGGACCCGCAGGTCAGGGCGGCCGCGGTCGCCGCTGTCGCCGCGCTGTGTCCGGACGCACCTCGCCGTCTTGCGGGCTTGGCGGCCGACGAGAACAGCGGTGTGCGTCTCGCGCTCGCACGCACGGCGTCGCGGCTCGCGGACACGCCGGTTGCGCTGCTGCTCGCCGACAGCGAGATCAGTGTTCGTGTCCGCGCGGCAGAACACGCCGGGTCTCGCGCCGTCGTGCCGCTCGCGCGGGCAATGCGACTGGACCACAGCCCGGTGGTGCGCCTGGCGGCCGCGAACCGCCTGGGGGAGCTGCACGCCGCCGGCGCCACGGTCGAGCTGATCGACGCGCTCGCGGATCGAGACTCGCTGGTCAAGGTCGCCGCGCTGCGCTCGCTCGAGGCGGTTCACGGCCGCGAGCCCCTCGCGGGCCTGCTGCTCGACACGCTCTGTGACCGCTCGCGCGAGAACCGCGGTGCGCTGGTCTATGCGCTCGGGCGACTCGACGCCGCCGACCAGCTGGGGGCGCTCGCGCGCGACCGTGACCCGCAGGTCAGGACGGCGCTCGCCTTCGTCGAACGCGAGTCCAGACGAAACACGGCGGTCGAGATTCCCGGGCCGCACACAATCCGACGCAGGAGGCAGGCTAGGTGAGCGGCATCGGCGAGACCCGTGCAAGGCAGATACTCGACAGCCGCGGCAACCCGACCGTCGAGGTCGAGGTCACGCTGCGCTCCGGCGCGCGCGGGCGGGCCGCCGTCCCATCGGGCGCGTCGACCGGTGCGCAGGAGGCCAAGGAGCTCAGAGACGGCGGCTGCGAGTACCTCGGCAAGGGCGTCAGACGCGCCGTCGCCAACGTCAACGATGAGATCGCCCCCGCGATTCGCGACCGCCAGGCAGCCGACCAGTCCGGGCTCGACGCGCGGCTCGTCGAGCTCGACGGCACGCACGACAAGTCCCGGCTGGGAGCCAACGCGATCCTGGGTGTGTCTTTGGCCGTCGCACGAGCCGCCGCATCCGAGGTTCACATGCCGCTCTGGCGATATCTCGGCGGCGAACGCGCCAGCCTGCTGCCGGTGCCGATGATGAACGTGCTGAACGGCGGCGTCCATGCTGACAACAGCGTCGACTTCCAGGAGTTCATGATCGTCCCTGCCGGCGCCTCGAGCTTCCGCGAGGCGCTGCGCATCGGAGCGGAGGTCTATCAGCACCTGAAGATCACGCTGCACGAGGAAGGTCTCGGCACCCGCGTCGGCGACGAGGGCGGCTTCGCCCCAGACCTCAAGTCGAACGAGGAGGCGCTCGAGCTGCTGCTCGCCGCGATCGCGCGGGCCGGATACCGTCCCGGCGCCGATGTCCTGCTGGCGCTCGACCCGGCCACCTCCGAGCTCTACCACGGTGGTGTCTATGAGCTCGCCGGCGAGGGGCGCAAGCTCGACCGCGAGCAGATGACCGCCTACTGGTGGGATTGCTGTGAGCGCTACCCGATCTTTCTGCTCGAGGACGGCATGGCCGAGGACGATTGGCGCGGGTGGCACAGCCTGACCTCGCAGCTGGGCCAGTGCGTGCAGCTGGTCGGCGACGACATCTTCGTCACCAACCCCAGGCTCCTGCAGCAGGGGATCGAGGCTCAGGTCGCCAACTCGATCCTGATCAAGCTCAACCAGATCGGCACGCTCACCGAGACCCTCGACACGATCCAGATGGCCCACGACGCCGGCTATCGCACGGTGATCTCACACCGCTCCGGCGAGACCGAGGACACGACGATCGCCGATCTCGCCGTCGCCGCCGGCTCGGGGCAGATCAAGACTGGCGCCCCCGCTCGCTCCGAGCGCGTGGCGAAGTACAACCAGCTGCTGCGGATCGAGGAGCAGCTCGGAAACCAAGCCAGGTTCCCGACACTGCCCGCGCTCGGCGGCTGAGCCAACCCCGCCGTTTTGTCCGAACTGAGCGTCTTTGTCCGAACTGAGCGCCTCTGCCCGAACTGACGTCTTTGCTCGAACTGAGCGTCTCTGTCCCAACTGAGCGGCTCTGCCCCGATCCTGAGAATGTCATAGCTGATGAGCACGATCGGGAGTGCCGACGCGCACCGCGCCGACGGGGCGGCGCCGCACGGATGGTTGACACGTGGCGTAGCGAGCGTCGGCGCCGCGAGCTTCTTGTCCGATTCGGGGCACGAGATCGCCACGGCGGTCCTGCCGAGCTTCATCACGACCGTGCTGCACTCCACGGCCGCCGCGCTCGGCGTAATCGAAGGCGTCAGCGACGCGCTCACCGGGATCGCGAAGCTGCTCGCCGGCCCGGCCGCCAATGACCCGCACCGGCGCGGACCGATCGCCAGCGGCGGCTACGTCGGCACCGCCGTCGCGACCGGTGCGATCGGCCTCGCCGGCACCGTCTGGCAGGCCGGCGTGCTGCGCGCGCTGGCATGGATCTCGCGCGGAGTCCGCTCACCGGCGCGAGACTCGCTGCTCGTCTCGCTCGCGCCGCCAGGCGCGTACGGTCGAGCGTTCGGCTTCGAGCGCGCCGGCGACAACCTCGGCGCGGTCGTGGGGCCGCTGCTCGCCGCGGGCCTGGTCGCGTGGGTCGGCATCCGCCCGGCGATCTACTTCGCGTTCGTCCCCGGTGCCCTCGCCGCCGTTGCGATCCTCGTCGCCGCGCGCGCGGCACGGGGCCAGGCGCGGGGGCCGCGCGAGCGCCCACGACTGCACCTCGCGGGCCTGCGTCAGAGCGGTCTGGTGCGGGCGATGCTCCCGGTCGCGATGTTCGAGTGCGGGAACCTCGCCACGACGCTCCTGATCCTGCGCGCCACACAGCTGCTGCACAACGGATCCAGGGCAGCGGCGGCCGCCGCGTCGTTGGCGATTCTGATCTACGCCGCCCACAACGCGCTCGCCGCGCTCGTCGCCTACGCTGGCGGACACTGGCTCGACCGCGTCGGGCCGAGGGCCGTGTTCGCCGCGGGCGCCGGCCTGTACGTGCTGGCCTACGTCGGGTTCGCCGCCGGCCCCAGCTTTTGGCCCCTGTTGCTGGTCTGCTTCTCGCTCGCCGGCGCGGGCATCGGGCTGGGCGAAACGGCCGAGTCGACGCTCGTCGCGCGCGCCCTTCCCGACCGGCTGCGGGGCAGCGGGTTTGGTGTGCTCGGCGGCTTGCAAGCGGCCGGCGATCTCGTCGCGACCGTGACTGCGGGCATTCTCTACGCCGCCGTCTCGCCGACGCTGGCGTTTCTCTACGCCGCCGCCTGGATGCTCGCATCGCTGCTCAGCACGAGCGTCCTCAAAGTCGCGCGGCCGGATCCTCAGAACCGCGCGGCTGCATCCTGAGAAGCGCGCGGCTGGATTCTTGAAGGCGCGCGGCCGAATCATTGAATGGCTCGGGTACCATTTCAGCTGCCGAGCCTGTGGCCGGATGGTCGACACCGACTGTGCTGAGCGCTACACCGCCCGCCTGCCGGCATCCACCTGACTTCGGCCATCAGGGCGACGAAGCCCACGCAAGCCACCGGGGTCGCTGCCCCGAGTGCGTCTCGAGTCACCGCAGAACGACAGGAGCGACATGACCAACAGCGTCAGCGAGAGCGAGAACCCCGCGATCGCCAGCCCCACCCCCGCACAGCACCGCCCACGCACGAACCGGGACTGGTGGCCGCAGCAGCTCGACCTGAGCGTGCTGCACCGCCACTCGCCCCTGTCTGACCCGATGGGCGAGGGCTTCGACTACGCCAAGGAGTTCGCGGCGCTCGACCTCGACGCGCTTCGCAGCGACCTGGTCGAGCTGATGAGCGCCTCGCAGGAGTGGTGGCCGGCGGACTACGGCCACTACGGGCCGCTGTTCATCCGCATGAGCTGGCACGCGGCCGGCACCTACCGCATCGCCGACGGCCGCGGCGGCGGCGGGCAGGGCGCGCAGCGCTTCGCGCCGCTCAACAGCTGGCCGGACAACGCCAGCCTCGACAAGGCGCGCCGGCTGCTGTGGCCGGTCAAGCAGAAGTACGGCCGCAAGATCTCGTGGGCCGACCTGCTGGTCTACACCGGCAACGTGGCGATGGAGTCGATGGGCTTTCAGACCTTCGGCTTCGGCTTCGGCCGCGAGGACATCTGGGAGCCGGAGGAGATCTTTTGGGGGCCGGAGGACACGTGGCTCGGCGACGAGCGCTACAGCGGCGAGCGCCAGCTCACGGGGCCGCTCGGCGCGGTGCAGATGGGGTTGATCTACGTCAATCCCGAGGGCCCGAACGGCAACCCCGACCCGCTCGCCGCCGCCCACGACATCCGCGAGACGTTCGCGCGCATGGCGATGAACGACGAAGAGACCGTCGCGCTGATCGTCGGTGGCCACACGTTCGGAAAGACCCACGGCGCCGTCGATCCCGCCACCGTCGGCCCGGAGCCCGAGGGTGCGCCGCTGGAGCAGCAGGGCCTCGGCTGGAAGGGCAGCCTGAGCCGCAACGGCAAGGGCATGCGCATGCTCACCGGCGGCCCCGAGGGCGCCTGGACGACCGCGCCGACCAAGTGGGACAACGGCTTCCTCGAGAACCTCCTCAGCTACGACTGGGAGCTGACGGAGAGCCCCGCTGGGGCGAAGCAGTGGACCGCCAAGAACCCCGAGGCGCAGGGCACCGTGCCGGACGCGCACGACCCTGCCAAGCGGCACGCGCCGATGATGCTCACGACCGACATCGCGCTGAAGGTCGATCCCGTCTACGGCCCGATCGCAAAACGCTTCTACGAGAATCCCGACCAGCTCGCGGAGGCCTTTGCCAAGGCCTGGTACAAGCTGCTGCATCGCGACATGGGGCCGGTGTCGCGCTACCTCGGCCCGTGGGTGCCGGAGGCGCAGCTGTGGCAGGACCCCGTCCCCGCGGTCGACCACGAGCTGATCGACCAGAACGACGTCGCCGCGCTCAAGCAGAAGATCCTCGCGTCGGGCCTGTCGATCTCCCGGTTCGTCGCCACCGCCTGGTCGGCGGCTGCCTCGTTCCGCGGCACCGACAAGCGCGGCGGCGCCAACGGCGCGCGCGTGCGCCTGTCGCCGCAGAAGGACTGGGACGTGAACGAACCTGCCGAGCTGGCCGGCGCGCTGCAGGCGCTCGAAACCGTCCGGCGGGACTTCAATGACGGGCAGTCCGGCGGCAAGCGAGTCTCGCTCGCCGACGTGATCGTGCTCGGCGGGTGCGCCGCCGTCGAGCAGGCGGCGAAGAACGCCGGGCACGACATCGCGGTCCCGTTCACGCCGGGACGCACCGACGCCTCTCAGGAGCAGACCGACGTGGACGCGTTCGCCGTGCTCGAGCCGACCGTCGACGGGTTCCGCAACTACTTCCGGCCCGGCGAGCCGATGCCGCTGGAGCACGGGCTGCTGGAGCGAGCCTTCATGTTGAGGTTGACCGCCCCCGAGATGACGGTGCTGGTCGGCGGCCTGCGCGCGCTGAACGCCAACTTCGGCCAGTCTCAGCACGGCGTCTTCACGAGCCGGCCGGAAACGCTCACCAACGAGTTCTTCATGAACCTGCTCGACATGAGCACGGAGTGGAGCGCGTCTGGCCCGGCGGTGGCGTCCGGCTCTGCCGGTGCGTCGCCTGGCTCCGCCGGTGCGTCCGGCTCCGCGGACAACGGCTCGGGCGGCACGAATGGCTCCGCGGTCAACGGCCCGGGCAACGCGAACGGCTCGGGCGGGAACGTCTATGAGGGCCGCGACCGCGCGACCGGCGAGTCCAGGTGGACCGCCACCGCGGTCGACCTCGTGTTCGGCTCGCACTCGCAGCTGCGCGCCCTGTCGGAGGTCTACGCCTGCGACGACGCCGGCGAGAAGTTCGTGAGCGACTTCGTCTCGGCCTGGGACAAGGTCATGAGCCTCGATCGGTTCGACCTGGACTGACGGTGCTCAACGGCGAGTGATCGGCTCACGGCGAGCCGGTCACCTGGCCGTCTGGCATCCCGACCGCCGGCGCCGGCACGCCGTGGCCGTCTGGCATCCCGACCGCCGGCGCCGGCACGCCGTGGCCGCGGTTGTCGGCGAACACACGCTGGTACACGTCCGGGCCGTAGCTGGTCGGCAGCGGTGGCGCCTTCGCCAGACGGAAGGTGCGCGTCCCGTCCTGCTCGCGCTCGGCGCGCAGGAACAGGGCTCGCTGCTGCGCGTCGGCGTGCAGTCCTCCCGCCAGGGCGAACATGTGCGTGACGAGCATCGCCCTGCTGCCGGTGTCCAGCAGCGCGGCGATGATCTGGCGGGCGATCTGTGAGCCCTCGCGCTCGTTGGTCGCGGCGAACGACTCGTTGAACAGCACCAGGCTGTTCGGCCGCGCCAGCTCGGCGATCTCGCTCATGCGCGCCAGTTCCTCGTCGAGCTTGCCGCTCTGCATGCCCGCGTCCTCCTCGCGCTTAAAGTGCGTGAACACGCCTGCGCAGACATTGACAGTGAGCGACTCGGCGGGCGCGAGCAGGCCACATTGCGTCATCAGCTGGGCGATCCCGGCGCTGCGCAGGAAGGTCGACTTACCGCCCTGGTTGGCCCCGGTGATCACGACCAGCGGCCTGTCCCCGCCATCTATGTCGTTACCGACCACGCGGCCGTCGATGCGCAGCACCAGGCATGGCTCGTACAACCCCCGCGCCACCAGCGTTCGCTCTCCGGCGGACAGCGGCTCGGGAAGGCAGGTCGGCTCGCCGAGGACGGTGAGCTGTTCGTGGAGGTTCAGCGCGCCGATGTAGAGACCGAGCTCGGCGCGCAGCAGCTTGAAGAAGCCCTGGATGTGTTCTGCCGACTGGGCGGCGGTGTTGGCGGCCTCGTTGATCGCCCGGCCGCGCATTTCCCCGAGCATCCGCGCGCCCTGCTCGTCGCGGTCGGCGATCCGGTAGGTGTACTCCGAGCGGCTCGCCAGCGCCGTAATTCGTTGCACGATCCCGCGCCCGCGCGTGCGCCGGCGATGCAGCCGGTAGGCGACCGCGTTGGCGCCGCGGCCGAGCTGCGCGCTGACCCTCACCGCGCCTTCCCCTCCGAGCTCGTCCAGCTGCTCGCGCACGGTTTGCAGATACTCATCGTCTAGTTCGCGCTGGATCATCGCGAACAACGTGGTGAAGCCCTCGGAAGTGAACTCGTGCGCGTGCCGGTCGGCGATCTCCCGCAGCCGCTCGAGTCGCTGCACGTAGACCTTCAGCACCCTGACCGCGCTGAGCATGGTGGAGTCGGGGTACTGGCTCGAGAAGCCGAAGATCCCGAAGTAGATTTTTCGCTCCGCTTCCAGCGCGTCGACCGTGAGGTCATACAGCTCTCGTGCCAGCTGCGGATGCACGAGGCAGTCGCGCAGGATGCCCTGGCGGTAGCGGATCGCCTGTGGGTCTTCGAGGCTGTGAAACAGCGCCACCTGGCCGACCTTGAACAGATAGGGATCGCCTTGGGCCATCGCGCCCAGCAACGTGTTCAGGTCCAGATCTTCGGTGAGCGTCTGCGCGTTGGCGGGGAGGCTGGCGTCCAGGTCGAAGTCGCGGTCGCGATAGAGCAGGTGAACGTTCACGACTCCAGCCTGTGTCTGAGGGCCCGGTAGCTGAGGCCGTACTTCTCGGCGATCGCCGCCGCGTATGCAAGGCCGTCGGCGGGACGGCGGGTGATCTTGAACGTGCGGACCGTCGGGTCGTGCGGATCGACGGTGCTTGTCGCGCTGACGATGCTGTCACTCAACGAGGCGAGCTCGTCCACGAACGTGACATACACCCCGAGCACCTCGAGCTCGATCATCTGCCGGAGCACCCTGGTGCCCAGGAACCGCGCGTCCTCGAGCGTGGTCGAGGTGAAGCTCTCGTTCATCACGACAACCGTCCTGTCGGTCGCGACCTTCAGGATCTCGTGCACGCGGATCAGGTCGTCTTCGAGCTTGCCGTGCCGGTCTGAAAGGTCCTCCTGCTTCTCGAAGTGGGTGAGCAGCCGGTCGAACAGCGACAGCCGCGCCCGGCTGCCGGGGACGGGGCAGCCCAGACAGGCCAGATAGTGCAGCTGCCCGAAGGCGCGCGCGAAGGTCGTCTTGCCGCCCTGGTTGGGCCCGGACACCACGAAGATCCGCTCTGGATCGCTCAGCTGCCAGTCGTTGGTCACGACCTCGGTTTTCTCTTCCGCGAGCTTGCGCGCGAGCGGCAGATCGAACGTGTCGCTCGCGCCCACCTCTTTGCTTTCCGAGACCTGCGGGTAGCAGAACGCCAGACCGGCGGCCCTGATCGGCCGGGTGTAGGCGTGGTAGGCCATGTAGAACTGGATCTCGCGGTCGAAACGGAGGATCACACGGTCGCGAAACTCACGATGGCGCTGGCAGTAGGCGGCCAGCTCGGCAAACACCTCAGGGTACAGCCTGGCCACGAAGTCGAGCACAGCCGCTTCGACGTGTCCCATCTCCTGGCGCGTCCGGTAGCTCGCACGATGGTCCTTGACCTGGCCCTTGGCAAAGCGGGCGAAGGTGTCCTCGACCGCGGCGCCGTAGTCCTCCTCGTCGGCGTAGGGGCTGACGCGTACGCTGCCCTCTTTTATGGTCATCACGTAGCGGACCTGGCCGAGCTCGCCTTTGAGCTTGTCCGTCTCGCCGTCGAGCGCGAGGAACTCCTGCGAGGCGACGTAATCGGACAGGTACTCTGCGACTGCGAGCAGCCCGCGAGATTCCGGCCGAGCGTCGCGCAGGGTCGCGGTGAGCTCGCGTACCGCCAGGCAGTAGGTGGCGACCGCCTCCAGGTACCACGCTTCGCGCTGGCGCTGGTGAGAGATCTTGCCGACCAGCCCCAGCTGAGAGCGCGTCAGGCGCATCGCTTGGGCGAACCGGTCGATCGCCTGCGCGAGCTCTTCGCGTTCGGTGTCGCGCATCACCTCTTGGCGGTATGCGATCTCGCGGGCGTCCTGCAACGGGGTGTAAAACAGCGGCGCCAGCTCGTACTCCTCGCGGCGCGCAAGCATCGCCGCGAGCGCCTGATCGAGGTTCAGGTCCCTGAAGCATCCTGGCTGCTTCGTGTGCTCGCGCGGCGCACCGCGCTCGCCCAGCACGCTCGGCCCGCCCGCCTGTGAGCCTGCCGACGCAAACGACCGGGCGCGGCCGGGGGCCGGATCTTCAATCTGTCGCTCCACGGTCGCCACGATCAACCTCCACGATTCGGCTTCGGGGGGTAGAGGCCATCAGCGGCGGCGACCGCAATCCAGAGCGAGCCTCATCGCTCGCTCACCATGTTAGCTCGGGCTCGCGCCCGGTCCCGCCAGCCGGCGTCGCAGGCGGCTCACGGTGGCTGCTCTTCAGCGAGGCTCCGCGGGCCGGCGTCGCAGGCGGCTCACGGCGGCTGCTCATCGGAGAGCTCCCGCGTGGCGCTCATCGTCCCGGGGCCTCGCGGTCGCGACCGATCGCCTCGTTATGGTGTGTAACGATGTAGCAGTACGCGATGAAGCCCGCGTAACGCCGCCGATCGGCTGATGGCTTCTACGTCGAGAGCGAGCGTAGGAGAGTGTCCTCGAAAGGCAGCGCGTGGCTGACGTCGTCCAGGTTCTCCAGAGCGCTGTGGTATTGGTGCTCGCGCCTCTGTACACGGGCGTGATCGCGCGAGCGGAGGCGATCGTCCAGTCCAAGCGCGGCCCGAGTGTGGTGCAGCCCTACCGCGACCTGGCCAAGCTTCTGCGCAAGGGCTCGGCGATCTCGCGCGAGGCCTCGTGGATCTTCCGTGTGGCGCCGTTCGTGGCCTTCGCCTGCTACCTGACGGTGTCGGTGATCGTGCCGATCATCACCGACGAGCCACTGCCGCTGGCGTTCCTGGCGGATCTGATCGGGGGAGCGTTCGTGCTGGGCCTGGCGAGCTTCGCGATCTCACTGGCCGCGCTCGACACCGCCAGCCCGCTCGGCGGGCTGGGAGCGAGCCGCACGACCTGGGTCGGCAGCTTCGCCGAGCCCGCGCTGATCCTCGTGTTCTTCACGGTCGGTGTCCTGTCGGCGTCGGACAACCCCTACCTGATGAACCACGCGATCGCTCACTCCCCGGACGCGCTCGTGCTGCCCACGCACATACTCGGCACGATCGCCTTCTTCATGCTCGTGCTCGCCGAGAACGGCCGTATCCCGATCGACAACCCGGCGGGGACGATAGAGATCTCGATGATCGAGGAGAGTCGTGTGCTCGAGTACTCCGGGCGCGAGTACGCGCTGGTGAAGTGGGGAAGCTGGATGAAGCTGTTCCTGCTGTCCGCGATCTTCATGAACGTGTTCGTGATTCCCTGGGGGCTGGGCGGTGCCGCCGACCTGCCCTCGGCGCTTTTGGGAACGCTCGCGCTGCTCGGCAAGCTCGTGGCGTGCGGCGCGGCGATCGTGATCGTCGACAGCTCGTTCGCGAAGCTGCGCTTCTTCCGCATCGCGGAGTTCCTCGGTGCCGCCTTCCTGCTCGCGCTCGTCGGCGTCGCGACCTCGTATGTGATCGGACAGTGACGTGCTGATCGTTTCGGCCTTCACCAACCAGTCCGCCGTCCAAAGCCTCACGGCAAGCTCAGCCGAGGGCGTGCTGCTGTCACTCGCGGCGGTCGTGATCCTGATGTGCGCCTTCGCCTGCCTGGGCTCCAAGCTGTTCGACCGCTACGTCGCCTACTACGCGCTGCAGTCCGCCGCGCTCGCGTTCGCTGCGGCGGTGGTCGCGGCCCACTCCGGCGAGGTGGGGCTGTGGATCCTGGCCGCGATCACCCTCGCGATCAAGGCGTTGGCGATCCCGCTCGCCACGCGCCGCTTCCTGCTCGGGCGCTTTCACCTCAAGCGTGACATCGCCCTCTCCACCGGCCTGTCGCGCTCGCTGATCGCCGGCGCGATCCTGACCGTGTTCGCGTATCTCACGGTCGCACGCGGCACGATCGGCGTGGCGCTGGTCTCGCGTGCGGTCGTGCCGATCGCGGTCGCGGTCGTGCTGCTGGGGGCGCTGTGCATGGTCGTGCGCCGCCACACGATCGCCCAGCTGATCGGCTGGCTGATCATCGAGAACGGGGTGTTCCTGGGCGCGATCGCGAGCGTGGCCACGTTCCCGTTCATCGTCGAGGCGGGCGTGTTTCTCGACCTGGTGGCGGCGGTGCTGATCATGATCACGTTCGTCTCCGGGCTTGCGCGCCAGCTGGCCGAGGCCAGCGCCAGCGAGCTGCGGCAGCTCTCGGCATGATGGTCGCGCTGGCGATCGCGCTCGTCGTATTGCCGCTGGCGCCGGCGCTCGCGTCGAGCCTGACCGCGCGCGCTCGCCCGCTCGGGTTCACCGCTGCGGGCAGCAGTCTGGCCACGCTCGCGGTCGCGATCGTGCTGGCGGTGCGCCTGGCGTCCGGCCACCGTACGAGCGCGCTCAGCGGGTTCATCTACCTGGACTCGCTGAGCGGCTTCTTCGTGCTGACGATTGCGATCGTCGTGGCGCTCGCGAGCCTGGGGTCGGGCGCGTACCTGCGTGCCGAGGAGCAAAGGGGCGAGCTCTCTCCATTGCAGGTCCGCCTGTACTTCATCTTCTTCGCCCTGTTCGCATCGCTGATGCTGGGCTCGTTCGAGACCGGCAACCTCGGGCTGCTGTGGGTCCTGATCGAGGCCTCCACGCTCGCAAGCTGCGTGCTGGTGGGTCTCGAGGCGAAGGCGGTGTCGCTCGAGGCGGCGTGGAAGTACATCATCATCAGCTCCTTCGGCGTAACGATCGCACTCGTCGGCACGCTGTTCCTCTACTACGCGGCCAGCGCGATCGCGGGATCGCCGACCGAGCATCTGACGTGGTCCTACCTGTACGGGCACGCGGGCGCGCTGCACCACGACACCCTGCGCCTGGCGTTCCTGCTGGTGCTGGTCGGCTACGGCACCAAGGTCGGGCTCGCGCCGATGCACACGTGGCTGCCCGATGCGCACTCCGAGGCGCCCAGCCCGGCGAGCGCGATGCTCTCCGCCGCGCTGCTGAACACCGGCATGTACGCGATCATCCGCTTTCTCGCGGTCACGAACAGAGGGCTCGGCAGCGGTTTTGCGAGTGACGCGCTGCTCGTGCTGGGCTTCCTGTCGATCACGATCGGCGCGCTGTTCCTGGTGCTGCGCGTGAACTTCAAGCGCATGTTCGCCTATTCATCGGTGGAGCACATGGGGATCATCGCCGTGGCGCTCGGCTTCGGCGGCACGCTCGGCCTGTACGGCGCGCTGCTGCACACGCTCTCGCACGCGATCGGCAAGGCGGTCCTGTTCCTGACCTCGGGCGACCTCGTGCTCCGCTACCGCACGCGCCTGGTCGCGGAGGTGCGCGGCGTTTTCGGTGCGATGCCGCTGACGGGCGCCGTGCTTCTGCTGGCCGCGCTGGCCGTCACCGGCTCGCCGCCGTTCGGCCTGTTCCTCAGCGAGCTGACGATCGTGCGCGCCGGCTTCGCCGCCTCGAGCCCGGCGCTCGTGGGTCTGCTGCTGTTGCTGCTGGTGATCGCGTTCGTGGCGCTGATGCGAGCGTGTGCCGGGATGGCGCTTGGCCCGCCCTCGCAGGACGCGGGAGAGCTTGCCGGCGACGGCGCAGACGGAATCGCGCTCCCCTATCGCGAGCGCTCGAGTCGTCTGCTGGCGGCCGCGCCGTTGATACTCGGCCTCGGCGCGCTGCTGCTGCTCGGACTGTGGATCCCGGCCGGGCTGAACACGCTGATCACGCACTCGATCGGGGTGATCTCGTGAGCGGCGCCGGCGGGATCGAGGTGAGCGGCGCGCCGACCCGTGGGAGGCCCGCCAGCTTCGAGCAGCTGTCCCCCGGCGTGGCCGGCGCTCGGGTTGTGAGCGAGGATCTTGCGGCGGTCACAGACGAGCTTGCGAGTGCGCACGGCGCGCGGCTCGCCGACCTGTTCGCGAGCGAGCCCGACGGCGACGGAGCGCTGCTGCACGTCGTCTATGCGCTCGACCACGAGCAGCGCTATGCCATCGTCGAGTGTCCGGTGCGGGGCGCCGAGTTCCCCGCTTTGTCCGACCTCGACCCGGCAGCCTTCGTCGAGGAGTGCGAGATCTACGAGCAGTTCGCGATCCGCCCCGCGAGCGACAAGCCGCTGAACCGCGTGCTGATGCCTCCTCACGCCGAGGCGACGTTTCCAAAGCTCACACGCCGTCAGCGGGCGAAGCTCGAGCGGGTCCACGCGCCGCACGTCGTGCAGGGCGAGGCGTTCGAGTTTCCCTTCGGGCCGGTGCGCGTCGCCGCTTGGGAGACGCTCTACATGGGGCTCGTCACGACCGGGGAGGAGGTGCTCGACCTGTACCTGTTCCAGTGGCACAAGCACCGCGGCGCCGAACGCCGGCTGGTCGGCGTCGGTCCCGAGCGCGGGCTGTTCTTCGTCGAGCGCGTGGACGGTCTGAACGCGATCGCCAACGGGCTCGCGTTCTGCCGCGCGCTCGAGGCGGCCGCGCAGGTGGAGCCGCCGCCGCCGGCAATCCGCACGCGCGCGCTGGCGCTCGAGCTGGAGCGCATCTACAACCACGCGGCCGCGATCGCCGCGATGTGCCAGACGACCGGGCTGTCGGTCGGCCAGGCGCAGAGCGAAATTGTCGTGGAGGAGCTGCTGCGGCTCAACGCCGCCGCCTTCGGTCACCGCTACCTGTTCGGCGTGCTCGCCCCCGGTGGGGTGGCCCGCGCTCCCGACGTCGACGTGGTCCGCCGCGGACTGCCGCGCCTGTGCGATGAGCTGCGGCGCGTCGCTCGCGCGCTGCTGGCGACGAACTCGCACGTCGACCGCCTCGAGGCCACCGGCGTCGTCTCCCGCGAGACGGCGAGGCGCCTGGGCCTCGTGGGTCCCGTCGCGCGCGGGTCCGGCGTGGCGATCGACTGCCGATCCGACCATCCGTTCGCTCCCTACGAGGAGCTCGAGCTGTCCGCAGAGAGCGGTGAGAGCGGCGACGTCCTTGCGCGCATGCAGGTGATGCTCGCCGAGGTGATCGTCTCAGAGCGCGTCGCGATGGCGCAGCTGAACGGCGCGGGCGCCGGCGCCGCCGAGGTCCGGCCGCGCGCTGGTGCGGGGCTCGGGTGGGCTGAGTCGGCGCGCGGCGAGGCGCTGACGTGGGTCGCGCTCGACCAGCACGGCGTGATTCAGCGCGCGCGCCTGCGACCAGCCTCGGTGCGCAACTGGCGCGCCTTCGACGACGCGGCGCGCTCGCAGAACGTGTTCACCGACATCCCGATCATCGAGGCCAGCTTCTGGCTCACGGTGGCGGGGTTCGCGCGCTGATGGGGTTCGCCCGCTGATGGGGTCCGCGCGCTGATGGCCTTCTGGTTCTTCCGCGGCGTGCGCCGGGGCATCGTCACGACGCGCTACCCGGACGTGATCGACGCCTGGACGCAGACCCTGCCGACACCGCCGGCGTTTTACAGCGAGCTGCTGAGCACCCGGCTCGCCGACCACCTGGTCGGGATTTGTCCGGCGGGTGCGCTCACGCGCGCGGACCGCGAGCTGGTCGTCGATCTGGGCGCCTGCAGCGCCTGCGGTCGCTGTGTCGAGGAGGGTGCGGGCGCGGTGCGGCCGAGCGGCGTGTTCGAGCTCTCGAGCACGCGACGCGACCGGCTGCTCAAGCGCGTGCCGATTCGCGGAGATGCGTCGTGAGCGGCGTCCGACCTGCTTTCGGCGGCGGGATTCGTGAGGGCGCGTCGTGAGCGGCGTCCGACCTGCGCTCGGCGGCGGGATTCGTGGAGGCGCGGCGTGAGCGGCGTCGAACCTCCTGTCGGCGGCGCGATCCGCGGAGGCGCTATGAGCGCGCAGCCTTCCCCGGTCGGCGCGGCTGGCGGCGACGCCCTCCACAGCCAGGACGCGCTCGCCGGCGAGCTGCGCCGCCGCGCGCTCTCGCTGTTCAGGCGCAGCCTGCACATTCGTACCGTCGACACCGGCTCCTGCGCGGTGTGCGAGTCCGAGCTGCGGCTGCTCGCCTCGCCGCCGTATGACCTGCACCGGCTCGGCTTCTTCTTCACCCCCGCGCCGCGGCACGCCGATCTGCTGCTCGTTACGGGCCCGGCGGTTCGCGCGATGGACAATGCGCTGCTGAAGGCCTACGAGGCGACGCCCGATCCGAAGGCCGTCGTAGCGGTCGGCGCGTGCGCGCTCGGCGGTGTGTATGCCGAGGACGGCTTCGTACACGGCGCCGTCGACCGTGTGATCCCGGTCGACGTGTACGTGCCCGGCTGCCCCCCGAGCCCGCTCGCGCTGCTGCACGGGCTGCTCGTCGCGGTCGGGCGCCTGGAGGAGCGTGTGCAGGAGCTGTCGCTCGATCTCACGGCCGAGGCCGCGCGATGAGCCGGGCGATCACCGACCTGGTGCTCGCCGCGGGCGCGCTCTGGCTGCTCGCGGCCGCGAGCGGCGTCGGCGCTGCGCGCGCCGCATGGCTGCTGCTGGCCGCGCTGCTGTCCGGCCTCGGCGGGGCGGTCACGCTCGTCGCCGGCATCCTGCTCGCGATCCACGGACATGCGGCCGGCGTGCAAAGCACCTCGAACGTCGTCGGCGCGCTCAGCCTGCACCCGGGGGCGCTGGCCGCCGCGTTCATCGCGCTGCTCGGGATCGTCGGGCTGGCGCTCGCGCTGTACGTCCCTCGCTACCACAGGCCGTCGCAGGGGACGGCGCTGTATCTCGCCGTCTACAACCTCGCGCTGCTCGCCTCGCTGGCCGTGCTCAGCGCGAGCAGCGTCACGACGTTCCTGGTCGCCTGGGGCTCGATGTCGCTGCTCAGCTACCTGCTGATCCTGCGCCATCAGGAGCGCGAGCAGGTGACGCGCGGCGCATTCCTGTTCCTCGCGCTGAGCGAGAGCGGCTTCGCCCTGGTCGTCGCGGCTTTCGCGATCCTCGCCACGCAGACGGGGAGCCTCGAGCTCGCCACGATCGCACAGCGCGCGGCGCACATCGGCACGGGCTGGCGCGACGCCGCCTTCCTGCTCGCGCTGCTCGGCTTCGGCTTCAAGGCGGGCATGGTGCCGCTTCACATCTGGCTGCCCGCGGCGCACCCCGTCGCGCCCGCCGACGGCTCGGCGTTCCTCTCGGGGCTCGTGATCAAGCTCGGCGTCTACGGGATCGCGCTGTTCGGCGTAACGCTGCTGCCGGGCGGGCCGGCCTGGTGGGGGGCGGTGGTGCTCGCGTTCGGCGCGATCTCGGCCGTGCTCGGGATCCTGTACGCGCTGATGGAGCGCGACTTCAAGCGCTTTCTGGCCTTCTCGAGCATCGAGAACATCGGCATCATCCTGGTCGCGCTCGGCGGCTCGCTCGTGTTCACCTCCTACCATCGGCACGCGATCGGCGTGTTCCTGCTGATCACCGCGCTCTATCACGTCGTCAACCACGGCGTCTACAAGACGCTGCTGTTCCTCGAGGCCGGCGTGGTCGAACACGCGGCCGGCACGCGCGACCTCGACCGCCTGGGTGGTCTGATCCGGCGTCTGCCGCGCAGCTCGGTGATCGCGCTGGTGGGAACCCTGGGGATCGCGGCGCTGCCTCCGCTCAACGGCTTCGTCAGCGAGTGGATGCTGTTTCAGGGCCTCTTTCAGGGCTTTCGCATCCCCAACCACACGGTCGGGATCCTGATCGTGATCGCCGGCGGCATGGTGGCCCTGACCGGCGGGCTGGCGATCAACGCCTTTGCGCGCGCCTACGGCATCCCGTTTCTGGGCATGGCGCGCACGCGCGGCGCGGCGCGCGCGAGCGAGCGCGGACAGCCGATCGCCGGTCCCGCGCTGCTCGCGACCGCGTGCGTGTTCCTCGGCGTAGGCGCTCCGCTCGTGCTGACCGCGCTCGACGACGCCGCCCGCGCGGCCACCGGCGTGGACATCCATTCGGTGCTGCTCGTCCCGCAGCTCGGAGTGATCCCGGCGCACGAAGACTTCTCAGAGTTCTCGCCGACATACCTGGCGGCGTTCATGCTCGCCGTGTCGCTGGTGCCGATCGCGATCTACCTGGCCGGGCGCCGGCGCGCTCGCAACCGCGCGGTGCCGGTCTGGGACGGGGGCATCCTGGCGTTCAAGGCGCGCATGCAATACACGGCCACCACCCATGCCAATCCCGTGCGGGTGGCCTTCGATCCGATCTACCGCCCGGCGATCGAGCTCGAGCGCGCCTCGGATGACCCCGCGGGGCGCTCGGGGCCCGTCCGCTACGGGTTTCGCGTGACGCCGATCTTCGAGCGCTACCTCTATCAACCGGTCGTCCGCCTGGTGGAGACGCTCGCCCGGCTCGCGCGCCCGATCCAGTCCGGCGACGTCAACCTCTACCTGTTCTACGTGTTTGTCGCCGTGCTCATCGCGTTTGCGATCTACGCGAGGTGACGCGCATCGAGTTTTTGACCGGCTGTTCGTGAGTGGGGCGGCCTATGCGCCCGGTCGGGGCAGCGGCGGCAGGGTGCGCAGCGACCAGAGCTCCAAGGCGAGCGTGTCAACGAGTCGTAGACCGGGTGCCGCCTGTTGGAGGGCTTGCAGGCTCGCTTCATAGTGTCTGAGCCGGGCGCGCTGCTTGTCGGTCGGTGCGCGGTCGTCCCGGGCGGCGATTCGTGTGTACAGCTCGCGAGTCTTTGAGATCTTGTCGGCGGCGAACACGACGTGTGCGTCCGCCCCGGCCGCGATCGCTTGGGAGCGAAGCGCCGCCTTGCGCCGGTGGTAGGAGGCGATTCGCTCGTCCTGGGTGAGAGCCACGACGATCCGGGCGACTCGCTCTCCGAGCTGCCTCTGCAGCAGCGTGCGCGGGGTCGAGGTGCGCTCCAGGATGTCGTGTAGCACGGCCGCGGCGATCACCTCTTCCTCGGCGCCCGCGCTCCACGCCAGGCCCGCAACCTCGAGCGGGTGCACGAGGAACGGGGAGCCGTCCTTGCGCAGCTGCCCGTCGTGGGCGGCTTTCGCGAGCTCGACCGCTGCTGCCGTGAGCGGTCCTCGCATGAACTCGGGCAGGACACCCGCCGCCGCGGTCCGCGGCTCGGTGTCGCTGCTTTGCGTGGTGTTCATCTCGGGTGCTCGGCGGCGAGTTGCTCTTCGATGCGAAGCAGCCGGTTGTACTTGCATGTGCGCTCCGCGCGGGTGGGCGCGCCGAACTTGACGTAGTGGCAGCCGGTCGCGACGGCAAGGTCGGCGATCGTGGTGTCCTCGGTGTCGCCCGAGCGGTGCGCCATCACGGTGCGGTAGCCGGCGGTGTGAGCGAGTCGGATCATCTCCAGGGTCCGTGTGAGTGTCCCTACCTGGTTTGGCTTGATGAGTACCGCGTTGGCCGTGTGCTGGTCGATCCCGAGCTGCAGGAGGCTGGGGTGGGTGACGAACAGGTCGTCTCCGACGAGCTGCACCTGTCTGCCGAGGCGTTGGGTGAGCTCACGCCATCCGGTCCAGTCCTCCTCGCCGAGCGGGTCCTCGAGCGAGACGATCGGGAAGCGCTCGCACAGCTCGGTCCAGTAGACGATCAGCTCGTCTGTGGAGAGCGGCTCGGCTTCGTGTTCGTGGCGGTAGTCCTGGTCGGCGTCGATCAACTCGCTGGCGGCAACGTCGAGCGCGATCGCGATGTCGATCCCTGGTTCATACCCGGCGGTCTTGATCGCGGCGAGCAAAAGGTTGAGGGCATCCTCGGTGCTGTCGAGTTGCGCGGCGTAGCCTCCAACCTCCCCGACGGCGCGCGACAGGCCGCCGGCGAGCAGCTTGTGCCCGAGTCCATCGTAGGTTTCCGCGCACATCCGCACTCCCTCTGAGAACGACGGCGCGTTCAGGGGGACCAGCATGAACTCTTGGACGAGCAGCCGGTTATCGGCATGTACGCCGCCGTCCAAGACGCCGACCATCGGTGTCGGCAGCCCCGCCGGCGTCTCCTCGCCGGTATGGAGGTGACGCCATAGCGGTTCGTGGGCCCAGGCGGCGGCCGCGCGGGCGACTGCGAGCGACACGCCGAGTACCGCGTTTGCGCCGAGGTGGACGAGACTCGAGCTGCCGTCCAGCTCGATCAGGAGCGCGTCGATCATCTCCTGGTCGCGCGCGTCGCGCCCCAGCAGATTGCGGGCGATCTCGCCCTCGATGTTCGCGATCGCCGCACGGACGCCTTGGCCGCTCCACTGCCGACCGCCGTCGCGTAGCTCGAGCGCCTCGTAGCGACCGGTGGAGGACCCAACCGGCACGGCAGCCCTGCCGCGTGCGCCCGAGGCGAGGATCACTTCGGCCTGGACAGTCGGATGGCCGCGGCTGTCGAGAATCTGCCGGCCCTGAATGCAGTTGATCAGAGGGCTTGCGCGGTCGTTGTCGCTGCTGCGGGCTGGTGTGCCGCGGGCGGGTGCGCCGGGGGCGGGTGCGCTGCGGCCGGGTTGTCTCATTGGTAGTTCTCGCCGTCGCAAGTGATCACGCGTGCCAGCCGTCCCTCTCCGTCGATGGCGGTGAGGAGCAGCAGCGGGGGGCGGCCTCCGGGTCGTTCGATGCTGTAGAGGTGTTCTTCGACGGGGATGGCGTACCGGGGCGCGGATGCGCCCGTTGCGGGCAGCGTCTCGCCAGCGGGGTGAACGCTCGTTTGCGGCCTGCGTCTCGGTTTCAGGCCGAGCAGGAGCCATGTGATGCGGCTGCGGATGCTTCTCGTTGGCCAATCCATCATGCCTCCACGTCGGGCCGGTTTCGTGACGTAGAGGCCATCAGCGGCCGTGACGGTCGCGCTCTGAGCGAGCCTCATCGCTCTACACCCCAGGGTAGTACCCGCCCGTGCGTTCGGCGATGCGCTGCGGCGCTTGTCCAGGGCCGCGACCCGCAAATCGGGGCCGCTCGCCTTTATCGAAAGCGAGTCTCTCCTAGCGGTCTACCCCGGTATCGGCCGGCGCTGAAGGCGCCGGCCAGCGCAGGTCGCACTGCGCGGTCATGAACTCCGGGCGGTCTTTGGAGACGAACAGCTCCATCCCGATCAACGGGTGCTGGCAGGCGCCGGGCAGCGTGTAGCCGGCGTCGTCTTCAGCCTCGGGTTCGAACGGCAAGAAATACCAGCAGGTCGGGCACTGCGAGGACATGTACGGCCACGGCATGACGGGCCTCCCACCTGTAAGCGGACGATTTGCTCGTTGGGATAGAGGCCATCGGCGCCGAGCGCGCGGTTGCGGCGCCCGTCCATTTGGGCGCAGGAAGCGAGCCTCATCGCTTCGGCAAGACACTGTACGCGACGAATCGGCACAGCCTGCCGCTCCAGGGCCGATTGCCACGATCCGGGCGGCGGGCGGCGGGCAGCGGGCGGCGAGCGGGTAGCGGTGGGCGGCGGGCGCCGAGCGGCTCGTGCCGGGCAGCGGCTGGTGCTAAGCTGATCCTGAGCGATGAGGCTCGCTCCGAGCGCGAATGTAGCCGTTCGCTAATGGCCTCTACGAACGTATTCGAGCTGGTGCGTGTTCGTGGAGGACCATGTTGGAGCAGACCGCCAAGCCGTCATTGCCGGAGTTCCCGCCGGATCTTCCCGACAGCGCGGGGTTGCGCTCGACGTTGGGAGAGCTGATCGCGTTCAGCGACACGCTTGGGCTGCGGGGCCTGCTGCGCGATTTGCGGGCCGCGCGTGAGCGGTTGGTCGGCGATCGCTTGAACCTGGTGGTGCTCGGCGAGTTCAAGCGGGGCAAGAGCACGCTCATCAACGCACTGCTCGAGCGCGACGTCCTGCCCACCGGGGTGCTGCCGCTGACCTCGGTCGTGACGATCCTTGCTGCCGGCGATCGCGAGCGCCTGCTCGTGTCCTACAGCGATGGCTCAGAGCAGGAGCTGCCCCTCGATGAGCTGCCTACCTACGTGACGGAGGCCGGCAACCCCGAGAACTGGCTGGGAGTGGAAGTCGTGCGTGTCGAGCTCGCCAACGAGCTGCTGGTAAAGGGGATCGACCTCGTCGACACGCCTGGCGTCGGTTCGATTCATCAGCACAACACCAGTACGGCACGTGAATTTCTGGCACAGGTCGACGCCGCGGTGTTCGTGCTGGACGCGGGCCAGCCGTTCACCGCGGCGGAGCGAGACTTGGTGCGGGAACTCGCGCAGCGGGTTCCGCGCGTGCTGCTCGTGCTCAACAGGATCGACCAGCTCATCGGAGAGGACCGGCAGGCCGCGCTCGAGTTCATCGAGCAGGCCGCCAGCGACCTCTCGGGCTGCGAACCGGAGGCGGTGTTCGCGGTCAGCGCCCGAGAGGGGGAGGGGATGGCCGCGCTGCGGCGGCGTTTGAGTTGGCTGGCGAGCGAGGAGCGCTTGGGGACATTGGCGCGCTCCGTCGCCGGCGTCGCCGCCGCGGCCGCGGCCGAAATCATGGCATCCGCCCGGCTCGAGATACGCGCGCGTGAGCTGCCGCTGCGTGAGCTGCAGCAGCGCGCCGGGATCTTCCAGGACCAGATCACCGAGCTGCGCAGTGCAGGAGAGGAGGCGGCTACGCTGCTCGATCAGGGTGCGCGCCGGGCGCTGGTCGAGCATCTGGATCGGCCGCTTGAATGCTGGGCCGCGGCCGAAAGCGAACGCTTGCGCTTGGCGTTGCGCGATCACGCAGGCAAGCTGGACCGGTGCTCTGCGGGCGAGCTTGCCGCAGAGCTCTTGGACTGGATCGAGGCGTGCATCCGCAACGAGTTCGCCGAGCTCGTGGGCGAGTTCGAGCCGAGCTTGGCCGCAGAGCTCGAGACGCTGCAAGACGGGTATGCCGCCCGGATCGGGCGGATCCTCGATGACGTGCAAACGCTCGCCGTGGACGTGTTCGACACCGACCGGGCGGGGCTGCTGCCCCGCGCGGGACTGTGCGAGCAGTCGCGCTTCTCGTTCAAGCTGCACGACTCCGAACAGGCGTTGGACATGATCGTCGGTCGGCTGCGCACCCTTGTGCCGGGGAGGCTGGGACGGCATCTGCTGCTCGCCGATGCCGAACAGCGCCTAGTGGAGATGGCCGACCGGCACGCCGGGCGACTGCGCTCAGAGTTGCACGAACGCGTTGTTGAGAGCATCCGCTCGTATCGCAAGGACCTCGCCGCGAGCGTCGAGCGCGCGATCGCCGCGATCACCCAGGCGCTCGAGCGCGCCGAAAACCAGCACACTCAGGACCACGCGTCGATTCGGGCCCGGGCAACGGAGCTCGCGGCGATCGCCGAGCGCTGCGAGCTGATCGCCGAGCTCGAGGCAGCCGCCGAGCCCGGGCGTTGACCGCGCCGGTGGAGGCGATCAGCCGTGTACTGGTGCTTTCGCTGCTACACCCCCAACCCTCACCCGCGCGGGCCGTGTGTCCGTTGCGCGCAGGAGGTTGCCGCCCCGGCCGACATCACCGACGAGCAGCGACTCGAGTGGGCGCTTCACCATCCCGACAGCGACCGTGCGATGCTCGCCGCGAAAACACTCGGCAGCCGCGGATCAGCGGATGCCGTGCCGGCGCTGCGCCGGGTCGTGGATGAGGGATTCGACCCGTTCCTTGCCACCGAGGCGCTTCGCAGCGCCGTCCAGATCGCCGGTGCCCGTGAGCTGGCCGGCTGGCTGACGGAGCTCACGAGCTGCAATTCGTTCATGGTCCGCGAGACCGCCGAGCGCGCGCTGCGAGACGGGGACACGGCCGCATGAATCGCAACGACCCCGCATCCGCGACAACAGCTCCGGCGGTCGATCCACCGAGGACATCGGATGGCCCGCCGATCACACCGATCGACCCGCGGACGACGGCGAACGGCCACGGCGGGGCGCTGGGCGAGTACCGCCGGCGCAAGCTGGCGCTCGCGGAGCCGATCAGGGAGTTGATGACGATCGCGCACGAGCGCCACGACGACGAGCGCGAGGCCACAGGCCGCGAGCTGCTCGCGCGTCTCGCCGAGGACGCCTTCCAGCTCGCGGTGGTCGGCCAGTTCAGTCGCGGCAAGAGCACCCTCATGAACGCGATTCTCGGCGAGGCATATCTCCCGACAGGGGCGCTGCCGATGACCTCGGTTCTGACCACCGTTCGCTACGGCAGCGAGCCGCGCGCCTGGGTGCGCCGCGCCGGCAGCTCGTTCCCGATCGACGTCCCGCTCGATCAACTCGTCCGGTACGTGGCCCAACAGAGTGGCGAGCGCCAAGAGCTGCAGGTCGTATCGGCGGAGGTGGAGCTGCCCGCCGAGATCCTGCGGCTCGGGTTCTCGTTCGTCGACACGCCGGGTATCGGGTCGGCGATCGCCGCTAACACCGCGACGACCGAGGAGTTCCTTCCGCACGCGGACGCGGTGATCTTCGTGACTGGCTGCGACGCGCCGCTCAGCGCGGCCGAGCAACGGTTCCTCGCCACCGTGCGCCGGCACGTCGAGAAGCTGTTCTTGGTCGTGAACAAGACAGACCTCGTCGGTGCAGCCGAGGCCGAGGACGTGATCCGCTTCGTCCGCTCCCAGCTCTCAGACGACGGCACAGACGCCCGGGTTCATCCGCTGTCCGCCAGGCGCGCGCTGCTGGCAAGGACGAGCGGCGATCGCGCAGGGCTGAGCGACAGCGGGCTGCCGGCGCTCGAGCAGTCACTCGTGCAGTTCTTGACGCGCGAGAAGTCCCACGTGTTCCTGGCGCAGACCTGCGGGCGCGCACGGCGCCTGCTCGCGCGCGAGCAGTCCGACCTGCAGCTCGCCCGCGCCGCCCAAGCCCAGGAGCCCAGCGCACGCGAGGACACCGACCGACGCTTGCAGGAGCACGTGGCCGACCTTTCGAGCGAGGCGCACACGCTCGCTGCCGGCGTGCGCGACCAGCTCGCCGCGCGCCTCCTGCCGCTGCTGATCGAGCGCTCCCGATTCTGGCCGCAGGAGCTGAGCGAGACGATCTCCGCGCTGATCGACAGGCCCTCCAACGGACGCCGCACACGACAATGGCTCTCTCGGCAGCTCGCAGCGACGCTCGAGACAGCCGGGCCGTCACTCGATCGGTGGCTCGGCGAGCGCGCCACCGATATGCACACGCTGCTGTTCGCGACCGCGGGCGAGCACATCCAAGCCATGCTCGAGCTGCGCCACCGCGTGCAGCCACTCGCGGCCAGCCTGTACGGCCTAGCGGACGACACGAACACCATCGGCGGCTGGTCCCCCGCCGATCTACCACCGCTGCACACGCCGCGGGTCGCCTTCGGCGAAAGGATCGACCGTCCCGCGAGGCTCTCGCCCGCGAGGTTCGACGACCCCGAGCGCCAGCTACACGCCGCGCTCGCGACAGCTGCGGATGCGTACTGCCAGCAGGCGCGTAACGCGCTCGCGCAGGCCGCCGAGAGCTGGACCGGGGATCTCGACGCTCGCGTCCAGGCCGACCTGCAAGAGGCCGCCGAGCGTGTCCGGCGCCGCCTGGAAGTCCGTTACCGGCAAGATCACGCGGCTCGCCTGCGCGCCCTCGACGCCAGCCTCGCCGCGTTTGACGCCGAGCTGGCCGCCTGGACACCCGCCCCCACGAGCGACCAGCAAGGACCGGAAGAGCTATCGCCGTTCCCCGCCGGCCCCAGCACGGGCCTGTCGTGCACGATCTGCCAGCGAATCGCGACGGTGCCGTTCGACTACCTCGCGCACGCGCAATACGAGCTGGCGGCCCACCAGGACCGGCGCGCCGAGCACGCCGGCGCTGGCGGGTTCTGCGCGCTGCATACGTGGCTGTACGCGCAGAGCGCCGACCCGGTCGGGATTGCGCTCACACACGCCGAGCTCGCCCAGGCGCTGGCGGCACAGCTAACAGCGGCGCGCACCACCCAGCAGGTCGCAGAGGTTCTGGCACACTACACGCCGACCCCCGATCGCTGCCCGGTGTGCCGTGCGCTCGACGAGGCCGAGCGCGACGCCGTCGCCGATGTGCTCGACGCGCTCGCGCGTGCAGAGCCCGCCGAGGGGAACGAGCCGCCGGTGAGCCTGTGTGCCGGCCATCTAGTGAGCGTGCTCGCGGCCGACCCGCCAGCCGAACAGGCGCAATCGCTGATCGCGACCTTCGCAGGGGCGATGCGGCGCGCAGCCGAAGATATGCGAACGTTCGCGCTGAAGCGCAAGGCGCTGCGGCGAGGACTGGTCAGCAACGACGAGCGGACCGCGTACCTGCAGACGGTTCTCCGAGTCGCAGGGCATCGCGAGCTAGCCAGGCCGTGGCGCACCGACGACGATGACCGGCTATAGCCTGATCGTCCTGCCCGGCATCGGGTCCGCTCGCCGTGCATGTGCTGCTCCCATCCCGACGTTCTCCTCCCGGTCGAAGTGAGACCAGGTCGTCGGGCCCGTGCGGAGTTGTTCGTGGCCCGTTGCAGAGTTGTTCGTGGGCCCCCGGCGCACGCGTTAGGAGTGTTTCAGGCCGGCGACGTACAAGTTGCCCAGCCAGCGCTGTGTCGGGGCGCCCGACGCGGCAGCATCGTGCTGTTCGGCCAGCTGCGCGAGTATCGGCGGCAGCACGTACTGCGCTGCCGGGCCGCATGGATCGACGAGCGTCAGCCGGCCGCCGTCGATCGGCGCGCGCGGGGTCGCCGCGAACACCAGCTCGAGATCCTGGCGTGTGGCCGAGTTGACGACCTCGCCGGCGCACAGCAGGTCACCCACGTCCACGTCGATCCCCAGCTCCTCCTTGACCTCGCGGACCAGTGCGTCGGTAACCGACTCGCGGCGACCGACCCAGCCGCCCGGGAGGGTCGTACGTTGTCTGCCCAGCCGCCGCGAGCGGTGGACAGCCAGCTTGCCGTCAATCCAGATCGCCGCTCGCACCTTCACGCGCACTGCCATCCGCATGCCTCCTCCAAACAACCTCGCGATGTGCCGTAGAAGCCATCAGCCGCGGAGGCGGCGGTTGCGGCGAGCCTCATCGCCGTCCCGCACGCTACCAGGCGCGCGAGACCGCTCGGGCTCGGATAGCGACGAGCGGCGCTTGGCCCGCAGATGCGCCGCGGCGGGTAGGCCCGAACGGCCGGCCCCCGCCGAACGCTGCGGTGCCGAAACCTTCCCGTCCGATCCAGTCGCATCGCGCAGCTTGGTCTTACGGGACGTTCCCGACGTCTCCCGGTCGCTCGGCGAGGGTTGGCCGTAGGAGTGGCAGCCGGTGGTTGGCGCCAGGTCGAGTGGCGAGGACCTGGAAGATGGAAAGGTGGCCGTGCTCGAACGCGCGCGCCGACCCGGTCAAGTAAAGCCGCCAGATCCGCTCGCGGGCGCTGCCCGCCACGTGCACGGCCCTGTCACGGTTGGCGTCGAGGTTCGCGATCCATCGGCGCAGCGTGAGGCCGTAATGCTCGCGCAGCGCCTCCAGGTCCCGGATCTCGAAGTCTTGGCGCTCGAGCGAGCGGATCAGCTCACCGACGGGGTGAAGCTCCCCATCGGGAAATACGAAACGGTCGATAAAGCGACTCGTCTTGCGCTGGTGCCTCTGCAGGCGCGCGATGCCGTGGTTGAGGAACAGGCCGCCGGGCCGCAGCAGCCGATAGATGGTGGCGGTGTAGGTGTCGAGCTGCTCCAGCCCGACGTGCTCGTACATCCCGACGCTCGCGATCGCGTCAAACGGGCCGTCTTCGATCTCGCGGTAGTCGGCGACGCGGATCTCACAATGGGCGGCGACGTCACTCCCGGCCTGGCTTACGCGTTCGCGGGCCTGGGTGGCCTGTTGCTCTGACAGCGTCACGCCGACAGCGCGGACGCCGTATGCGCGCGCGGCGTGCGTCACGAGCGCGCCCCAACCGCAGCCCACGTCGAGCATGCGCGCCCCCGGTTCGAGTCGCAACTTGCGGCAAATCACATCGAGCTTACGTGCCTGCGCCTGCTCGAGCGGGTCTGTCGGCGTAGTGAAATACGCACACGAGTAGACCATGCTCTCTCCGATCACGAGTCGGTGAAAATCGGTCGGGATGTCGTAGTGATGACGCACCGCTTGACGGTCCCGGCGTCGTGAATGAAGACGCCCGTTTCGCTGCTGGATCTCAGCCTCGAGCTGCGCCGGTGTCGGTAGAATCTCGCGGCCGAGCAGCCGCCACGCGCCGTAGAGGGTGCGCAGCCTGTCTAGCCGGGACAGTCGTAGACGGGGCATCTGCTCTACGATCGTGAATAGGTCATCGAGATCCCCAATCAGATCGATCGCGCCGAGCGCCCACGCGCGGGCAAGGCCGAGCTCGTTCGGTTCTCGGGCGATGTGCGCAATCGCGGCCGGGTCGTTCACGACGACCGTCGGGGGCTCGCCTTCACGCGGGCTGGCGCGTAGCTCGCTGCCGTCCCAGAAGCGCACGGCGAAGCGTCTGAAGCGCAGCACCCCGCCGGCAACGTGGTCGAGGACATCGCCGACCACAGCAGCAGCGGACTCCGCCGCCGGGGACGCTACGCGTCTTTTCACTGCAACCTTGCGCGATGACATGCTCGTCTCCCCAGCCGATCCTGTAACACAGAGGCCATCAACCAATGAGCTCGCTCACAAGGTGAGCCTCGTTGCTGCACGTCGCAAACAAGCCTTGGCTCTCCACATCGACTCGTGCTCCGGCACCCAGACAGACGTTTCGATGCCAGGGCACGAGCTCGTGGAGCGGACCCGGTCAGGCGGGCCCCGGCGCTCCGATCGACGGGGCGCTCGGATAGATCGGTGCAGGCTGTGCGACCTCCAGCTCATGCCGCACCCGCTCAGTCGTTACCTCGTGCACAGTCAGAGCAACCAGCGAGATGCCGACCATCGCGCAACCAAGCCCAAACGCGATCCATCGGGCCGTGTCGCCGTTAGAGACGATCATCGTCACGATCAACGCGACGGCTGTCGCGAGATTGCCCCCCGCGAGTGCAAGCAGCGCTCGCCGACCCTCGGCGGTCCAGTCGGCGGTCCTGCCCGTTGTGTGTAGCAACGCACGATCCAACAGTGAGCCGACCGCCACGCACGCGACCCCGATCGCCAAGCCGAACGCCAGCCAGCGCGGCGAGGCGTGGCTGGTACCCGGGCGGGTGAGCGCGAACGTCAGTATGACGATAAAACCGCCCGCGACCGCGATCGCGGTGTTCGTGAGCCACGACAGCCACGAGCGCATCGGTGCGCTCACCGTGAGCCGGCGCACGACGCGCGAATTTGTCGTAGTCCCGAGCTGCTCGTCATCGGCACCCGTCCCCTCTAGCCCATAGACGATCCGCTCGATGGTTGTCTCGTGAAGAGCGAGCGCGCGTAGCGCGACCATCAACAAACCCAGCCCACAGGCGAACGCAAGCCACCCGGCGGCTGGCTTGTTGAGCGTGAGCATCGCGATGATCGTCCATGCCCCGATCAGCGCGTTGATCGCACTCAGACCGGAGAACGCCTGGCTAGAGCGCAATAGCGCGACCGCAAACGCGGCCAGCGAGCACACTGTTGCTGCGATCGCGACGCCGAACACGATCCACGGCGTCGAGGAAATGCTGAATGCGAACCGCACGATCACGATGAACCCACCACAGAGGGCGGTCGCGAGCGTGGCGGCCCAATAGCGCGTATGCGTCATGACCTTATGACCTCCTGTTCGGCTGAAATGCAGGAGAACTCGCGCCGCGAGCTATCCGCGCGCAACGCCCGCACGGACGGCAGTCCCGTGCTGTAGGCGCCAACGCCACGACGGCGTTCGCCCGACCCCCAACCCACCTCTAGCAGCGATCTAGGCCGAGCCATACAGGCATCCACACGAACCTCCAACTCACGAGCTTGAGTTCGGTAGAAGCCATCGGCGGCAACGCCGCAGTCAGAGCGGGCCTCATCGCTCAAGGCCACCTTACCACGCGCATCGCAATACTCCATTGACTGCCGAGCGAGTTGCAAGTAAGCGCTTCGGTTCACTGCGCAGCGGGATCTTGTTCGCTGTATCCCCCCGCCAGCAGGTACGTTTCCTGCGCGCGGCGCTTGCGCAGCGCCGTCGCGGCTTCGCGTTTGCGCGCCTCGCTGTACGCAATCTGGTACTCGAGCGTGTCGGGGCTCGCCTCTAGACGAAGGTAGGCTGCGCGCGCGGCGTCCTCGGCCACACGACAATCGTGGCGTGCACTCGCGTAGTGAACAGCGGCGGCGCGTAGGGCTTGCTCGTCAATCGCCATCTCACCGACGTTCCGCGTTCAGAGCACGGCCTGTATGTTTGGACCAAGGCGATGGTGCTCGCCGTGGCTTCGGTCGAAACCGCCCGGCGAGGGCTGATGGCTCCTGGGTCCATTCAAGCCAGATACCGGGAGGCCCAGCTGAGCCCGCGTGACCACACAACCGCCGGCCCGACCGCCGGAAATACGGGGTGCGAGCAGCCTCTGCTGCTCGCCTGGCGAGCGCTTCCGCACACTCCCACAGGCGATCGGCTGGCGCTGTTGCTCTCCCGGTTCGGCGATCATGCCCGCGGCTGGGTCGGCCTTGGCATCGCCGCCGCGGTCTGTGACCGTGCCAGAGCGTCGCGCTGGCTCGGGGCGGCGCTGACGGCCGTCGCGACCGAGCAGGCGAGCCGCCAGATCAAGGGGCTCATCCGTCGCCCGCGCCCTCAGCTGGATGGCCTGCCACCCCTCGCGGGTGTCACCTCCCGCTACAGCTTCCCAAGCTCGCATACCGCCACGGCCCTCGCGGCGATCTACACCTTCGACGGTCTGCTGCCTCGTCCCGTGCTCGTCGGCTGGGCGTTGCTTACCGCCGCGTCGCGACCGTATCTGGGCGTGCACTACCCGAGCGACGTGCTGGGCGGGGCGCTGCTCGGGTACGCCACCGGCAAGGCCGCCCGGGCCGTGACGTCGCGCGCGAGCGGTTGGGCGGCCGGCGGTGGTTGAGTGGCCGGCGGTGGTTGAGCGGCCGGCGGTCATTGCATGCCGAGCGGGCCGATCGCGTCGCCCGCCAGGAACTGGCGCACGAACTCGTTCTCGGAGTTGAACACCTGCTCGGCCGAGCCCTGCTCGACGACCTTTCCGCGCCACAGGATGCACAGGTACTCGCCGATCCGCCTGGCGGAGAGCATGTCGTGGGTGACGACCACGTACGTTCCGCCGCTGTGCTCGTGCACCTCCTGGATCAGCTCGCACAACAGCGCGCAACGGACCGGGTCTAGGCCCGAGTCGGGCTCGTCGAACAGCACGATGTGCGGGTCCATCACGAGCGCGCGGGCGAACCCGGCGCGCTTGCGCATGCCGCCGGAGAGCTCGCTGGGGTGGGAGTCGGCCGCGTCGGCCAGCCCCACCTCACTGAGGCGGCGCATGACTATCTCGCTGATCCGAGCCGGTGTCATGTCCGTCATCTGGCGAAGCGGGAACGCCACGTTGTCGAACAGTGACATCGAGCTGAACAGGGCTCCGTCCTGGAACAGCACTCCGAACTTCTGGCGGCGCATCTCGCGCAGCCTCGGCAGTGTCATGTTCGGGACCGACTCGCCCTCGATCAGGATGTTCCCCGAGTCGGGGAACGTGAGCCCGACCATGTGGTTGATGCACACCGACTTCCCCGTCCCGGACGGCCCCATCAGCATCGAGATCCTGCCCTCGGGGATCTCCATCGACAGCCCGTCGAGGACCTGGTTGTCGCCAAAGCGCTTGTGAACGTCGACGAACTCGATTGCGGGCGCCGTCGTCGAGCCGTCCAGCGCCAAATCCTCGGGCTCGACCCACGCGACTTCGCCACTGCCTCGCATCGCGGCCTCCTATGACATCGGTTCTCATGCCATAGAGGCCATCAGTGGCAGCGGCCACGCTCGGAGCGAGCCTCATCGCTCACTATCAGCATAGCCGCTATCCCGCCTGACCCAGCGCCACTGCTGCGCTCGTGCCCGGCGGGCGGCGTCGGCCACTGCAACCGTTTGAGGGTGCGGTCGGCGGCGGCGGCCACCCCGCTAGCATTCCGAGCGAGCGATGAGGCTCGCTCTGAGTGCGTCCGCGCGTGCGTCGTGCGTTCGCTGATGGCTTCTGTCCGTGGATCCGACGTTGGTTGTGTGGAGGCCATCATGACGAGCAGCGCGTTGACGAGATGGTTGCGGCAGGGGCTGATGTACGGCATCTGCCCGCTGTGTCGCGCTCATCACAAGCTCGACCGCGAGTACATCTGGGGGTTCTTCGACCAGTGGTCGATGCGGGACGACGTGGTCGAGCAGTTCGCCCGCGCGCGCGGGTTCTGCGCCGATCACGCGCGGCAGCTGTGTCGCATCGAAGTCGATGCGATGCGCACCACGATCGGCGTCACCGACGTGTATCTCGCGACCGTCGAGCGGCTGCTGGCGGACCTCGCGAGCCTGCTCCCCGCCGCGGGGGCGCTCAGCGAGGAGCGTTGCCCGGCCTGCGCCTACCGCGAGCAGGGGATCGCCGACAACGTGCGATACCTGCTGGACGAGCTCGTCGGCGACGGCGAGTTTCGCGAGCGGCTGGCGGCCGGCTCGGGGTTGTGCGTCCCGCACTTCAGGATCGCATGGCAGGCGTCGCAGACCTCCGAGCAGCGCCAGCACCTCGCGGTCGTGGAGCACACGGCGGCGTTGAGGCTGGCGGGAGAACTGCGCGAGCACGCCCGCAAGCAGCGCGCCGAGGCGGCCGGCGAGCCGGCCGGGCCCGAGGCGGACTCCTGGCAGCGGGCGATCTGGATGAGCTCCGGCTGGCCGGCGCCCGCGCGCGCCGCCAGTGCGCCCGAGGGCGAGAACCCGTACGCGCCGACGCTCGCACCGAACACGGCGCCGCGGGTCGCGGCCGGCAAAGCGGCTCCGGCGCGACGCGCATAAAGCGGACGAGGTCCTGCTCGGGTGCTGCCCCCGCGGGCGCTCGCCGTGCGCGTCAGGGGTTCTGCCCGTCCGGGCCGTACGGTATGTTGTCAAAGCCAGATGGCGTCCTGGCGAGTCCGGCGGAGAGTCCGGCCGTGCTCGAACTGCCCACCTACAAGGGCTGATGGCTCCTTTCGCGAAGGACTAGTTGACCGCGAAAGGAGAGATCGACCGTAGTGCCGACCCTTCCCGATTGGGCTATCCAGATTCTGCAGGTGGTGAGCATTCTCGTGCTCGCGCCGCTGGTCAGCGGGATCATCGCGAGGGTCGAGGCGATCATCCAGCAGCGCACCGGGCCGCGCGTCCTACAGCCCTACTACGACATCTTCAAGCTGCTGCAGAAGGAGACGGTGCTGCCCGGCCCGGCGGGCCCGGTGTTTCGCGCGGCGCCGTACGTGAGCTTCGCGGCCTACGCGACGGTGCCGCTGTTGATCCCGGCGCTGACCACGTTCCCGCTGCCGCTCGGCTACATGGCCGACTTCTTCGGCGTCGGGCTGATCCTGGCGCTGGCCAGCTTCTCGGTGTCGGTCGCGGCGGTCGACAGCGGCAGCCCGTATGCGCAGCTCGGCTCGAGCCGCCTGCGCTCGTTCGGGGCGTTCAACGAGCCGACGGTGATCTTCGTGACGTTCGTGCTGGCGCTGACGACCCACACCGATCTGCCGTATGCGTTCGGCGCGACGATCCGCTCGGCCACCGTGCAGGTGGTGCGCCCTAGCCATCTGTTGATGATCGCCGCGTTTTTCATGCTGGTGCTGACCGAGACCGGGCGCATCCCGGTGGAGAACCACGGCGGGACGCTCGAGTTCGGGCAGATCGAGGAGGGCAGGGTGGCCGAGCACTCCGGCCCGGGCCTGGCGTTCCTGCGCTGGGGCTCGAGCGTCAAGCAGCTGTTGCTGTTCACGATCTTCATGAACGTGCTCGTGCTGCCGTGGGGGATGGCCGCGACGGGCGACCTCGGGTCGGTGCTGGTCGCGATCGGACTCTTGTTCTGCAAGGCCCTGGTGGTCGGCGCGGCGGTGGTGGTGATCGAGTCGAGCTTCGCCAAGCTGCGCCTGTACAAGATCCCCGAGTTCACGGTCGCGAGCTTCATGTTCGCCGTGCTGGCGGTGGTGATCTTCCTGTTCGAGCCGTCGTTCGGTGAGGTTCACCTGAGCGCGTTCGGGGCGGCTGCCACCATCACCGCCGTGGCGGTGCTGCTGACCGAGTTCGGGATGCTGCGCTCGCAGGACGTGTGGGAGCAGCTGCGCCTGTACTCGCTGGGTTCGCTAATCGTCGCGTGGCTGGCGATCACGACCGCCGCGAGCGGCCACGGCAACGGCTCGCTGTATGCGCTCGCCGCGGCCACGATCGCGCTGAAGGCGCTCCTGTTCCCGCTCGGCATCCGCTTCGTGCTGCGCCGCCTGGACGTGGAAACGCGCGTGCCGATGGTGATCGGGACGGCGAGCGCGATCCTGATCGCGATCGCGCTGTGCTCGTTCGCGTTCATCGCGCTGCGCCCGATCCACATCGGGGCCGAGGGCGCATTGCCGCTGTCGGCCCTGCCGATCGCCGTCGGCGGCGTATTGACGGCATTCCTGCTGATGGTGCTGCGCCCCTATGCGCCCTCGCAGCTGCTCGGCTTCCTCGTGCTCGAGAACGCGGTGTCGGTCGCGACCCTCGTGATCGCGCCCGGCCTGCCGATCATCCTCGCGCTGCTGCTGCTGTTCGACGTGCTGATCGGGGTGCTCGTGTTCGTCGTGCTCGTGCAGTACCTCGCGGTCGAGCGGACCGCGGTGCGAACCGACGTCCTGAACAGGCTGACCGGATGACCTGGCTGCTGTACGCGATCCCGGCCGTGCCGCTGGTCGCCGTGGCGCTCACGCTGCTGGACGGCTGGCGTGTCGCGCGCGCCGCGACGCTCGTGGCGGGGCTCACATCGCTCGGCCTGGCGATCGCGATCGCGATCACGGTCCGCGACGGCCGCGTGCTCGATGCCGCGCACGGGTGGCTGCGGGTGGACTCACTTGGCGCCGTGTTCCTGCTGGCGACCGGACTGCTGTACGCGATGGCGGGCGTGTTCTCGATCGGCTATCTGGGCGTCGATCAGACGCGGCCGGGCTTCGCGCCGTTTGCGCGGCGCTATTTCGCGCTGCTGAACCTGTTCGGCTGGACGATGCTGCTGGTGCCGCTGGCGGCGGACTTCGGCACGATGTGGGTGGCCGTCGAGCTGACCACGATCGTCTCGGCGCTGCTGGTGGCGATCGACCGCACCGACGCGGCCCTGGAGGCGTCGTGGAAGTACGTGCTGATCGCCTCGAGCGGGCTGGGAATCGCGCTGCTGTCGATCATCCTGCTGTATGCGGCGGGTACGCACGTTCTCGGCAACGCCTACATCCCCCGCTTCGAGCGCTTCATCGCACATGCCCACGGACTCTCGCCCGACGCCGTGCGGCTCGCATTTGTGCTGGCGCTGGTCGGGTTCGGCACCAAGGTCGGGTTCGTGCCGATGCACACCTGGCTTCCCGACGCGCACAGCGAGGCGCCCGCGCCCGTGTCGGCGATGCTCTCCGGCTCGCTGCTGGCGGCGGCGTTCTACGCGATCCTGCGCTTCTTCCAGGTGACCGTCGCGGCCGGCGAGCGCGCGTTCGCCGAGCACGCGCTGATCGTGTTCGGCGTGATCTCGCTCGTCACGGCGAGCCTGTTCGTGCTGCGCCAGCGCAACTTCAAGCGGCTGCTCGCGTACTCCTCGATCGAGCACATGGGCATCGTCGCGCTCGGCATCGGCTTCGGCGCCCCGCTGGCGATCGCCGGCGCGCTCCTGCACGTGATCACGCACGCCTCGGCCAAGGGCCTCGCGTTCTTCGGCACCGGCTCGCTGCTGCGCGGCTACGGCACCAAGGAGGTCGACGGCGTCGCCGGCGCCGGGAGGCGGATGCCGTGGACGGGCCCGATGTTCATGGCGGCCGCGCTAGCGCTGTCGGGGCTGCCGCTGTCCGGGGTGTTTCGCAGCGAGTTTCAGATCGTGGCCGGTGGCTTTGCCCGTCCCCAGTATGTCGGCGTGAGCATCCTGCTGGTATTCGTGAACCTCGCATTTTTCGGGATCATCTGGCATGTCGGCCGGATGGTCCTGAGCCCGACCGCTCCCCCGGCCGCGGAGGTGCCCCTGTCCTCCGCGGCCGGGGAGCGCAGCGCGTGGATGATCGCCGGCATGCTCGGCTGCCTGTTCGTGGTGGTCGCGCTCGGGGTGCATCTCCCGGGCGATCTGTCCGCGCTGCTCGCAAACGCCGGCCACAGCTTGGCGGCCCCGTGAGCGTCACCGAGCAGAGGGCCGGCATCGTCCGCTATCCGCCCGAGCAGTTCGGCGCGATCCGCGAACCGGCGCCCGCCGGCGAGGTGCGTCTATCTGTCGCTGCGTCCGCGTTCGCGAGCGCCGCGACGGTGATGCAGGAGGCAGGGGCTCGCTTCGTCAGCATGTTCGCGGCCGACACACCCGAGCGATCGCTGGTCGCGGCGTTCGCGCTGCGCGGCGAGCTCGTGCTGGTGCGTGCGCCTGCCGGCGGTGATCGCCGCGCCAGCGTGAGTCCCGTCGCAGACGGCGACACGCGCGCGCGCGCGCCCGGCGAGGAGATCGCATTCCCTGGCGAGGCGACCGCGTTCGAGTCGATCGGCGCCTGGTGGCCCGCCGCGCGCTGGGCCGAGCGGGAGCTCGCCGAGCTCCACGGCCTTCGCTTCAGGGGTGCCGAGCCCGCCGCGCCCCTGACCGCGCCCGATGCGGATTCGCTCGAGGATCGGCAGGTGAGCGGCCTGGACGCGTTCTCGATCCCCTACGGGCCGGTGCGCTCGGGGATCTTCGAGGCGGTCCAGTTCCACATCGAGACGGGCGGCGAGGATGTCGCGCGCATCCACACGCGCCCGTTCTTCAAGCGCCGCGGCATGGAGACCCGCTTCGCCGGGCTCGCCCCCGACCTGGGCGCGCACGTCGCCGAGCGCATCGCGGGGATCGCCGGCTGCGCTTATGCGGCGGCGTTCGCGCAGGCGGTCGAGCGCGCGCTGGGGGTGCAGCCCCCGCCGCGGGCGCAGCGCTGGCGGGCCGTGTACTGCGAGCTCGAGCGGATGGCCTGCCACCTGGACGTGATCGCCAAGCAGGCGGAGACGACCGCGCTGTACGTCGGGCAGGCGCGTTTTCAGATCCTCAAGGAGCAGGTCATGCGCTTGCGCGTGGGGCTGACCGGCAATCGCTTCGCCCGCGGGATGATCGTCCCCGGCGGCGTGCGCGGCGAGGGGATGATGGACCTCGGCGAGCTGCTCGCGGCGCTCGACTCGATCGAGCGCCAGCTGCATCGCGACCGGCGCATGTTCCTGGGAACGGCCTCGATGACCGACCGCCTGATCGGGACCGGGCGCCTGCCGCGAGCGCTCGTCGAAGAGTACGGCGCCGTCGGGCCGCTCGCGCGCGGTTCGGGCCTCTCCACGGACGCGCGTCACGAGCGCCCGTACGGCAACTATGTTCGCGTCGGCCCACAGGTGGTCAGCGAGCGCGACGGCGACGCGATGGCGCGCGTGCGGGTGCGCTTCGGTGAGCTGTCGGAGTCGCTGCGCATCCTGCGCCAAGCCATCGACCACCTGCGCCGCCGCGACGGCCAGCTGCAGTCCGCGCTACCGGCCGGCGGCGAGGGGGCGGCCTGCGGATGGGTCGAGGCGCCCCAGGGCGAGCTGTTGATGTGGGTCGAGGTCGCCGACGGGACGATCGGGCGCGTGCACGTCGCCTCGCCTTCGCTGCGCAACTGGGCGCTGTTCGACCACGCCTTCCCCAAGGACGTGCTGACCGATTTCGCGTTCATCGAGCACAGCTTCGGGCTGACGCCCGCAGGGGCTGATCGCTGATGCTCGAGTGGATCCAGCGAGGTCTCGGCCAGGGCCGGATCACGACCCGCTACCCGCGTGAGCCGGAGCCCGCGCCACAGGGCTATCGCGGCAGCGTCGAGGTGCTCGACGCTGACGACCCGCCGCCCGAGCTGGCGAGCGTCTGTCCGACCGGGGCGATCGCGGTCGCGGGGCGCCGGTGGCTGACGCTCGATCGCGGCCGCTGCATCCTCTGCGGCGAGTGCGTGCGCCGGGCGCCCGAGCGCTTCGCGTTTCGCGGCGAGTACGAGACCGCCGGGCGCTCCCGCGCCGGCCTGGTCGTCGACGGCCAGCGGCGCGCAGGTGAGCACGCCACCCGCAAGGCACTGGGAGAGCAGGCGCGGATGCTGCGCCGGTCGATACACGTCAGGCACATCGACTGCGGCTCGGACGGCTCCGAGGAGTGGGAGATCCTGGCGCTGTGGAACCCCTCCTACGACATCCAGCGCCTCGGCTTCTTTCTGACCAACGCCCCCAGGCACGCCGACATCCTGCTCGTCACCGGAGGGGTGACCGCGCCGATGCGCGGTCCGCTCGAGCGCACGTGGAACGTCATGCCCGGGCCGAAGGCGCTTGTCGCGGTCGGGACCGATGCGTGCTCCGGCGGGCTGGCTCGCGACGGGGGGCTGGTCGCCGGGGGAGTCGATCGAGCTTTGCCCGTCGACGTGTACGTGCCGGGGTCGCCGCCCGCGCCGATCGCGATCATGCACGGCCTGCTGCTCGCGACCGGCGTTTTGACTGAGGCGCGGGCCGCGGCATGACGCTGACGTTCGCGATCGCGATGGCCGCGCTGGCGCTCGCGCCGCTGCTCGCGCTGCTGGCGCCTCTGCGCGCGCGCGCGCGCGCGCGCATGTGCGCGCTCTGCTCGGCCGCCGGGTGCGTGCTGCTCGTGATCGTCGGCCTCGACGCCGCGCTCGGCGGCGCACAGCCGGTGCTGAACCTCGGCAGCTGGCTCGGGTTCGGACACTCGGCGCTGCGCGCCGACGGTCTTGGCGGCATCTTCTTCACGCTCACCGGCCTCACCGGCGGCGCCGTCGCGCTCGCCTACGCGGAGCTGCCGCCCGGGCGCTGGCTGACGGGGCTCGGAGCGACGCTGCTGCTGTTCGTCGCCGTCGCGATCGGGTCGGACAACGCGTTTCTGTTCTTGCTCGCGTGGGAGGCGATCACCGTCTGCGTGTATCTGATCGCGAGCTCCGGGCGCAGCGCCCAGGAGCTGGTGGCGGGCTATCTCACCGGCGGCCTGGCCAAGATCGGCGGCGCCGCGCTGCTGGCCGCCTTCTCGCTGCTCTACGCGCACACCCACAGCTTCTCGCTGCAGGTGTGGGCGCACGCGACGCTGCCGGCCGGGACGCGCGGCGTGGTGTTCGCGCTGCTGCTCGCGGGTTTCGCGACCAAGGTCGGCGTGATCCCGTTGCAGGGCGGGCTGCCGGCGGGGTACGGCGCGGCGCCGCGGTTGGGCGCGGCCTCCCTGTCGGTGGCGCTGTGCGCCGGCTACTACGGCCTGTGGCGCTTCGAGTTCCAGGTTCTCGGGCCGCTGCCGGTCTGGTGCGGCGACGCGCTGCTCGTGCTCGGCGCGACCACGGCGCTCGCAGGCATCACCTACGCGCTGACCCGCGACGACCTGCGCCAGTTCCTCGGCTACTCGACGGTCGAGCACGCCGGCGTCGCGCTCGTCGGGTTCGCCGTGGCGCTGCTCGGCCACGCGGCGCAGATGCCGACGCTGGCCGCCGCCGGGCTGCTGGCCGCGACGCTGCACGTGTGCGCGCACAACCTCTCAAAGACGCTCGCGCTGATCGGCATAGACCGCGTCGAGCAGGCGACCGGCGAGCGCACGCTCGACCCGCTCGGCGGGCTCTCGCACAAGCTGCCGGTCAGCGCCGCCGCGGTCGGCGTGGCCGCGCTGACGCTGGCGGCGATCCCGCCGCTGGGCGGGTTCGTCAGCGAGTGGTTCATCTTCGAGGCGCTGCTGCAGGGCTTTCGCATGCCGACGCTGCTGTCGAGGCTGCTGTGCGCGCTCGCCGCCGCCGGCCTCGCGCTGACGGCCGGTCTCGGGCTGCTGGCGTTCGCGAAGTTCTACAGCTTCATCTTCCTCGGTCGGGCGCGCGCGAAGCTCGGCGTGCTGGGCGAACCCGGCCGCTGGCCGATCGGTGCGATCGGGCTTGGCGTGATCGTGCTGTTCCTCGGCACGATCGCGCCGTGGGAGATCCACGCGCTCGGCGCCGGCCTGCAGGAACTGCTCGGCTTCAACGCGGCCGCGACCGCGCTCAGCCACCCGCTCGTGCTCGGCCCGGTGTTCAGGGAATTCTCGGTGCTCGCGCCGACCTGGCTGTCGATCGTGCTGCCGGCCTACGCGTTGTTGGCCCTGGCGATCGCACTGGCGAGCAATCGCCGCCGCGGCGTCAGGCGCGCACCGGTGTGGGTGACCGGCAGCGGCGCCGAGCTGTCGGCCGTGCAGTACCGACCCTCGGCCTACTCGAACCCGATGCGGGTGATCCTGCGCGGGCCGCTCGGCTATCGGACCCGCCTGGTCGCCGCCGGCGAGGTGAACGGCCGGGAGCAGTACAGCCTGCAGACGAGCGTCGTGGTGGCGGTCGACCGTTACGTGTACGGCCCCGCCACGAGGCTCGCGCTGGCGATCGCCGAACGGGTGCGAGCGACGCAATCCGGTCGCCTGTCCTCGTATCTGCTGTACATGCTCGTCGCCGTGATCGTGGCCCTGTCGCTCGTCCCGATCCTGCACTGATGCTCGCGCAGAGGACGAGCGTCCGGGCTGTGGACCGGTCAGAGGAAACCGTGGACAGGCCAGAGCAAAGGCACAACGGAGGAGGCCGCTGATGTTCCAACAGATACTGCTCGCCTGGGACGGCTCGGATGTCGCACTGCGGGCGTTCGATTTCGCGATCGACCTCACCCGTCGCTACGACGGTGACCTCGTGGCGGTCTCGATCGCCTACTCACCGGCGCACGCCGAGACCGATGGCGATCGCAAAGAGTCGAGCGAGGCCGCCCACCGTTACCTCGCGCAGACGTTCGCCGAAGTGCGAGATCGCGCCGAGCGCGCCGGCGTCAGCGTCGAGCACGCGATCATCGAGGGAGACAGCCCGAGCCGGGCGCTCGTCGGTTACGCGCACGAGCACGGCTTCGACTTGATCGTGTGCGGACACCACCACGCGCGCCGCGCGGGACGACTGCTGCTGCGCGGCGTCACATACGAGCTGATGGAAGCTACGAGCGTGCCCGTGCTGGTGATCAGCGCCGAGGAGGCTTGAGCCCTTCTTGTCGCGCCGACAACGGGCTAAAGTCTCTGCCGCCGGCCCTGCTACTTGGCTCTGCAATGCGGCTTTGAGACATCATGCTGCGGCCTGGCCAGGCGAACTTCGTCCCAACTCTGTCTCGACATGGGGACGAAGTCGGAGTAGTCCGAGATGCCGCAGATCAGCGCTTTTTATGGCATCGGGATCTGGATGTACTGGAACGAGGCTACGCACATGTGCCCCCATTTTCACGCCCGCTACGGTGCGCACCAGGCATCGATCTCGTTGGACGGACGGATCATCGCAGGCTGGCTGCCTGCCCGTGCCGTGCGGCTGGTGCGCGACTGGGCCATTCTGCACCGGGTCGAGCTCTTGGCGAACTGGAAGCGCGCACGGGATGGCAACGCCGTCGAGAAGATCGACCCGTTGCCCTAGGATGGGTGGCCATGGATCGACTCGTTGATGTAAGCGCCGTCGAGGTTGTAGGTGATCACCGCCTGCGCCTCACCTTTGCGGACGGCATCGTGGGCGAGGTGAACTTCCAGAGCAGGCAATGGAGAGGTGTCCTGGCACCGCTCGCGGACGCCGCTTTCTTTGCCAAGGTCAGGGTCGACCCCGAGGCTGGCACCATTGCATGGCCGAACGGCATCGACTTCGCGCCTGAGCCGCTCTACGCAGAGGCGTCCAACCACCAGGTCGCGCCGCAGTCTTAGTCCTGGTCGAGGCGTTGGACTGGCAGAGCGTCGGCGCTCGGTGCTCGGCCACGCATAAGAACGTAAGAACGTACATAAGAACGAGCGGCCGGCCGGGGGCATGTGGGCCGCCCGGTCTGTGGGAAGAACGTGGGAACGGCCCTCGAGATCCCAGCTCTGATGCGGGATTACGCGTGGGCCCGCGACTGAGCTAGACGGGGGTCGCTGCCCTCGGCGAGGACCTCGAGGGTGGCCGCGATCAGCCGCTGGCGCAGGGTCGCCGCGTCTGCAGAGCCCCGCGCACGGCGGGCGCGCGGTCGCATCTGGGTGTGGCTCGAAAAGCCGTCAACCACCCGGTTGATGTGGATGCGGTTCCCCATGGTGCTCCCCTCGTTTCCCTCCGTCGTCCCTCTCCGTCGTGCCCTCTTGCGCCGATCGCCGCCGTGCTCGATCTGGTGACGCGACCGCCGGTTTGGTGCTGCTCCCCAAGCGCGGTCTTGTGGGAATAAGGAGAACAGATCGGGTTTGCTTTGTCAAGTGGCCTTGAGAACTGGGCTTTTTCCGGTCGAGTGACCCCCGTCTAGCTCAGACGGTGGCCACGAAATTGGGCATCTCTGAAAAAGAATTTCGTAAGATTTTCGTCGACGCCGACGACTGCTATCGCGCGGCGTACTCGGAGGGCCTGGCGCGACTCTCCAAGACGGTAGCGGACGCCGCCCGGCGTGAGATCAATTGGCTGGAGCGCGTTCGCGCCGGCCTGGTGGCGATGCTCGGGTTCTTCGACGACGAGCCGTCGTGGGCGCGCCTGCTGCTGCTGGACACGCCCGCGACGAAAGCTGTGGTCTTCGGTCACCGGCGAGCGCTGCACGGCGTGGTGACGGGCCTGCTCGCAATGGGCCGTGACGAAGGCCGCGCCACGGACGCTTCGGCGTCGCTGCCGGCGTTGACCGACGAGTTGATCGCCGGCGGCGTCCTTTCAGTGATTCGCACGAGCCTGCTCGAAGGCGACACCGGCAAGCTGGTCGAGCTGGCGCCTTCACTGATGGCGTTCATCGTCGCGCCGTACCTCGGGCAGGCGGCGGCGCAGGGCGAGCTTCAGGGCGTCAGCTCGCCGTTCGCGCCCGCGTCGGCGCCGACGCCTAGGACCGCATCGCTGCCGGTCGCCGTGTCAGCGTCCACGCCCTCTTCCGCATCCGCGCGAGCGCATGCCATCTCGCGCGCCGCCGAGCTGCCGATCCGGGTCACACGACGCACCACGCTGGTTCTGCAGGCGATTGCACACACGCCTTACCTGAACAACCGCGAGATTGCGCACGTCGCGGGAATCGCCGACGAAGGGCAGGCGTCGAAGCTGCTGGCGCGGCTCGAGCGCAAGGGCGTGATCGAAAACGTCGGCGTTGGCGCGGCGCGCGGCGAGCCGAACGCATGGCTGCTGACGTCATCGGGGCGGCGCACCGTCGAGCTGCTCGCCGGCGGCCCGGGTGCGGCGACGCCGTCCAAGAGCACCGCGACATGGGGCATGGCGTGATGCCGGCCCTGCGCGCAAAGACCTTTTCGGCCGATCGTCGCGGAGTCTGCGCGGCGGGCGCCGTCAAGAGAGCAGCTGGGCGAGCAGCACGAGCGTCGCAACGGCGTTCCAAGCGCTCGCTCGGCTGTGGTTTGGACGGCCGGCGGCAGGTGCGCCCGAACGGGGGCCCTGGCTCACCGGTCGATCATCACCGAGAGGAAAAGGAGTAGTGGAAAAGTGAGACATCTGGGTATGTCTGGCTCAGGGAAAGAGAGCCACACCAGGATGATCGGCGTCGGCAGGCTCGCGCTGGTCGTGATCGCAGCACTGGCGCTGGCGCTGATCGGCGCCGCGTCGGCAATGGCGGAAGAAGAACCGGAACTGTCCAAGAAGATGCGGACGAAGATCTTCGGAGACTGTCCGAGCCACAACCCCGAAGCCGTCAAAATCGACGAAGAATACTACGAAGGCGGATCGGAAGAAATCATCTGCTTCACCGGCATAACCAGCGGTGGCAAGGAAGGGGGCCACTTCACTGTCGGCGCCGTCACGGTACCGCTGAGCAAGAAGATCACCTTGCATGGCGCTGCCGCCTTCATCTTCGAAGGTAACGGAGGCGAAGGCAAAATCCATGCGGCCGAAGACGGGAAAACGCTTGAAGCTCCGCCGCTCGCGATCCCCAAGGGCGCGAAGCTGATCACACCGCAGATCATGGAAGAAGCGGAATGGCCCGAATCGCTGAAGCAGATCTACAACGAAAAGAAGGCTAAAAAAGAACTCGGCCTCAGCGCGACGATTGAAGTCGCGGGTGGGAACCAGATCTACGAAAACCGCGATGGGTTGAGTACCGAAAACCTGCTGTTCGAAGAAGGCACCGCTTTCATCCTGCCGCTCAAGGTCAAAGTCAGCGGACCGCTCCTGTACAAGCTGCAGAAGGGCGCTGACACTTGCACGATCGGCACCGACGAACATCCTGTGGTGCAGCATCTGACCACCGGCGAATCGGTTGCGCCACCTCCGTACGAAGCCAACACGCAGCATGGCTCGTCCGGCGAACTGAATTTCTCGTCTGAATTCAGGGTCATCGAAATTACCAACAACACGCTCGTCGACAGCACATGGCCCGTGGAAATCGGCGCCGAAGGCTGTGGCGGATCATATGAATCATATGTCAACAAGGCCATGGACATCCTGCTGAAACTGCCGTCGCCGGCCGGTGCGAGCACCACCGAGCTGAAAGGCAATCTCTACTCAGGAAACTTCCTTGCCGTCAAACAGTCGAAGGAACGCCACGGCGAATAGTCGAGACAGATACACAAGTAGTGGAGACAGAGATCAACCGCAGCGCACGCGGATCTGAGTGATCCAGAACGCTGCAGCGGAAGGGCGCGGGCCGGCGCCGGCGTCCTTCCGCACCTGTTCCAGGCGGCCGCCAGACGGCGCACCTTCTGGACCGGAGCAAAGCACCATCGCCGAGGGACGCATCCACAACCATCAAACATCGGAGAAGCAACGAGGAGCTTGGGCATGAGACGAGTGACGATCTTGATGTCGTGCGTGGTCGCAGCGTTTGCGATCGCCGCGATCGGAGCCGCCGGGGCGTCGGCGGCGTTCAAAGAAGAAGCGCCGGAAGTCGGGCGCTGCCTGAAACTGGCGGGAGGCAGGTTCAAGGAAGGCAACTGCAAGACCCTCGCCACCACGAGCAAGACCGAGAAGTACGAATGGTATCCCGGCTTTGGAGCCAACGGCAAAGGCGAAGAAAAGACCTTCTCGGGCTCGGAACGCCGCTACACAGCGGTCTCGAAAGAAGCGACCGTGATCCGCCTGGAAACGGTGAAGGGCGAAGGGGTCACGTGTAAAAAGCAAACCAGCGAAGGCGAACTCACGGGTCCGAAAACGAATCGCAACTTCAACATCGTGTTCACAAGCTGTGAATCGGCGGGTCTGCAGTGCATCAGCACGAACCCGGCGGCCAGCAACAGGGGCGAAATCCTCGTCAAAGAACTGCTCGGCACGATCGGCATCGAAAAGGTGGGCGCGAGCGCCAGCAAGGACAAGATCGCGAACCTGTTCAAGCCGACCTCGGGCGAAGTCCTGACGGAATTCGAATGCTCGGGTCTGAAACTGGTGGTGAAGGGCGAAGTGATGGTGCCCATTCTGACCAACAAGATGGCCACCAGCGAGGTCGTCAAATTCAAGGCAAGCAAGGGCAAGCAGAAGCCCGAAAAGTTCGCCGACGAACCGGCGGGCACGAAACACGTGCTCTATGCCAAGAACAGCAAACTGGAAGAATTCTTCCAGGCCGGGCAGACGCTCACCACCACCCAGACCGAGGTGGGCTCCGAAAAGGTGGAGGCGAGCACGGTCAACTAGGGCGACGAGGGCTCCATCCGGCCTGACGGATCAGGCGGACGCGGACCATGGGGTGGCGATGCAGGCGCCCGGCTCGACGCCGGCGCCTGCCGTCACCGCACCGCAGGGCGCGCCGGACAACTCTCAATGATGGGGACAGCAATCGACAAGCGGATGGCGATCGTCACACCGCTCAGGAGACTGACGCTGCTCACGCTGCTCGCCTTGGGGCTGACCTGTGCTCCGGCGGCGGCTCTCAGCCAGCGTGGCCACAGGCCCGGCTTCTCGTTCGCCGGCAGAGGCTCCTCCGCGGACAAGCTCTCCCATCCTGCGGGGATCGCGGTCAACGAAGCGAACGGCGACGTCTACGTCGTGGACGCCGCCAACAACAGGGTCGAGCGGTTCAGCCAGACCGGCGAATTCATCTCGACCTGGGGTTGGGGCGTCAGCGACGGAAAGAGTGAATTCGAGATTTGCACGAGCGGCTGCCAAGCAGGGGTTGTCGGCGAAGCAGAAGGCCAGTTCGACGCCCCGGAAGCGATTGCGGTCGACAACTCGTCGAACCCGCACGACCCCTCCCGCGGGGACATCTACGTGCTCAGCGACACCGCCTCGCAGAACTACGCGATTCAGAAGTTCTCGGCCACGGGCGCTCCGCTGGGCAGGCTGCGGTTCACAAACGAAGACACGGGCACGATCGGCGGCGTGGCCGTCGACGCCGAAGGGCAGCTGTGGGTCAGCGACCTCTCGAACTCGGAGCTGTTGAGCTTCGACGACGCGCTGGCAAATGAACAGAGCTCGGCGCTGAATCTGACGCTCGCGTGCGCCGAAACCCCGGGGCTCGCGGTCAACGCGGGCGCGAGCGCCTTCTACCTCAGCCATCAGCTCGAAGACCCCGAAGAAGAATGTCCCGAAAAGGCGCCGTCGGCCAAGACGCCGGCGCTGATCGCGAGGCTGAACGCTGGTGGGGAAGTGCAAAGCGAAGCGCTCGGCGAACTGAATTCGAGCGCCGTGGCGGTCGATCAGGCAAGCGAAGCCGGCTCGCCGCTCGGAGCCCGGGCGGCGGGCGACGTGTATGTCGACAACCAGACGAGCATCGCCGCGTATGACTCCTCCGGCGCGCTGATTCAGCGCTTTGGCTCCGAAGCGCAACTGAGTGCCGGCAGCGGTGTCGCGATCGACTCGAGGACGGGGGACGTGTACGTCGCCGACGCCAAGGGCGATGACGTCGCGGTGTTCTCGCCCGAAGGCACGGGCGGGCCGAGCGTCGATGAAGCGTCCTTCGAAGACATCACGCCGACCTCCACCCGCCTGAAGGCCCAGATCGACCCCCACGGCCTCGACACCGACTTCTACTTCCAATACGGCACAGCCGACTGCCGCGCCACGCCGGCGTCGTGCATCAGCGTTCCCGCTCCACCCGGAGAAGACCTCGGCGCGGGCTATAGCTCGGTGGCGGCGAGCGCCATGGCGGAAGGCCTGCAGGCGGGAACGACCTACTTCTACCGCGTGATCGCAAGCAACGAAGCGGGTAAAGCGGAAGGGGAACAGTCGTTTGGCAGCTTCACCACGCTGCCGAGCGCAGCCGGCACGCTCGCCGACGGCCGCGCCTGGGAACTCGTCTCACCCCCCGAAAAGCACGGTGCGCTGATCTATCCGATCGGCGGCACCACCGAAGGCGCCGCTCCCGGATCGGGCGCGATCCAGGCCGCCGAAGCAGGGGGCGCGATCACCTACGCCGCCAACGCTCCGATCGGCGAAGGGGTGGCGGGCGATCGCGCGCCGGAAGCCACGCAGGCCCTGTCGGTGCGCACGAGCGAAGGCTGGTCGACCCAGGACATCGTCACCCCGCACGAACATTCCGAAGGGATCGTGCCCACGAACCTGCCCCAGGAGTACCGCGCGTTCTCCGGCGATCTCTCGCTCGGCCTGGTTCAGCCGTTCGGTGGCTTCGGCAACCGTTACGCAGAACCTCCGCTCGTCGCGGGGGCACAGAGCGAAGAACGCGGTATCTACCTGCGCAACGACTCCGATCCGGGCTGCCTGCAGGCGAGCCTCGCCGGCTGCTTCCAGGCGCTGCTCGATTCAGCCGACGTGAGCAGCGGCGCGCAGTTCGGGGGAGAAGTGGAAGTGCTGGGCGCGAGCCCCGACCTGCAGCACGTCGTCTTCAGCTCCGGGGTGGCGCTCAGCTCGACGCCGCCCTCGGCGAGCGGACTGTACGAGTACAACGCAGGCGAGTCGGGGGCGGGCGCGCTGCAGCTGATCAGCATCCTGCCGGGGAACTCCGTCGCCGCGGAAGAACCCGAACCGCAGCTGGGAGACCTCGATCCCGGTGTCTCGAGCGCCCGTGACGCGGTCTCCGACGACGGTTCGCGCGTCTTTTGGAGCGCGCAGATCGAAGGCCGCTCGGCAACCGTCACGCGTCTGTTCATGCGCGACACGACCCAGCAGGAGACGATCCAGATCAACGCCGCCCAGGGGCTGAGGGAACCCAGCGGCGAAGAAGCCGAAAAAGAAGAAGTGCACTTCCGCTCGGCGAGCGCCGACGGCTCGCGGGTGTTCTTCACCGACAACTTCCCGCTCACCACGTCCTCGAGGTTGAGGCGCGAAGAAGGCGGCCCGGCCGATCTGTACGTGTGCGAAGTTCTCCAGGGCGCCCGCGGTCCGGAATGCAAGCTCACCGACCTGACCGTGCAGCAACGCCCCGAAACGCAAGAAAGCGCGGATGTCGTGGGAACCGTGCTGGGAAACAGCGAAGACGGCTCCTACGTGTACTTCGTCGCCAACGGCGTGCTCTCCGACGCGGCTCGCGCCGAAGGCGCCACGCCCGGCGACTGCGCGCGCCCCAGCGCCCGCTCTGCCGCGCAGGCGGACGCCAGATGCAACCTCTACCTGGCCCGCTTCGACAGCCAGAGCGGGCAGTGGCAGACCCCGCGCTTCATCGCCTCCCTCTCGCAGCAGGACTCGCCGGACTGGGGCTCGAGCGGCGGCCTCTCACTCGCCTCGCTGACCGCGCGCGTCTCGCCCAACGGGCGCTATCTGGCGTTCATGTCGCGCGAAAGCCTCACCGGCTATGACAACCGCGATCAGAGCACCGAAGCCCAGGGCGCGCGCGATGAGGAGGTCTACGTCTACGACGCCCAGCAGGCGCGCCTCGTGTGCGTCTCCTGCAATCCGCAGGGCGAACCCCCGCACGGGGTGCTCGATCGCGAAGCCACCGGAGAAGGCAAGGGGTTGCTGGTGGACCGCTTCGGCGTGTGGCAGGAGACCCAGGCCGAAGAACAGGGCGCCCCGCCGCGCGCGCTCGATCACTGGCTGGCGGGATCGATCCCGGGCTGGACCCCTCTCGACCCCTATCAGGCGCTATATCAGTCGCGCTACCTGACAAACCAGGGGCGGCTGTTCTTCGACAGCCCCGACGAGCTGGTGCCCGCCGCGCACAACGGTCGCCAGGACGTCTATGAGTATGAGCCGCAGGGGATCGGCAGCTGCGGCAGCGCTCCCGGCTGCGTCTCGCTGATCTCCTCCGGAAACTCAGATCACGAATCGGCGTTCCTCGATGCGAGTGCAAGCGGCGAAGACGTCTTCTTTCTCACCAGCCAAGCGCTCGTGGCCGGCGACCACGACTCCAGCTACGACGTCTACGACGCTCATGTCTGCAGCGCGCAGGCGCCGTGCACCGAAGGCGCCAACGGCCCCCAGGAACCCTGCGCCTCGCTCGCGAGCTGCCAGGCGTCGTATACGTCCCCGCAGGTGCCCGCCTTCTCGCCTGCGGGCACCGCCACCGCCTCGGGACAGGGCAACCTGGTCGCGCCGCCCGCCGGCCCGGGCGCCGCCGTCAAAGCGGTCCATGCCAAGAAGCCTCCCACCCGCGCCCAGCTGCTCGCAAGCGCGCTGAGGGCGTGCAAGCGAAGCCACCGCCACGCCCGCAAGAAGCGCGTGGCGTGCGAACGGCGCGCGCGCAAGCGCTACGGTCCGAAGAAGCGCACTCGAAAGCCGGGCCACGTCGGAGGTGGGCGTTCGTGAGCGGCCTGTCGCGATCGCTCATCGCCGCTCTGCTCGCCGCGATGCTCGCGCTCGGCCTGGCGAACGCCTCCGCGGCGATCGCCCAGGGGCCCTGGTGGCGTTTGGAGTCGCGCGCCGCCCCGACCAACCTGTCGCCTGGCGGGGAAGGTCAGATCATCGTCTCCGCCAGCAACGTCGGCGACGCTGACGCGGATGGCGGGCTCGAACCGATCACGATCGCCGACACGCTCCCCGAGGGTGTGCAGGCGAGCGCGATCTCGGGGCGCTCGAGCTTCCCCGAAGAACTGCCGATGAGCTGCTCGCTTCAGTCGCTGAGCTGCAGCTACTCCCAGGACCTAGTCCCCTTCGATCGCCTGGAAATGACGATCCAGGTGAGGGTCAGCGGCGGCGAAGGAGTGCTGAGCAACACCGTGCAGGTCCATGGCGGCGGAGCTCCGGCCCCCGCTCCGTTCAGCGGCCCGGTCAAGATCAGCTCCCAGCCGACCCCGTTCGGCGTGGAACGCCTTTCACTATCGCCCGAAGAAGAAGGGGGAGCCGCGGACACCCAGGCGGGCTCGCACCCCTACCAGCTCACCACCACCTTCGACGTCAACCAGATCCTTGCGCCGGCGCTGAACCATTCGCTGCAGCCCCAGGCCCCGGCGCTCGTTCGCGACCTGAGCTTCCACCTGCCTCCGGGCCTCGTCGGCAACCCCACCGCGGCGCCTCAGTGCGGCGACGTGGACTTCGCGACGATCTCCCAGGATGGCCTCACCGACCTGTGTCCAGCCGACACCGCGGTGGGTGTCGCGGTGGTGACGATCAACGAACCGGAAATCTTCTCCTTCACCACGATCGCGGTACCGGTCTTCAACCTGACGCCTGCCCGCGGCGAGCCTGCCCGCTTCGGCTTCGAGGTGTTCAAAGTTCCGGTGGTCCTCGACACGGCCGTGAAGAGCCGCGAAGGCTATGCGGTGAGCGTGAGCGTCAGCAACGCCAGCCAGGCGGCGGCGATTCTCGGCACCCAGGTGACGTTCTGGGGCCAGCCGGGTGCTCAAAGCCACGACGCCTCGCGCGGCTGGGCCTGTCTCGACCTCCCCCATGGGGCGCGCAAGGAATGCCAGCCGGCGGTCGAACACTCTCCCGACGCGTTTCTCACCCTGCCGACCTCCTGCAGTGGGCAGGCGCTGCAGGTGAGCGTCGACGGAGACTCCTGGCCCACCGCCGGCGCCCCGCAGGGCCTGCCGCTGCAGAGCGAACCGTCGCTGATGCCGGCCCTGGCGGGGTGCGAAGCTCTTCCGTTCGCGCCGAGCATTGCCACAGAACCAGACCAGCACTCAGCCAGCACCCCGAGCGGCATGACGGTTGGGGTCACGGTGCCCCAGCAGAGCACCGTGCTGGCAGGCGGATTGGCGGAGGCGGCGGTAAAGGACACCACGGTCACGCTGCCCGCAGGCGTGCAGGTCAATCCCGCGGCGGCGGGCGGCCTGTTGACGTGCAGCTCAGAACAGGTGGGGCTCGATCCCGGCGCTGCCGAAGAAGCCCAGATCGCCAACGAATCGTTCTCCGAAGCGCTGCCCTCCTGTCCCGAAGCGGCGAAGGTCGCCACCGTGCAGATCATGACCCCGCTGCTCGATCACGAACTGCAGGGCGAAGCGTTTCTCGCGAGCCAGGACACCGACCCGTTCGCCTCCCCGCTCGTGCTCTACCTGCTGGTCCACGACCCGGTCTCGGGCGTGCAGGTCAAGCTCGCCGGCACGGTCACCCTCGACCCCGCCACCGGCCAGCTCACCTCAACGTTCGCCAACACGCCGCAGCTTCCGTTCGAAGAACTGAAGCTGCACTTCTTCGACGGCCAGCGCGCCTCGCTCTCCACGCCACCGCGCTGCGGCGCCTACCTGACCAACGCCGGCTTCACGCCCTGGTCCGGCGGGCCCACGCGGAGCGCGAGCGCCAGCTTCGCCATCACCGCGGGCGCCGGCGGCGGCAGCTGCCCGTCGGATCCGCTGCCGTTCGCACCGGCCCTGGTTGCGCAGAGCGCCAACCCGCAGGCGGGAGCGTTCTCTCCGTTCACGCTCGCGATCCAGCGCCCCGACGGCCAGCAGGCGCTCGAAGGTCTCACGATCCACCTCCCCGCGGGCGTCGCCGCGATGCTCTCATCGATAACACCGTGCCCCGAAGCCCAGGCGGCCGCCAACCAATGTCCGCCCGAAAGTGAGATCGGCCAGTCGATCGCGAGCGCCGGCCCCGGCGGCGAACCGTTCACGCTCCCGGGCCATGTGTATCTCACCGGTCCCTACGAGGGCGCCCCGTTCGGGCTCTCGGTCGTCACTCCGGCAGTCGCGGGACCGTTCAACCTCGGCGACGTGACGGTGCGATCGAAGATCCTGGTCGACCCACACACCGCCGCCGTGACGATCTCGAGCGACCCGCTGCCGACGATCATCAAAGGCGTCCCCGTCCAGCTCAAACAGATCAACGTCGACGTCGACAGACCCGACTTCGAGTTCAACCCGACCAGCTGTAACGCGATGAGCATCCAAGCGACACTCGGCGGAGCGGAAGGGGCGAACGCGAACGTCTCGTCGCCGTTCCAGGTCTCCGGCTGCCAGGGCCTCCCGTTCGAGCCGGGGGTCACCGCCACGACGCAGGGCCAGACGAGCAAAGCCGATGGCGCCAGCCTCGGCCTCACCTTCAGGTCGAAGACGGGTGAAGCGCACGTCGCCAAGACGATCCTGACGATCCCGGCGACGCTGCCCGCGCGGCTCACCACGATCCAGAAAGCCTGTGTCGCGAGCGTGTTCGAAGCCAACCCGGCCGGCTGTCCGGAAGGCTCGGACATCGGCGCCGCCATCGTTCACACGCCGGTCCTGAAAAGCCCGCTCAGCGGCCCGATCTATCTGGTCTCGCACGGCAACGCCGCTTGGCCCGATGCCGAGCTGGTGCTGCAGGGTGAAGGCGTCACCGTAATCCTCGACGGTCAGACCGCGATCAAGAAAGGCGTCACCACCAGCTCGTTCCTATCAGTTCCAGACGCGCCGTTCGAAAGCGTCGAAGCGACGCTGCCCGAGGGTCCGCACTCGGCGCTCACCACAAACCTGCCGCTGAAGGACAAATACAGCCTGTGCGGGCAAAAGCTCACGATCCCCACCTCGCTCACCGGCCAGAACGGCACGGTGGTCAACGAGACCGTGAAGGTCGCCGTCCAAGACTGCCATGCAGTCAAAGCAAACAAGGCGAAGAAGTTCACGCGCGCCCAGAAGCTGGCGAAGGCCCTGAAGACCTGCCGCCGGCGCCACGCGCGCTCGGCTGCCCGGCGCGCAACCTGCGAACGCGCCGCGCGCAGGCGCTACGCGGGCAACAGCAGAGTCCACGAGACCCGACGAAACGCAAGACGCATCCTTTGAAGCTGGCCGGAGCCTTCCGCAAGGGCGGACCCGCTTGTCGCCGGGCCTGTGGGAAGATCGTGGGAAGGCCCGCGAAAACCCCAGCTCTGATGCGGGATTACGGCAGGGTCCGCGACTAGGAAAGACGGGGGTCGCCGCCCTCGGCAACCACCTCGACCATCGCGCCGATCAACCGCTCGCGCAGTTCCTGCACATCCCCGGAAGTCCTGTGGGCACGGGACCGCGTGCGCATCTGGGTGTGGCTGGAAAAGCGCTCACCCAAGCGATTGATCTGGATCCCGTCCCCCATGATGATGCCCTCGTTTCCCTCCGTCGTCCCTCTCGCAAAGCCTTCTTACGCCGCTCGTCCCAAGACCGATGGCTGTGGGCGGCGCGTGGGAAAAAGAAGAACACACGGGGCCAGGTTTGTCAAGGGGTCCTGAAAAATAAGGCCGTGACGGTTCAGTGACCCCCGTCTTTCCTATACCGTGGCCTCGCGCGCGGGGGTCCCGGAGCACGTTCTCCGTGACCTTTTTCCAACCGTCGAGGACTGCTATCGGGCTGCCTTCGCGCAGGGTCTCGCGCGACTCGCGCAAGCGATAGCTCAAGCGACGCTCGCGAAGCAGGTTTGGCTCGAACGAGTGCGCACCGGCCTCGTCGCACTCCTCGGCTTTTTCGACGACGAGCCGATCTGGGCTCGCCTGCTCGTGCTCGAGACACCGCTGAACGTAGCGCTGACCTTCGAATGCCGCCAGCAACTGCACACGCTACTGGCCCGCCTGCTTGAGCGCGATGGCAGTGGCGTAAACCTTGACAGCGGTCATCCTCCAGTCGGATCGCCTGCGCTAGCGAGCGCCCTGACCAACGAGTTAGTTGTCGGCGGCGTCTTCTCGGCCATCCGCGCCAGCATGCTCGATAAGGACTTCGGCAGGGCGGTGGAGCTCGCGCCATCGTTGATGGCATTCATCGTGGCGCCAAATCTCGGTCACGCCGCCGCACAAGCTGAGCTCGAAGGCAAGGCCTCGAGCGGTCCACCGGTCTCGCTGAACGAGCGCACGCACGTACGTGCACGCGCAATATCGCAAGCGGCGCAGCTCCCAATCCGCGTCACGCATCGCACGACGCTCGTGTTACGCGCAGTCGGCATGGCTCCCTATTCGAACAACCGGGAGATCGCAGACGCTGCGGAACTCACCGACGAGGGCCAGGCATCAAAGCTCTTGGCACGACTCCAACGACAGGGAGTCATCGAAAACGTCGGAGTCGGCGCGGCGCGCGGAGAACCCAACGCGTGGCTGCTCACCCCATCCGGCCAGCATGCCCTAGCACAGATCGGCTCTGCCCCCGTTTCACGACCGAAAAACTCCACTATTAAAGGCGAGGCGTGAAACGAGCGCACAAAGACTTTACGGCGAACGCCGTACATCACGTACGACGACTGTCGTTGAGAGCAGGTCACCGCACGAGCGGCCGTTCACGAGAACGCGTGCATCCTGTCGTGGCTTGCTGTTGCAAGCGATCGGTTCGCAACGGGTGCATATTACGACCATCATCGCACCGGTCGATCATCACCGAGAGGAAAAGGAGCAGTGGACAAGTGAGACTCGTAAGGATGCTGGGCCTGTGTCTAGTTGCCATATGCGCAGTCAGCGCGATGGTGGCAGTGCCGGCGATGGCAAAGGAAACCAAGGAAGAAAAGGAAGAAAAGAAGATCTGGCCTGTGTTCAGCCAGTGCCCGCTCGAAGAACCCGAAGTCGAACAGTGCTTCGCTGGAATCACGAACGGCGGCAGGCACGGCGGTTTCTTCTCGCTCGGCGCGGTGACCGTGCCGCTGAACAAGGCAATCACCCTTCAGGGAGGCCTAAGAGAAGGCCTGATCGTGCCCGCGACGGTCGAAACCCTCGAAAGCCCGGAATTGAAGGTGCCGGGCGGGATCGGACTACTCAATAAGCGTATCCAAGAATCTGCTGAATGGCCGGCCGAACTGACGGCGCTCTGGAACGAAGCGAAAAAGAACCACGAAGGCAACATGTACGTAAAAATCGAAGTGGGGGGAAAAGAACTCTACGAAATTCCCTTCGCGTTGGACGTCATCAACCTACTCTTCGAAAAAGGCGCGGCGTTCACCCTTCCGCTCAAGGTCAAAATGACCGGTCCGTTCCTCGCAAAACTGGGCGGTGGACCCTGTGACTTCGGCAACGACACGACACCGACCTTCCAGTACCTATCAACCGAACCATCCCAGAACGGGAATGCGGCTAACGGCGCCAGCACGTTGGATGAAGGCAATCTCGTCGTGCTTTATAACAGCCGACTCGGCGATGTCGGCTGGTCAGTGCCGGAAGGGGCACAGGCGTCCGGGTGCGGAGGAGCCTATGAATCCTACGTGGATACCGCGATCAACAAGCTCCTGTTCGGCCCAAACAACTATCCCGGGCCCGCATCGCATTGGGCTCACGGCGTGACGCAACTCGAAGGCACTCTGTACATGGCCGACGCAAGCGCAACGAAAGAAAAGCTCTAAGGCTGAGCGCACAGAAACAAAAGCAAGGTAGATAGCAGACAAGGAAGTGACCTCGTGGCGACCCGTTGCCGCAGTGGGACGGGTCGCCACGACCGCAGACGCATGTAGAAGTGATCGATCTCCACAAAAGATTTTAGTTGGCCCAGAGGGGTTTGTGTGGATCGGCAAAGGGCCGACAAAAAGACAAGGAGAGCATCTGTGAGACGTCTGAAAACGATAGGACTGTGTTTGACACTCATGAGCATGGCAGGCCTGCTCATGGCTTGGAGCGCATCGGCGGTGCCACCCGAATACGGTAGGTGTCTAAAAGCAGAAAAGATCGCGAAGGCATTCCAAGGCAAGTACAGCAACTCGGGCTGCACCAAATCCGTCACGGAAGCGGAAAAAGCGAAAAAGGGCAAGTTCGAATGGTATCCCGGTGCGGTGAAAAACAAACAGACGAGTACAGGCGGTCCCGGTAAACTGGAAGAATCCAACAAATATGGCGTGTCCTGCGCTTCCGAGTCGAGCACGGGTGAATATACGGGAACAAAAGAAGGCAAGAACCTTATCGTGAAATTCAAAGGCTGCAAAGTCGTGCCGTTCGTATGCACCTCTCCAGGTCACGAACTGGGTGAACTGGAAACCGTTCCGCTGGAAGGACGCGCGGTATGGGAAAACGAAGCCGAGCACAAGACGGCGCTCGATCTATATCCGGCGAAAGGTCACGAAACCTTCATCGAATTCTCGTGCGGGGAACATGAAGAAGTCACAGTAAAAGTAAAGGGCTCGGTGCTCGTACCAATCAAGGCCGACAAGATGGCCTCGACCTTTACGCTCAAGTTCAAGGCCAAAAACGGCTTCCAGATCCCGCAGGAATACGAAGAAAACGATAAAAAGCTGAAGGATGTGCTGTACAGCGATTTCACCGAAAAAGGCTACGACCAAGCCGGCCAGACCGAGACCGTGACGGTCAAAAACGAAGAAAAGCTCGAGCTTAATGCATACGTGTGAGCGCGAGGTCTGGTGAAGCGTGTGTCTTGTGGGGCCGGTATCGCCGGCCCCGCACCGCGCGCATAGCTTGCATTGGTTGAGAATGGATTGAAGAGTTATGAGCCGACTGGTCGCGATAATTGCTGCACTGATGGGTGTGCTGGTGTGGTGTGCGCCGCCGGCGTCGGCGTTGTTGCAGCGCGGCCATGTGCTCGGCTCGTCGTTCGGGAGCAAGGGTTCGGGGGAAGGCGAGCTCCAGGCGCCGACCGGAGTCGCCGTCGATGAAGCATCCGGCGACGTGTATGTGGTGGACGCGGCGGGAGAACGGGTCGAGATCTACAGGCCCGGCGGTGACGGGTATGAATACATGTCGGAATTCAAGGTGCGTTCGCCCGGTGCGATCGCGGTCGACAACTCGACAAGTGGCAACGACGCATCGCGAGGATATGTGTTTGTGGCTGGCGGTGAAGAAAAGGAGTCGACGGAACGTGATTTCGTGTATGTCTACAGCCCGACCGAAGGCAAGGTCGTCGCGAAACTGCATGTCTTCAAGGTGGGCGAAGAAGAAGCGGAACTGGAAGAGATCTCGGGCGTGGCGGTCGATGCTACTGGGACACTGTGGGTGTACTGGGAAGAAGAAGGGATCATCGACGGCTTCGCGAAAGCGGTGTCGAAATCGGGCGGCGTACGGTTCGTGTGGCAGCCCTCGATGCGGCGCAGCGCGGAAATCGAAGAGCGGTTCGAATGCGCCGCCAGGACAGCTCTTGCGGTCGCGCCGGAGGATGAAGCGTTCTACGCCGGTTATGAACGCGAGAACGCGCGGGAAGAATGTCCCGGCGAGTTCGAAGAAGCACCCGATTCAGATGCGGCCGCCAAGCTCGACGGGGCGCAGCCCGTCGCGGACGTGCTGGAGGGCGAAGTCGATCATCAACCGACGACGGGGGTCGCGGTCGACGAGGCCAGCGTTGACGGTTCGCCGTTGGGGGCGGGGGCGCGCGGAGAGGTGTATTTGGATAACGGGTCGAGCATCGCAGCGTTCACGCCGTCGGGCGTGTTGATCCAGCGCTTCGGCTCCGGAGAACTGGCTGGCGGCAGCGGGGTAGCGGTGGACTCGCGCACCGGGAATGTGTTCGCGGCCGAGTCCGGCGAAGGCCGGGTGGATGTGTTCGCGCCCGAAGACGCCGTGGGTGCCCCCGTAGTGGATGAGGTCTCAACGCAGGTGCTCTCGGCGAGCTCGGCGCGGCTGTCCGCGCAGATCGATCCCCGCGGCGAGCGCAGCGAATACGAGTTCCAGTACGGCACCGCGGACTGTGCGACCAGCCCGGGGGCGTGCACGCGCGCGCCGGTTCCGGCCGGGGTGCTGGCGTCGGGCTTTGGCGACCAGCGCGTGAGCGTGACGATCGAAGGCCTGCGCACAGGGAGCGCGTACCACTTCCGGGTTCTGGCGAACAACGGATCGGGTAGCACCGAAGGCGTTCCGGCCGTAGACACGTTCACGACGCTGCCCTCTGCGGGCGGGCTGCCGGATGAGCGGGAGTGGGAAATGGTCTCGCCGGCGAACAAGCACGGCGCGGCGGTCGAACTGATCTCGGAATCGCGCGGCGGCAGCATCGAGGCCTCCTCGGACGGCGAGCGGCTGGCGTGGCTTGCGACCGGGCCGGTGGTCAGCGAACCGCAGGGCAATCGCAGCCTTGAACTGACGCAGCTGCTGTCTTCGCGCGAAACCGCAGGGTGGAGCACGCAGAATCTGGAAACTCCGCACGAACAGGGGACCGGTCTGTATCTGCCCTCGCCCGAGGAGTACCACTATTTCACGCCGGACCTCTCCTCAAGTCTCGTGCAGCCGACCTATGCGCACGACTTCGGTCCGGCTGAAACGCCCCCGCTGTCCGCGGAAGCCTCTGAAAAGACGATGTACGTGCGTGCGGATCCGCCCGCGCCCGCGCGCTTTCTGCCGTTGGTCTCCGCCGGCGATGACACTGCGGGCTACGCGTTTGGCGGCAAGCTGGAATTCCTCGATGCGACGAGCGATCTAGGGCACGCAGTGCTCGAATCCAAAGTGGGACTGACGGGCGCGGCACCCTCGGCTGGGGGTCTGTATGAGTGGGGCGCCGGTAAGCCCGCCAGCGAAGCGTTGCAGCTGGTGAGCGTGCTGCCCGACGGATCGCCGTATCCGTATGAAGAAAACGGGAACGAACCGTCGCTTGGGGACGCCAAGGGGCTGAATATGCGCGATGCGATCTCGGGGGATGGCAGCCGCGTGGTCTGGAGCGAAGCCAGCGAAGAAGGGCTGTATCTGACGGAGACCGATACCGCGAACGGTCGCCCGGAAACAATCAAGCTGAATGCGGCGCAGGGCAACGGCGCGACCGAACCCGGATCGGGTGCCACGGTTCTGGCAGAACCCGGGGAGGGCCGGCAGCTCGTGCACTACCAGAGCGCCTCCAGTGACGAGGGCCGGGTGTTCTTCACCGATAGCGCCCTCTTGAGCGTGGAATCGAGCGAGGAACCGGTGGGCGAAGAACCGCCCGAAGACCTGTACGAGTTCGAACTTACAAGCCGGCCCGGCGAACCAATGCGTGGGCGGCTGACCGATCTGACACCGAATGAAACGGCCGGCAGCGCGGATGTGCTGAACCTCATCCCGGGTGCCGGCCGGGACGGCTCAAGCGTGTATTTCGTCGCCAACGCCGTGCTCACAGCGGGTGCGAGCCCGGGAGGCTGCCCCCGCAACGCTGAAGACGAACCGCCTCCCGCGGGCACTACCTGCAACCTGTACGTCTCCCAAACCGATCCGCAGGATCCGAGCCGGCACGAAACGAGGTTCATCGCTGCGCTGTCCTTCGAAGACGCCTCGGACTGGGGTGCGCAACCCGGCCGCACGCTGTTGCCGCGCTCGCAGAACCTCGCGAGCCTGACCTCTCAGGTCTCGCCGGACGGCCGGTATCTGGCGTTCATGTCCGACCGCTCGCTGACCGGATATGACAACGAAGACGCGACCAGTCAGACGCCGGGGGAACGGATGGACGAGGAGCTCTTCCTGTATGACGCGGCCACAGGCCGGCTGGTGTGCGCCTCGTGCAACCCCAACCAGCAAGAAGGCGGGTCGTTCACGCGTCCGCACGGCGTGCTGGACACCGAACTCGGCGGGGAAGGCCTCGGTCTGCTGGTCGACCGTCCCCAGATTTGGGACGGACGGTGGCTCGCGGGATCTGTTCCCGGCTGGGACTACAACTATCCCAGCAGCAGCGGCACCGAACCGATCGCGCTGTACCAGCCCCGGTATCTGTCCGATAACGGCCGGCTGTTCTTCGACAGCCCCGACCAGCTCGTCCCACAGGCGAGCAACGGCAAGGAGGACGTGTATGAGTACGAGCCGGAAACGCTCGGCAGCTGCACGTATTCCAGCGGTTGTATCGGGCTGATCTCCTCCGGCAGCTCGAGCCAGGAATCCGCGTTCCTGGACGCCAGCGAAAACGGCAACGACGTGTTCTTCATGACCAGCGCTCAGCTGGTGCCGGGCGACACCGACGATGCGTATGACATCTATGATGCGCACGTCTGCAGCGAAACCTCACCCTGCACCGCCGCTTCGGCGAGCCATGAAAGCGAATGCCAGACCACCACAGGCTGCAGGACGATCATGCCCGCGCAGCCCGCGTTCCAGACCCCGGCCACCGCGACCTTCCAGAGCCCCGGCAACACTCCCAAAAGCGAAGTCCACTCCAGCAGAACCACGCTCAAACCCAAACCGCTGACCCGCAAACAAGAGCTCGCGCTCGCGCTGAAGGTATGCCGCAAGCTCAAACGCAAGCACAAGCGTGCTCTGTGTGAACGAAATGCTCGCCGCCGTTATGGGACAAGACACAAACCGAACGCCAAGGCCAAGGGCAGGCACATCAGGCGGACCGCAACCGCGAGCAACGGGGCGGGTAAAGATCGCGCAAGGAGCTCGTCATGAAGCCGCGCCTTGCGGTCGCGCTGGCATGTGTGCTGCTGGCCGTGCTGGCAGGCGCGACGCCAGCTTGCGCGGCCGGGTGGTGGCGGCTGTCCTCGCGGATGGCGCCCACCCGCCTGGCACCGGGAGCGACGGGACTGCTGAGCGTAACAGTCGAGAATCTCGGCGACAGCGCGATCACCGGCGCGGACAGTCCGATCACAATCGGTGATGTGCTGCCCGCGGGGTTGAAGATCGCCAGCCCAGAAAGCATCGACCCACACAACGCGTACAAAAACCATGCCAGAGAACCCGGCGAGTGGACGTGCACCTCCGCGAGCCAACGCGAAGCGGCCTGTTCGACCAGCATGTCGCTTCGGCCCTATGAAACGCTGATCCTCGAAATCCCCGTGCTCGCCGAAAGCACGCTGCTCGATGAAAGCCTACTGTCGAACGATGCGAGCGTGCAGGGCGGCGACAGCGAAGGCACGAACACCACGGTGCCGGGCGCCTCGTCGACGAGGACAGTGCAGATCAGCAGCCAGCCCCTCACCTTCGGTCTGGAAGAACCCGGTGGGCTGGTACTGCTCCCCGAACAAGAAGCCGGCACGGTCGACACGAGCGCGGGCACCCATCCGTTCCAGTTGACGAGCACCGTCGAGTTCAACCAGACGCTGATCGAAGTCCAGGAACCAGGGAACGAACCTGAGCTTTCGCCCGGTGCCCCCGCGCTCCCCAAGGATCTCACCTTCAAGCTGCCACCCGGACTGCTCGGCAACATCACGGCCGGCGCGCGCTGCAGCGACGCGCAGTTTGGCGTCTTCGAGGTCAACGGCAACAAGTGCCCGCCGGAATCGGCTGTTGGTGTCGCGAGCGTGACGCTGCTGGAACCCAAGCTCGGGTTCGTGACCCTCGACGTTCCGCTGTTCAACCTCGAACCGGCCCAGGGCGAACCCGCACGGTTCGGTTTCGAAGCCGACGGCGTGCCCGTCACGCTGGAAACCACGGTGCGCACCGAAAGCGACTACGGCGTCACCGTCACAGTTAATAATGCGACCGAGGCCGCACAGGTCGTCGGCGCCCAGATCACGTTCTGGGGCGACCCCTCCAGTCCCGCGCACGACAACAGCCGCGGCTGGAGCTGCCTGGACGGCAAGGCTTGCCCCGCACCCGGCGAACGCTCGAACATCGCACTGTTGACTCTGCCGACCTCGTGCACTGGCCCGCTGTACAGCACGATGCAAGGCCAGGCCTGGAACGGAGAACCGATCGCGGCACAGTTCGCGTTCCAGAACGAACTGGGGCAGCCACTCAGCGAACTGGAACACTGTCCCGCGCTGCCGTTCACACCCACGATCGAAGCACAGCCGATCCAGGAAGCCGAAAGCGAAGGCCAACCGACCACGCCGACAACCACCGCGAGCGCTCCGACGGGATTGGACGTGAGCGTGAAACTGCCCCAAACGGGCACCGTACACGCAGGGATGCTGGCGCAGGCCGACGTGCGCTCCGCGACCGTCGCGCTGCCCGAAAGCGTGCAGCTCAACCCGTCGGCCGCGAACGGCCTGCAGGCATGCAGCGAGGCACAGATCGGCTATCGGGGGCCAGGGTCGACCGATCCGCTCTCGCCGGGCGCCGAAGAACCGCTCCACTTCTCAGGCCAGCCCGCCACCTGTCCGCAGGCTTCCAAGCTCGGCCTGGTGCGGCTGCGCACACCACTGCTCGCTGAAGAACTGCACGGCGCGGTGTATTTGGCCGAACCTGCTCCACAAGGCGAAACCGACAAGAACCCGTTCGACAGCCTGCTCTCGCTCTACATCGTCGCCGAAGACCCGACCCTGGGGATTCGCGCCAAGCTCGCCGGCGAAACAAAACTGAACCCCCAAACCGGCCAGATCACCAGCACCTTCGCAGACACCCCGCAGGTCCCCTTCGAAGAACTGAACCTGCAGCTGTTCGGCGGCCCTGGCGGCTCGCTCACCACGCCATCTGCCTGTGGCAGCTACACCGCGAGCGCGTCGTTCACGCCCTGGTCGGGCACCCCGTCCGTGAACGTCGTCTCAGAACCGGGGTTCCAGATCACGAGCGGCCCCGCCGGCGCGTCGTGCTCGAGCGCGCAGCCGTTCAACCCGTCTCTGCTCGCCGGCGCCACCAACCTGCAGGCCGGCGGCTACACCAGCTTCAACCTGCACCTCTCGCGTCCGGACGGCGACCAGGCGCTGACCGGCCTGGCGGTCCATCTGCCGCCGGGCGACGCCGCGATCCTCAAAGCGGTCACGCCCTGTCCCGAACCCCAGGCCTCCGAAGGCACCTGCGGCCCAGCAGCGGAGATCGGACGGGCGACCGCCACGGCCGGCGAAGGACCGGACCCCTTCACCGTCACCGGCGGGCGCGTGTACATCACCGGCCCCTTTGAGGGCGCACCGTTCGGCCTGTCGATCGTGACTCCCGCGGTTGCCGGCCCGTTCAACCTCGGCAACGTCGTGGTCCGCTCGAGGATCGAAGTCGATCCGCACACCGCCCAGGTCACGATCGCGAGCCCGCTGCCCACGTTCGTCCAGGGAGTGGGCCGCGCGCCCTCTGGCGTACCGCTCGACCTGCGAGACGTTTATGTCACGATCGACCGGGCCAACTTCGAGTACAACCCGACCAGCTGCGACCCCGTCAGCATCATCGCGAGCTTCACCGGCTCAGCGGGCGCAACAGCAGAGGCCTCCAGTGGCTTTCAGGTCTCAGGCTGTCAGAGCCTGCCTTTCAAGCCGGCTGTCAGCGCGACCACGCAGGGCCAGACGAGCAAAGCCGACGGCGCCAGCCTCGGACTCACCTTCAAATCGAAAATCGGTGAAGCGCACGTCGCCAAGACGATCCTGACGATCCCCGCGACGCTGCCCGCGCGGCTCACGACGATCCAGAAAGCCTGTGTCGCCGGCGTGTTCGAAGCCAACCCCGCCGCCTGTCCGGAAGGCTCGGACATCGGCACGGCGATCGTGCACACGCCGGTGCTCAAGAGCCCGCTGGCCGGCCCGATCTATCTCGTCTCGCACGGCAACGCCGCCTGGCCCGACGCCGAGCTCGTCCTGCAGGGCGAAGGCGTCACCGTCATCCTCGACGGCCAGACCGCGATCAAAAAAGGCGTCACCACCAGCAGCTTCCTCTCGGTCCCCGATGCGCCATTCGAAAGCGTCGAAGCGACCCTCCCCGAGGGACCCCACTCCGCGCTCACCACCAACCTCCCGCTGAAGGACAAATACAGCCTCTGCGGACAACACCTCGCCATCCCCACCGCGCTCACCGGCCAGAACGCCACGGGCGTCGGTGAGAACGTCAAAGTCACGGTACAGGGCTGCCATGCCGTCAAAGCAAGCAAGGTGAAGAAGCTCACGCGCGCCCAGAAGCTGGCGAAGGCCCTGAGGACCTGCCGCCGGCGCCACGCGCGCTCCCGGGCCAGGCGCGCAACCTGCGAACACGCCGCGCGCAAGCGCTACGCGGGCAGAGCGAGGCGCCGCAATCGGTGAAGCTCCCGCCGCGCGGCGAGATCTGCTCAGACAGTGCGGTTCAGCGACCGCCGCGAGCCCCGGCCGCCTGCCGATCGGCCGCCTCCGGGCGGCTCAACCGCCACGCGCCGGTCCTGTGGGAAGTTCGTGGGACGTGGGGCGAAAACCCCAGTCCTAATGCGGGATTACAGCTGGGCCCGCGACTTTGCAGGACGGGGGTCGCCGCCCTCGGCGACGACCTCCACCAGGGCCTCGATCAGCCTCTGCCGTAGAGCGTTCGCCTCGCTGGAACCCCTACGGCGAACAGGCCGCGAGTGGGACAGGGTGTGGCTGGAAAAGCGCTCAGCCACGCGGTTGATCTGAATCCCGTCCCCCATGAAACAGCCCTCGTTTCCCTCCGTTGTCCCTCTCGGCAATCCCTCTTTGCGCCACTCACCGAGACCTGATCCTGCTCCCAATGCGGTGGGCGGCTTGTGGGAAAAAGAAGAACATACGGGGCCAACTTTGTCAAGGGGTCCTGAAAAACAAGGCTTCGCGGGACGAGTGACCCCCGTCCTGCAAATACGGTGACCACGCGTGCTGGGCTCCCGGACAGCGTCTTTCACCAGATCTTCCCGAATGTCAGCGATTGCTATCGCGCGGCGTTCGAGCAGGGCCTAGACCGGCTGTCGGAAACCGTGAGCGACGCGGCGGCGCGCGAGCAGACGTGGCTCGAGCGCGTTCGCTCGGGGCTGGTCGCCCTGCTGGGGTTCTTCGACGACGAGCCCTCGTGGGCCAGGCTGCTCGTGCTCGACACGCCGCTCGATGTGGCGCTGACGTTCGAATGTAGGCGCCGCCTGCACGGCCTGCTTGCCGGTCTGATCGACCGCAGCGATCAGGATCCGCCCGGACACCGCGCCACCGGTCGCGCTGCCGAGTCACCGCTGCTGCTGGCAACGCTGACGGGTGAGATGGTCGTCGGCGGCGTGCTGTCGGTCATCCGCACGAGCGTGCTCGGCGAGGACGAAGGCAAGATGGTGGAGCTGGCGCCGTCGCTGATGGCGTTCATCGTCGCACCGTGTCTCGGCCACGCCGGCGCTCAGGCCGAGTTGGAAGGCAGGCCATCGAGCGGCGCGCGAGCCTCGGTCAGCCAGCCCGAGACCCAGCGGGCGCGGGCCATCTCGCGGACGGCCGCGCTGCCGATTCGCGCCACGCGTCGCACGACGCTCGTGCTGCGCGCGATCGCGCGGGCTCCTTACTCGAGCAACCGCGAGGTTGCGCAGGCCGCGGGCCTGACCGACGAGGGGCAGACTTCGAAGCTGCTCGCGCGCCTGGAGCGACAGGGCGTGATCGAGAACGTCGGTATCGGCGCGGCGCGCGGGGAGCCGAACGCGTGGCTGCTGACGCCTGCGGGCCGGCGCGCGGTCGAGCTGCTCGGCGCAAGCTTCACCGACGGCGCCCCGCAGCGTCGGGGCGCGAGGGTTAGGGGCACGGCGTGACGCGCGTGCTCAAAGGCTTTGCGGTGCGTCGTCGCGCGATCTGTGCGACGCGCGCCGTGAGAGGGCAGGCGGGTGAGAAGCAGCGCGTGCCACAGGCGCGTGCCGTGGCTCATTCGTCTGCAGGCAGATCACGACCGGTCGCCAACGGGCGTCAAGCGCGTGGGCTGGCGGTGCGGTCGTTAATCACCGAGAGGAAAAGGAGTAGTGGAACAGTGAGACACGTAAGGATGCTGGGGCTGTGCCTGATGGCGTTGCTCGCGATGGCCGCGACGACGGCTGTGGTCGCGTCGCCGGCGCTGGCAAGCTGCAACGAAGAATGTCACAAATTGAAAGAAGAAGAAAAGCAGAAAGCAAAGGAACAGAGGGAAAAAGAAAAGGAAGAAGCCAAGAAACAGAAGGAAAGAGAAAAGGAAGAAGCCAAAAAGCAAGAAAAATTGGAAGAAGAAGCAGCAAACGAACAGCCTGCGCTAGAAACGGGCGTCGGCGATCCGTGGGGCGCGAGCCGTTGGGGAGCGTTCCAGCATTGCCCGTGGCAGCTCTTCAACGAACACGCCGGCGAAACGGTCGAAGGTGCCAATGGCGAACAGTTGCCGTACATCACCGACTGCATCAACGGGGTTACGCTAGGTGGCAAGAAGGGTGGCTATTTCGAATACGGGACGGTGAAGGTACCGCTCTCGAAGTCGATCAAGCTTCAAGCTGGCGCCACCGGTGAGGGCGAAGAAGTCATTCTATATCCGGCGGCAAACGGCGGGGAAACGCTTGAAGCGCCTCCGATGCCCGTGGACGGCGGCATCTCAGTGATAACGCCGCTGATCCAGAAACAAGCAAAATGGCCCGAAGCATTGCAGAAGGGCTTTAAGGAAGCGCTTAAGAACGGTGAAAAGGCGATCGACGTAAAGATCGAAATGGCTGGCGGAGAATGCTTTGTTGCGAAAAAGCCGGGCTGCGTCGATACCGAAGACATCCTGATAGAAGAAGGCTACGCGTTCAAACTGCCGCTCAAGGTGACCGTCACCGGTCCGTTCCTCGAAAAGCTAGGCGGCGGTCCGTGCGAAATCGGCAGCGACGAACATCCAATTGAGATCACTCTGACCACCAGTGGCATTGGTCACGCCGGACCGATCGAATTCAACGAAGAATTCACCCATGTGTTCCTGCGAGACAGCCGGCTCGTCGATTACGGCTGGCACATTTCCGTGGCGTCTGGCGCCAAAGGCTGCGGCGGCGAATACGAATCGTATGTCGATGAAGCTCTGAATCTAGCCCTCGAGGTGGAATACCCCGGCACCGGGGGGGTGGAACGCACTGAAAAGACCGGCATCGTCGTGCTTGAGGGTGATCTGCACGATGGACAGGCCGAAGCGGTCGCCATAAAGGGTGAAAAAGGCGAACTGTAGGTAGACGCTAACCGATTTTGTGCGCATGTAGCTAGATAGTTCGTGGCGGAGTCCTGTCTCACGGGACGGGGCTCCGCCATTGAAAGGTCTTGTAAATGGTCGGAATGGTCCGAGATTGAATGTCTTCAGTCGTCTCGCTAGTTGAGACGAGGCGCGTGTGTACAGGAGGGCGCGTGATGAATTCGGGATGGGTTCGCCATAGCAACGGATGGTGTTGTTGCTTGGTAGTTATTTACATCGATACCGCCCCGCGCTTCGTGTTGGTGCGGGACGTGTAAGGAGAGTGCGTTCTTATGAGGTTTGTGAGGCTAGTTGGGCTTATCGCTGTGGCCGTGTGCGTTCTGTGTTGTGCGCTCGTTGGAGGCGCAGTGGCCAGTCCGCCCGAATACGGGCGCTGCCTGAAAGCTGAAAAGGTCGGAAAGGAATACAAGGGAAAGTTCAGCAAGTCGAGCTGTACGGTCGAAGTGCCTGTGACGGAACGGGCGAAAAAGGGCAAGTACGAATGGTATCCCGGGGCTGCCAAAAAAGGCCAGACGAGCTCGGGCGGAAAAGGCATTCTGGAAGAAGTGGGCAAAAACGCCGTCGGGTGTGAATCGGAGTCTAGTACGGGCCAATACAGCGGCACAAAAGAAGGCAAGAACATCGTCGTCAAGTTCAAAGGCTGCAAATCCGGAGGCTTCATCTGCACCAGCGAAGGCCATGCGGCGGGTGAACTCGAAACGAACGTGCTTGAAGGTCGTGCGGTGTGGGAAAACGAAGCCAAACAGAAGACTGCGATCGACCTTTATCCGGCCGCCGGCGGGGATGGCGAATTCATCGCGTTCACGTGTGGCGCGGCATTGACCGTGGCGGTGAAGGGATCGATCCTCGTGCCGATCAAGCCGAACAAGATGTCGAAGACGTTCGCGTTGAAGTTCAAGGCCAAACATGGCTTCCAGACGCCGGAAGACTACGAAGAAGGCGGCAAAAAAGTCGAAGACGTGCTGCTCAGCGACTTCTCGAACAAAGGCTATGACCAGGCCGGTCAGAACGAGACCGTGACGGTGACCAACGAAGAAGAGTTGGAGCTTAACGCGGTCGTCTAGGGCGATGGCGTGTGATGGGTATGAGGCGACGGCGCGACGATCGTATGCGAGCATCGGTCCAGGCGATGGGCGCGTTCGCGGTCGTCGCGGCGTCGGCGGTCGTTGTGACGTTGGGGTGTGCGCCGGCGGCGTTTGGTCTGCCGGCGCGCGGGCATGTGTTCGCCGGGACGTTCGCCGGGTCGGGCGCTAGCGAGCTGAGTGGACCGTCCGGGATGGCGGTCGATGAAGCGTCGGGTGACGTGTATGTCGTGGACGCAGGAGATGAACGGGTGGAGGTGTTCGCGCCGGATGGGAGTGGGGGGTATGTGTACTCCTCGGAATTCAAGGTGCGTTCGCCGAATGGCGCGATCGCGGTCGATAACTCGACGGCGGCCGGGGACGCGACGCCGGGGAACGTGTACGTGGTCGGCAGCACGGAAAGAGACGCCGAACCTGAAGAACACGAAGTCATCTACGAATACAGCCCGGCGCTGAAAGAAGTGGTGCGCAAGTGGACAGTGTTCAAGGCGAAGGTCGAAGGCGAAGCCGAAGAACTCGAACTCGAAGACGTCTCGGGTGTGAGCGTCGACCAGGATGGGCGGCTGTGGGTGTACTGGGAAGAAGAAGGCTTGATCGACGCCTTCACCAAACAGACGGCGAAGAACGGAGAAGGGTCGAAGCTGGTGTGGGAACCGTCGTTGCGGCGTCTTCCCGAAGTCGAATACAAATTCGAATGCTCGGCCCGGCCGGGGTTCGCGGTCGCCCCGCAGGCTGACGCGTTCTACGCGGGCTATGAACGCGAGAGCGAGAGCGGCGAATGTCCGGGGGAGTTCGGCGAAACGCCAGATCCCACCGAGATCGCCAAGCTCGACGGCTCGCAACCCGAACCGCGCACGCTGAGCCGCGAACTAGTCGCGGGCGCCACCAGCGGTGTCGCGGTCGACCCGACCAACGGAGACGTGTACCTCGACCGCGGCTCGAGTGTCAGCGAGCTTTCCGGCGCGGGCGAGCCGATCCAGCGGTTCGGCGCGGGCGAGATCAGCGGCGCGAGCGGAATGGCCGTCGATGCCAGGGACGGGCGCGCCTTCGTCGCCGAACCCGCGGCCGACCGCGTCGCGGTGTTCGACCCCGAAGAAGCCGCCGGCGCACCGGTCGTCGACGAGGTGTCCTCGCGCAGCCTGTCGCCGAGCTCGGTCGAAGTGAAAGCGCAGATCGACCCGCGCGGCCTGGAAAGCGAATATCGCTTCCAGTACGGCACCAGCGATTGCGCGACTAATTCGTGTGCGGATGTCGCTGGCGGCACGCTGCCGGGGGGGTTCGGCGACCGCGAAGTGCACGCCGTGATCGACCGGCTGACCCCGGCGACGGCGTACTCCTATCGCGTGCTGGCGTCCAACACGGCGGGCGGCGTGAGCGGCGAAGCGTCGCCGAACACGTTCACGACATTGCCGTCGCCGGGCGTGATGCCCGACGGGCGCGAGTGGGAACTGGTCAGCCCGGCGCAGAAGCAGGGTGGGGCGGTGGAAGTGATCTCCGGGTCGCGCGGGGGCAGCATCCAGGCCTCGGCCGACGGAAGCGGGCTGGTGTGGCTGGCGACGGGTCCGATCTTCGGCGAAGCGCAGGGCAATCGCAGCCTCGAATTCACGCAGCTGATCTCGCGTCGCGAACCGGACGGGTGGCAGACCACGAGCCTGGAAACGCCGCACGAACAGGGCCGCGGGCTGAACCTGCCCTCGCCGAGCGAGTACCACTACTTCTCGCCCGACCTCTCCCAAGCGTTGCTGCAGCCCACCGAACCGTTTGGCAGCGAGGAAACGCCGCCGTTGGCGCCCGGTGCGAGCGAAAAGACGATGTACGTGCGCTCCACACCGCCGGCGCCCGCGGAATTCGAACCGCTGGTCACGGCCGCCGACGACACGGCGGGCAACAGGTTCGGCGGCAAGCTCGAATTCCGCGACGCCACTGGCGACCTGCGGCATGTGATCTTCGAATCCTCGGTCGGGCTGTTGGAATCGGCGGCGGATGCGGCGGGCCTGTACGAGTGGGATGCAGGCGCGCCGACGCCAAGCGCGTTGCAGCTGGTGAGCGTGCTGCCGGACGGATCGCCGGCGCCGGATGAAGGCAACGAAGCCACGCCCGTGCTGGGCGACGGCGGCGGGCTGAACGCGCGCGACGCGATCTCGGAAGACGGCGGCATGGTGTTCTGGAGCGAGGAACGCCAGCAGATCCCGAGGGCGCTGTACCTGCGCGACACGGCGCGTGGCGAAACGATCGAGCTCAACGCGGCGCAGGGACGGCAGGCGACCGAACCGGGACCCGAGGGGCATACGGTCGCGGAACCCTCCGAAGAAGGCCAGGAAGTCCACTTCCAGGGCGCCTCCGCGGATGGTCGGCAAGTGCTCTTCACCGACACAGCGCAATTGACCGAAGACTCGACGTTGGAACCTGCCGGCGAAGAACCGCCCGAGGACCTGTACGAATTCGCATTGACGAGCGCGCCCGGCCAGCCGCTGAAAGGCCGCCTGTCCGATCTCACGCCTGAATCGGCGGTTGGCCGCGCCGATGTGCTGAACCTGCTGCCGGGCTTGGGCGAGGACGGCGCGCGCGTTTATTTCGTGGCCAACGGCGTGCTCGCGCCGGGCGCCACACCGGGGAGCTGCCCGCGCAACCCCGAACAGGAAGAAGAAGAGCGGCCGGTCGGTGCGACGTGCAACTTGTACGTATCAGAACCCAGCCAGGCGAATCCCCAGGAACGGGTTACACGGTTCATAGCGTCGCTGTCTGGCGAAGACGCGGCCGATTGGGGCGCGGGCGAAACCACCAACCTGCTGCCGTTGCACGGCAACCTCAGCGCCGTCACCTCGCGGGTCTCGCCGAACGGCCGGTATCTGGCGTTCATGTCCGACCGCTCGCTGACCGGCTATGACAATCGCGACGCCAACAGCGGCGAAGCGGACGAGGAGGTCTATGTGTATGACGCCCAGATTGGCCGGCTCGCCTGTGTTTCCTGTAACCCGAACGGGTCGGAATGGCAGCGTCCGCAGGGCGTGTTCGACACCGAACGCGCCGGCGAAGGCCTCGGGCTGCTGGTGGACCGCCCCGAACTGTGGCGCAACCGCTGGCTCGCCGCCTCGATACCGGGCTGGGACTTCAACTTCAGCGACGCCAGACCCTCCGCGCTCTACCAGCCACGCTATCTGCTGGACAACGGCCGGCTGTACTTCGACAGCGCCGACGTGCTCGTCACCGCGGACACCAACGGCAAGGAGGACGTCTACCAGTACGAGCCCGAAGACCTCGGCAGCTGCCGCAGCTCGGGCGGCTGTGTCGGGCTGATCTCCTCAGGCACCGCCGCCAGCGCCTCGACGTTCCTCGACGCCAGCGAAAACGGCGACGACGTCTTCTTCTCGACTGCCGCCCAGCTGACAGCGGCGGATACCGACAGCTCATACGACATCTACGACGCGCACGTCTGCGAAGCGGCAAGTCCGTGCATCGAACCGAACATCCAGCCCGTGACGCAGTGCACGAGCACGAGCAGCTGTCGCGAACCCGCGCCCGCGCCGTCCGCCGCCGGCCCAGCGCCCGCCACCTCGACGTCGAACGGTCCCGGCAACAGCGCCAAACAGGCCGTCGAATCCAGCCAAACCAAAACGCCTGCCAAGCCCAAGCTGCTCACACGCGCACAGAAGCTCTCCAGAGCGCTCGAGGGCTGCCGCGCCCGTGACGAGCACTCACGCCACAAACGGATGGTGTGTGAACGAAAAGCACGCAAGAGCTACGGCCCCAAACCCAAGCCCAAGCACAAGAAGAAGAAGAAGCGATGAGGGCGCGCCGGCTCGTGCTGATGTTCTCGATGTTGCTTGCGGCGCTCGGCGCTGTGGCCCAATCGGCGTTCGCGGCGGGGCCGCCGGCGTGGTGGCGGCTGTCCTCGACGGTGGCGCCGACCAACCTCGCGCCGGGTACGCGGGGACTGCTGGAGGTCGCGGCCGGCGATCTCGGCAGCGTCGGGATCTCGGGCGTGTCCAGCCCGGTCACGATCACAGACGAGTTGCCGGCGGGACTGCGTGTGAGCAGCGTCGAAGGCGTCGCGCCGCGACGGGAGCGCAAGGGTGTGGATGAAAAGGCGAAATCGTGGAAATGCACGGTCAGCGAAGGAGAACGCGTCGTCACGTGCACGACCAGCCTGGCGATCCCGCCCTACGAACGCTACGAAATGGAAATCCCGATCGAAGCCGTCCTGCCCGCTGGTACGCAGACGAAGCTGCCGAACCGCGTGAGCGTGCAGGGCGGTGAAGCGCAGGGCAGCGGCCTGCCCGTGACAGGCGCTTCGCTGGAGCGGCCCGTGTCGATCAGCGACGAACCGGTCACCTTCGGCGTCGAAGAAGAAGGCTATTCGCTTGTCGCGGAAAATCCTGATGGGTCGCTCGACACGGCCGCCGGCTCACACCCCTACCAGCTGACCAGCACTGTGCAGTTCAACCAGATAGTGCAGGAAATCCAGGAACCCGGCTCGGAAACCGCGCTGATACAGCCCGCGGCACCGGGGCTGCCGAAGAACCTCAGCTTCCAGCTGCCGACCGGCCTGCTCGGCGACGTGACCGCGACGCCGCAGTGCACGCAGCGCGACTTCGGCGCGGTGCAAGGGCCGGCCAACCAGTGCCCGACCAGCTCCGTCGTCGGGGTCGCCAACGTCACGCTGCAGGAACCCAACCGTCTGACCTACAGCACGCTGGCGGTGCCGGTATTCAACCTCGAACCCTCCAAGGGCGAGCCCGCGCGTTTTGGCTTCGAGGCGTTCTGGGTCCCGGTCGTACTGGATACGAGCGTGCGCACCGACGGCGACTACGGCGTGACGGTGAGCGTCGAGAACGCCACCGAGGCCGCGCAGGTGCTCGCCGCCCAGGTGACGTTCTGGGGCAGCCCCGGCGACCAAAGCCACGACGCCAGCCGCGGCTGGGCGTGCCTGCGCGAAGGGCTGCTCGCCAACTTCGGCGAAACGTGTGAACCGCCGAACCCCCGTCCGACCCATGCGTTCCTCACGCTCCCGACCGCGTGCGAAACCTCGCTCGTCACGGAAATGGGAGGAACGTCCTGGAACGGCCAGCCGCTCGGCGGCGAATACAGGTTGCAAGGCCCATCGGGTGCGCCGCTGGCGCACCTCGAAGGCTGTGCGAGCCTGCCGTTCGAACCCTCGCTCGGCGTGGAACCGGTCCAGCCCGAAGGCGAAGGACACCCCGAAGAACACACCACGAGCGCGAGCACGCCGACGGGCCTCGACGTCGACGTGCGCATGCCGCAGCTGAGCACGCTCGAACCGGACATGCTCGGCGAAGCGGCTGTCCGCAGCGCGACCGTCACGCTCCCGCAGGGCATGGTGCTGAACCCGGCCGCCGCCAACGGACTGGCCGCGTGCTCGCAGGCCGAGGTCGGCTACCAGGGTCCGGGCGGCGGCGACCCGTTCGCCCCCGGCAGCGTCGAACCGCTGCGCTTCTCCTCGAGCAAAGCGCAGTGCCCGGCCGCCTCGAAGGTCGGCACCGTGCGCATCAAGACGCCGCTGCTGGGCGAAGAACTGACCGGATCGCTGTACCTGGCCGAACAGGAACACAACCCGTTCGGCTCGCTGATCGCGCTGTATATCGTCGCCGAAAGCGAACAGCTCGGCCTCACCGTCAAGCTGGCGGGCCGTGGCGAGCTCGACGAAACCACCGGCCAGGTCACGACCGTGTTCGAAGACACGCCACAGGTGCCCTTCGAAGAACTGCACGTGCAGCTGTTCGGCGGACCGGGCGCCTCGCTCGGCACGCCCGCCCACTGCGGCAACTACAGCGCCTCCGGATCGTTCACGCCCTGGTCCAGCCCGGCGGCGGTGAACGTCGCGTCCGATCCCGGCGCGTTCACGATCGCCACGGGCCCGGGCGGTGCTCCGTGTCCGTCCGGCCAACTTCCGTTCGCTCCGAGCTTCCAGGCAGGCTCGACCAGCCCCCAAGCCGGCGCGTTCACCAACTTCAGCCTGCAGCTCACGAACCCCGACGGCGACCAGCCATTGTCGGGCCTGACGATGCACCTGCCGGCCGGCGCCGCCGCCGTGCTCGCGCACGTCACGCCGTGTCCCGAACCACAGGCTTCAGAGAACCAGTGCGGCGCGGAAAGCCTGGTCGGCAGCTCGCTGGCGAGCTCCGGGCTCGGTCCCGACCCCGTCCAGCTGCCCGGCGAGGTCTATCTGACAGGACCCTATGAGGGCGGGCCGTTCGGGCTCGCGGTCGTCACACCCGCGGTCGCCGGACCGTTCAACCTCGGTGACGTCACGGTCCGCTCCAGGATCACGGTCGACCCCCACACCGCACAGGTCACGATCACCTCCGACCCGTTCCCGACGTTCGTCAAAGGCATCCCTGTCGAGCTCAAACAGATCCAGGTTCAGGTCAACCGGCCCAACTTCGAGTACAACCCCACCAGCTGCAACACGATGAGCATCCAAGCGACCCTGACCGGGGCAGAAGCCACGAACGCGAACGTCTCATCGCCGTTCCAGGTCTCCGGCTGCCAGAACCTCCCGTTCAAACCGGCCGTCAGCGCCACCACGCAGGGCCAGACGAGCAAAGCCGACGGCGCCAGCCTCGGCCTCACGTTCAAATCGAAGTCCGGTGAAGCGCACGTCGCCAAGACGATCCTGACGATCCCCGCGACGCTCCCCGCGCGGCTCACTACGATCCAGAAAGCCTGTGTCGCCAGCGTGTTCGAAGCCAATCCCGCCGCCTGTCCGGAAGGCTCGGACATCGGCGCTGCCACGGTGCACACGCCGGTCCTGAAAAGCCCATTGACGGGTCCGATCTATCTCGTTTCGCACGGCAACGCCGCCTGGCCTGATGCCGAGCTCGTGTTGCAGGGCGAAGGCATCACCGTCATCCTCGACGGTCAGACCGCGATCAGGAAAGGCGTCACCACCAGCTCGTTCCTATCAGTTCCAGACGCGCCGTTCGAAAGCGTCGAAGCGACGCTGCCCGAGGGTCCGCACTCGGCGCTCACCACCAACCTGCCGCTCAAGGACAAATACAGCCTGTGCGGGCAAAAGCTCACGATCCCGACCGCGCTCACCGGCCAGAACGCGACGGCTGTCGATGAGAACGTCAAAGTCACGGTACAGGGCTGCCATGCCGTCAAGGCCAGCAAGGCGAAGAAGCTCACGCGCGCCCAGAAGCTCGCGAGGGCCCTGAAGATCTGCCGCCGGCGCTACGCGCGCTCGCACGCCAGGCGCGCGGCCTGCGAACGTGCCGCGCGCAAGCGCTACGCCGGCAGAGCGACGCGCCGCAAGAGGTGAAGCTTCGCGCCGCGCGGACGGCGCCGGCGAATCTGCTACCTTCATGTACATGACCACGGTGGGCGTGGCCGAGCTTCGGCAGAACCTGAGCAAGTACCTTCGGCTGGTCGACAAAGGCGAGCGTCTGGTCGTGACGGACCGCAACCGGCCGGTCGCCGAGCTGGGTCCGCTGTCGAGCGGCGGTGAGGCGCTCGACCGGCTGATCGCCGCGGGACGGCTTTCACCTCCGCGCCGTCGCGACCTGCCGCCGCCGCTGGCGCTCAGCGGCGACGCGCGTGCACTCAGCCGCGCGCTCGACGAAATCCGCGGCGAACGCTGAGGAGTGCCGCTCTATTACCTCGACTCGTCGGCGCTCGTCAAGCTCGTGCGCGACGAGCCCGAGTCCGCGAGCCTGCGCAGCTTCCTTGCCGCGGCCGATCTCGTGTCGAGCGAGCTCGTGCTGACCGAGGTTCCGCGAGCCATGCGCCGAGCCGCCGCCAGTGAACCGGCGCTTTCGGTCGAGCAGCTGATCGGAAGAACGCAAGACCTGCTCGACGCCGTCGCGCTGCTGCCGCTCGACCGCACGCTTCTGGCCGCCGCCGGGGCGCTCGAGGAGCCGGTGCTGCGCGCACTCGACGCGATTCACCTCGTCGCGGCGATCGACGTGGCACCGATCGACGCATTCGTAAGTTACGACGACCGACAAGGCGCCACCGCGCGCCTGGCCGGCCTGCGCACCATGGCGCCCGGGGCCTGAGATGGGGACGCCCTGGGATGCCCAGACCTACGATCGCACCAGCGCGCCCCAGCAGTCCTGGGCCGCGGACGTGCTGGCGCGGCTCGACGGGATCGCGCCGGACGCGACGGTGCTCGACGTCGGTTGCGGGACCGGTCGCGTCACGGAGACGCTGCTGGAGCGGGTGCCGCGAGGGCGAGTGCTCGCGATCGACGCCTCGCAGGAGATGGTGGCGCTCGCGCGCGCACGGCTCGGCGAGCGCGCCACGGTCTGGTGCCAAAGCGCCCTCGAGCTCGAGCTGCGCGAACAGGTCGACGCGGTCTTCTCGACCGCGACCCTGCATTGGGTGCCCGAACACGACCGCCTGTGGGCGACCTTGGCGCGAGCCCTGCGCCCGGGCGGCCTGCTCGAGGCGCAGTGCGGCGGCGCCGGCAACATCGCTCGCGTGCGCGAGGCGATCGAGCACGCCGCGCATGCGCGGGCCCCCGAGCTGATCGGCTTCTGTCCATGGGTCTTCGCGACGCCCGCGGAGACCGAGACGCGCCTGGCGAAGGCCGGCTTCGGCGCGATTCGCTGCTGGCTCGAGCGCCGCCCGACCTACCCCGATGACGTCGGCGAGTTCGTGCGCACGTCGATCCTCGCCGCGCACCTGCAGCGGCTGGCCCCCGCGCGCCGCGACGCGTTCGCGCGAGCAGTCACCGAGCGCGTTCGCCCGCCGTTGGACTATGTGCGCCTGAACGTCTCAGCCGTGCGCCGTCGAGGACCGCCCATTCGGTAGGGGCGCGCTGGGAGAAAACCGCCCCAGGGCGGGGCGTCGCGACGCGAGCCCTGGATCGGGCGACCCGGGCCGCGAGTATCGTCTTGACATGCGATCCGCTGCGAACGTCGGGAGCCGGTCTGTCGGGACCTTGGACACCGGCGGGGCGGGCGGCGCGGCTTCGCAGACGCCGGACCGTCGTGGCGTCTCCCCGCGCCAGCCGGACCGCCGTGGCGTCTCCTCGCAGAAGCCGGACCGTCGCGGCGTCTCCTCGCAGAAGCCGGACCGCCGTGGCGTCTCCTCGCAGACGCCGGACCGTCTCACCCGGGCCCATGTGCTCGTGATCGAGGACGAGCCGGGGATCGTGGACTTCGTACGTCGCGGGCTCGAGGCCGCGGGCTTCGTCGTGGCGAGCGCCACCGACGGCGTCGAAGGCGAGCGGCTGGCGCTGGCCGACAGCTTTGACGTGGTCGTGCTCGACCTCATGCTGCCCGGCCGCGGCGGCCTCGAGATCCTCGCCACGCTGCGCCGCAGCAAGCCGAACCTGCCCGTGATCGTGCTGACCGCACGCGGCGAGGTCGAGGACCGCGTAGCCGGGCTCGATGCCGGGGCGGTCGACTACCTGGTCAAGCCGTTCTCGATGGCCGAGCTGTCGGCCCGCGTGCGCGCGCAGCTGCGCGCGGCCGCGCAGACGGACACCAGGCTCGCAGGCGCGGGCATCGAGCTCGACCTGTTGACCCGCAAGGTGACCCGCGACGGCAGGCCGGTGGCCCTGTCGGGCACGGAGTTCGATCTGCTCGCGCTGCTGTTGCGTCATCAGGGGCGCGTGCTCTCGCGCGAGCAGATCCTCAGCTCGGTGTGGGGCTACCAGCACGACCCGGCGACGAACATCGTCGATGTCTACATCGGCTATCTGCGACGCAAGCTCGGCGCTCCCAACAGCCCGGCGCCGATCTACACCGTGCGCAGCGTCGGGTATCGGCTCGACAGTCCCAGCTAGGACATGGCCTCGCCGCTCGGCCGCTTCCGCCGTCTCGGGCTGCGCTGGCGCTTGGCGGGATGGGTCGCCGCGTTGAGCCTGCTGTGCCTCGCGATCGCCTTCGTCGCCGTCTACAGCGGAACCGGTACCCAGGTGCGACGGCAGATCGACGACGAGATCGGCGGCGACGCCGGCGAGCTCGCCCACAACCTCGCCCAATCGAACCCCGGCTCGAGCGTGCAGGCGGCGCAGGACGCCACGCGGTACGTGCGTGGGCAACCGTTCCGCAGCAGCTCCACGCTGCTGTTCGCCGTCATCCCCGGCGCGGGGACCGTCACGAACGTTCCCGAGCTGTTCGGTGATCCGGCTCCCGATCGCGGCGAGACCGCGGCCGAGCAGGCGCAGGAGAACCGGCTGTCGGCGCGACTGCTCACGGTCGGCGAGGGCTACAAGACGCTTCCGCTGCCGGACGTCGGCGACCTGCGCGTGTTCAAGCGCACGGTCCGCCTCGCGGGCGTCTCCGGCGGCCCGGTCGTGGTCGGCGTCGGTGAGCCGCTGGCCGCCGTCGCCCGTGCACAGCGGGGCGTGGCCCGCGCGTTCGTGCTGGCCGGCGTGCTCGCGCTCGCCGGCGCGCTGCTCGGCGCCTGGCTGATCGGGACGCGCATGTCCCGTCCGCTGCGTCGTATGGCGGCGGTCGCCGCACGCGTCGACGCCGGCGATCTCACCCCGCGCATCCACAACGACGGTCAGGCGAACGAGACGCGCGTGCTGGCGGACGCCTTCAACCACATGCTCGATCGCCTGACCGAGGCGTTCGCCGCACAACGCGCGTTCGTGGCCGACGCGTCACACGAGCTGCGCACCCCGCTGACCGTCATTCGCGGACAGCTCGAAGTGCTCGCCGCGCAACGGCATCCGCCGGAGCAGGAGCTGCACCGCGTCGAGTCGCTCGTGCAGGCAGAGATCGCGCGCACCACTCGCCTGGTCGACGACCTGCTGCTGCTCGCCAAGGCCGAACAGCCCCAGTTCCTGCGCAGCGAGCCGATCGAGCTGCCGGCCTTCGTCGAGGAGCTGTGGAGCACCACGGCGATGCTCGCCCGACGTCGCTTCGAGCTGCACGGCACACCGGACGGAACGCTGATCGCCGACCCCGATCGGCTGGCTCAGGCGCTGCGCAACCTGCTGGCCAATGCGATCGAGCACACCGCGCCCGATACGGGACTCGTGGCCCTGCGCGTGCAGCCGGCGCCGCCCGACCGCATCCGCTTCATCGTCGCCGACGACGGTCCCGGGATTCCGGCGGATCAGTTGACACGTGTGTTCGACCGCTTTCACCGCACCGACTCCGCGCGCGACCGCGCCTCCGGCGGGACCGGACTCGGCCTCGCGATCGTAAGCGCGATCGCCAAAGCCCACGGCGGGCGCGTGCGCGCGAGCGAGTCCCCGGCCGGAGGAGCTCAGGTGGAGCTCGAGCTACCGCATTTCACCCGGCAAAGCGAACCGCCCGCGACGCGCGCATCCCTGTCCTCGGCCGCGGGCTCATAGCGCTTTCCGACGGAAAAACCCTGCTCACCAGCGACCCCAGCGTCTACCAGCGATACCAGCGTCGACGGCCCACCCCGGCGTCGACTCCGCCGACCAGGAAGCCGATCAGCCACAGCACCACGGCGACGATCAGCACGAACCAGAGCACGTGCGCCGCAAAGCCGAAACCGCCCAACAGGGCCAGTAGCAACAGCAGCACTATCAAGGCAACCATGACAAGCCTCCTAACGTTCGCTGCCGGATCGTCTACCCGCCGCATTCGTCGGTAAACGAACCAACCGGCCCGAGTTGCCCGAACCAACCGGCCGGGACTGCCCCAACTGACCGGCCCGGATTGCCGAGCCGTGGCCTGGGTAGATGCCAGGACGGTTGTGTCATTCATTCGCGAATTGGCGGGTGAATCGTTATCTGCGATTTGGAAGCAGGCGATCGGTGATGGGAAATGGCGTCGAGACAGCTACGATCAAAACGAAGATCCCGGCACGTCTGGACCGGCTGCCATGGTCACGTTTTCACTGGATCGTAATCGTCGGTCTCGGTACCGCATGGATTCTCGACGGGCTGGAGGTCAACGTCGTCGGCTCGATCTCGAGCCGCATCTCAGAATCCGGAGCCGGCACCGGCCTCACTGCCGGCGACGTGTCCGGCTGGGCAGCCTCGTTGTACATCGCCGGCGCGTGTCTGGGCGCAATCGTGTTCGGGCAGCTCACCGACCGGTTCGGGCGCAAGCGGCTCTTCATGGTGACGTTGGCGATCTACCTGACGGGCACGGTGCTGACGGCCTTGACGTTCACACCCGCTTGGTTCTTCGCGTTCCGCTTTCTGACAGGCATGGGCATCGGCGGCGAGTACAGTGCGATCAACTCGGCGATCGACGAGCTGATCCCCGCCCGCCAGCGCGGCCGCGTCGATGTGTCGGTCAACGGCAGCTACTGGCTCGGCGGGATCGGCGGCTCGCTGGTCGCGGTGATCATGTTGAACACCGCGATCTTCCCTGTGAACGTGGGCTGGCGGCTGTCGTTCGTGCTCGGGGCGGTGATCGGGCTGGCGGTGCTGCTGGTGCGCCGCAACGTTCCGGAGAGCCCTCGCTGGCTGTTCATCCACGGCCGGGAGCGCGAGGCCGAGCAGGTAGTCGCAGAAATCGAATCGCAGGTCAGCGAGTCGACCGGCGAGCAGCTCCCGGAGCCCGAGGGCGAGCCGCTGACGGTGCGTCAGCGCAGGACGATCCCGCTGCCGCTGATCGTGCGCTCGGTTGTCAGCCTCTATCCGCGGCGCACCATCCTCGGCCTCGGCCTGTTCATCGGGCAGGCGTTCCTGTACAACTCGATCCTGTTCGGCTTCGGCAATCTGCTGAGCCTCTTCTTTCACACTCCGTCGGGGAACGTTCCCTATTACCTCGCGGTGTTCGCCGCCGGGAACTTCGCAGGCGCGCTGCTGCTCAGCCCGCTGTTCGACATCCTGGGCCGCAAGCCGATGATCGCCGGCACCTACCTGCTGTCGGGCGTGCTGTTGATCGTCACCGGCCTGTTGTTCAGGGCGCACGACCTCGACGACATCACGTTCACGGCGTGTTGCTGTGTGGTTTTCTTCTTCGCCTCGGCGGGCGCGAGCGCGGCTTATCTCACAGTGTCGGAGGTGTTCCCGCTCGAGACCCGCGCGCTGTGCATCGCGGTGTTCTATGCGATCGGCACGGGCATCGGCGGGGTGATCGGCCCGCAGGTGTTCAGCCGCATGATCAACACCGGCAGCTACGAGCAGGTGTTCCTGGCGCTCGGGCTGGGGGCGGTGATGATGATCCTCGGCGGCCTGGGCGAGCTGCTGTTCGGCGTGAAGGCCGAGGGCCAAAGCCTCGAGCAGATCGCCAAGCCGCTCACCGTGGAGGACGCGTCGAGCCAGGGTGCCCCCGTTCCCGCGCCGGCCGGCTGAGCCTGCCCGGCGCTTTGGGGCTCGATGGGGGCCTAGGGGGCTGTGGGGGCCCTCGAAGCGGCGCCCGAACGCGGCGCTCAAGGCCCGGCGAGCGTGATCTGCACGATCCTGCCGGCCGGCGCTCCCGCGCCCGCCGCGGGGCGCTGCGCGATCACCCGCCGCAATCCGCCGGCGCGACGCTCGCCGCTGACTCGTCCATGCAAGGAGACGAGCGCCAGCGCGTGCATCGCATCGGCAGGGCCGAAGCCGATCAGCCGGGGCACGTGATCCTGCCGCCGGCGCGCGAGCGGTGTCTGCACGCGTCGTCGTGACGGACCTTCGATCGCTCTGCCGGCGAGCGCGTGGGCGAGCGGCACGACCAGTGGCTGAATCGCCGCGACGGCCAGGCAGGCGCCCGGGCGCTGCTGTTCTGTGACCTCGATCTGGACCGAAGCGCGCCGTTCGCTCAGGCGCGTCTGGATCGTGCCGCACGTGCCGCGCTGCACCACCAGTTCCAGTGAGGCTTCGTGGGCGCCCACCGCGTACGCATCCCACGCGACCGCCACCGTGCTGGTGCTCGCGGGCGATCCAGGCACGGTCGCGGCCTGCGCTGAGACGATGTGCTGTGCTGAGACGATCGTGGCGCCGGCGCCGAGCGCGAGCCCCGCGGCGCAGACAGCGCCGATCGCAATCGACCTGCTCCTCGTCCAACGCGCCACGTTCGAGACGATAGCGCTGGTGATGCCGGCTGCCGGCGCACGGCGCCGGGATCGTCAAGGATCCCGGCGCCGTGCGTACGCGCCCCGCTGCGCGGTTGTCAGCAGGCGCTGGTGTTGCCGAAACAGCGGACTTCGTCGGCCAGCGTGTTGAAGTACGGCGAGTATTTCGTCAACGGCTTTTCGGTGAAATAGAAATCGGTGTGTCCGTTGATGTAGCCGGGACCTTCGTCGGTCCAGCCGATGTTCCAGGCCCCGCCGCTGGATCCGCCGGTGAGGGGGCTGCCGGTGCCCGTCGGGTTGCCGCCGGCGCCGTGTGAGGTTTCGGACACGGCCGTGGCCGCGATGTTCTCTTCCATTTTCGTGCCGTTGTAAGGCGATTCACCTGGATAGCCGAACTGCACGAACTGCTCGTTTTCGTTCTGGTTCCACGCAAAGCCGTCGGTTCCGACCTCGGCGCTCAGCGATTTGTGTTTCTTGTTGTCGGCGAGCAGCATCGCGCCGAAGTCGACCGTCTCGTCGTGACTGTCCAGCCAGGCCGTGGCCGTCTCGTAGCCGGTCGCCACGAAGGTTCCGTACGGTTCGATTTCTTTCGTCTTGGAGCCGTTGCCGTCGTAGGCCGGGATGAACTCGGCTTGTTCGTCGAATTTGCTGCCCGACTCGGTGTTGGCGACGCAGTGTCCGGCTGTCCAGACCTCGCTTTCCTGGTGGCCGTTGGTCACCGAGGTGCCCGAGCATTTGTATTCGCCACCGTTGTTGCGAAAGAAGATCGTGCCGTTGACGGCGTACGGGTAGGTCTTGTACAGCTTGACGGGCACGGCGAACGTGTCGTAGGGGAACGGGTAGGCCCACGGCTGGCCGGCCAGCACCGGTTCGCCCGCGGACAGCTGCTGCGCGCTGATCGATGCCGACGAAGCGCCTTCGGGCGAGGCGGCCGCAACGCGGCTCGGCGGTCCGTCCGGGGTCTCGACCGCAGGAGACTGCTGGTTCACCGGCGCGCTGCCGGCGACGACTTCCGCCGACTTCGCGGCAGCGCGGCGTGCCGGGGTCCAGTAGGCCAGGGTTCGCGCCTGTTCGCCGGCCGAAACCGACTGACCAACGACCGTCGTGCTGCTCTTCCTGGCGCTGATCGACGAAGCGCCGGCGCTGCTCGTGCTGAGCGCGGATGCTGCCAGCACGGGCACGGTCGCGAGCGCGACCATGCCAAGCGTGCTGCCGAGTCTCGGCGGTCTCATGCTTCCCCCTTCTGCTTGGGTCTGTGGACTTGATCTTGCGAGCGGCGGGTCCGCGGACGCGCGCCGCGACCGGGCGCCGCGGCGCGCCGCAGGCGCGAAAAAAGGGCTCGCCGGCGCGCACGCCGCAAGGCTTCTACGCTCGCGGCTGCTCGTTGTTATCTACGGCGCCAGTTCCTGCGATCTTTTTGTTACGGCCGGGAGGTGGTCCCGCGTGCAACCGCGCTTGCGGCGCGCCCGCCGGCGGGTGTGCGGGCCGGTCGGGGCCGGGGGCCTGGGGCTCGTCAGACGTGCGGTCCGCAGGCTGGCCGTACGGCTCCTCAGAGGTGTGGTCCGCAGGCTGGCCGAATTGGGTCTGAGCAGTGCTGCTCGGACCGCGAGGCCAGCTGCTTGTGCAGCGTGCGCGGGCTCCTCCTGAGCCTCGCGCACGCTGCGTTGCGCGGGTGCCAGTCGCGTCAGTGAGCGGTGACCTTGGTGGCTTTCAAGGGCGGATTCCCGCCCCCGCCGAGATCTCGATCGAGTGGGCTTGCGCCGTTCGTGCCGGAAGCGGCTGGCCCGGAAGGTCCTACGCGCCTGCGTGCCACCCACCTCGACAAAATCGATCCCCTAGCCTTGGGCCTCTCGGAAAAGGCCGCGCCAGCAAGTCAACAGCGCGGCGACCATCGATGCGTCCTGTGATGGTCCTGTTGTCGCCGGTGTCTAGCGGATCGCCAAACGACCGTCAACGACGCTTCGACGAAAAGCTCGCAATTTGCGGTAGTTCCAGGGTCCGGGCAACAGATCGGTAACTCGGGGCAGCGCTGCGAGCGCCTGTACACTCGCCGGGTGCCAACGAAGCGGATCGAGCGCCAGATCGACGATGCGCTGCTCGCCACCGCCACGACCGCGGGCTTCGTGTACGTGCGCCGCCGCTTCCGTCGGGCTCTGGCGCAGGCTCGGCTCGCGGTGACCGTCGCGGCGGCGATGAGCGGACTGGCAGTGCTCGCCGCGGCGATGGCTTGGATGCGGCGGCGCTCGCGCGTGCAGAGCGCTGCTTGATCGCTCCGGGGCGGCGGCGCTCGCGCGTGCAGAGCGCTGCTTGATCGCTCCGGGGCGGCGGCGTTCGCGCGTGCAGAGCGCTGCTTGATCGCTCCGGGGCCGTGGCGTTCGCGCGTGCAGAGCGCCGCTTGATCGCTCCGGGACCGCGGCGCTCGCGCACACAGAGCGCCGCCGAGTCGCGCGCGGTGTTTGCAGGCGTCGCGGCGATTGCGCCACCACCCAGTTACACGTGCCCATTCGGCGGGTCGCAGCGTCCTGTTTGTCAGACAGCTCCCCGCGGGATGTAAAGGCAGGACACTGCCCGAACCTGACATGTCGCGGTGTCGATCGAGATCTCGATCGGCCCGCCGCCACTTGACAGCTGGCCGAGTATCTATTTAGAATACGGTCTCGTACAGGAGCGACGGATCCAGTGAGGGTTGGGTGACACGGAGAAGGGCCTTCCAAGGAGAGCTGTCGGGATGAGCGACGCATGGGTGGGCGTGCCGGCGAGCGGTGTCGCGGGCGGGCCGCAGTTCGCGCCGGCGGTCGAGCTTGGGGCCGCGACGGCGTCGTTGGGGCAGCCGTTCGGCGTAGGCGGACTCGGTGCCGCATCGAGCCCGATGGCGACGGTGCTGGTGTTCCCGCTTGGCTGTGGTGACCGTTCCGGCGGCAGGGTCAGAGCCGGCCGGGACGGCGGGCAGCTGCACGGAGCGTCCCAGCGTGCCTCGGTCCCGACACGCCGCGTCGCGGCGGCCGGGGCCAGCTCCGACGGCGGCGAGAGCTCCGACAGCGGCGAGCGCCCCGTTCGGACGGGCGAGGGCGAAGGGTGGAGCTCGCCACTGGCACCCTGGAGGATCCGCGCGCTGCGTTACATCGCCGCGCATCCCGGCGCTGGCAGCCGTGAGATCGCAGCGTCGGGCTCGGCGAGCTGCGCATGCGAGACCTCGACGCTGCTGCGGCGCATGGAGGAGCTCGATTTCGTCGAGCACATGCCTCGCCCGGACGCCAGGCGGGGCGCGTGGCATCTCACCGCCCACGGACATCTGGCGGTGAGCGCCGCCGACCGTCCGAGATCGCATCTCGTGGCGGTCTGACACCCCGGCTCCTGCGGGCCGGCGATCTCGTGCGGGATTCCGACGATCCCGCGCGGGATTCCCGGCGCCCGTTGGGCTTGCGGTATGGTTTTGACGTTCGGGGATGCCAGGATCTGCCCGCAAGCCGGTGACGACGCGCCGGGAGCGTTCGCGGATATCGAATAGCGACGCCTCGCCCAGCGCACGCAAGCGCAGCCAGCGCGAGCGGCTGTTGAACGCCATGACCGAGCTGGCCGCCGAGCACGGGTTTCACGGCGTGCGGATCGCACAGGTCAGCTCGCGCGCGGGGGTCTCGATGACGACCTTCTACGAGCAGTTCGCCGACAAGGAAGACTGCATGGTCGCCGCCTACGGGCGGGCGGCCGAGCTGATGCTCGCGCCGCTGGCGCCCACCGAGGGGAGCGGCGAGTGGTGTGAAACGGTGCAGAGCGCGCTGCGCGAGCTGCTGCTGTCCGTCCAGAGCAACACGGACGCCGGTCGCGTGGTGATGATCGAGGGGCTGGTCGCCGGGACGCGCCTGCGCGCCGAGCGCCGGCGCGTGGTGCACGAGTTCGAACGGCGGGCGCAGGATCTGCTCGGCCAGGCGCCCAAGGACGGCTTCACGCTCGACATCCCGACGGTCGCGGTGATCGGGGCGATCCGCAGCATCGTCTCGCGCCACCTGCGCACGCACGCCGAGGATCGGCTGCCGCTGCTCGTGACCGACATCGTGCGCTGGATGACCTCATACGCCAGGCCCGCGGGCAAGGAGCGCTGGAGCACGGCGGCGGACGCGCTGCTGCCGGCGAGCGCGGCTCCCTTCGTCGCCGGCGCCGCGCAGCCGCCCGCGCGCGCGCTGGCGCCGCTGCCGCGCGGCCGCCACGGGCTGCCGGCGAACGTGGTCGCCCGCAGCCAGCGAACGCGGATCATGTACGCGGTCGCCGAGGTGACGATGACAAAGGGGTACGCGGATACGACGATCACCGACATCGTCGCGGCGGCGGGCGTCGCCAGAGAGGTGTTCTACGAGCACTTCACCGACAAGCAGCACGCGTTCCTGGAAGCGCAGCAGCACCCGACTCAGCATCTGCTCGAAACGTGTGTCGCGGCGTACTTCCGTGGCCGGGACTGGCCGGAACGCGTGTGGAACGCGCTGCGCGTGGTGACGGATACGCTCGCGGCGAACCCGGCGATCTCGCACCTGCGGACCGTCGAGTGCTACGCGGCGGGGCCGGCCGCGATCCGGCGCGCGGAGGAGATCACGAGGTCGTTCACGATGTTCTGGGAGGAGGGCTACCACTACCGGCCGCAGGCGGCCAGGCTGCCGCGGCTGTGCTCGCAGGCGATCGCCGGCGCGATCTTCGAGATCATCCAGCGCGAGGTGGCGCGCGGCGAAGGCGACAACCTCACGCGCCATCTGCCGCAGCTCACGTATATCGCGCTCGCGCCGTTCACCGGAGCCGAGCAGGCGATCGAGCGGCTGGAGCAGATCAGCGCCGAGGCCCAGGCAGGCGCGAACGCCAACGCCGACGCCGTGGTCAGCGCCTGACGGCGGCGCGCCCGATCCTGCTGGCCGTGCCCAACGTGTCCGAGGGGCGCGACGAGCCCACGATCGCCGCCGTCGCAGAGGCGTTCGGATCGCGCGCGCGGCTGCTCGACGTTCACGCCGACGCCGACCACGACCGCTCGGTCTACACGCTCGCCGGACTCCCCGAAGCGCTCCTGGAGGGTCTGATGCGCGGCGCGGCCGAGGTGGTCGCGCGCGTCGACGTCGGCCGGCCGGCGACCGGTGGGCCCTCGCAGGAGGTTCCCGGCGGGGCTGCTCGTGCCGGCGGCGAGGGCGCGAGCGGAGCCGACAGCGGCGGTGCACCCCCGGGCGTGCATCCGTTCGTGGGGGCTCTCGACGTCGCCCCGATCGTGTACCTCGACGAGGGCTCGCGCGGGGCCGCGTGCGCCGCGGCGCTCGTGCTCGCCGACCGGCTCGCGCAGGAGCTGTCGCTGCCCGTGTTCCTCTACGGGGAGCTGACGGGATCGGGTTCTGTGGCGGCGACGACGCGCGCGCAGCTTCGCGCCGGCGGGCTCGCCGGCCTGGCGCGGCGCATGGCCGCGGGCGAGCTGCGGCCGGACTTCGGGCCAACGCGGCCGCATCCGCACGCCGGCGCCACGCTGGTCGCCGCACGCGCGCCACTGGTGGCGTTCAACCTCACGCTCGCGCCGCCCGCGACGATTGCCGACGCCAGCAGGGTGGCGGCGCTGATCCGCGAAGGCGGGCCCGAGGGCCTGCCGGGCCTGCGCGCGATCGGGGTGCCGCTGGCCGCAGGCGGATCGTGGGCGAGAGACGCCCCGCTGGCCGCAGACGCTCGGCCGGCCCTGAACGGGTGGGGGGCCGGAGGCCTGACGATGCCCGAAGACGCGCCGATGGCCGCGGACGCCGCGCCGGCCGCGGGCGTGCCGCAGATCGCCATGAACGTCGAGCGGCCGTTCGAGCTGCCCCTGGCGCGCATCGTGGAGGCGGTCAGGCGTCACGCCGAGGTCGCCGGCGCCGAGCTGGTCGGGCTCGCGCCCGCGGCCGCGTTCGCGGGGTTCCCGGAGGGGTTGCTGCCCGAGGGCTTCGATCCGCAGCGCCATCTGCTGGAGCACGCGCTCGAAGGGCCTTGAACGCTCGGGTACGCTTGTAGCCCGATGGCACAGACCAAGCGCAAGCGCCAGACCAAGCACCGCGGCAACGCCGCCGGCTTCGTCGAGTCGCGCGGGCGCACCGGGCGCAAGCCGACCGCCGAGGAGAAGTCCGGCCGGACGGCCGACGGCAAGCTGCGCGAGAAGAAGATCCCGCGCCAGGACCGGCCGCCGACGTGGCTCGGGGCCTTCTACCGCGCGATGATCGCCGCCGTGCTGATGCTGCTCGTCAGCCTGGTGCTGACCAAATCCAGCGAGGCGGTCGCGCTGTTCCCGGTCGTCCTGCTGATCTACCTGCCGATCAGCTACTACACCGACATGTGGATGTACAAGCGGCGCATGCGCGCCAAAGCCAGGGAGCGCGAGAACAAGGCCAAGGAACGCGAAGGCGCCGCCGCGCGATGAGCGATCGGCTCGACATCCGTTCCTTCACCGTCGGCCCCGTTCAAGAGAACACCTACATCGTGCGCCCCGCCGGGTCCGCGCGGGCGCTGCTGATCGATCCCGGCGAGGAGCCCGAGCGCCTGCGCCGCGCGATCGAGGAGCTCGACGCGAAGATCGAGGCGATCCTGATCACGCACTGCCACTTCGACCACATCGGCGCCGTCGCGCCGCTCGCGCGCGCGACCGGGGCGCCTGTCTACTGCCCCGAGATCGAACGCCCGGTGCTGGCCGACATCATGCGCTTCGTGCCATTCGAGGGCTTCGGTCCCTACGAGAGCTACGAGGCCGACCACACGCTCGCGGGCGGCGAGCAGCTGAGCCTCGCCGGCCTGGATATCGACGTGCTGTTCACGCCGGGCCACAGCCCCGGCCACCTGACCTACGCGATCGCTCCCGCAGCGGCCGCGGGCGAGGCCGGAACGCCGTCGGGCGCGGTTGGCGGAGCGGGGGCGGGCGCCGGCGGCTCCGACGCGGCTCGCGCACGCGCGCTGCTCTCCGGCGACGTGCTGTTCCAGGGCTCGGTCGGGCGCACCGACCTGCCCGGCGCCGACTGGCCGACGCTCGAGCGCTCGCTCGCCCAGCTCGTCGACTCGTTCCCGCCCGAGACCGTCGTCCACCCGGGTCACATGAGCGCCACCACGCTCGCGCGCGAGCTCGCCACCAACCCGTTCCTGGAGCAGCTGCGAGCGCCCCGTCAGCCCGAGCCGGTGCCCGCCGCGCCGCTGCGCAGCCCCGACGGTCGTTGACCGCCCCCAAGCTCAAAGCCCCGCGCGGCACCTTCGACGTGCTCGGCCCCGATGCCGCGGTCCGCTCGACGGTCGAGGCCAAGGCCTGCGCGATCCTCGAGGGCGCCGGCTACGAGCGCATCGAGACGCCCGCCTTCGAGGCCACCGAGCTGTTCGCGCGCGGCGTCGGCGCCTCCACCGACATCGTGCAGAAGGAGATGTACACCTTCGACGACGGCGCCGGGCGCTCGCTCACGCTGCGCCCGGAGGGCACCGCGCCGGTCTGCCGCGCATACGTCGAGCACGGCATGCACAAGCGCCGCCAGCCGGTCAAGCTGTGGTACCTGTCGAGCTTCTTCCGCCACGAGCGCGCCCAGGCCGGGCGCTACCGGGAGTTCTGGCAGGTCGGCGCGGAGGCGCTCGGCTCCGAGGACCCGGCCGTCGACGCCGAGTCGATCGGCCTGCTGCGCGCGCTGCTCGACGAGCTCGGCGTCGCGCCCGTGCGATTGCGCCTGTCGAGCCTCGGCAGCCCCGATGCGCGCGCCTCCTATCGCGAGCAGCTGCAGCTGCACCTGCGCGCCCACGAGGGAATGCTCTCCGAGGACGTGCGCGCGCGCATCGAGCTCAACCCGCTGCGCGCGTTCGACTCCGACCACCCCGGGACCCGTCAGGCGCTCGCCAGCGCTCCGCTGCTGCGCGACTTCCTGGCGCCCGAGGACGCCGCGCACTTCGCCGAGGTCCGCGCCCTGCTCGAGGCCGCGCGCATCTCGTATGAGATCGACCCCACGCTCGTGCGCGGCCTCGACTACTACACCCGCACCGTCTTCGAGCTCACCTCCGAGCGGCTCGGCGCCCAGAGCGGCGTCGGCGGCGGCGGCCGCTACGACGGACTCGTCGAGCAGCTCGGCGGACCCGCCACCGCCGGCATGGGCTGGGCCGCCGGCGTCGAGCGCATGCTGCTGGCCGGATCGGCGCCGGCCGCGCCCCCGCCGCCGCTCGACCTGTTCATCGCGTTCGAAGCGCCCGGTGCGGGTGGGGGAGGTCGCCGGGGACAGGCGCTCGGAGCGGGGCAGAGGTCGGAGGTCGGGGGGGCCGGCGGGTTGGCCGGGGCGGAGGTCGAGGGCATCGATGGGGCGGCCCACGCGCGCGCGCGCACGCGCGCGCACGCGTTCGCGCTTTTGATCGACGCCCGCGCGGCCGGGCTCGTCGCGCAGATGGAGCTCGGCCCGCGCTCGCTCAAGAACCAGCTCTCCCACGCCAACGCGCTCGGCGCGCGCTACGTGGCGATTCTCGGGCCGGACGGCACCGTGCTGAAAGACATGGCAGCCGGACAGCAGGAGACGATCGCGACGGACACCGTCATACACGCCGTCCTGCGCGGGCGGCGCGACCTCTAGCCCGGCCGGTCCCGTGGACACGGTGTGATCTGCGGCGGGAGGGCCGGGCCGGTGGGGTCGGTGTGATCTGCGGCGGGAGGGCCGGGCCGGTGGGGTCGGGTGCGATCTCCAGGGGACCACTGGGCCGGGCCCTCGGGGCCCTCAGCTGCACCGGCGCTCAACTTCGAGGCCCGATATGCCGAAGTAGGGACAGATGACCCACGTGTCCCGTCCCTTTCAGCTCGTCCTGGTGGTATTTGGGCTGTTCGCCGCCGTCTGGCTCCTCGCCCTGCGCGGCCACAACTCCTCCACCGGCAGCACCAGCTCGTCGAGCGCCCCCGCCCAGCCGGCCAAGTCGCACGACCACGCCAGCGCGTCGAACGCCGGCAGCGCGAAGACCCACACGTCCGCGCCGTCGCACGCCGCCGTCCGCTCGCACACCTCGGTCACCGTCCACGGCGCCCACGGCACCGTTCACGCCTCGAGCTCCACGACCCACTCCGATCACCTGACCAAGCCCCGTACCGCGACGTCCCGGCACGGCGCGCACGGCTCCGCCCACGCGGGCGCCGCCGTCGCGGGCGCAGGAGGCGCGGCGACAGCGCACAGCGGCCACAACCAGGCCGGGGCCGGGGCCGGCTCCGGCAGCAGCTCCGCTTCAGCGGGCGCCACGTCGGGCGCCGGCACTTCCGCCGCCCGCGGCGCCAACGGCGGCAAGACGGCAGCCTCCGGAACGCCGAGGATGCAACTCGCCGTCGAACACGAGCTTGCGCAGAACAAGACCGTCGTGATCCTGTTCTGGAGCCCGCGCGGCTCCGAAGACGTCGCCGTGCGCCAGCAGGTCCCGATCGCAGCCCACGCCCTCGGCCGCAGCGTCGCGGTCCACTACGCGCTCCCGCACCAGGTCACGCAGTACGGCAAGATCACCAACAGCGTGCAGGTCAACCAGACGCCGACCATCCTGATCGTCAACAAGCGCGGACAGACCACCACGCTCACCGGTCTCACCGACGCCTTCGCGATCGAGCAGGCCGTCGGCGAAGCCCGCGCCTCGTAAGCGGCGCCCCGCCACGGGCCGTCGGCCCGACGAGCGTTTCGCCGGTGGGGATGACGGTCGCGTCGATACAGGCGCGACCGCGCCCGTGCCGGCCCGCTCGCGGCTGGACCGGCGGCGCTTGGCCCTTACACTCGGCCGGTGACTCCAGCCACAGGTTTCGCTGAGCATCTCGGTTTCGCCGAGCATCTGCAGCGACCGCACGCGCGCGGCCACGCGCCCGCGGGCGCGCACACGGGCGCCGCGGGCGGAGCCGCCTGCGGCGATCTGATCCGCGTCTCGCTCGCGATCGACCCGCGCGGACGCGTAACCGGCGCCGGCTTCGACGCGGCCGGCTGCGGCGCCGCGATCGCCGCGGGCAGCGCCGTCGTCGCGCTGCTGCGCGACTCGACCCTGCTGCAGGCCGCGCGCCTCGGTCCCGAGCAGATCGCCGCCGAGCTCGGCGGCCTGCTCCCGGCCAAGCGCCACGCCGCCGAGCTCGCCGCCGACGCGCTGCACCGCGCCCTCGGCGCCGCCGCGCGCGCCCACGCCAGCCTCGCAAACACGCCCGCCCGCACGCTCGTCGCGATGAGCGGCGGCGTCGACTCCGCCGTCGCTGCGCTGCTCACGCGCGACGCCGGCCAGGAAGCGATCGGCGTCACGCTCGAGCTGTGGTCCGACCCCGCCAACGACGCCAGCCTCAGCTGCTGCTCGGCCGAGGCCGTCCGCAGCGCCCGCGCCCTGGCGCACGAGCTCGGGCTGCCGCACCTGTCGATCGACCTGCGCGCCGAGTTCCGCGCCGGCGTCGTCGAGCCGTGGCTCGATCAGCACGCCGCCGGGCTGACGCCCAACCCGTGCGTGCGCTGCAACGGCTTCGTGCGCCTCGACGCGATGCTCGAGCTCGCCACGCGCCTCGGCGCCCCGACGCTCGCCACCGGCCACTACGCGCGCGTGCACCGTCCGGCAGGCGAGGAGTGGGGAGGAGTTTCGGCCGACCCACGCGCGCGCGTGCACCGCCGCCCGGGCCACGAAGGCGGCGAGACCGGGCCGGGCACACGTGAGCTGCCCGGCGAACCCGAGCGGCGGGGCCCGCTGCTCCGCATCGCCGCCGACGCAAAAAAGGACCAGACCTACGCGCTCGCCGCGCTCTCGGCCGAGTCGCTCGCGCGCCTGCGCTTCCCGCTCGGACCGCTCACCAAGCCGGAGGTGCGCGACCTCGCGCGGCGCGCCGGCCTGGCGGTCGCCCGACGACAGGACTCGCAGGACCTGTGCTTCCTCGCCGGCACCACGCAGCGCGACTTCCTCGCGCGCCACGCCCAGCTCGGCCCGCGCCCGGGCCCGATCCTCGACGCCGCCGGCGCCCGCCTCGGCAGCCACGACGGACTGCACACCCTCACGATCGGCCAGCGCCGCGGCCTCGGACTCGCCGCCGGCCGGCCCCTGTACGTGCTCGCCACCGACCCCGCCTCGGGGGCCGTCACCGTCGGCCCGCGCGCGGGGCTGCTGACCCGCACCGTCGCGATCCGCGACCTCGTCCTGCGCCGTCCCGCCCCCCGCGTGGACGCCGTCAAGCTGCGCTACCGCGGCCGCCGCCTGGCCTGCCGCATGGCCGAGCCGCTCCCCGCGGGCGCCCACGCGGCCGGCCGCGTCGAGCTGCTCCAGCCCGCCGAGCGCACCGCGCCGGGCCAGATCGCCTGCCTGTACGCGGGCGACCTGGTCGTCGGCCACGGCACGATCGCCGGCTAGGGGGTTCGACGCCGGCGGGTCGGAGTGAGGGTCCAGGCCAAGGGCGTTGGGAGCTTCGCCGGTCGACGCGCGCAGGTGTCTCGCTGGGCCGAGGGCGTTGGGCCGCTTAAGATCATCTGGACGATGAGCACCGTGCTGCCCACCACCACCGACGAGATCCGCGAGCGCTACCTCGAGTTCTTCGAATCCCGCGAGCACCTGCGCCTGCCCTCGGCCTCGCTCGTGCCCCCGCCAGACGACCGCACCGTGCTGCTCACCACCGCCGGCATGCAGCCGCTCAAGCCCTACTTCCTCGGCCGCGAACCCCCGCCCGCCCCGCGCCTCACCAGCTGCCAGAAGTGCTTTCGCACGCCCGACATCGACAAGGTCGGCCTCACCAAGCGCCACCTCACCTTCTTCGAGATGCTCGGCAACTTCTCGATCGGCGCCTACTTCAAGGAGGGCGCCATCCAGCTCGCCTGGACGCTCTCGCTCGAGGTCTTCGGCTTCGACCCCGACGACATCTGGGTCACCGTCTTCGCCGGCGACCCCGAGCTCGACCTCGGCCCCGACGAGGACGCCGTCGAGCTCTGGCAAGCCGTCGGCGTCCCGCGCGAGCGCATCGTCCAGTGCCCGCGCTCGGAGAACTTCTGGGAAGCCGGCCCCGTCGGCCCCTCCGGCCCCTGCTCGGAGCTCTACATCGACCGCGGCCTCTCCTTCGGCGAGCTCGACGACCTGCCCGGGGGCGAGAACGAGCGCTTCCTCGAGTACTGGAACCTCGTCTTCATGCAGTACGACCAGGACCCTCACAACCAGCTCTCGCCGCTCCCCACCCGCAACATCGACACCGGCCTCGGCCTCAACCGCCTCGCCGCGATCCTGCAGCGCAAGGACTCGGTGTTCGACACCGACCAGTTCCAGCCGCTCATCGACCTCGGCCGCGAGCTGTCCGGGCGTTCGCGCCCGACGACCGAGGACGAGGATCTGCGCGCGCTGCGCATCCTCGCCGACCACTCCCGCGGCATGTCGTTCCTGATCGCCGACGGCGTCGTCCCCTCCAACGAGGACCGCGGCTACGTCCTGCGCCGGCTCACCCGGCGTGCCATCGTCCAGGCCCGCCGCCTGGGGATGGACCCCGGCTTCCTCGTCCGCTACGCCACCGTCGTACGCGAGCTGATGGCCGACGCCTATCCCGAGCTCCACGACCAGCGTGCCGCCATCGAACGCTGGCTCTCCGCCGAGGAGGACTCCTTCGGACGCACGCTCGCCCAGGGCACCCGCCTGCTCGACGAGCTCGTCGCCCGTGCCCGCGACGAAAGCCGTACCACGATCTCCGCCGCCGACGCCTTCCAGCTGCACGACACCTATGGCTTCCCCTTCGACCTCACGCTCGAGCTGCTCTCCGAGCAGGGCATGGGCGTTGACCATCCGGCCGAGTTCGAGCGCCTGATGGACGAGCAGCGCGCCCGCAGCCGCGCCCACGCCGCGCAGGCCGGCGCCGGAACCGGCGCGGAGGCCGCGATCGAGCTCGCGGCCGCCCTCGACGAGGGCCCGCCCACGCGCTTCACGGGATATGAGACCGAGCTCCAGCCGACCTCCGTCGTCGCGATCGAGGAGGTTCCCCTGGGCGGTCCTCAACGTGGAGGGGACGCCGGCGCGGCCGAGGGGGGGGAGGACAGAGCCGAGGACGCGGTGGACGGCGACGCACGCGCGCGTGCGCGCGACGGGAGCGATGCCGGCGATCGGGGAGGCAACGAGGCCGGCGATCGGGTGCGCCTGCTCGTCAAGCTCGCCGAGTCGCCGTTCTACTCCGCCGGCGGCGGCCAGGTCTCCGACGGCGGCGTCATCGAATGCGCATCCGGCGACTGCTCCGCCCGCGTCGAGAACGTGATCCGCGTCGGCCAGGATTGGATCCCCGAAGTCGTGCTCGAGCGCGGCACCCTCGGCAAGGACGAGCCCGTGCTCGCCCGCGTCGACCACGCCGCCCGCCGCGCCACCGAGCGCAACCACACCGCCACCCACCTGCTCCACGCTGCCCTGCGTGAGCGCCTCGGACCGCACGTCCGCCAGGCCGGCTCCTACGTCGGCCCCGACAAGCTCCGCTTCGACTTCACCCACGCCGGCGCCCTCAGCGCCGAAGAGCTGCGCGACGTCGAGGACGCCGTCAACGCCCGCGTCGCCGACGGCCAGCCCGTCCGCGCCATCACCACCACGCTCGACGAGGCCCGGCGCCTCGGCGCGATGGCCCTGTTCGGCGAGAAGTACGGCGACGTCGTGCGCATGGTCCAGATCGGCGACGGCTCCTACTCGCGCGAGCTCTGCGGCGGCACCCATGTCCGCAACACCGCCGAGATCGGCCCGTTCGTCGTCACCCGCGAGACCTCCTCGGCCGCCAACGTCCGCCGCATCGAAGCGCTCACCGGCGCCGCCGCCACCGAGCTGCTGCGCGAACGCCACCGCCGGCTCGACGCGATCGAGCGGGCTGCACGCGCCCCCGCCGAGCGCCTTCCCGAGCTGCTGACCGCGATCACCGCGGCCACCCGCACTTCGCTCGAGCGGGTTCCGGAGCTGCTCGCCCGCGCGCAGGCGAGCGCCGGCAGCGGCCCCGCGGGCGCCGGATCCGCCGGCGCCCCCGCGGCTCAGCTGGACATCGCCGCGCTCGCCCGGGACGCGCGCGACGTCGGCGACGTCCCCGTGCTCACCGCCGACGTCCCCGCCAGCGACCCGAAGGCGCTGCTCGCGCTCGCCGACCGCCTGCGCGGACAGCTCGACGGCGCCGTGATCGTGCTCGGCACCGCCATCGACGGACGCGCCCACCTGCTCGTCGCCGTCGCCCCCGAGCTCGTGCCGCGCGGCCTGCACGCCGGGCAGATCGTCAAGGCCGCGGCCGCCCTCGTCGGCGGTGGGGGAGGCGGGCGCGACACGCTCGCGCAAGCCGGCGGACGCGACCCGGAGCGGCTCGACGACGCGCTCGGCGCCGCGCGTCGCGCAATCGAGGAGGTCCTCGCCTGAGCATGCGTGTGCTCGCGCTCGACTACGGCCCCGCGCGCTGCGGCTGCGCCATCAGCGACCCCTCCGGCACGATCGTCACGCCGATCGACGCCATCCGCGACGCCTGCACCCGTCGCGGGCTCACCGAGATCCAGCGGCTGATCGTCGACCGCGAGGTCGACCGCGTCGTCGTCGGACTCCCGCTCTCGCTGCGCGGCGGCGACTCCGAGCAGACCCGCGCCACGCGCCTGTTCGCCGAGCGCCTCGCCGGCCGCCTCGGCCAGACCGTGCCGGTCGAGCTCCACGACGAGCGCTTCACCACCGCGCTCGCCCGCCGCGAACACGGCGCCCGCGCCGACGAGGACTCCCGCGCTGCCGCCCACCTGCTCGAGAGCTGGCTGACGGCCAGACCGCACCGCTGACGCGCTCGCCCGTGGCCGCCGATCCCTCACGACAGCCCACGCTGCGCAGCGACGCCGAGCGCGAGCGCGCCCGCGCCGAGCGCGCCCGCCGCCGGGCCGCTCCGCCCGCCAACGGGCTCGCGCCGCCGACCTCGCCGGGCCGCTCGCGCCGCACCCGCGGGCCCGGCACGCGCGTCGCCGTCGCCGTCGCCGGGCTGGCCGTGGTCGCGATCGGCATCGTCGCGGCGCTGCTCGCGCTGAGCTCGCGGTCGGCCCCGCACCCCAAGCCGCTCGCCGCGCCCGCCGTCGAGCACCTGCTGATCCCCGAGGGCGAAAACCGCCGGCAGATCGCGGCGCGCGCGCGCGCCGCAGGCCTGACCGGCAGCTACCTGGCCGCGTCCCGGCGCTCGCCGCTGCTCGATCCGGCCAGCTACGGAGCGCCGCCCGGCACCCCCGACCTCGAAGGCTTCCTGTTCCCCGCCACCTACGACGTCTATCGAGGCTCGCCCGCAAGCGAATTCGTGCAGCGCCAGCTGCGGGCCTTTCAAGAAAACTTCGGCCCACGCGCGCGCACGCGCGCGCGTGCGCTGCATCTGACGCCGTACCAGCTGCTGATCGTCGCGTCGATGGTCGAACGCGAGGCCGTCATTCCCGGCGATCGAGCGAAGATCGCCGCCGTCGTTTACAACCGCCTGCGCCTCGGCATGCCGCTCGGGATCGACGCCACGATCTACTACGCGATCGAGCAGCGCCGCGGCATCGCCACCTACAGCGGCGAACTCTCCGAAGCCGACCTGCACATCGACTCTCCCTACAACACGCGCACCCATCTCGGTCTGCCGCCGACTCCGATCTCCAACCCCGGGCTGGCCTCGATCGAAGCGGCCGCCCATCCGGCGCACGTGCCGTACCTGTACTACGTCGCCGGCCCCGACGGGTGTGGGGAGATGGTCTTCTCCGTTGGCATCGCTGCGTTTGAAAAGCACGTCGCGGCCTACCAGGCCGCGGTCGCGAAGAACGGCGGACGCCCGCCGGTTTGCAAACGCAAGTGAGTGGCATGGCGTTGTGACGTTTTGGGGCGGAGGTGACGGCGTCCGGCCTTTAAGCCTCTGCATGCTCCACTTCTTGTTAGAACTTGTGACCGTTCCGCATGCAGAGGCAGTTACCACGGACGGCCTTCCGGGCCGTCCAATTTGATGCCACGGCTTAGTGTCGATCCAGGCTGTTCGTTGTGATGCCGCGGCTTGGGGTTCTGGGATGGCCTGTTGGCCATAGCCGCTCGCCGGCTATGCACAACGCCGCATTGCGCGCGCTCGGCATGGACGACTGGCGTTACCAGCTGCTGCCCGTCCCGCCCGAGCGCTTCGGTGAGACCGTTCGCTCGCTCGGCGCCGTCGGGTTTGTAGGCGCCAACGTCACGATCCCGCACAAGCATGCGGCGCTCCTGCTCGCTGACAGCGCCAGCGAGGGTGCGCGTGCGATCGGGGCTGCCAACACGCTGAGCTTTGGCGGCGATGGCGCGATCGCGGCCGCCAACACCGACGCTCCCGGCTTTCTCGATGCGCTTGGCGTCTCGCCTCAGGGCATGAGCGCGCTCGTGCTCGGCGCCGGGGGGGCGGCGCGCGCGGTGGTTTGGGCGCTGCGCGAGGCTGGGGTCCGCGAGGTCTCGGTTTGGAACCGCACGCCTGCGCGCGCGCGCGCGTTGGCTTCCGACCTCGGCGCTCGCGCCGTCGACCGTGCCGTGCCCGCCGAGCTGCTCGTCAACTGCACCTCCGTCGGGCTTGCCGCTGCGCCGGTCGACGCCGCGCGGGCCGTGGAAGCGCAGCCCGCAGCCGACCGTCAGCAGGATAGGGATGCTCAGCTACGACTCTCGGCCAGTGAGCTTGACTCGCTCAACCTCCTTGGGCTTACGTTCGATCAAGTCGGTAGCTACACCCATGTCGTCGATCTCGTGTACAGCGCTGCTGAAACCCCCCTGCTTGCCTGTGCCCGCGCCCACGGCGCGCGCACTGTCGACGGCCTCGAGATCCTGCTCGCGCAGGGCGCCCGCAGCTTCGAGCTGTGGACCGGCGTCGCCCCGCCCCTGGATGTCATGCGCACGGCCCTGTCACCCGCCTGAGCGCGCACCTCGACTCGCCGCGCGTCCGAACGGCGCTCGCGCTCCCGTTGGCAGCGCAGAGGCGAGCGCGAGATGAACGACGCGTCCGAGCGCGTGAGTCCCAACCTTCATGCGATCTTCGGGATCGACGGCGAGCCCGTGGGCGACGCCGCGCTGGGCGATCCCACGCTGGAGATGCGGGCCGCCGAAGTCCCGCCCGCCGAGCAGGACGTGGATCAGGGCGCGTTCGACATGGACACCCCCACGGCCGAACACGCTCCCGCCGAGCGCCTGCCCGCCGCGCCGGCCGGGGACCTGCCGGCCGAGCTCGCCGAACAGCCCGCCCCCGACGGCGCCGACAGCGAGTGGAAGGGCATCACGCGGCCTAGCCGGCGCGGCTCCTCCTCGCGCTTCCTGACGGATGTGATCGTCGACATGGGCCTGTGCTCGCGCGTCCAGGTCGACGAGGCGATCGGCGGCTCGCGCAACACCGGCACCACCCCCGAGCGCGTCCTGCTCGACAGCGGCGCCCTCACCCGCGACGGCCTCGCCCGCGCGCTCGCCGAGCGCTACGGCCTCGACCACCTCGACCTCGGCGTCTTCTCGGTCGACCCGTCCGCCGCCAACCTCGTCTCCGCGGCCGCGGCCAAGCGCTACCAGGCCGTGCCCGTCGCGTTCGCCGAGAACCACACGCTGCTCGTCGCGATGGCCGACCCCGCCAACGTGCTCGCGGTCGACGACATCGCGATCATGACCGGCTACGAGGTCCGTGTCGCGGTCGCCCCGCCGGACGACATCGCGACGCTGATCGGCCGCCTCGACAAATTCGAGGACGTCGTCGCCGACTCCGACCGCGAGCTGCGCGAAATACAGGAGGAGGAAGGCACCGCCGAGGTCGTCGACCTGCACGAGACCGCCGACGACGCGCCCGTCGTCAAGCTCGTCAACCAGATCGTCGCGCAGGCGGTCGAGCGCGGCGCCTCCGACATCCACCTCGCCCCCGACGGCCACGAGGTGCGCGTCCGCTTCCGCGTCGACGGCGTCCTGCAGGACATCACCACGATCCCCCGCCGCATGGCGCCGGGCGTGATCTCGCGCGTGAAGATCATGGCCGAGCTCGACATCGCCGAGCGGCGGCTGCCCCAGGACGGCCGCGTCGGGCTGTCGATCGACGGCCGCCACATCGACCTGCGCGTCGTCACGCTGCCCAGCGTCCACGGCGAGTCGATCGTGCTGCGCGTGCTCGACAAGAGCTCCGCCGTCGTCGAGCTCGACAAGCTCGGCATGGCGCCGCCCGAGCACGAGCGCTTCGAACGGGCCTTCCACGAGGCCCACGGCGCCGTGCTCGTGACCGGCCCGACCGGCTCGGGCAAGTCGACCACGCTGTACGCCGCGCTGGCGAAGCTGAACACGCCCGAGAAGAACATCATCACCGTCGAGGACCCGGTCGAGTACGAAATCGACGGCCTCACGCAGGTGCAGATCTCCACCAAGGTCGGGCTCACCTTCGCCGCCGGCCTGCGCGCCATGGTCCGCGCCGACCCCGACATCATCATGATCGGCGAGATCCGCGACCGCGAGACCGCGCAGATCGCGGTCGAGTCGGCGCTCACCGGGCACCTCGTGCTCTCCACGCTGCACACCAACGACGCCCCCTCGGCGATCACGCGCCTGACCGAGATGGGCCTCGAGCCGTTCCTGGTCGCCTCCGCGCTGCACTGCGTCGTCGCCCAGCGGCTCGCCCGCCGGCTCTGCCCCGACTGCAAGAAGCGCACGATCATCCCCGCCCACGTGCTCCACGAGAGCGGCTACAAAGCCGTCGTCGACCTCGAGGCCTACGAGCCCAACGGCTGCCGGCGCTGCGGCGGCAGCGGCTATCGCGGCCGCGTCGGGCTGTACGAGGTGATGTCCGTCACCCCGGAGGTCCAGCAGCTCGCGCTCGAGCGCCGCCCCTCGGAGGAGATCCGCGACGTCGCCGTGCGCCAGGGCATGCGCCGGCTGCGCGACGACGGCCTCGAGAAGGTCCGCGAGGGCCGCACCTCGATCACAGAGATCGCGCGCGTCATCGGCAGCGGCTGAGCGTGCGCCGGCTCGATCCGCTTGAATCGGAAAGCTGGTCAGCCTGGCGGTAAGGGGCGACCCCGGTCCCGCAAGGGAGAAGGCCAGGAAGTAGACCCGGGTCGCACACCAGTTCAGTCGGCGGTGAGGCGTCCGCCGCTCGGCGTGTGGACTAATGGTCGAGGCCCGAGCGGCCGATGGGGCAGGCATGGACATTGATTTCGCCGAGCTCCTGATGGACGTCGTATCCCGCCGCGCCTCCGACCTGCACCTCAGCGCCTCCGCGCACCCGACCGTGCGCGTGCGCGGTCGTCTGACCCCGCTCGAGGACTACCCCGAGCTGTCGCCCACCGACACCCGCGAGATCGTCTACTCGATCCTCACCGGCGACCAGCGCCAGCGGCTCGAGACCGACTGGCAGCTCGACTTCGCCTACTCGATCCCCGGCCACGCCCGCTTCCGCGTCAACGCCTACTACCAGCGCGGCGCGATCGGCGCCGCCTTCCGCCTGATCCCCTTCGGCCTGTCCTCGATCGAGGAGCTCGGCCTGCCGGCCATCGCGCACGAGTTCACGCGCAAGCCGCGCGGCTTCGTGCTCGTCACGGGTCCGACCGGCTCGGGCAAGTCCACCTCGCTGGCGGCGATGATCGACGCGATCAACGAGACGCGCGAGGAGCACATCATGACGATCGAGGACCCGATCGAGTTCCTGCACGGCCACAAGCGCTGCCTGGTCAACCAGCGCGAGCTCGGCTCCGACGCGCAGACCTTCGGCGACGCGCTCAAGGCCGCGATGCGCCAGGACCCCGACGTGATCCTGGTCGGCGAGATGCGCGACCTCGAGACGATCTCCACCGCGTTGACCGCGGCGGAGACCGGCCACCTCGTGTTCGCCACGCTGCACACGCAGGACACCGCGCAGACGGTCGACCGCATCATCGACGTGTTCCCGCCCCACCAGCAGGGCCAGGTGCGCGTGCAGCTCTCGGTCGCGCTGCAGGGCATCATGACCCAGCAGCTGCTGCCCACGGCCGACGGCTCCGGGCGCGTCGTCGCGACCGAGGTGCTGGTGCCGACCTCGGCCGTGCGCAACCTGATCCGCGAGGGCAAGACCCACCAGATCTTCTCGGTCCTGCAGACCGGCTCCGCGCAGGGCATGCAGACGATGGACGCCGCGCTCGCGCAGCTCGTGCACGCCGGCAAGATCACCCAGAAGCTCGCCGAATCGCGCTCCTCGACGCCCGACGAGCTCAAGCGCCTGATGATCGGCACCGGCTCGCAGGGCATGCGACAGGCGGCATAGGGGTTTCGATGAGGCCCGACTTTGTGGTTGACGGCGCTCCGGCAGAGCCTTGCGCCGGCATGAGGGCCGCAGGCCCGGTTACGGGCGCCAAGGATGGCGCACGTTCACATCAGACGGCCGACCGGATGGAGGCCGGAGCGTGAGTACTTACGTCTTCAAGGCGATCGACCTTGCCGGGGTCAAGGCCAGCGGCGAAATCGAGGCCGACTCCAAGCAGGCGGTCTCGGAGCAGCTGCGCGCGCGCGGGCTGATCGTCCTCGACATCGGCAGCAAGTACCGCTCGCGCGAGATCGAGCTGTCGTTCATGAAGCACGTCAAGCCGACCGAGCTGGCCGTGTTCGCACGCCAGCTCGCGACGATGATCGCCTCGGGTCTGAGCATCCTGCGCGCGCTGTACGTGCTCGAGGAACAGACCGAGAGCAAATTCCTGAAAGAGACGATCATCGCCGTGCGCAAGGACGTCGAGGCCGGGCTGCCGCTGAGCGCCGCGATGGCCCGCCACCCGAAGGTGTTCAACCCGCTGTTCGTGGCGATGACCGAGGCCGGCGAGACCGGCGGCGTGCTCGAGGGCACGCTCGGGCGCGTCGCCGACCAGCTCGAGCAGGACGCCTCGCTGCGCCGCCAGATCAAATCGGCGATGGTCTACCCGGTCCTGGTGATGACGGTCGCCGTGGTTGTGATGCTCCTGCTGGTCGCCTTCCTGGTGCCGGTGTTCGAGAACGTCTTCAAGGAATTCGGCGGCCACCTGCCGCCGACCACGCAGATCTGCGTCGACATGTCAAAGGCGGTCACCGGCTACTGGTGGGCGATCATCTTCGGCACCGCCGCGGTCGTGACCGCGTTCGTGAAGTGGAAGTCCTCGAAACGGGGGCGACCGCAGTGGGACCGCTTCCGCCTGCGCATCCCGATGAAGATCGGCACGATCGTCCAGCAGGTCGCGATCGCGCGCTGGTCGCGCACGCTCGCCTCGCTGGTGAGCGCCGGCGTGCCGCTGCTGCAGGCGCTCGAGATCACCGGGCGCACCGGCGGCAACGTCGTCGTCGAAAAAGCGATGGACGGCGTGATCGCCTCGGTCAAGCGCGGCGGCACGATCGCCGCGCCGCTCGCCCAGGAGTCGATCTTCCCGAGCATGGTCACGCACATGGTCGGCGTCGGCGAGGAGACGGGCGCGCTCGACTCGATGCTCGACAAGGTCGCCGACTTCTACGAAGACCAGGTCGCCGCGTCGGTGAAGGCGCTCACCTCGATCATGGAGCCCATCATGATCATGGTGATCGGCGCGATGGTCGGCTTCATCGTGATCTCGATGTACCTGCCGCTGCTCGAAGTCTACAACCACGTGGAATAGTCGCAGCGGAGCCAGAACGGCTCCAGCAAGCCGTATTCGGTGGCTACTCCGGGGCGTTTGTCATCGGCTTGTCATCGATAACTGCGGCGACCGTCTCAGGAGCCTCAGCGTCGGAGTGCAGCAGCAGGTGCGCATAGGCACCCAGTAGGACCGACGTTGCTGGTCGACTGCTCGATTGTCGACATTTGACATGTGGACGGGACCACTTGATCTGCCTTTCGCGTCGAGCTGGCCATCTGGATAGTCAACCGTACCAGCACTCGCGCCGATTCGACATTGTGCATAGGTTTGCTTTCTCGCAAGGATCGGCGAAATACCCCTCGCCGCGTCGCCGAAGACGCCGCGCAGCGATCGCGCTGGCGTTGCTCGTCCTGGCTGTCAGGGTGGTCTTCCTCGTCTGGATCACCGTAGGCAACAAAACGTTTCATGCGCTTCCATACCCCTGGTGCGGCACTGCGGCGTTCGAACCGCCGGAGTCGCGGGAAGGGTTATGCGCCATCGACGAACACTCCAACATCGTTGTCAAGAACATTGTTGATCGCAACAGTACCCTCCACATGCCCGAATACGACGCCCGTCTGATCACCTGGACGGTCGGTCGCGCCCGCGTCACGAACTGGCGAACGGTCGAACCCGGGCGCTACCCGGAAGGGCAGGGTGCTCTGGTTTCCCTCGAGGTCGAAATCTCGAACCCAGGCGATGAGCCCCTGCAGTATGGGCCGCTAATCACTCGGTCTTCGGTGCCGAGCTATAGCTCCCGTCCGCCGGCCGAACTGGCGCTTCCGATACCCGCGGGACCCGGTGAAGGGGAGAGCTTTGCTGCACTCTTCAACCCTCGAGGAGCGCCTATACCATCGCTTTTCGGGCAGCCGCCTATCCAGCCGGGGTCGCGTATCACCGGTTGGATCTCTGTCATTACGCCGCCGAATGCCGGTGCGATGGTCGGGCTCGAGCGCTCTGGTCTGGAGCTATGGCCAGTGGATGGGAATCCCAGCTACGTCGGAATAATCCGGCTCTGGAAGCGCGCCGGGACGGGTCTCGTACGATCCGCCGCAGCGTGAGCCATCTGACATTGTCGTCGACGAACGCGTGCGGCGACCGATGCCGTAAAGTCACGGCTGGCCAGAATCCAAGGGAGTTACGATGCGCTTGAAAGAGCGGTTCGGCAAGGCGGTGATGGAGCGCATCGAGGCGATGCCCGCCGTTCAAGCCCAGAAGGAACGTGCAGAGCGCATATCGCCCACGCGGCATGCGGCCATCGAGTTGGCCTATAGCTCGCTCGGCGACGAGGCAGCTAAGGTCGCACTTGGGGACCGCCTCAAAGCGGATTCCCAAGTCCTGAAGGAGGCCACGATCGATCTCGCCCGCCGCCGGGACGACTACATCCAGGATCGTGCGTACCGCCTCCTCTCGGCTGCGGCAGCGGGCACAGCAGTACAGTCGATTCCGCCAGAGCGCCAGGAGCTATTCGCCGAGGAAGAGGCGATCGGGAGGATTCCGATCGAGCAGGCGTTCGAGCGCCTGGCAGAGATCGAGCCTCGCCTGCTCGGCGTAAAGCGGCTTGCAGAGGCTGGCTTCTCAAACGAGGACACCGAAGCCTGTGGTCTGCCAAAACGCGTGCGCCAAGAGCTGCATCCGCTCGTAGGTGGTGGGGCAAGCGAGGATCACGAACTGCTCCGTACGACCCTTGCGACCAGCATCGTGCACCAGTACCTGGAGCAACGTACCGGCAATACGCGCCTGGGCAGTCCCAGCACGGCCTATTTCGACAGTCCGACCAAGCGCTTTGTTGCCTCTTTCGCTCTAAAACGCACAAAGCACGGTGCGCGATAGGACCTTGTCGGGCCGAGCCCCGGGTCTTGACCACCGCCGCCCTTGGGCGACGCAGGCGGGTCGGCTCAACGCACGGGAGCTGCCGGCGTGACGGCGGATTGTCTCTCGCGGGTCGTTCAGGAGATCGGTTTCGGCGACTATTCGCCCGCCTTGAGCGCAACACGATAGGAGCTACCCTGGCGTTTCCAGGTCAACGAACGACCGACGAAAGCCAACTTCTCGATGGCCACGGTTTTGCATCCCGCGGGGTCCTGAAAGCTAGCGACGGTCTTCAGTCGTTGTCTGTCGCGGATCACGACAGCTACCTCGGCTCCCTGCGTCGTGCACTCGGGTGCCCGCTGTCGGACGGCCCACGCGGCTGTGCCAGCGGCATCGGTGACAAGATCAGGTTCTCCCTCGTCCGCGGAAGTCCAGCGTGTTTCTGTCTTGATCGGGGCCGGGTATTCGACGGTCCAAACCGGGCGATCGTTTCTGAGATCAAGCTGCTCGACCTTCGTGTGGACCGTGCCCTCATACCTGTTTCCTTCCGTGTAGACGAAAGTCAAACGAGAGCCGTTCAGGTGCGGGGCGCTGAGCAGCATTGCCCCCTCAAATTCTATTTCCCCGCGCGCGACCACGATGTGATCACCGACTGCTGCGAGGCAGGCAAAATACACGTACGTTGTGCGCGTGTAAATACTTTCGGGCCTGCCCATGTGCTTGCGTCGCGTCACGATACCCGTCGCCGTCCGGGCGAGCACGGTTTCGCCGGGAGCCACCTCGCACCCCCGGCCGTGCGCATCCGCTAGGCCGGTAGCCAGACACAAGAACAGAAGTGCGAGCAGCGCCAGAATGTTGACATAGCTCAGGTGCGTTCTCATTCGATCCCCCCGTTGTCTGTTTGCGATCCATAACACCGGCTACGGCTTGTCGGAGCGGTAATGCATGATGCGGACCTGGCCTCGTGCGCGAGGACCGGGGCTCGACGGAGACTTCGGCCCTCGCGATCGTCCGTGCCCGGCAGGCCTGCGCTGGGTCTGATCGTCCGCGGAACTCGCGAGCGCTCCTTGTCGGGCGCCAGCAGCAGCGAAGCGTAAGCGCGTGGAGCAACCTAGCTACGCCGAGGGCGCGTTGCTCACGGCAGCACACGCAGCTTGCCGTCGCGCGCCGACAGCGAGATCTTGCCGTCGAGCAGCTCGAGCAGCTCGTCGCCGACGAGCTCGCGCCGCCAGCCGCGCAGCGTGCGCACGTCCGCCTGCGCGCCGTCGCGAGCGGCCGCGACGATCGCCTGCAGGTCGGCTTTGGTGGCCAGCAGCTCGTAGGCGAGCTCGGCCTCGCGCGCGCGCGAACGCACCAGCGCCTCGGCCAGGGCGATCAGCGGGGCGTCGTCGGGATCGGGGGCCGGCGGACGCTCAGGCGGCGCGATCGTCAGCGGCGGGCGCTCGCGCCCGCGCCGCACGGCCTCGAGCAGATCCTGCCCGCGCGCGCGCAGGCTGCCCGGGTTGACGCCCCTGATCTGCTCGAGCCGGCCGGTCGACGTCGGCTTGCGCTTGGCGATCTCGACCAGCGCCGCATCCGACAGCACGCTCTGCACGGGCCGGTCCTGCCGCTGCGCCAGCTGCTCGCGCCAGCGCACCAGCTCGCGCGCCACCATCTGCGAGGAGTCGCTGAGGCTGCGCGCCCGAGGCAGGCGCGCAAACACGCGCTCGAGATCGCGCTCGTCGTCCGCGTCCTGCAGCGGCTCGCACTCCTCGCGCGCCCACTGCAGCCGGCCGAGCCGCGCCAGCCGCGCTTCCAGCTCGCTCGCCAGCTCCAGCAGGTGCACGACGTCCTCGCGCGCGTAGGCCAGCTGCTCGGCCGACAGCGGTCGCGCGTCCCAGCGCGTGAAGCTCGCGCTCTTGGCGACCCTGATGCCGAGCACCTGCGTCAGCAGCGTGTCGTACGAGGCCTGCGCCGGCATTCCCACGAAGCCGGCCGCCACCTGCGTGTCGAACACGGTGCGCACCTCCGTGCCGAGATAGCGCTTGACGAGCGCCACGTCCTGACGGCCGGCGTGCACGACCACCGCCACGTCCGGGTCGGCGAGCACGCGCGCCAGCGGTGTCGCGTCGAGCTCCTCCTGCAGCGGGTCGAGCAGCTCGATCCGCTCCTCGCCTGCGCCGTCGCTCACGGCGAGCTGGATCAGGCACAGCAGCGTGCGGTAGCGGCCCTCGCCGACGAACTCAGTGTCCATCGCGAGCCGGCCGCCCTTGCGAGCGGCCTGGGCGAGTGCCTGCAGGTCCGGCGTCAGCGGACGCATGCGCGCGAGGGCGCTAGTCTCAGCGACTCGTGGCCGGTGAGAACGGACAGACGGGTCAAGACGGGGATGGCGCGCATGGGCCGCGGGAGTGTATGCCCTGCCGCGGCACCGGACGCGTCATCTCCAACCTGGGCGGCAGCCAGCGCACGCTCGAGTGTCCCTGGTGCCAAGGTGGCGGCGTGCGCTTGCCCGGCATCGACGCGCAGGCCCACTGGCGCGCGCAGCACGAGGGCGAGGCCGCCGGCGCCGCACCGGCAGACGATCCTCCCAACGCGGCCGCCTGACAGGGCCCGGCGCGCGGCCCGACTCGCCTCGGACCGCGCCCCCGTCCCGTCCAAGTCCACAACACACACATGTCTCGACGGGCGAACAAACCGAGGTCCTGCGGCCCGCTACGTCGCGTAGCTCCAATCACCGGCGCGTGACACGCCCAGGCGGCCAAGCCAAGGCGTGGTCATGCGTCCACGCCCTCTTGCGCCTCTCAAGCCGGCCTTTGCAAGGGCCGATGCAGGCGTTGTAACAGCCAGCACTGAAGTGTCGTGGCAGGAACCGCCCGCCGGGCGATTTCGTGGCAAAGCCGGCGACTCTCGCAATGGGGGAAGCATCGCCATCCGAGGCGAGCACCGATGTCTGGCGCCCAAAATACGGATCCTAGGAGGATCAATGTTGTATCGACTGCGCCAGCGCTCGGAAGACGAGTCTGGTTTCACCCTCATCGAATTGCTGGTCGTGATCCTGATCATCGGCATTCTCGCCGCGATCGCGATCCCCTCGCTGTTGAGCCAGAAGAGCAAGGCCTATGACGCGTCGGCCAAGTCGCTGGCGACTTCCGCACAGACTGCGGCGGAGACGATTTCCACCGACAACAACGGCAGCTATGAAAAAGTCAGCGCAACAGAAATCAACGCATACGAAAAGAACATCCCGGTCTGTCCAAGCGCGAACAGTGCGTGCGTTCTGAAAGCAGAACCGACGGAAGAAGACAAGGGTTATCTGATCGAAGTTCAGGCACCGACGACGAAAGATATCTTTAAGATTTCAAAGAACGAAGAAGGCGTAGTAAAACGTGAATGCGAAGAAAAGCAGGCTGGAGATAAGGGTTGCCCGAGCGGCACCTGGTAGTCCGACCTGGAGCTGACAGTTCTATAGCGTTTCGCGCGTTTCGCTCGAAACGAGATCGAACGACTGACAAGAGGGGCGGCCCGGCGGGCTGCCCCTCTTCGCGTGAGAGGACCTGGAGCACGTTCACGCGTCGCGCCTGACTCAAGCCCGTCCTTCGCAAAGCCGATCATCACCCCATGGCGGCAGCAGCCTTCGCGGGCGTCTTCGGCGCGATCTTCGGATCGTTCCTTAACGTGGTCGCCTACCGCCTGCCGCGCCACGAATCGGTGGTCCTGCCCCCCTCGCACTGCCCGGCCTGCGGGGCGCGCGTCAGGCCCTACGACAACATCCCGATTCTCTCCTGGCTCTTTTTGCGTGGTCACTGTCGCAGTTGCGCCGAGCCGATCTCGCCGCGCTACCCGCTGGTCGAGGCGCTGACGGCCGTGCTGTGCGTCGGCGCCGTGCTCGTCCACCACACTGCGGCGGGCATCGCGCTCAGCGTCGGCCTGATCTTGATCGTGATCCCGGCGGCGCTGATCGACCTCGAGCACCGCATCATCCCCAACCGCCTGACGTTGCTCGGCGCGATCCTGGCGCTGGTGCTCGGAACGGCGCTCGATCCCGCCGGCGAGCCCGAACGGCTGATCGCCGGCGCCGCAGCCGGCGGCTTCCTGCTGCTGGCGGCGGTCGCCTACCCGGCGGGCATGGGCATGGGCGACGTCAAGCTGGCGGGGGTGATGGGTCTGTTCCTCGGCGCCGCCGTGGCGCCGGCGATGCTGATCGCGCTCGCGTCCGGGGTGCTGTACGGCGTCGTCGTGGCGACGCGCGCGGGTGCGCGTACGGCGCGCAAGACGGCGGTCCCGTTCGGGCCGTTCCTGGCGTTCGGCGCGATCGTCGCCGTCTACGTCGGAACGCCGCTCGTGCACCTCTACACCAGCCACTTCCTGCACTGATGCAAGAGCGTCTGCCGGACCAGGCTCAAGCGAGGCCGCTTCCCCGCCGATAGGTGTCCTAACCCGGCGCGTCCTATCTCAGCCGCGCCTCTTCCACCGATGCCCTCGCTCCCCAAGCCCAAGCTCCCCAAGCCCAAGCTGGACACGTCCAAGCTGAGCGTGCCCAAGCTCGGCGGCTCCAAGCTCGCGGTGCCGGCGCTGTCGGGCCTGTCGCTCGGCGGGCTCAAGCTCGGCCGCGGCGGCGGCTCGGCCAAGGGATTGATCGGCCTGGACATCCAGCCCGGCCACGTCGCAGCCGTGAAGGCGCACGTCAACGGCGCCGTCGTCGCCGAGCGCGCGGCCTCGATGTCGCTGCCGGCCGACACCGTGCGCGACGGCGAGGTGCTGGACGAGTCGATCCTCGCCGACACACTGCGCGAGCTGTTCGACCGCAGCGGCCTGCCGAATCGCGTGCGCGTGGGCGTCGCCAACCAGCGCACGGTGCTGCGCACGCTCGAGCTGCCGCCAGTCGACGGGGGCAAGGAGCTCGACGCCGCCGTGCGCTTCCAGGCCCAGGACGAGGTGCCGATGCCGCTCGCCAACGCCGTGCTCGACTTCCACGCGCTCGGCATCGTCGACACCCCCGGCGGCCCGCGCCAGCGGGTGGTCCTCGTCGCCGCCCAGCGCGACATGGTCGAGCGGCTGCTCGCCGCCGTGCGCGGCGCCGGTCTGCGTCCCGAAGGCGTCGACCTCTCGGCGTTCGCTCTGATCCGCTCGCTGTACCGTCCCGACCCCGAGCACGAAGGCCGCGTGCTGTACCTGAACGTCGACGGGCTCACCAACATGGCGATCGCCGAAAGCTCGGTGTGCCGCTTCACCCGCGTCGTCGGGGGCGGCCTGGAGACGATGGCCGGCCAGCTCGCCGAGCGCCATGGAGTCTCGCTCGACGACGCCCGCGCGCTGATCGCGGTCGCGAACCTGACCGCGCCCGACTCGGTCGAGGAGGAGCTGCGCAGCGTGCTCGAGAACGGCATCCGCGAGATCGCCGGAGAGGTGCGCAACTCGCTCGACTTCCACCGCTCGCAGGAGAACGGCGGCGACGTCTCCTCCGTCGTGCTCAGCGGCGCCGCGCTCGACATCCCCGGCTTCGCCGACGCGCTCGAAGGCGAGCTCGGCATCCCGCTCACGCGCGAGACGGTCCGCGTCGCCGACGACGGCGAGGGCATCTCCCCCCAGCGTCTGGCGATCGCCGCCGGGCTGGCGGTCGAGGAGGGCCCGCGATGAGAGCCGTAAACCTGATCCCCGGCAGCGACCACGGCGGCCCGCGCATCAAAGTCGGCCGCTCCGGCGGCGGCGCCTACGCCGTGCTCGGCCTGCTCGGCGGGCTCGCGCTGCTCGTGTTCTCATACGGCCAGGCCTCGCATCAGATCTCCAGCCGCCACGCGCAGATCGCCTCGCTCGAAACCCAGGTCTCCCAGGCCCAGGAGCAGGCCTCGCAGCTGACCCCGTACACCAACTTCGTGTCGCTGCGCGAACAGCGCATCGACGCCGTCACCCAGCTGGTCGACTCGCGCTTCAACTGGCCCGGCGCCTTCTACGAACTCGGCCGGGTGCTGCCCGCCAGCGCGTCGATCCAGCAGCTCGACGGGACCGTCGGCGCGAGCGCCGGCTCGGGCTCGTCCAGCTCGACGGCCAGCCTGTCCAGCAAAGCCAGCTCAGCCGCGAGCGGCTCGGGCTCCGCAGGCTCGGCGGTCAGCTCCGCCACCCCGCCCGGCAGCGTGCCGAGCTTCACCCTGACCGGCTGCGCCACCAGCCAGGCCGCGGTCGCCCTGACGCTCGAACGGCTGCGCCTGATCGACGGCGTCAGCGAAGTCAACCTGCAGAGCTCGGCCGCATCCGGCGCGACCGGTGGCGGCGGCAGCAGCACGAGCTGCGCGGCCGGCCGTGTGACGTTCAGCGCGCAGGTCGTGTTCGACGCGCTGCCCACCGTGCCCAGCACCGGAACGGGATCCGGCGTGACGCCCGCGTCCTCGACCGGCAGCACGTCCGTCAGCGACGCCTCGGCGAGCTCGACGCCCGCAGCCTCAACCGCGTCAGGAGCGGTGCGATGACCGGCCGCGACCGCATCGTGATCATGGCCGTCGCAGCGCTCGGCGTGCTCGCCGCAGTGTGGTTCCTCGGCGTGTCGCCCAAGCGCCAGCAGGCCGCCGAACTGGGCAAGCAGGTCAGCTCGGAGCAGGCCCAGCTCGCCACCGCGCGCAGCCAGGTCTCCAGCGCACAGACCGCGCAGGCCCAGTACAGCACCGACTACGCGTCGATCATCAGGCTCGGCAAAGCGGTGCCGGCGAGCGCCGAAGTGCCCTCGCTGGTCTACCAGCTGGCCCAGGCCTCGGGCCGTCGCAACGTCGAATTCTCATCGATCACGGCCGGCGCGAGCGGGTCATCCGGCGGCTCCTCGGGAGCGAGCGCCGCATCGAGCTCGAGCTCGTCGTCGAGCGCCAGCTCGGCCGCGGGCGCGAGCGCCGCGAGCGCGGGCTTCAGCCAGATGCCGTTCACGTTCGTGTTCAGCGGCAACTTCAACAGCCTCTACCACCTCTTCCAGCAGCTCAACCACTTCACGCTGCACACGGCATCCGGCGGGCTCGAGGTCAGCGGCCGCCTGCTGACGATCCAGTCCGTGCAGCTCCAGCCGAACACGAGCGTCAGCTCCGGCAAAGAAGGCGGTCACGCCTCCGAACAGCTCACCGGCACGATCACGGCGACCGCGTACGTGCTGCCGGCCGGGCAGGGCCTGACCGGCGGCGCCACGCCCTCGGGTCCCGGCGGCGCCACCCAGACCGTCTCCGGCTCGGGCTCCCCGAGCTCGGCGAACCCCCCGGCCGTAGCCCAGGTGACCCCATGAACGCCTTCATCGACTCGCTCAAGGCCGACCTGCTCAACCGGCGCGTCCTGCCGTTCCTGATCGCGCTCGGCGTCGCGTTGCTGGCAGCGCTCGCATACGCGGTCCTCGGCGGGGGCTCGGAAACACCGAGCGCGCCCACCGCGAGCGCCGTCACGCCGGGCGCCGGCGCGGCCGGCATCGACGTGACGTCGGCCACGACCAATTCCGACAAGGCGATCGCCGAGACCACCAGCGGAAGGCCGAAGGTGAGGCTCCACGCGAACGACCCGTTCAAACCGCTGCCCGAACCGAAGGCCAAGAGCGCCTCGACGTCGTCGAGCGGGTCGAGCTCGAGCAGCTCCAGCTCGACCAGCTCCAGCTCTGGCGGCAGCTCCGCGTCGAGCAGCTCGCCGGAATCGTCCTCGTCGGGGTCCTCGTCCTCGTCCTCGGGCTCGGGCTCGTCCAGCTCCGGCACGCCGGCTCCGAAGACCTCCAAGCCCGCCAAGCCCAAGCCGCCCGCGCCCGTCGATGAAGTCGACGTGCAGTTCGGCCCGGTGTCCACGACGCCCGGTCAGAGCACGCAGCTGACTCCCTACAACGGGCTCAAGCCCTCCGCCCAGGTGCCCTCGTCGGCCAGCCCGATAGTGGTGTACTCGGGGGCGACCAAGGACGGCAAGAGCGCGACGTTCAAGCTCGCCGCCGAAGTGATCGTGCCCGCGTCGGCGACCTGTGAGCCGAGCGCCACGCAGTGCGAATCGATCGTGCTCAAGCCCGGCCAGAGCGTGGAACTGAGCTATCTCCCGCCGAACGGCGGCGCCACCGTCGTCTACAAGCTCGAGCTCGTCTCGCTCACGCCGCTCAAGGCGTCGGCCGCGAAGGCGCACAAGGCCTCCGCGGCCAAGGCTCACAAGGCCGCTGTTGCCAGGGCGCGCAAGGCGTCCGCCGCCGAGTCGCACCGGTAGCGCACGCCGGCAACTCGCCGGGCCCCGACGGCGCCAAATAAGCTAGCTGGACATGAGCCTGCGCCTGATCACAGCCGGCGAGTCGCACGGCCCCGGGCTGACCTGCATCGTCGAGGGCCTGCCCGCGGGCCTCGTGCTCGACCGCGAAGCGCTCAACGCCGACCTCGCACGGCGCCAGCTCGGCCACGGCCGCGGCGGGCGCATGAAGATCGAGCGCGACGCCGCCGAGGTCACCGCGGGCGTGCGCCACGGGGTCACGCTCGGAGGACCCGTCGCGCTGCAGGTGCAGAACCGCGACTACGCCAACTGGGAAGACCGCATGAACCCGTGGCCGCTGGACGGCGACGCCGCCGAGCCCGTCGCCGAGGTGCACCTGCCGCGCCCCGGCCACGCCGACCTCGTCGGCGTGCAGAAGTACAAGCACAGCGACGTGCGCAACATCCTCGAGCGGGCCTCGGCGCGCGAGACGGCGGCGCGCGTCGCCGGCGGCGCGCTGTGCAAGGCGTTCCTGGCCGCGCTCGGGGTGCAGGTGCGCTCGCACGTCGTGCAGATCGCCTCGGTCCACGCCCCGGCGCCGGCCGAGCCGCTCGCGCTCGAGGACTTCGCCGCGGTCGACGCCTCGCCCGTGCGCTGCCTCGAACCCGACGCCGGCCGCGCGATGGTCGCCGAGATCGACCGCCTGCGCAAGGCCAACGAGTCGCTCGGCGGCGTGTTCGAGGTCCGCGCCTTCGGGCTCGTGCCCGGCCTCGGCTCGCACATCTCCTGGGAACAGCGGCTCGACGGCCGCCTGGCGATGGCGATCTGCTCGATCCAGTCGCTCAAGGGCGTCTCGATCGGCGACGCCTTCCAGATCGCCGGCCTGCCTGGCTCGCAGGCCCACGACGAGATCTTCTTCAGCGAGGCGCGCGGCTACTACCGCGAGACCAACCGCGCCGGCGGTCTCGAGGGGGGGATGACCAACGGCCAGCCGCTGATCGTGCGCGGCGCGATGAAGCCGCTGCCGACGCTCACCAAGCCGCTGCGCTCGGTCGACATCGCCACGCACGAGCCCGCCGAGGCGCTGCGCGAGCGCACCGACTCCTGCACCGTGCCCGCCGGCGCCGTCGTCGGCGAGGCGATGGTCGCGCTCGTGCTGGCCGACGCCTACCGCACGAAGCTCGGCGGCGATCACATCGACGACGTGCTCGCCGCGCTGCGCGGCTACGAGCAGCGGATCGGATGGCGCGGATAGCGTCCGACAGCCCCGCGGGCGTCGCGCCCGCCGAGGTCGCGCCCGCCGCCGCCGGCCGCGCGCTCGTGCTGATCGGGATGATGGGCGCCGGCAAGTCCACCGTCGCCCGCACGCTGGCCCGCGCGCTGGGGGTGCCGGCGCTCGACAGCGACGCGCTGCTCGAGCAGCGCTTCGGCCATTCGATCGCGCGCGAGTTCGAGCTCCACGGCGAGGCGTCGTTTCGCGCCGCCGAGGAGTCGGTGGTGTGCGCTCTGCTCGCCGATGCCACGCACACGCGCGACGCGCGCGCGCGTGCGCCGGCCGTGGGCGATGACGCGGTCGGCCTCGACGGTGAGCCGGCCGGCCCCGGTGAGCTCGGCGGCGCCGCGCCCTGGCGGTGCGTGATCGCGCTCGGCGGCGGCAGCGTGCTGTCCGCGCGCGTGCGCGCGGCGCTCGTCGCGCACCTGACGATCCTGCTCGACGTCGACCCGGCGCTCGCCTGGTCGCGTCTGCGAGGGGCCCGCGACCGCCCGCTCGCGCGCGACCGCGGCGCCTTCCTTGCGCTCGCCGCGGAGCGCCGCGCGCTGTACGAGGAGCTCGCCGACGCCTTCCTCACCACCACCGAGCGCGACGGGGGGGCCGCCCAGCTCTCCCGGCGCGTGCTCCCGGCGCTGCGCGCCCTGGACGCCGCACCGCCCGGCACACGCCTGGTGTGGGCCAGCGCCGCCTCGGGCGAATACCCCGTGCTGGTCGGCCGCGGCCTGCTCGGCGCCGGGGGCGGCCAGCGGGCCGAAGGCAGCGATGGCGGTGATTGGGGCGAGGCCGGCGTGCGTGCCGGCAGCGACACGAGCGCCGCCGGCACGTTGCGAGCGCTGTGGCCACTGGACCCAGCCCGCTCGCGCCCCTTCTGCGTCACCGACACCAGCGTCGCCGCCCTGTACCGCCCGTCGCTCGACGCGCTCGACGCGATCGCCGGCACCGTCGCGCTCGAGCCGGGCGAGCCGCACAAGACGCTCGCCAGCGCCGAGCGCGTCTGGCGCGAGCTGGCGGCGCGACAGATGACCCGCGCCGACCACCTGGTCGCGCTCGGCGGCGGCGTGGTCGGAGATCTCGCCGGCTTCTGCGCCGCCACCTACCAGCGCGGCGTGCCGATCGTGCACGTGCCCACGACGCTCGTCGCGCAGGTCGACTCCGCCTACGGCGGCAAGACCGGCGTGGACATCCCAGGCGCCAAGAACTACGTCGGCGCCTACCACCAGCCGGCCGGCGTGCTGGTCGACCCCGACACGCTCGCCACGCTGCCCGCCCCCGAGCTCGCCGCCGGTTGGGTCGAGGTGCTCAAGACCGCGCTGATCGCCGGCGGCCCGCTGTGGGAGCGCGTCGCCGCCGGCGTCGGCGCGCGCGTCGATGAGCAGACGATCCTCGACTGCGCCCGCACCAAGCTCGCCGTGGTGGCGGCCGACGAGCGCGACGCCGGCGCTCGCCAGGCGCTCAACCTGGGACACACCGTCGGCCACGCGATCGAGGCCGCGAGCGGCTACAGCCGCTACCGCCACGGCGAGGCCGTCGGACTCGGGCTGCTGGCGGCGCTGCGGCTGTCGGGCGCGCAGGAGCTGCGCGCGCAGGTCCGCGAGCTGCTGCTCGAGCGCGGGCTGCCCGTCGCGCTCGATCGCGACGCCGATCCCGAGGAGATCATCGCCGCGACCGCGCGCGACAAGAAGCGCCTCGGCGCGGGCGGCGCCCCGTTCGTGCTCGTCCGCTCGCCGGGGGACGTCCGCGTCGGCTGCGAGGTCGCGGCGGCCGACGTGCGCGCCGCGGTGGCGGAGCTGGTCGCCTCGTGAGCGCTCCGCGCGTCGAGATCCTGCACGGCGTCAACCTGGACCTGCTCGGCGCGCGCGAGGAGGAGCACTACGGCACGCTCACGCTCGCCGAGCTCGAGCGGCAGATCGCCGCCTGGGCGCAGGAGCTCGGCATCGACACGAGCTTCTTCCAGTCCAACTCGGAGTCCGCCTACGTCGAGCGCCTGCACTTGCTGCGCGGCCGCGCGCAGGGCCTGATCCTCAATCCCGGCGCCTGGACGCACTACGCCTACGCGCTCCACGACGCGCTCGAGCTGACAGGCCTGCCGGCGGTCGAGGTCCATCTCTCCGACGTGCAGACGCGCGAGCCGTGGCGGCGGGTGTCGGTGATCGGCGAGCTCTGCGTCGCGACGTTCTCGGGCCACGGCCCCGACGGCTACCGCTTCGCGCTCGAGCGCCTGCAGGTCGCGATCGACGAGGCGGGTTCGTGAGCCGCGCCGAGACCAGCGCCCGAGACGCGACGATCGACCGGGAGCGCTCGTGAGCGCGGCCGGCGAGCACAGCGCTCACAGGGCACGGCTCGAACGGCTGGCTCGCGCGCTCGGCGAGCACGAGGTCGACGCGCTGCTCGTGTACACGCCCGTGAACATCCGCTACCTCACGGGCTTCACCGGCACCAACGCGCTCGTGCTGGTCCGCGCCGGCGGCGAGCTCGGCGGCGCGGACGGCCGGTTCCTGACCGACTTTCGATACGCGACCCAGTCGGCGGCGCAGGTCGGCGAGCTGCTCGAGCGCGAGATCGCCTCCGGCGAGCTGCTCGACGCCGCTGCGCACCGGCTGCGCGAGGCCGCGCCGGATGGGGGCCGCCTCGGTTTCGACGACGCCACCCTGACGGTCGCCCAGCACGCGCGGCTGCGCGAGCAGCTCGGCGCGTCATGGCAGCTGATCGCGTGCGGCGGCGCGGTCGAGCGCCTGCGCGCGGTCAAGGACGACCAGGAGATCGCGCGCATCCGAGGCGCCGCCGAGCTCGCCGACGCGGCGCTCACACGCGTGCTCGAGCAGGGCCTGGTCGGACGCAGCGAGCGCGAGATCGCGGTCGAGCTCGAGCTGCAGATGCGCCGCCTCGGCGCCGAGGGCCCCAGCTTCCCCTCGATCGTCGCGGCCGGCGCCCACGCCGCGCTGCCGCACGCCGAGCCGCGCGAGCAGACGATCCCGGCCGATGTGCTCGTGACGATCGACTGGGGCGCGCTGCACGACGGCTACTGCTCGGACTGCACCCGCACGTACGCCACCGGCGAGCACATCCCCGAGGAGGCCCGGGCGATCTACGAGCTGGTCCGCGACGCTCAGGCACAGGCGCTGGCCGCCGTGCGGCCCGGCCCGAACGGACGCGAGCTCGACGCGGTCGCGCGCACGGTGATCGAGCGCGCCGGCCAAGGCGAGCACTTCGGCCACGGGCTCGGCCACGGCGTCGGCATCGAGATCCACGAGGGCCCGCGACTGTCGCGCACGGCCGGCGACGAGCCGCTGCTGGCCGGCAACGTCGTCACGGTCGAGCCCGGGGTGTACCTGCCGGGGGAGTTGGGCGTGCGGATCGAGGACCTCGTGGTGGTCGGGGGTGGGGGAGAGGGTGATCGGGGCGACGGCGGCGATGGTGGCGGCGAGCTGAGCGAGGGCAGCGGCCATCGGGTGCTGAGCGGGCTGCCGAAGGAGCTGACGGTCGTGGGGTGAGGCGACGTGAGCGCTTGTGACCTCTCCCCAGCACTGACGGGCTTGCCCGGGACTGCTGTGCGCGTGGCTAGCGGATCGCAGGTAGTGAACAGTCCATAGTGGGTCGTGGATAGTGGGTCGTGGATGGTACCCTAGTGGGCATGGCATACGTGACCGTCCGGCGAAACGGGCGCTTTGAGATCCGCGAGTCGCTGCACACCCCCAGAGGGCCGCGCGCGCGCAGCCTCGCGAGCTTTGCGACCCTCACCGACGAGGTGCTCGCCAAGGCCGCCACGCGTGCCACGCGGCCGTTTGACGCGGGTGCGGTGGTCGCCTCGGCCAGGCGCGCGCACGCCCCGGTGGCCCTTGTTTCGCGGGAGGCCACGCGCGCGCGTGCGCCGGTGGCCGTTGTATCGCGGGAGGCCACGCGCGCGCGTGCGCCGGTCGCGACCGGTATCGGCGCCGATGCGGGGCAGGGTGACCGCCGCGCGTCCAGGCGGTTCGTCGAGGCTTCACAACGGATGGCGTCGTCGCTGGCGCCACGCGGGCAGATGGCGGCGCGTCGCAGGGACCCCGGAGACGCGCTGATCGAGCTGCTCGGCTTCGCCGACGCCGTGACACGGAGCCAGCCGGCGAGGCCGTTCGCGCCCCTGGCCTTCCCGGCGATCGCCAGGTTGGCGGCGTGTCGCCGGTCGTGAGAGCGCACCGCACGCGCACGGTCATTCGATGAGCGCGACCGCCCGGTCATGAGCGCGATGGCCCAGCTGGGTGGGCTCGTCGCGAAGATCGCGAGGGCGCACGAGATGCTCGACTCGATGCGCGTGCCCCACCAATTCGGCGGCGCCGTGGCGCTTGCCTGGTATCGCAGCCCGCGCGCCACGACCGACATCGATCTCAACGTCACCGTCGCACCACGGGACGCCGAGCCGATTCTGGGCGCCCTCACGCATCTGGGGGTGGCGGTGTCGCGATCCGATCGGGCCGCGATCCGCCGCGACGGCCAAGCACGGCTGGACTGGGGCGGGTCGTACCTGGACCTGTTCTTCGCCACGCTCGAGCTGCATCGAGAGATGGCCGTGCACTCGCGCGAGGTCGGCTTCGGTCTCGTCCAGATACCGATTCTCGCGCCGGAGCACCTGGTCGTGTGCAAGGCCGTGTTCAACCGCCCCAAGGATTGGGTGGACATCGAAGAGATGCTCGACTGGGGCACGAAGATCGACGAGGCCGAGGTGATGCGCTGGATCGATGAGATTCTCGGCAAGCGCTCGGATCAGCGCCGTCGCCTGGACGAGCTGCTGCAGCTGCAAGCTCGTTGAGCGAGGCTGCTCGCCAGCCTCCCGAGGCCTGGCACGTGATCACGCACCCGAACGTCTGTTCGCAGCCCTACAATGATCGCCCGATGGCCGCCAGCGATCAGATCGTCGTCTCCGGTGCCCGCGAGCACAACCTCAAGGACATCTCGCTGGCGCTCCCTCGCGATGCGCTCGTCGTGATCACGGGGCTGTCCGGCTCGGGCAAGTCGAGCCTCGCCTTCGACACGATCTACGCCGAGGGCCAGCGCCGCTACGTCGAGTCGCTGTCGGCATACGCGCGCCAGTTCCTGGGCCAGATGGACAAGCCCGACGTCGACTCGATCGAGGGGCTCTCGCCGGCGATCTCGATCGACCAGAAGACCACCTCGCGCAACCCGCGCTCGACCGTCGGCACCGTCACCGAGATCTACGACCACCTGCGGCTGCTGTGGGCGCGCGTGGGCAAGCCCCACTGCCCCATCTGCGGCAGGCCGATCGTGGGCCAGTCGGCCGAGCAGATCATCGATCAGACGATGGAGCTCGGCGAGGGCACCCGCTTCATGGTGATGGCGCCGCTCGTGCGCGGGCGCAAGGGCGAGTACGGCAAGCTGCTCGACGAGCTCCGCGCCGACGGCTTTCAGCGCGTCAAGATCGACGACCGTCTGCGCATGCTCGAGGAGTCGATCGTGCTCGACAAGCGCTACAAGCACGACATCTCGGTCGTCATCGACCGGCTGGTGATGCGCCACGACGTGCGCAAGCGCCTGGCCGACTCGATCGAAACGGCGGTCGGCCTCGCCGACGGGCTCGTCGAGATCGAGATCGTTGGCGGCGGATCCGGCGCCGGGGCGAGGGGCGGCGACGCCGGGGCGGGGAGTGCGAGCGGGGCCGACGCACGCGCGGACGCGCGCGCGCGTGTGCGCCGCAACGGCGCAGACGCTCACGAGGCCGGCTCTGATTACGGCGACGCCCATGGAGACGGCCGCGCGCCGGCGCCGGCCCGCGGGCGTGCGACCGGCGCCAAGGGGACACGCTCGGCCGCCGTGCAGATCGTTCCGGGCGAGGTCCCCGAGCCGGGCACGGTGTTCACCTTCTCCGAGCGCTTCGCCTGTCCCGAGCACGGTCCCTCGCTGGTCGAGCTCGAGCCGCGGATCTTCTCGTTCAACTCGCCGCACGGCGCCTGCGAGCGCTGCACGGGGCTGGGAGCCCAGATGGAGATCGACCCCGAGCTGCTCGTGCCCGATCCCGCGCTGTCGATCTCCGAGGGCGCGATCGCGCCGTGGGCCGGCAGCGTCTCCAACTACTACGAGCAGGTCGCCGAGGCGATCTCGCAGCGCTACGGCGTCGACCTCGACGCGCCCTGGGAGGAGCTTCCCGACGAGGATCGCGAGCTGTTCCTGCACGGCACCGGCGAGCGTCTGCAGGTCTCCTACCGCAACCGCTTCGGCCGCCGGCGTTCGTACGCGACGCGCTTTCACGGGATCGTCACGAACCTCGAACGGCGATACAAGGAGACGGACTCCGAGAGCACACGCGAGAAGATCGAGCAGTACATGTCGCTGCGCGCGTGCCCCGTCTGCGGCGGCGCCCGCCTGCGTGCCGAGTCGCGCGCGGTGCTCGTGGGGGGGACTCGCATCGAGGACTTCACGTCGCTGTCGGCCGTTCGCGCGATCGAATGGCTCGAGCAGGTCGAGCTGTCAGACACCGACCGTCACGTCGCGCGCCTGATCCTGCGCGAGATCTCCGAGCGGCTGCGCTTCTTGGAGAACGTCGGCATCGGCTACCTGTCGATGGACCGCGCCGCCGCGACGCTGTCCGGCGGCGAGGCGCAGCGCATCCGCCTGGCCACGCAGATCGGATCCTCGCTCGTGGGCGTGCTGTACATCCTCGACGAGCCCTCGATCGGGCTGCACCAGCGCGACAACTCCAAGCTGATCGCGACGCTCGAGCGCCTGCGCGACCTCGGCAACACGGTGATCGTGGTCGAGCACGACGAGCAGACGATGCGCGCCGCCGACCACCTGCTCGACCTCGGCCCGGGCGCCGGCGAGCACGGCGGGCACATCGTCGCGCAGGGCACCGCCGCGCAGGTCCAGCGCGTCAAGCAATCCTTGACCGGCCAGTTCCTGTCCGGCGCGCGCTCGATCCCGACACCCGCGCGCCGGCGCAAGCCCAGCGGCTACATCGAGATCGTCGGAGCCAGCCAGCACAACCTGCGCGACATCGACGTGCACGTGCCGCTCGGCGTGTTCACCTGCGTGACGGGCGTGTCGGGCTCGGGCAAGTCCACGCTCGTCAACGAGGTCCTCTACCGGGCCGTCTCCAATCGCCTGCACCGCACGCGCCAGCGCGCCGGCGCCCATCGCGCGATCCACGGACTCGAGCAGCTCGACAAGATCATCGCCGTCGACCAGTCGCCGATCGGACGCACGCCGCGCTCGAACCCCGCCACCTACACCGGCCTGTTCGACGTGATCCGCGACCTGTTCTCGAAGACCCAGGAGGCACGCGCGCGCGGCTACAAGCCCGGGCGCTTCAGCTTCAACGTCAAGGGCGGGCGCTGCGAGGTGTGTCGCGGCGACGGCCAGATCAAGATCGAGATGCACTTCCTGCCCGATGTGTATGTCCCCTGCGAGCAGTGCCATGGCAAGCGCTACAACCGCGAGACGCTCGAAGTCCGCTTCAAGGGACGCAGCATCGCCGATGTGCTCGACATGCCCGTGCAGGAGGCGCTGCAGTTCTTCGAGCACATCCCCAAGATCCGCCGTCGTCTCGAGACGCTCGACGCGGTCGGGCTCGGCTACGTGCGTCTCGGCCAGCCCGCGACGACACTGTCCGGCGGCGAGGCCCAGCGCGTGAAGCTCGCCACCGAGCTCTCGAAGATCGCGACCGGACGCACCCTCTACATCCTCGACGAGCCCACCACCGGGCTGCACTTCGCCGACGTCGAGCGGCTGCTGGATGTGCTCGGGCGGCTCGTCGGCGCCGGCAACAGCGTGGTCGTGATCGAGCATAACCTCGATGTGATCAAGTGCGCCGATCGCATCATCGACATGGGTCCCGAGGGGGGCGAGGAGGGGGGCCTCGTGGTCGCGGCGGGCACGCCCGAGGAGGTCGCGCTCGAGCCGGCATCGCACACCGGGGGCTTCCTCGCCGAGCTGCTGTCCCCGTCGGCGGCGCGCGCGGGCTCGGCCCGAGCCAACGGGGCGCCGCGCAGGCGCCGCTCGCGGGTGGCCGCGTGAGCGGAGATCATGCCGGCGCGGACGTCCGCCCCGGTCGGCATGACGGAGGCTTCAACGGCGCCGGCTCGCGACCCAGCGCTTCCGCACACCGCATGCACCTGTGGGCCCAGAAGTGGCGCTGGTACGAGCGCAACTCGCTGCCCTGGAACCGTGCGCGCATCCACTGGGAGCTCATGCGCCGCGAAGCCTTCGTGCGCTGGCCCGTGCACGGCAACGTGCTCGAGGCGCTGCGCGAGGGCCGCCTGGAGATCGGCGCCGGCACGCTGTTCGAGCCGGACGTGTGGATCACCGCGCCGGGCCGCGCGCGCGTACGCATAGGCGCCGGCACGTTCCTGAACATCGGCGCGATGATCGCCTCGGAGCGACTCGTCGAGATCGGCTCGCACTGCATGCTCGCCAACGGCTGCTTCGTGTCCGACTCGAGCCACCGCTACGACGACCCCGAAATGCCGATCACCTGGCAGGGCTTCACCAGCAAGGGACCGACGCGGATCGGCGACAACTGCTGGCTCGGAGCCAACGTGGTGGTGACCAGCGGCGTCACGATCGGCGAGCGCTGCGTCGTCGGCGCCAACAGCGTCGTCACCCACGACGTCGAGCCGTTCACGCTCGTCGCAGGCGCGCCCGCGCGCGTGGTCCGCAGGATCGAACCCGCCGCGTGGACGGCGGTCAGCTGAGCAGCGCGCGCAGCTCCGCCAGCTCGGCCGGATCGATCGAGTAGGCGTGCTCCGGTCCGGGATAGCGGCGGGCGCGCACGTCTTCGGCGTAGGCCGCCACGCCCGCGTTCATCTCCTGCTGCAGGTTCGCGTAGCGCTTGACGAAGCGCGGCCCGAGCCCGTCGCGGATGCCGAGCAGGTCGTGGAAGACCAGCACCTGCCCGTCCGTGGACGGTCCCGCGCCGATGCCGATCACGGGGATCTCCATGGACGTCATCAGCTCCTCGCTGACCGCGCTCGGGATCGCCTCGAACACCAACGCGAAACAGCCCGCGTCCTGCAGCGCGAGTGCCTCGGCGGCGATCCGCTGCGCGGCGCGGGCGGTGCGTCCCTGCGCCTTCCAGCCGCCGAGCGCCGTCGAGGTCTGGGGTGTGAGGCCGACGTGACCCATGACCGGGATCCCCGCGCCCACGATCGCGCGCGCGCGGCGCACCGACGCCTCGCCGCCGCCCTCGAGCTTGACGGCCTCGCAGCCGGCCTGCTTGACCATCCGCAGCGCCGTGCCGATCGCCTGCTCGTCGGAGACCTCGTAGGAGCCGAACGGCAGGTCGCCGATCAGCAGGGGCGTGCGCAGGCCGCGGCGCACAGCGCGTGCGAGCACCAGCATGTCATCGAGCTCGACCGGTGTGGTCGCGCTGTAGCCGAGCATCGTCGTGGCCGCCGAGTCGCCCACCAACACCAGATCGACGCCGGCGGCCTCGGCCGCGCGGGCGCTCGGGTAGTCGTATGCGGTGACCATCACGATCGGGTCGCCGAGCCGCTTCTTCTCGGCCAGCAGCGGCAGCGTCATCGGCAGCCGTCCGGGATCGGACGGAGCCTGCAGGGTGGGGGCGGGGACCGGTTGGCTTGACATGGGACTGCTCCTATCTCGGTTGACGCCCGCTCAGGTGAGCAGGGTCGCCACCTCGTCGTCGACGGTGATGATGCGATTCGTGCCCGCCTGCACGTGCACCACGCGCGGCTCGTAGCGGGCCAGCTCCTGCGCGTCGTACTGCGCGTAGGAGATCACGATGATGGTGTCGCCGGTGTGGACCAGGCGCGCCGCGGCGCCGTTGATCTGCATCGTCCCCGCGCCCCGCTCGCCGGCGATCGTGTAGGTCTCGAAGCGCGCCCCGTTGTCGATGTCGAGCACGTGCACCTGCTCGTGCTCGAGGATGTCCGCCGCCTCCAGCAGGACCGGGTCGATCGTGATCGAGCCGACGTAGTGCAGGTCGCTGCCCGTGATCGTCGCGCGATGGATCTTCGACTTGAGCATCACGCGCTGCATCAGCCGCTCACCGCCTCATGCGCCGCACGGCTGGCGACGCCGACCGGCTGCACGGTGATGTTGTCGATCAGGCGCACGCCTCCGACGCGCGCGGCGATCGCCAGCAGCGCCGGGCGATCGAGCTCGCTCACGGGCTCGAGCGTGTCGAGGTCGACCAGCTCGACGTACTCGCTGCTCACCCCGGCCTCGCGCAGGACCGTGTCCGCCGTCGCGCACAGCCGCAGCGGGTCGCGCTCGCCGTCCGCGGCGAGCTGCCCGGCGGCCCGCAATGCGGCGCTGAGCGCACGCGCGCGCACGCGCGCGCGTGGGTCGAGTCGGGCGTTGCGACTCGACAGCGCCAGGCCGTCGCGCTCGCGCACGGTCGGACACACCTCGATCCGCGTGGCGATGTTCAGGTCGCTCACCAGGCGTCGGATCACGAGGGCCTGCTGGGCGTCCTTCTGGCCCAGGTACATGACGTCCGGCGCCGCCATCCCAAGCAGCTTGGCGACGACCGTGGTGACGCCGCGGAAGTGCGCCGCGCCGCGCACGGCGCCCTCGAGACGATCGGTCAGGCCGAGCACTTCCACCGAGGTCGCGAACCCGTCCGGATACACCTCGGCGACGGCCGGCGCAAACAGCACGTCGGCACCGCTCGCCGCTGCCTGTCGGGCATCGTCGCGCTCATTGCGCGGGTAGCGCTCGAGGTCGGCGCTCTCGTTGAACTGAGCCGGGTTGACGAACAGCGACACCACGACCACGTCGCACTGCGCCCGCGCGCGCCGGATCAGCGACAGATGGCCCTCGTGCAGTGCCCCCATCGTGGGGACCAGGCCGATCGTCAGCCCGCCGGCCCTGGCGGCCCCGAGCACGGCGCGGAGCTCCGCGACCGTGCGCAGCGTGGGCATCTCGCCGTCGTGGCCATCGAAAGCCCGTGCCGTAAGGCCGTCCGCGGCGGCATTGAGCAACGCCCGCCCATGAGCGCCGATGCCGAGCGGCTCGGCGCCGCGCGCCTGTCCGGCGCTCGCCGTCTGCTCGGGGCCGCTACGGTCGCGCGAGCGCTCTGTAAAGGCTTGATTCATTGGCTTCGGTCCAGTTCCTGCGGATACCGGCGTCAGACGATGAAACGCTGCTCAGATCTCGCCTCGCGTCCAACCCGTCGTGCGGTGATGGCCCGTGCTCGATCTGTGCTCAATGATACAGATGGCGATGGTCGATGGACCGGCGCGCCGGGTGTGTGCGCAATGTCACACAAGCCGGCGCGAGCTTCGTCGAGCCGGGAGCTTCGCGCATTTCGGGCGTCGCCACGGGCGGCCAGCCGTCGTCCGGATCCGCTGAGAAGATCCGCTCCAGATGACTCTCGCCCTGACATTCTGGAGCCAGCCACAGGTCGTCACCGACAGCTGGGTCGAACTCGCCTCGACGATCACGCTGATCGCCTTCGTGATCGGCGTGTACCGGCATCTCGAATGCCACAAGACCGGCTGCCACAGGCTCGGCCGCTTCGTCCACGGTCGCTACAAACTCTGCCACGTCCACCATCCGCTCGTCCCCGACGACGGCAAGATCACGCAGGAGAGCATCAACGCCGTCGACGTCAGGTCGACCGAGCGGTCTCACCAGGCGTCCACGTAGGGACGTCGCTCGACCGGCGGCCGCGCACAGGCGCCAGCGACATCGCCGAACAGCGTCGCGATCCAACGGCGCGAGTCGGCCGGGTCGATCACGTCGTCGATCTCGCCGTACGAGGCCATGCTGATCCCCTGGCCCCGCTCGTATGCGGCGGCCACGGTCGCCCGGAAGACCCGCTCGCGCTCCTGCTCGTCCTCGATCGCCTCGAGCTCGCGTCGCATGCCGAGACGCACCGCACCCTCCAGGCCCATAGCGCCGAACTCCGAGGTCGGCCAGCCGATCGTGAACTGCCCGGCCTTGAATCCCCCTGCGGCCATCGCCTGCGCCCCCAGCCCGTAGCCCTTGCGCAGCACGATCGTCCCGCACGGCACGCCCAGGTTGGCGCCGGCCAGGAACATGCGCGCAAAGTGGCGCACCGCGCCGGTGCGCTCCGCCTGCGGGCCGACCATGAACCCGGGCGTGTCGCAGAGGAACAGCAGCGGCAGCCCGAACGCGTCGCAGAGCCCCATGAAACGCGCCGCCTTGTCGGCCGAGTCGGCGTCGATCGCACCGCCGAGATGGGTCGGGTCGTTGGCCACGACACCGAGCGCGCGGCCATCGACGCGCGCCAGCGCGGTCACCATCCCCGCCCCGAACCCGCGCCGCAGCTCGAGCACCGACTCCTCATCGAACAGTCCGTCGATCACGGTCCGCACCGCATAGGGGCGCTTGCGCTGTTCGGGCACCAGGCCGCGCAACCGGCCCTGATCGGGCACCGGCCCCGGCGCGCGGGGTGGGCCGAAGTAGGACAGGTAGCGGCGGGCCAATGCCACCGTCTCGGCGTCGTCGCGGGCGCGCAGATCGACCACGCCGGCTGCCTCCTGCAGATCGATCGGGCCGACCTCCTCGGGCGCGAACACGCCGAGGCCGCCACCCTCGATCATCGCCGGCCCGCCCATGCCGATGCTCGCATCCTCGCTCGCGATCACCACGTCGCAGCAGCCCAGCAGCGCGGCGTTGCCGGCGAAGCAGTAGCCCGAGGCGATCCCCACCAGCGGCACCAGGCCGCTGAGGCGCGCGAACAGCTGAAAGGCGCGGCAGTCGAGCGCCGCGACGATCGGTATGTCGACATCCCCCGGACGCCCGCCGCCGCCCTCGGCGAACAGCACCACGGGAAGCCGGCGGCGCTCGGCGATCTCGAACAGCCGGTCCTTCTTGGCGTGGTTGCGCATCCCCTGCGTGCCCGCCAGCACGGTGTAGTCGTAGGACATCGCCACGCACGGCTGGCCGTCGACGTCGCCGATCCCCGCGACCAGGCCGTCGGCGGGCGTGCGCGCGATCAGCTCCTCGCGCGGGCGCCGGCGCTCCTGCGCGGCGAACAGCAGCGGGCCGTACTCCACGAACGTGCCCTCGTCGATCAGCTCGTCGAGGTTCTCGCGCGCCGTGCGCCGGCCGCGCTCGCGCCGCTTGCGCACCGCGTCGGGGCGCGCCGCGTCGAGGCCGAGCGCGTGGCGCTCGCGCACCGCCTGCAGGTCGGCCCGCGGCCCGGCCGACTCGGGCTCTAGGATCGCCTCCCCGCTCGCCACGCCCGACGCCTCGCCGGCCAACACCAGCAGCAGCTGGCCCTCGCTCACCGACTCACCCACCGCGACCTCGACCTGGCGCACCACGCCCGCGCTCGGCGCCAGCACCTCGTGCTCCATCTTCATCGCCTCCAGCACCACCACGGCCGCGCCGGCTTCGACCGGTGCGTCGGGCTCGGGCACGACCGCCACCACGAGACCGGCGCAGGGAGCCGTCACGGCAATTTCCGGAGCTCGCGACATTCCCAGATCATTGCGCAGCCGGCGCGGACTACCATCCCGCGCGTGACCGTGCAAGCTCGCCCGTAGCCGCGCAATCTTGCCCGTGACTGTCAATCTCGCCAGTGACCTCGCAACCTCGCCCGTGACCGCGCACAGCGAGCCCTCGGCCGCCGGGCGGCGCGACGCGCTCAAGCAGGTCTATGCGCAGGCACAGGCCTGCACACGCTGCGCCGAGCTGGCGGCGACACGCAAGACGGTCGTGTTCGGCGCCGGCGACGCCAACGCCGAGCTGATGTTCATCGGCGAGGCGCCCGGCGCCAGCGAGGACGAGCAGGGGCTGCCGTTCGTCGGAGCCGCCGGGAAACTGCTCGAGAAGCTGCTCGGCGAGATCGGCATGACGCGCTCGCAGGTGTTCATCGCGAACACCCTGAAGTGCCGTCCTCCTGCCAACCGCGACCCCCAGCCCGTCGAGATCGAGAACTGCAAGGAGTACCTGTACCGCCAGGTCGAGCTGATCCAGCCGAGCGTGATCTGCACGCTCGGCAACTTCGCCACCAAGCTGCTGCGCGAAGACCCGGCCGGCATCACGCGTGTGCACGGGCAGCCGCAGGTGACGATCCTTGGGCGGCGCGCCGTGCGCCTGTACCCGATCTTCCACCCCGCCGCCGCGCTGTACACGCCGCGCATGCTCGAGACCCTACGCGAGGACTTCGCCCGCCTGCCCGAGCTGCTTGCCCTCGGGCCGCCCGAGCAGCCGCCCGGGCGGCGCGACGACGACCGGGTCGAGGCGCCCGAAGCGAACCCGACGGAGCTGCTCGACCAGGCCGCTTCCCTGCGCGCTCAGGTCGCCGAGCAAGACGCCGAGCAGGGCGTCGACGACGCGCCCGCCGAAGCCGCGGTGGATCAGCTCGGGCTGTTCTGACGCCTGCCGGCGGACGCGCCTCGATCATCCGTCCACGGCGCCAAACACCAGCAAATGGGCGAAAATCCGCGTGGTTACAGGAAAAACGCGGTGGGCGTCGAAACGATCCTCAACACGTCTCAAGACATTGGCCTCCAGCGCCGATACCACACCCGTCTCCATCCATCCTCCCTAGCAGTGCAACCGGCCCGCGTCTCCTCTCCCGCGGGCCGGTTGAGTTAAGCGCCCCGACTCGAGCAGACGCCCGGCTCGAGGGGACACTCGGGCCGCGGATGCTTTCGCTCTAGAGTCTCAGCGTGGCGGTGCGCATCGTCGAGACGGCAGATCCAAACGAGACCGAGGCGCTCGGCGCCGAGCTCGCGGCCGAGCTGAGCGGCGGCGACGTGGTGCTGGTCAGCGGCGAGCTCGGCTCCGGCAAGACCACGCTGGTCCGCGGCGCCGCGCGCGCGCTGGGCGTATCCGATCCCGTGACCAGCCCGACCTTCGGCATCGGCCATCGCTATCGCGCCCGCGACGTGACGGTGTCCCATCTCGACCTGTACCGGGTCGCGGGCCTCGAGTGGGAGGATCCGGACCTGCTGGAGGACTATCTCGGCCCGGCGCGGATCGCGTTCGTGGAGTGGCCGCAAGCGAGCGCGCCCGAGCTCACGGCGGCGCGCCTGCACGTCACGCTCGCCCATCGCGGGGCCGACCAGCGCCGCATCGAGGTGCGCAGGCTCGCATGATCGTGCTCGGCTTCGACACGGCCACGCCCGCCACCGCGGTCGCTCTGCGCCTCGCCGACGGTCGTGCCCTGCAGGCCCGCGACGACCCCGGCGCGGGCGAACGGCCCGGCCATGCCACGCGCCTGCTCGCACTCGTCGACAGCCTGCTCGCGCGCGCCGGTCTGCGCTTCGACCAGCTCGAGCGGATCGCGGTCGGCGTAGGGCCGGGGACGTTCACCGGCCTGCGCGTCGGGCTGGCCACCGCGCGCGGGCTCGCGCAGTCGCTGTCGCTTGAGCTCGTCGGCGTGTCCAGCCTGCGGGCCCTGGCACTGGCAGCTTCCGCGCCCCAGGCGCGCTCCGCCGGCCTCGATCGCGCCGCCGGCGGGCAGGCGCACGGCGAGGGTGCTGCGCCCGGTGCGAATCGCGCCGCCGGCCCGCAGCGCGCGGCTGGTGGGCAGGCGGACGGCGGGGGTGCTGCGCCCACTTCGACCGGCGCCGCCGGCGCGGATGCAGTCAGCGGCGTGCTGAGCGTCCTGGACGCCCGTCGCGGCGAGGCCTTCGCGGCGGCATACGCGGCTAGCGCGGGCAGCCCCGACCCGGTCGAGCTGGTCGCGCCACGCGCGCTCGCGCCCGGCTGGCTCGGCGAGGTGTTGGCGACGGCGAGCCAGATCGCGCCGGGCGGGCGGTGGATCGCGGTGGGCGACGGGGCCGTCCGCTTCCGCGCCGAGCTCGAGACGCTCGCGCTGGACGTGCCAGGGGATGAGTCGCCGCTTCACCGCGTCAGCGCCGAGGCGATCTGCCAGCTGGCACTCAGCGCCGAGCCGCAGCCGCTCGAGGCCGTGCTGCCCGACTACTGCCGCCGGCCCGACGCCGAGCTCGCGCTCGAGCGCACCGAAGCGCCGGCTGAGGGGGCGTTCGCGGAGGGACGGCCAGCGCAGAAAACGGCGCGAGCAGCCCCTGCCGCAGGAGCACGGGCGTGAGCTCTCCCTCGGCGATCGACCCGGGGCCGCAGCGTCTGCGCGACCTCGAGATCCGGCGGCTCACCTATCCGGACCTGCCGCACGTGATCGCGATCGAGCGGCGCGTGTTTCCGACGCCGTGGTCGCTTGCGATGTTCGTGCTCGAGCTCTCCAAGCAGTCGGGCGTCTGCCTCGCGGCGATGGCCGGCCAGGGGCGCTCGCGCAGGCTGATCGGCTACCTGATCTGCTCGCGCTACGAGACCGTGTGGCACGTGATGAACATCGCCGTCGATCACGAGCACCAGGGCCTGGGCGTCGCGAGCGCGATGCTCGCGGAGCTGTACGAGCGCGTCGACGACGACAGCGCGCGCTACACGCTGGAGGTGCGCCGCTCCAACCTCCTGGCGATCCGCCTGTACGAACGCGAAGGCTTCCGCGCGGTGGGCACGCGCCGGCGCTACTACCAGGACAACGGCGAGGACGCGCTCGTGATGTGGCGCACGCCCGCGACCCTGGCGGGCTCGCTCGAGGACGTGCCCAACCCCGGCTCGCCGTGAGCGGAGGCACGCCCCGGTGAGCGGGCGCACCATTCTGGCCGTGAGCGGGGGCGTGCCCCGGTGAGCGAGCCGACCATTCTGGCCGTGAGCGGGGGCATGCCCCGGTGAGCGGGCGCACCATTCTCGCGCTCGAGACGAGCTGCGACGACACCTGCGCAGCCGTGCTCCGAGGCGCGGACGGCCTGCTGGCCGCCAACGTGATCTCCTCCCAGCATCAGCACGATCGCTTCGGCGGAGTCGTGCCCGAGGTCGCCTCGCGCCACCATCTCGAGCTCGTTAACCTCGTCGTCGCGCAGGCGCTCGAGGACGCCGGCGTGACCATCGAGCAGGTCGACCTCGTCGCGGCCACGCAGGGCCCGGGCCTGATCGGGGCGCTGCTCGTGGGCCTGTCGACCGCCAAGGCGCTCGCGGCCGCGCGCGAGCTCCCGTTCGCGGCCGTCGACCATCTGCAGGGCCACGTCGCCGCCAACTTCCTGGCGATGCCAAGCGACGATCCGGCGCCCTTCGAGCCTCCGTTCGTTTGCCTGATCGCGAGCGGGGGACACACCCTGCTGGCTCACGTCACCGAGCACGACGGCTTTCGCGTGCTCGGCTACACGCTCGACGACGCCGCCGGGGAGGCGTTCGACAAGGGCGCCCGCATGTTGGGGCTCGGCTTTCCCGGCGGCCCCGCGCTCGAACGCCTCGCCGCGCAGGGCGACCCGGGCGCGTTCGCCTTCCCCGGATCGGACGCCGCCCGCGCCCGGGGTGGCAAGGGCGCTGCGCGCCAGGCCTTCGAACGCAGCCTCGACTTCTCCTTCGCCGGGCTCAAGACCGCGCTGCTCTACCGGATACGCGAAAAATCCGAGGCCGAGCTGGCGGCGCAGGCGGCCGATCTCGCCGCCTCCTACCAGGCCGCGATCATCGACAGCCTGATCGCCCGCGCCGAGCAGGCGCTGGACCAGACCGGGCTCGAGCGGCTGGCGGTCGGCGGCGGCGTCGCGGCCAACGGCGAGCTGCGCCGGCGCCTGCGCTCGCTCGGCGCGCGCGTGCATGTTCCTGCGCGCGTGCTCTGCACCGACAACGCCGCGATGATCGCCAGCGCCGCACGCTTCGGTCCGGTGCTCCGCTACCCGACCTACCTCGGCATCGATGCCTACGCGACGGGAGAACGCGCGCCATAGCCGCAGCGACCGGCGCGCGCCCGCTCCCCCGCGCGCGCGCGCCGCCCGGAGCAGATCGGGCGTGAACGTCTAGAGTCACGGCGATGAGCTATCGCGAGCCCACCACCAGCCCGGCGCCCGCCGTGCCCAATGGGGGCATCCCCGGCGAGCGCCTGTCGCTCGGCGTGGCTGCGCGCCTGTCGCGCTACCTGCAGGTGCTCACGCAGGCGAAGAAGATGGGCAAGGAGACGATCTCCTCGCAGGAACTCTCCGACTACACGCACGTCAACTCGACCCAGATCCGCCGCGACCTGTCGGGCTTCGGCAAGTTCGGCAAGCGCGGCGTCGGCTACAACGTCGAGGCGCTCGTCTCGCAGATCCGCAAGATCCTGCGCACCGCCGGCCAGCACAACATCGCGCTGCTCGGCGCCGGGCACCTCGGCAAGGCGATCGCCTCGTCCGACATCTTCGCCGACCACGGCTTCCGCGTCGTCGCGATCTTCGACGTCGACCCCTCCAAGGTGGGCATCACGATCGGCAGCCAAACCGTGCGCCACGTCGACGAGCTGCGCCAGGTCGTGGAGGACGAGGAGATCGTCGTCGGCGTGCTCGCCGTGCCCACCGACGCCGCCCAGGAGCTAGCCGACGAGCTGGTCGACGCCGGCGTCAAGATCATCTTCAACTACTCCGAGTCACTGCTCGCGGTGCCGCCCGAGGTCACGGTCCACACCTCGAGCCCCGCCGTCGACCTGCTCTACGCGCTCTACTTCTATCTGACCTAAGGGCCGCAGGCCCTGCCAGGGCCGTGGCCCTCTCCACGGGGACGTTGATCATGGACAGCCTCGATCTGGACAGAGCAGCCGAGACGTTCGCGCAGGCCGCCGACCTGACCGTCGGCATCGAGGAGGAGTTCTCGATCCTCGACCCCGACACGCTCGAACTGCTGCCCCGCTTCGAGCAGCTCTACGCCGCCGCCGCATCCAGCGACGAGCTGCTCCACGGCGCGATCACGGGCGAGCTGATCTCCGCCGAGATCGAGATCGTGTCGGGCGCCGGCCTGGATCTGCACGATGCGCTGGCGCGTCAGCGCGAGCGACGCCGCCGGCTGTTCGCACTCGCCGGCGCCCAGCGCGTGGCGCTCGGCGCCACCGGCACGCACCCCTGGGCCGACTACCGCGAGCAGCCGATCATCGACACCGAGCACTACCGCCGAGTCGAGCAGGGCCTCAAATACGTCGCCTGGCGCAACAACACCTTCAGCCTGCACGTCCACGTCGGCATGCGCGACATCGACCGAGCGGTCCGCGTCTGCGACCGGCTGCGCGAGGTGCTGCCGCTCTTGCTCGCGATCTCCGCGAACTCCCCCTATCTCGACGGGCGCGACAGCGGCCTGCACTCGACGCGCACGCAGAGCTTCACCAAGAGCTTTCCGCGCTGCGGCATCCCGGATCCGTTCGGCGGCTGGCGCGCCTATCGGGAGTACATCGAGCTGCTCCTGCGCACGCGCTCGATCGTCGAGTTCACGCAGGTCTGGTGGTCGGTCCGCCCGCACTTCAGCTTCGGCACCGTCGAGGTCCGCATCTGCGACGCCCAAAGCACCGCGCAGGAGTCCGAAGCCCTCGCGGCGCTGATGGTCGCCTGCATCGCCCAGGCCGCACGCGACCTCGACGAAGGCCTGCCCCATGAGGACCTGCCGCCGCGCCTGATCGAGGAGAACATGTGGCGAGCCATCCGCTACGGGCTCGACGGCCGGCTGCTGGACCTGCGCGCCCAGCGCGAGTACCCGGCGCGCGAGGCGATCGAGCGGCTCGCCGCCTGGACCGCGCCCGTGCGCGCCGAGATCGGCATCGAGCTCGCCTTCCCCGAGCGCAACGGCGCCCAGCGCCAGCGACGTATGATCGAAGCCGGCGCCGGCCGCGAAGAGGTGTTCGCGGCGGCCGTCGCCGAGACCAGAGACACCTATTCGCAGGAGGTGACCGTGTGAACGGCGAGCCCGCCGAGCAGTTCGTGGGCGCAACCGGGCAGCCGGCAGATGAGTCCGGGCAGCCGGTAGCTGAGCCTGGGCAGCCCCCAGGTGAACCTGGGCAGCCGGCAGGTGAGTCCGGGCAGCGGGCAGGTGAGTCCGGGCAGCGGGCAGGTGAGTCCGGGCAGCGGGCAGGTGAGTCCGAGCAGCCCGCAGGTGAACCTGGCCAGCCCGTCGGCGAGACCGGCCAGCCGACCGAACAGGAGCTCCGCGAAGCCTACGAGGCCGAGCTCGGCCGCATCACCAGCGCCGAGATGGTGCTCCAGGCGGCCGTCTCGCTGCTCAACATCGGCGGCTACCGGCTCGGGCTGGCATCCGGCCCGGGCGCGGACGCCGGGCCCGAGCGCGACCTGGATCAGGTCCGCGACGCGATCGACGGCGTCCGCGGCCTGATGCCCGTGCTCGAGCGCGCCATGCCGGCCGAGATCGCTCCCCTGCGCGACGCCCTCTCGCGGCTGCAGATGGCCTACGCCCGGGAAGCAGCTCAGACCGCCGCGGCGGCCCCATCGACGCCGGCCGGCGAGCCCGCGCCCGCCGGCGATCCAGCCGCGGCCCCGCCGCCACAGCCCAACCCCGCTCCCGGTTCCGGCCAGACCGAAGACAAGGAGCCGCGCAAGGGTCCGGCTGAGACGAGCGGCCGCCTGTGGGTGCCCGGGCGCTGACCCCAGACGTGACTCGAGGTCCGGCCGGGTTCGATGGCCGGCCGCTCTTGCCGGACGCCGATCCGGCGAGCGCCGCGAGAGTCGAGGCTGTGTGGGGCCCACGCGTGCACGTGCGTGCGCGTGTGCTCGCCCCGGGCTGAGAGATCCGGGGATCGGTGGGTCCAGGCGCCCGGCGCTCCGCCCGCCGGCTCGATAGACTGCCCGCGCGTTTACGCCGGACCGTCGCCCGACGGGCGCGCTCCGAGCGAGAAATGTGCGCGCGATCCTCGCGCGGCACGCTAATCAGACCGCGGAGGATTGACTGTTGAGCAGCTTTCTGACGAACCACGGGGTCGTCGTCGCCCTCGTTTGCGCCGCCTGCGCCGTTGTCTACGGCCTAGTCACCACGCGCGCCCTGCTCGCGCTCTCGCCGGGCAGCGAGCGCATGCAGTCGATCTCCGGCGCCGTCCAGCAGGGCGCCCGCGCCTACCTGAACCGCCAGTACTCGACCATCGCGGTCGCCGGCATCGTGCTGTTCGTCGCCCTCATCTTCATCCAGAACATCGCCGTCGCCTGCGGCTTCGCGATCGGCGGCATCCTGTCCGGATCCACGGGCTACATCGGCATGAACGTCTCCGTGCGCTCCAACGCCCGCGTCGCCGAGGC